>Ga0073899_10005818_pt1 | contig 10669 bp, 9 predicted proteins | sample KloWWTmetaKNB5Ph_FD_88975 | JGI IMG/M metagenome (GOLD analysis project Ga0073899, IMG submission 88975) | Active sludge microbial communities from Klosterneuburg, Austria, studying microevolution and ecology of nitrifiers - Klosterneuburg... | ecosystem: Engineered > WWTP > Aerobic digester >...
AACGTCTCGGGTGTCAACCGATAGCCGCCCCAGAATGCCGGGAGCGGGACTTCCCGGCCGTCGTACTGCTCGACCAGCGTGGCCATGCGCTCTTCGAGGTACGTGCGGGAGGGTATGACGCTGCTCTGCCGGGACGCCCATGCGCCAAGCTGGCTCAGGTAGGCGCGCGAGTGAAAGTATTCCGCGGACTCCCTGCGGCTGACCTGCTCGATACGGCCCTCGACGCGGATCTGACGAGTGAGCTCGGGCCAGTAGAACAGTAGCGCGGCGCGCGGGTTAGCTTCCAGCTCGGCGCCCTTGCGGCTATCGTAATTGGTGAAGAAGATGAAGCCGTCTTCGTCCATGCCTTTCAGCAAGACGACACGGACGGAAGGCCGGCCGTCGGGCGTTGCCGTCGCGAGGATCATCGCGTTCGATTCGATGACACTTGCGTCGACAGCGTCCTGAAACCAGGCTTCGAACTGTCGGAAGGGGTCGGGGTTCACGTCGATATCGTCGAACCCCGGCTCGCGGTACTCGCGGCGCATGTCGGCAATCGACAGACCATGCTTCGTCGAATCGGTCATCACTCGTCGTTCCTGCTGCATCCCTCGGCCCGGTCACGGCCCACCCGGCGACCAGTCGTCATGATACATCCATGCTGGACGCGGGCATCGCTTTGCTGAGATGTTCGAGCGCGTCGGCCGGCGAGTCGTGATGGACGACGATACGGCCATCACGAACCTCCCAGAGACGTCCAGCAAATCGCTCGATGAACCAGCGGTCGTGGGAAGCTGCCAGGATCGGCCCGGGATATTCGGCGAGGGCGTGTTCGAGCTTCGTGAGGACGTCGAAGCTGAGGTGGTTCGTTGGCTCGTCGAGCAGGAGGACGGCCGGTTGCTCGGCAAGGAGGCGGGCGATCTGGAGCTTTCGGCGCTGGCCGGCGCTGAGGACAGACACCGGCCTGGCAAGATCTTCGATTGTGAACAGTCCATAGCGGATCAGCTCGTCAATCGCGTCCTGGCCATGGAGTCCGAGCCCCTGCCGGTAGGCGTCGAGGACTGTGCCAGACTGGCCGGGTATGTCGGCGGACTGATCGAGATAACCGAGATGGATGCCGCGCGCGACGTGAACGTCACCCGTCGTCGGCTGAAGCCGGCCGGCAATGATATTCAGCAAAGTGGACTTACCGGCGCCGTTTGGCCCGACAAGGACGATTCGCTCTCCCGACCCGATGACGAATGAGACGTCATCGAGTACGACGTCACCGTCCCAGGATTGGGTGAGGTTGGCGACAGAGATGATTTCGGCGCTTCGCGCCTCGGCGACGTCGAATGAGGGCAGGATACGGAGCGCGCTGGGTGGCCTGGAGACCGGATCGGCCTCGATTCGGCGCAGCCGCTCCTCGGCGGCGTGGATGTTGCGGGCGACCGCGGTGTCTACCCGGCCACCCTTGAAGTCATAGGCCATCTTTGCGGGATCTCGCGGGGCGCGATTATGAGCGACCTTGCGTCCGGTGAGCCGGATCGCCCGGCGTAGCTCGCGAATCTCCTCCTGCTGAGCCTCGAATTCAGCGAGCCAGGCGGCTTGCTGGCGTTCGCGCTCGCGCTCGTAGGCAGCATAGTTGCCCGCATATTCGGTAGCGGTGTGGGTGCGTTCGTCGATCTCGACGATGCGGGTAGCCGTGTGATTCAGAAAGGCGCGGTCGTGGGAAGCGGCGACAATGCCACCCGCATACCCCGCCAGGTATGACTCCAGCCAACCTAGGGCAGCGAAGTCGAGGTGGTTCGTTGGCTCGTCCAGCAACAGCAGGTCGGGGGATTGCAGCAGCAGCGTGGCGAGCAGGACGCGCTCCTGTTCGCCACCGGAGAGGGTGACGAAGGGCCGCTCGCGCGACAGATCGGCGAGGCCGAGGCCGGCGAAGACGATCTCGATCCGGTGGTCCAGCTCGTAGCCACCTTGGCGCTCGAATCGTTCCTGGAGGTGTCCATACTCATCGAGCAGCGTGTCGACCTCGTCGATGCCCTCGGCAAGCATCGCCTCGATCTCGCGTAGCCGGCTCTCGATCTGGCGTAGCGCGCCGACGACCTCGTAGACGAGATCATCGACGGTCGCGCCCGGGAGGTCGGGTGGTTGCTGGGCGAGGTAGCCGGCGACGACGCTATCAGGAATGAGGATCTCGCCACTATCCGGCAGGATCTCACCCGTGATGATTCGGAGCAGCGTGGACTTGCCAGCGCCGTTGGCGCCGACGAGACCGAGACGATCACCGTTGTTGACGACAAAGGAGATGTTGTCGAGAACGGACACTGGGCCGAAGGTCTTTGAGACCCGCGAGACACTGAGCAGCATGGTGCACCTGTAACCTCATCGAGAAGCGATGGACGATGGGAACCGGCGCTGGCCGGCCCAAGGTGTGCTGTGGTTACAGGTCCGTGGTCAAGGGAGTGGCTCCTGAGACTGGGTCGTAGACGCATGGCCGCGTCAGTCTGGGACTCTAGCACGGAGCGGAAAGGAACTGCAAGGCGTGGTTCGTTGCGGGTTGGGCGAGAGGGGCGCTAGGATGCCGTGAGCCGGGGACATGAGATCGTGGTGACGAGCAGACATGAGGGGGTAGCGTGGACACAGCGACGGACGTGACGAAGGACGTGTTGTTCGAGCGACGCGGGCGGGTGGCCTGGGTGACGTTCAACCGACCCGAGGCGCGCAACGCGATGACGTTCGCGATGTATGACCGGCTGGCGAGCATCTGCGACGAGGTCGAGGCCGACCCGGAGATCCGCGTGCTGGTATTGACTGGAGCGGGGGAGAAGGCGTTCGTTGCCGGGACCGACATCAGCCAGTTCCGCGCGTTCTCGGGGCCACAGGACGCGATCGACTACGAGGCGCGGATCGAGGGAGCTCTGGCGCGTCTGGAATCGCTGGCGCGACCGACGATCGCAGCGGTGCGTGGCTACGCGGTTGGCGGCGGCGCGCAGATCGCGCTGACCTGTGACCTGCGGGTCTGCACGCCGGACGCGAAGTTCGGGGTGCCGATTGCGCGGACACTGGGCAACGCACTGTCGATGAGCGGCTACGCGCGGTTGGTGGATCTGGTCGGTCCCGCGCGCGCGAAGGCGATCATCTTTACCGCCGACATGGTGACCGCCGAGCAGGCGCAGGCGATCGGGTTGGTGAACGAGATCGTCGCGCCGGAAGAGTTCCAGGAGCGAGTGAGCGCGCTGGCGGAGAAGATCGCCGGACACGCGCCGATCACGCTGCAGGTCACGAAGGAATCAGTGCGTCGGGTGCTGCACTCGCGCCGCCCGCCACGCGACACCGATCTGATCGTCCGGGCCTACATGAGTGACGATTTCAAAGAGGGTGTCAACGCATTTCTTGAGAAGCGCAAGCCGGACTGGAAGGGGCGCTAGACATGGCTGATGGGGAGGGGATGATGCCGCTGTCTGGCATTCGAGTGATCGACCTGGGCCGGCATCTGGCTGGGCCGACCGCGGCAATGTGGCTGGGCGATCTCGGCGCAGACGTGATCAAGATCGAGAATCCGGGCAAGGGCGAGGACGCTCGGTCGAGCGGGCCGCCGTTCTTCAACGGCGAGAGCGCGTTCTTCCTTGCAGCCAACCGCAACAAGCGTTCACTGGCGCTCGATCTGAAGCGGCCAGAGGGGCAGGCGATCTTCCGCAAGCTGGCCGCGACTGCTGACGTGGTGGTCGAGAACTTCCGACCAGGGGTGATGGAGGCGTTGGAGATCGGTTACGAGACTGTCGCCGAGACGAACCCGGGCATCATCTACTGCTCGATCTCTGGCTTCGGCAAAGACGGACCCTACGCGAGCCGGCCGGGTCTGGACCAGATCATCAGGGCGTCTCCGGGCTGATGAGCATCACTGGCTTTGAGGGTGGCGAGCCGACGCGGGTCGGCATCCCGATTGCCGACCTGCTGACGGGGCTGTTCGGCGCCTATGGCGTGCTGGCGGCCATGCAGGCGCGCGAGCGAACAGGACGCGGGCAGCGGGTCGAGACATCGTTGCTGGAGAGCATGGTCGGGGCGCTGGCGTTTCAGGCGACGCGCTATCTGAACGGCGGCGATGTGCCACCGCCGGCCGGCAACCACCACCCGATCAATGCGCCCTACGGAGTGTTCCGGACGAAGGACGGCTACGTGACGATCGGCGGCACTGGCGATAAGCGCTGGCCGCTGCTGTGCAAGACCATCGGCGCGCCAGAGCTGCTGGAAGACGAGCGCTTCACGACAAATGGCGGCCGATACGCGAATCGGCTGGAGCTTGCCAATCTGATCAGCGCGAAGCTACAGGCAAAATCCTCGGCGGACTGGGAGGAGATCCTCAACGACGCTGGCGTGCCGTGTGGGCCGATCCTCGGCGTGGACGAGGCGCTCGACCACCCGCAGGTGCGCCATCGTGAGATGGTCGTCGAGATCGAGCATCCCACAGCGGGATTGCTGCATCTGCTGGGCCTGCCGGTGAAGCTGAGCGCGACTCCGGGAGCCGTGCGAGAAGCGCCGCCCGTATTGGGGCAGCATAGCGTGGAGATTCTGGACGAGATCGGGATCGGTGCGGACGAGGCGCGACGGCTGACGGAAGCCGGGATTGTCGGCGTATGGGAACGAAGCGCCTGAATGTTCGAACCGTCGAAGGCGAACCTTGTGTTCGCCCTGACGAGCATTCGAGACATCCGATCACTGACGCCTTCATTCCTTAGCAATAGTGGTCGGGGGCGTGGCGGAGTGTAGGCCATTGGTCGGGGTCGTGGCCGTAGATCAGGAGGGCATCGCGGGATTCGGCGAGGGCGATCAGGCGGGCGGCCGATCGCGTGCTCGCGGCAGGATCTGCCCCGATCTTGTAGTTGCCACGTTCGCGGTTGAACCGTGAGTAGATCGCGTCGATCGCGAGGATGACGAGGCCGGCTTCCGGGAGCTCGATCGCGACCGACAGGTGACCGGGACTGTGGCCGGGGGTGTGGAGGAGAGTCAGTCCGGGCACGATCTGCTCGTCACCGTCGATGATTCGGTAGTTGAGCGGGCGGCCATCCAGACTCGTCTCGGGGATCCCGCCGGGCCGGCCATTCCGGGCATGGTCGAGGCCGATCTCGTAGTCGGCGCGGTGGATGATGATCTCGGCGTCGGGGAAATCGGCGGCATTTCCGGCGTGGTCGAAGTGGTTATGGGTGAGCACAACGATGTCGATGTCGGCCTCGGCATAGCCAAGCTCGCCAAGGCGGTTCCGCAAATCATCGACGGCGGCGAGGCGGGGGACGAGGCGCTTGCCGAATTCGGTCCCGCGGAACTCATACATCGGTTCGTCTATGTGGCGCCGATTTGGACCGGTGTCGATGAGGACGCGCCGGCCATCGGTGAGCTCGACGAGATAGCCCGGGAAGGCGCAGACGGCCCAAACGCCGTCGAGGTCGCCGGGGGCCATGACGACCCCCATGTCGATATCGGCGCGGCCGAGGTCGAGGACGGTGAGGGAGGTCACGTGTGTATCCATGTTATCCTGCTCTCTCCGAATCCGTTTTCGTGCCGTAGTAACGTGAGGAGTCCACACGGGTGGGCGAACAACCCCGAAGCGACCGCCAGGGCGTCGAGGAGTCAGATTCGAGCACGGCACGAGATGCCATGGTTCGCGAGAGCCGGCGTCGGGCGGCCGTCTGGGGCATCCTGACAGGACTGGCAATGACGGTTGTGGCGCTCGGCTGCATTGCGCTCCTCTACCTGGCACTCGGCCGCTAGGCTCAACGGACTCCGCGAACGTCATCAAGACTGCGCACGAAGACGAGGGCGACGATAGTGGTGATCACGCCACCGAGCCCGACGGCGAGCGGCACGCCGATGAACTCACCGAGGCTGCCGAGGATCATCGAGCCAAGGGGCATCAGACCACCCGCGATCAGTGTGTAGACACTCATCACCCGGCCACGCATGGTGTCGGGGACGATCCCCTGCAAGAGGGTATTGGCCAGCGACATCATGAGCGTCGACGTGCCGCCCACGACGACGACGAGCCCGATTGACGCGATGATCCAGGTTGATTGCGAAAAGGCGAGCAGCGACACGCCGAGGGCGATGGTGACGAGAATGAGGAGCCAGCCCCGACGGGTGAATCCGCCGAGGCTGGCGGTAATGAGCGCGCCGGCAAGCGCGCCGATGCCACTGGCGGCCATGAGCACGCCGAATCCCGTTGCTCCGAGGCCAAGGATGTCGCGGGCGAAGACGGGCATCATCTGGGTGTAAGGACGCGCAGCGATGCTGGGAACGGCGATAAGTAGCAGGATGCCCCAGATCGCTCGATCGGACCGGATGTAGCCAAGGCCCTCCGAGAGCTGCCTGATCATCGAGCGAGAGGTCGGGGCGCGCCGTTCGAGCGGCGGGATTATTGCGACGGCAATCAGCACCGGGATATAGCTGGCCGCATTCAGAAAGAACGCGCCGGAGATCGAGACGGCGGCGATCAGAATGCCCGCGATGGACGGGCCGATGATCGCGGCGGCGTTCCATGCCGCTGAGTTCAACCCGATTGCGCTGGTGAGGCGGTCGCGCCCGACAAGATCGGGGACGAGCGCCTGACGAGTGGGGTTGTCCACGGCGAAAAACACCGACGAGACAAACGAGATGACGAGCAGATGCCAGACGGTGATGAGCCCACTGACGGTGAGGAGCGCGATGACCAGTGACGAGAGCGCCATGCCAGCTTGAGTTACCATGAGGATCCGGGTGCGCGAAAAGCGATCGGCGAGCACTCCGCCAACCAACGAGAGCCCGATTGTTGGCACTGCGCGCACAAGCCCCACGAGTCCGAGATAGAACGGTGAATTGGTGAGCTGGAGAATCAGCCATCCCTGGGCGAGGATCTGCATCCACGAGCCGATATTCGAGATGATCGTGGCGTAGAAGTAGTTGCGAAAAACAGGGACTTCGAGCGCGCCGAAGCGGGCCACGTCGCGGGGCGTGCCGGCTGCGCTTTCGACCGGCTCCTCTGGCTGTGTGCCGGCGCTTCTGGTCACCAGTAGTCCCCCAGTGCCCGAAAAATCGTCTGGCGATGATAGCGCAAGTCCGGTGGGACACAAGTGGCGTCCCGACGTGACTGTCGGTATGCTGCGACGTCTGTTGGGGGCGTGGGACGCGAGTTTCGCTGGGAGAGACGAGGCGCGGTGAGCGGGGTCGACAACGGCGCGCGACGGCGGCTGCCGGTTCATGTGCTACGGCATCGAGACTACAGATACATCTGGATGGGGCAGTTCGTCTCGATGCTGGGCACTCAGATGCACGCGGCTGCGCTGTCGTGGCAGGTGTATCAGATGACAGGGTCGGCGGTGCAGCTCGGGTTGCTGGGGCTGATTCGGGCGATCGCGGTCATGTCGACATCGCTGCTCGGCGGGGCGGTTGCCGATGCGTTCAATCGGCGGCGAGTGCTGCTGGTGACGCAAGCGATGCTGATGCTGCTGAGCGCGGCGATTGCGGTCGTGACGATGAGCGGGTCGGTGACGATCTGGTTTCTCTATGTCATCGCGGCGCTGGCAGCGGCGACATCGGCGTTTGACGGGCCAGCGCGCGCGGCGTTGATCCCTGGGCTGGTGCCGCGGGTAGAGCTTGCGCCCGCGATGTCATTGAACATGCTGGTGTTCAGCGTCGCGCGGATGGTCGGGCCGGCGGTCGGCGGCATCGCCGTGGCTCAAGTCGGACTCTCTGGCACCTACTGGCTGGACGCCGGCTCGTTTCTCTTCGTGATCGCGGCGCTGGCTATGATGCAGACGCGACTCGAGCCACCGGTGGTTCGCGGTAACCATCTCGAGGCGATCGTTGAGGGATTGCAGTTCATCCGGCGGACGCCGGTTATCTGGGGCGTGATTCTCCTGGATTTTCTGGCGACACTCCTTGGATCGACGGTCGGATTGGCGCCGATATTCGCGACCGATGTTCTGAAGATCGGGCCGGAAGGGTTTGGTCTGCTCCTCTCCGCCCCGGCCGCGGGCGCGGTGCTTGGCGGTGTGTTGATCAGCCTGGTGCCGCAGCCGGAGCGGCCGGGCATGGTCATGGTCGGAGCGGTCGTAGGGTACGGCGCCGGCCTGATGTTGTTTGGCGCGAGCACAACGCTGCTTGTTGCGCTGCTGGCGCTGGCGGGCGCAGGCGCGGCTGACTCGATCAGCGTGGCGATGCGGGCCGTGATCCGCAACCTGGCGACGCCGGATCCATTGCTCGGTCGTGTGGCTGCTGCTCACTCGGCGATGGCTATGGGCGGGCCACGGCTGGGTGAGTTTCAGAGTGGGGTGATGGCTGGCGCAGTCGGGCCGAGGATCGCGATGATTGCCGGCGGGGCGGCGGTCGTCGTCGTGTCTCTGGCGATGGGCGCGCTAGTGCCGAAGATGAGTCGGTCGCGCCTGGATGAGCTCGACGCCGAAGCGGCGGCTCGCGACCAGCGGTGGGGCCATGGGGGAGGGGCCGCTACGACCTCCGGCTCAGCCGGACAAGCCGGGTCAGGCGGGGATCAGTGACATCGCGGTCGGCGCCGAGGCGGAACGAGCCGATGGCAAGGTCGGGGTGGCGGTCCGCGTAGCTCTCAGCCTGCAGGAGTGTCTCCAGCTTGTCGACCTGCCGGACGAACCGGGCTTCCGGAGTGCGACCGGATTCGTACTCCGTCCAGGCGTCGCGCACCTCAGCGGCTATTGCCGTATCGAGGTGGCCAAGCATCTGATCCAGCGCGTTTCGTTCAGCCGCGATTTTCACCCGGCGCGCGTCGGATGTGTAGATCGGGGGCTCGGCAAACCGACCGGGCTCGATAGCGCCCCGCGCGTCGCGGTAGCGATCGAAGGGCGTTGGGTCGCCCGCGACGGCTTCGGGGAGATCGTGGACCAGGCCGATGAGGAGGACGCGGTCGCGGTCGAGCGCAGGATCGTCGCGGGCCAGGAGCCAGGCAAGGAGCGCCACACCCCAGGAGTGTTCAGCAGCGGATTCGGGGTCGGGAACGCCACGATCGAGCCAGCCCTGGCGTTTCAGCGTCTTGAGTTGCTGAGCGAGAGCCCAGAACTCGAGCAGGTGCCTGTCGCCATCCGTCTGCACGAGCCGCTCCACTTATCCAGCCGTCGTCCAGCCGCGCTTGCTGGTTTGCGACCAACAACCATACCGCAGACCAGACCGACAGCGGGGGCTTGCAGGGCAGACTGACGGTTTACTTGACGGTGGATTATCCTTAGGCGCGAGCGGGTGCCCTGCGTCCGCTGAGCTTGTTGTGCATTGACGCACCACGGAGTCGCGTGATCGCCGGAAGCGGCGCCACGATAGAGGAGTCTGCGACACGATGATGGATCCAGGCGGTCGCCAACAGCAACCGAAGCGGACCCCACCAGGAGGTCGCGGAGCGGAGCCACAACCGCGCTTTCGGATGCCGAGCTGGCTATTCTGGGTGCTGCTGGCGGCACTCTCGGCCGGCTACATCTACATGTTTCTCTGGCCGCAGAGCGTTTCGCGGATCGAGCTGCCGTATTCGATGATGGTGACGGCGGTGCAGGAGCAGCAGGTGAAGTCGGTGACGATTTCCGGCCAGGATGTCACCGGCGAATTCACCAAGGAGATGACCTGGACAGGCACGGAGCTGCTACCGCCGGGCCAGACAGCACCGACCGGGACGGCGAAGGTTGTCACCGACACGAAGTTCGAGACGATAATCCCCGAGAATTCGAATGAACAGCTGCTGCCGCTGTTGCGCGATCAGGGTGTCGAGATTCAGGTGAAGAAGCAGAGTCAGTCGATTCTGCCAACGCTCTTGTTCACCGTCGCGCCGCTGCTGTTGTTCGTGGGGTTGATCGTGCTGATGACGCGCAACATGAGCCGTGGGCAGCAGAATGTCTTTGGCTTCGGGCGGTCGAAAGCAAAGATGTACGACCCGGAACGGCCCCATCTGACGTTTGACGATGTGGCCGGCGAGGAGGAAGCCAAGCGCGAGCTGACCGAGGTGGTGGACTTTCTGAAGAATCCGACGAAGTACCACCAGATCGGCGCACGGCTGCCGCGGGGCATCCTGCTTGTTGGCCCGCCGGGGACTGGCAAGACGCTGATGGCGAAGGCGGTGGCCGGCGAGGCCGGAGTGCCGTTCTTCAGCGTGAGCGCGTCGGAGTTCGTTGAGATGTTTGTCGGCGTCGGCGCCTCGCGTGTGCGTGATCTGTTCGAGCGGGCGAAGACCGCAGCGCCGGCCATCGTGTTTGTCGACGAGCTGGACGCCGTGGGCCGGCAGCGGTTCGCAGGTCTGGGTGGCTCGAACGACGAGCGTGAGCAGACGCTCAACCAGCTGCTGGTCGAGATGGATGGGTTCGAGCCGAACCAGGACGTGATCGTGATCGCGGCGACGAACCGGCCGGACGTGCTCGATCCGGCGTTGCTGCGGCCCGGCCGGTTTGACCGACAAGTGACCGTCGGACTGCCCGACAAGAAGGGCCGCGAAGCCATTCTCAAGATCCACTCTCGCGGCATCCCATTGGAGGGGAACGTCGATCTATTATCAATCGCCGCTGGGACACCCGGGTTTTCGGGGGCGGACCTGGCGAATCTCGTGAATGAGGCGGCGCTGACGGCAGCCCGGCACAGCCGCAAAACGGTGGCGCGAGGGGACTTCGACGAGGCGCTCGACAAGAGCATCCTCGGGACGGTGCGTGGGATGGTGATGAGCGACCACGACAAG
>Ga0073899_10005821_pt1 | contig 10668 bp, 8 predicted proteins | sample KloWWTmetaKNB5Ph_FD_88975 | JGI IMG/M metagenome (GOLD analysis project Ga0073899, IMG submission 88975) | Active sludge microbial communities from Klosterneuburg, Austria, studying microevolution and ecology of nitrifiers - Klosterneuburg... | ecosystem: Engineered > WWTP > Aerobic digester >...
CGCCGCGCCACGCCGCAGGCGTGCTGCCCGGCGGCGCCGCCGAAGGCAACCAGCGTGTCGTCGCGCACGTCGTGCCCGCGCGCGAGGGTCACGCGACGAATCGCCTCGGCCATGGCGCTGTCTGCCACCTCGACGAACCCCTCGGCCAGAGCGAAGCGGTCGAGCCCGGCACCGGTCCGCGCGAGATCGGTGTGCAGCGCGGCGAGCCGATCGCTGGCGCGCTGGCGCGCCAGCGGAAACGGGAAGCGATCGTCCGGGAGGCGGCCCAAGATCACGTTCACGTCGGTCAGGGTCAGCTCGTGCGCGTTCGGGTCGCCGTACACCAAGGGGCCAGGCCGCGCACCGGCGCTCTCGGGCCCGACCGTCAGCCGCGCGCCGTCGATTCGGCACAGCGACCCGCCCCCGGCGGCGATGGTGTGGATGTCCAGCATCGGAGCGCGCACCCGCACGCCGCCGAGCTCGGCCTCGTACACGAAGGGGAGCTCGCCGGCCCATCGCGACACGTCGGTCGAGGTGCCGCCCATGTCGAAGCCGATGGCGGACGGCACGCCCGCGGCGCGGGCGATGGCGCCGACGGCCACGAGCCCGCCGGCGGGCCCCGACAGAATGGCGTGCGGCCCGGTCAAGAGCTCGGCGGCCACCAGCCCGCCGCTCGACTGCATGGCCTCGAGTCGCGAGCCGGGCAGCTCGGCGGCCAGGGCAGCGAAGTGACTGCGGAGGAGCGGCGTGAGGTAGGCGTCGAGCAGCGTGGTCTCGGTTCGCGCCAGGAACCCCAGCTCGGGTGAAACCCGGTGCGAGAGCGAGACTCGGGAGAAACCCGCCGCCTCGGCCAGCGCCCCGATCTCGGTCTCGAGCTCGGGGTTCTGGTACGAGTGGATCACGGCGACCGCGATCGACGTGATGCCGCTCGCGGCCAGCTCGCTCAGCTGGCGTGACAGCGCCGCGGGGTCCGGGCGGGCGAGCACGCACCCGCTGGGATCGAGCCGGGCGTCCATCTCGAGGACGCGCTCGGGCAAGGGCGGCGGGATCTGGATGTCGAGGGCGAACAAGTCGGGCCGCGCTTGGGTGCCGATCGCGAGCAAGTCCGCGAAGCCGCGCGTGATGCAGAGCGCCGTCCGGCATCCGCGGCGTTCGAGCAGCGCGTTGGTGGCCAGCGTGGTGCCCAGGCGCAGATCGCAGGCGGGGATGGGCGCCTCGGGCGCGAGCCCCATCACCTGGCGGATGGCCGCGAGCGCGGCACCATCACTGGACAGGACCTTCGCGATCCGCAGCTGCCCGGCGGGATCGATGGCCACCAGATCCGTGAAGGTTCCTCCGCGATCGATGGCGATTTGCCAGCGCATGCGGCCCGTCAGCGTCGAATGAGCAGCAAGATGAGCACGATGGCGAGCGCCACGGCCAAGAACACGATCAGCCCGACCAGCTTCTTCAGACCCTGATCGCCGCTGGGGTCGGGCGGGTAGTGGGCGGGCGGGGGGTAGGGGGCGCCGTAGGGCGGCGGCGGTGCGCCCGGCCACGGCTGGGGCGGGTAGCCGTGCGTCGGGGGGTGTGCCCCCTGCTGGAGCGGCGGCTGCGTGGCCCCCGGCGGAGGAAAGCTGCCGGCGTGGATGAACGGCACGGTCGGCGGGATCGCGTCGTCGCGCGAGCGCGCCACCGCCGCGGCCGGTGCGCCCGCCGCGGGCCGTTGCCGGGGCGGATCGGCCCGCGTCGCGGAGAAGTCCGGCGTCGCCGGCATGGGCAGGGTGGGCAGCACGCCGGCGCGAGGTGCCGGCGCCTCCACCGGGCGGTTGCCGCCCGCCACGCGGGTCATGGTCTCGTCGTCCACGGGGAAGTCCGCCGCCTCGCTGGGCGGAGGCGCGATGCGGGTCTCGGCTTCGTCGTCGACCTCACCGTAGGCCAGTTGCCCGGCAGCCAGCGGGCGTGGGCCGGGTGCAGGCAGGCCCAACCCCTGCGGATAGGCGGGGCGCGGCGCGGCCGAGCTCGGGGCGACCCACGGGGGATTGGTGACGTGGGTGGCGGCGTCGTCGAAGCCGTAGCCGGCGAACTCTGGCAGCTCCGAGAGCCGCCGCCACTCCTGGGTGCCGCCGCGGCAGGCGAGGGCGCTGGGCAGAAGCTGTCCGCCTTGCAGCGCGCGCACCACCCAGTCCGTCGGCACGGGACCGATGGGTTTGTCGCCAGGCGGGCGCACCATCCAGTCGGCCATCGCGTAGTCTTATCGCATTTGTCTCTGGGCGGGGGGAGCCCCGGGGCTTCAGGGCCGGCGCCGGACCAACAGGCGGCGCGTGATCTCGACCACCTTCTCCGGGATCTTGCCCTCGGTCTTGTCGAGCTCCACGTCGAACAGCTTGCCGTCGCCGTACACCTCGGCCGGCGGCCGGTTCTTGGTGCCCACGATGCGCAGCGTGATGGCGCCGGCGTTGGGCCCGAGCTCTTCTTTCGCGACCACCCGCGAGGCCGCGAACAACGTGTCCCCCGCCAGCGTGCCGTTCGGATGCGCGCCGGCGTCCAGGCCCAGGTCCCACACGGCATTGCCCGCAAGGTCACGGCTGGTCAGCGAAAGCACCCACGACATCACCAGCCCGCCGTACACCACGCGGGTCTTCGCGAACGAGCTCTCCTTGCAGTAGATCTCGTCGAAGTGGATGGGGTGCGAGTTCCGGCACAGCTGGGTGATCTGCATGTGCTCCGAGTCCCCGACCGTCTTGCCCACGCTGTGGAAGAACACGTCGCCCACCGAGAAGTCCTCGAAGAAGCCTGCGAAGCCGGCGGGGCGCGTCGCCGGCGAGACGCCGCCGCGGAGCGGCGCCGGCAGGAAATGATCACCCGGATCACGCTGCGTGGCCGGCGGCCAGGGCCAGGCCGGCCGCTCGCGCACGCTGCCCGCGCGGATCAGCGCCCGCCGGTCGAAGCGGCACACGACCTCGCCGCGCTGATTCTCGAGCACGGTGCGCACCTCGACCACGCCTCGGTCGCCCTTGGCGCTCGCCTTCTTGCCGAGCACCTTGCTCGACGCCGTGAGGGTGTCGCCCGCGTAGCACGCCTCGGGGAAGCGCACGTCGATGTACGCCAGGTGCGCGATGGCCTGCTCGCTCACGTCGTGCACGCTGAACGAGAGACCCAGATTCAGCAGCAAGAGCGGGTGAACCGGCCGCCCGGAGAAGCCCAGCGCCTCGGCGTAGGTGCGGCTGGCAAAGGTCGGGGTAGCGTCCTGGAATGCCGCTGCAAACAGCGCGACCATTCCGTCGTCGACCGTGACGTCCCAGGGGTGTGCATACACCTCGCCGACCTCGAAGTCGTCCAGTCGCCGTCCGTACTCGGGTTTCCGAATGGTGGTCATGGTTCAAACCTCCAGCAGCCGGCGCGCGATCACGTGCGCCTGGATCTCGTTGGCCCCCTCGAAGATGCTGAGCACGCGCGCGTCTACCAGCAGGCGCGACGCGACGTACTCTTCGGCGTAGCCGTTGCCGCCATGGATCTGCACGCAGGCGTCTGCCGACTCCCACGCGGCGCGGGTGGCCAGCAGCTTGGCCATGCCGGCCTCCAGATCGCAGCGCTTGCCGCTGTCCTTGGACCGAGCCGCGAAGAAGGTCAGCTGTCGAGCCGCCATGATGCGCGCGATCATCCGACCCAGCTTGCGCTGCACGCGGGGGAAGCCGAAGATCGGGACACCGAACTGCACGCGCTCGCCGGCATAGCGCATGGCCTCGTCGAGCGCGGCCTGGGCCACCCCCACGCCGCGGGCCGCAGTCTGGATGCGAGCGCTCTCGAAGGTCACCATCAGCTGCTTGAAGCCCTGCCCCTCGATGTCGCCGAGCAGGCACCCCGCGGGCACGGTGAAGCCGTCGAACGCGATCTCGAACTCTTTCATGCCGCGGTAGCCGAGCACCTTGATCTCGGTGCCGGTGATGCCCGCGTCGGGGAAGCCCTGTGTCTCGGGGTGCGTCTCGCTGCCGCGGGTCTTGGGCGCCAGGAACATGCTGAGCCCGCCGTAGCCGGTGTCGTCGGGGTTGGTGCGGACCAGTAGGGTCATCAGATCGGCGCGGGTGGCGTGGGTGATCCAGGTCTTCTGTCCGAAGATCTGGTAGCTGCCGTCCGGCTGCTTCTCGCCGCGCGACTTGATGTGGGCGAGGTCCGAGCCGAAATTCGGCTCGGTGAACACCGCCGTGGACAGCACCTCGCCGGCGGCCAGGCGCGGCAGCCAGTCTCGCTTCTGATCGTCGGTGCCGCCGCCCAAGATCAGCTCGGCTGCGATCTCGGAGCGGGTGCCCAGCGAGCCCACGCCGATGTAGCCGCGGCTCAGCTCTTCGGTGACCAGGCACATCGCCACCTTGCCCAGCCCCTGGCCGCCATACTCCTCGGGGATGGTGAGGCCGAACACGCCGAGCTCTGCCATCTTGGCGATGAGCGTCATCGGGATCAGCTGGTCTTTGCGATGCACGTCTTGTGCGATGGGCAGCACCTCGCGCTCGGCGAAGCGGCGGAACTCGCTCTGGATCGCCGTCAGCGTTTCGTCTTCGAGGCCGATGTCTCCGAAGGTGCCCCGCTCTTGTGCGAGGCGCGCAAGCTCGCACACGCCGTCGCCCGAGCCATAGCGTTCGGCCAGCGCTTGGACGTCGGGCCGGCCCAGGGTCTCGCGTATGTCGTCCCCCTCGAGCCAGAGCTGACCGAGCGACACCGACTCGCACGGCCCCAGGTCGATGCCACCGGTGAGCTGCCGGCAGAGCTCGCCGACGTACACGCCGGCGATGGCGCGCTCGAGGTCGCCGCCGACGCGAGCGGACCACGCCACGAGCTGGCGCGCGGCCTCGACCTCGGTGGCCAGGTACGCCAGGGCGTGCGCGGCCAGCTGGTGGCGGTCGAGCAAGCGCGACGAGATGCGCCCGGCCTCGGTCACGTGTCCGAGCACGCGCGCTTTCGCGCGCTGGCAGAGGTCGCCGAGGGCATCGACGGCAGGGGTGAGGTCGTCGCCCCGCAGGGTGCGCGGCGCGGCGGACTTGTCGGCGGGGTCCTCGGTCATGGCTGGTCCTACTTGCACCGCGCCTTCGGGGGCAGCAAGCCCCGAAAATGCGGAGCTTTCCGGCGAGATACCTGGTTGATTGGCGCGCCGTGTCATAGACTCCACGCGCGCCATGGCCAAGCAGATTTTCGAGCTCGCCGAGATCCCCGAGGTTGGTGTCGTCCCCGAGCGCATGCTCGCGCAGCTGATCCGGCCCGAGCGGTTCGGCGAGCCGAAGGACGCCTTCCGCATCGAAGAGGTCCCTGTGCCCGAGCTGGGGCCGCGGGACGTCCTGCTCTACGTGATGGCGGCCGGGGTCAATTACAACAACGTGTGGGCGGCGCTCGGCGTGCCGCTGAACGTGATCAAGGCTCGGCAGAAGGCCGGCGAGAAAGAGGACTTCCACATCGGGGGCTCCGACGCGAGCGGCATCGTGTGGAAGGTCGGGGCCGAGGTGACGAACGTGAAGGTCGGCGACGAGGTCGTCGTCCATTGCGGGTACTGGGACCCGAACGATCCCCACGTGGTCGCCGGAAAAGATCCGATGCTCGCGCCCAGCCAGAAGATCTGGGGCTACGAGACGAACTGGGGCAGCTTCGCGCAGTTCACCAAGGTGCAGGACCACCAGTGCCTGCCCAAACCCGAGCACCTGTCATGGGAAGAGGCCGCGGCCTACATGCTGGTGGGCGCGACCGCCTATCGCATGTTGTTCGGCTGGGCACCGAACGTGGTTCGTGAAGGCGACCCGGTGCTGATCTGGGGCGGCGCAGGCGGCCTGGGCTCGATGGCGATCCAGCTGGTGAAGGCAGCCGGCGGCCGACCCGTGGCGGTGGTGAACAGCGAGGACAAGTTCGGCTATTGCAGGCAGCTGGGGGCGGCCGGCGTGATCAACCGCAAGAGCTTCCACCACTGGGGCATGCTGCCGCACTGGACCGACGACGCCGGCTACGGCGAGTGGCTGACGCAGGCCCGCGCGTTCGGCCGCGCGTTCTGGGACGCTCTGGGCGACAAGCAGAACCCGACCATCGTGTTCGAGCACCCCGGCGAGGCGACGGTGCCCACCAGCGGCTTCGTGTGCGAGACCGGCGGCATGGTGGTGATCTGCGCCGGAACCAGCGGGTACAACGCCACGCTCGACCTGCGTTACCACTGGATGCGTCAGAAGCGCTTCCAGGGCTCGCACTTCGCCAACGACGATCAGGCCAAGGGGGTGAACGACCTGGTCATCGCCCAGAAGGTCGACCCGTGCCTGTCCCGCACCTTCGACTTCGCGGGGACCGGCGACTGCCACCAGCTGATGCGCGAGAACCGCCACCCGAACGGCAACATGGCCATCCTGGTCAACGCCAAGCAGCGCGGGCTGAAGAACCTGGCCGAGTCGCGCTAGTGGCGCCGCGGGGAACCCCGCGGCCGTCCCGCAGGTGTAGCCGGCGCACCCACACCGGAGCACCCGCTCCGATCTGCTGACGGGTTGCCGTTACTGCGCTGACGTCGCCGCGGCCGGCGGCGAGCCGACCAGCGCCCCGGCGCCATAGCTGATTCCCAGCATGGCAATCAGGCCAATACCGAAGCCGATGAGAGCGTCTCGGAGGATCTTCTTGGGGGCGACGGGCAGCATGGCGGCGTGAATAGCAAGGCCTGTGCCCGCAACCGAGGGTGGGGCCGGCCGCGCTTTCGCGCGAGAAAACCAGGCTGTGCCAGCCCGTCGGTGTCGTGGCACAGGCAACACTGTCGCAGGAAGTTGACGGGTGATCGTCAACTCGCGCTGGCAGAGCCGGGCGGCGGCGTACAGTCGAACGAGATCTTTCCAGCGCGGTAGTCGATCACGACGTGCCCGCCGCCCTCGAGCGCGCCGAACAAGAGCTCGTCACCCAGCGGGCGCTTCACTTCGTCCTGGATCAGCCGGCTCAGCGGGCGGGCGCCCATCTGGCTGTCGTACCCCTTGTCGGCCAGATAGAGCCGGGCCTTCTCGGTGAGCTCGAGGGTGACGTTGCGATCACCCAGCTGCGCCGCCAGCTCGGCCACGAACTTGTCGACCACGCGGCCCATCACGTCGGGCGAGAGCGGGTCGAAGGCAATGCGGGCGTCCAGGCGGTTTCGGAACTCGGGGCTGAAGGTGTTCTTGAACGACACGTCGTCCAGGCCCCGGCTGCTGCGATCACCGAACCCCACCGGGCGGCGCGCCAGATCGGCTGCGCCCACGTTGCTGGTCATGATCAAGACCACGTGGCGAAAGTCGGTCTTCTTGCCGTTGTTGTCGGTCAAGGTGCCGTGGTCCATCACCTGCAAGAGCACGTTGAACACGTCGGCGTGCGCCTTCTCGATCTCGTCGAGCAAGAGCACCGCGTGGGGCGTCTTGGCGATGGCCTCGGTCAGCAGGCCGCCGCGGTCGAATCCGACGTAGCCCGGCGGTGCGCCGATCAGGCGTGAGACGGTGTGCCGCTCTTGGTACTCGCTCATGTCGATGCGCACCAGCTCGATGCCCATGGTCTTGGCGAGCTGCTTGGCGGCCTCGGTCTTGCCCACGCCGGTCGGCCCGGTGAACAGGTAGCAGCCGATGGGCTTGTCGGCAGGCCGGAGGCCCGCGCGCGAGAGCTTGATGGCCGTGGCGAGCTCGGTGAGAGCGCGGTCTTGGCCGAACACCACGAGGCGCAGGTCTTCTTCCAGGTTCTTCAGCGCGCTCTTGTCGCTGCTCGACACCTGTCGCGGAGGGATCTGCGCCATGCGCGCCACGACCGCCTCCATGCGATCGACGCCCACGCTGGCGCCGTTGCCGTCTTCCAGCTTCGCGTCGGCGCCGGCCTCGTCCATCAAGTCGATGGCCTTGTCCGGCATCTTGCGGTCGTGCAAGTACCGCTCCGAGAGCTTGACCGCCGCGTCGAGCCCGTCGGGCAGGTAGCGCACGGCGTGGAACTCCTCGTAGCGCGGGCGCAGGCCCTCCAGGATCTGACGCGTCTCTTCCGAGCTCGGCTCGAGCACCTCGATCTTCTGGAAGCGGCGCGCCAGGGCCCGGTCGCGCTCCATGTGGCTGCGATACTCCTCGAAGGTGGTCGCGCCGATGCAGCGCAGCTTGCCGCTCGACAGCGCCGGCTTCAGCAGGTTCGCTGCGTCCAGCGTGCCGCCGCTGGCCGCGCCGGCGCCGATCACGGTGTGGATCTCGTCCACGAACAAGATCGCGCCCGGGCGCTTCTCGAGCTGCTTCAGCACCGCCTTCACCCGGTTCTCGAAGTCGCCGCGGAACTTGGTGCCGGCCACCAGCGAGCCCATGTCGAGCGCGAAGATCTCTGCGCCCATGAGCGGCCCGGGCACGTCTTCTGCCACCACCTTGGCCGCCAGGCCCTCGACGATGGCCGTCTTGCCCACGCCGGCATCGCCGACGAACAGCGGGTTGTTCTTCTTGCGCCGCGCCAGCACCTGAATGGCCCGGCGAAGCTCGCGCTCGCGCCCCACCAGCGGCTCGATGTCGCCGGCCTTGGCGCGCTCGTTCAGGTTGATGGCGAACTTCTCCAGGGCGTTGCCCCCGCGTGAGGGCTCGCCTTCTTCGTCGTGCTCGCCGCCCGGGTCGGTGCCCGCCGCGGACACCTCGGGGTCGTCGTCGCCGGCCTTGGCCACGCCGTGGGACAGGAAGCTCACCACGTCGTAGCGCGTCACGCCGTGCTCGGTGAGCACGGCCACCGCCGGCGAGTCGACCTCGGCAAAGATCGCGACCAAGAGGTTCTGCCCGCGCAGCTCTTCTTTGCCGCTCGACTCGACGTGGATGGCCGCGCGCTGCAGCACGCGCTGGAAGCCCCGCGACGGCGTGGGCGTGGAGTCCGTCCCCTCGGGCAGCTTGGCGATGTCCTCGTCGAGCACGCGCTCGAGCGCCTGCTTGATCGCGGTCACGTCGCCCCCGCTTTGGGTCACCACCTTCGCCGTGCCTTCGTCGAAGAGCAGCGCGTACAGCAGGTGCTCCACCGTCATCCACTCGTGGTTTCGCCGCGCGGCCTCCCGCAGGGCCAGGGTGCAGGCGATCTCCACCTCCGGGCTGACCTTCATGCGTCGTCCTCCGGGGCGTCAGCGGGCTCGGCCGTGACGCGCAGCGGGTGCCCGCTCTTCTTCGCGTACTCCATCACCTGCTCGGCCTTGGTCTCGGCAATGTCGCGGGTGAAGGCCCCGACCACGCCGTAGCCGCGGTGGTGCACCTCGAGCATGATCTGCGTCGCCTCGGTCTCACCCTTGTGGAAGAAGTGCATCAGGACGTGGATCACGAACTCCATCGTGGTGTAGTCGTCGTTGTGGAAGACGACGTTGTACGGGCGGGCGCGACGAATGGCGCGCTTCTCTTCTACGGCGAGATCCCCTTCGCGGTCCGGCGTCGGTTTCGAGGTGGTCATGCGACAGACCCGCTGATCTTGGACATGCTGGGCTCGGGTGTCGAGTGGGTCTCGGGGCTACTTCAGCAAGTCGCCCAAGAAACCCGCGAGAGAGACCGCGGCGTCCGCGAACTCTGCGTCACGGCGGGTCCGATCGAAGGGATTGGAACCGGCGGGCGTGCTCAGGCCCGAGAGCGACTCTTCGACCTTTCGCACCCGCGCGGCCCGCTGGCTCTCGCGCTGTTCGTCCAATTGGCGGCGTCGCGCCAGCTCGAGCCCGCCGGCCTCGACGAACTCGAGCACGCGGGGCAGCTCGCCGCGGTCGAACCACATGCCGTGCCGCGAACAGACGTCGACGATCACGCCGCTCGAGCGACCGAAATTCTTGCGCAGCATGATCTCCCCGCACAGGGGGCAGGGGATGTAGCGGAGCGGGGTCGCCAGCGGGTTGTGGCGCGGAGGGGGCCGGGGGGCGAACTTGCCGTAGACCTCCCGCTGCTCGAGCAGGTCTTTCAAGAGCGCGTGATCCACGAACTGCCCGCCGCAGCGCTCGCAGTCGTGCAGCGCGCCGGGCCCGCCCCGGAAGAGCTGGAACGGCAGCTTGCAGTCGGGGCACGAGAACGTGTCGGGCTCGCCCACGGGCTCGAGCCCGAGCTCGCGCCCGCAGCCGGTGCAGAGCGCGCTCTCGGCCGCGTTCATCTGGTAGCAGGTCGCGCAGCGCACCGTGGCGATGGGCGTGCCGCAGGTCGGACACGCCCTGAGCGAGTCCTCGACGCGCTTCGAGCAGCCCGGGCAGTCGACCTTGCCCGAGGCGGGGCGTGCGGCCGCGTCGGGGCGTCCACTGCGATACGGGCCGGCGTTCACGGCCGTTCAACCTAGCACTCTTGTCGCGGGCTCGCGCCGGCGGCGCAATTCCCCGGGGCCGGCGGGCCACATCCCTGATTGGAAGTCGGGCCGGACAGTTGGCCGAGCGTGATCGATCACTTGGGCGTGTCGGGGTGCAGGTCCGCAGGGGGTGCTCGAATTCGCGAGTGGGGCCGAGGATGGTGGCGGTGGCAGTGGCGGTGACGGTGACGGAGACTGGGACAGCGGCGGAGCCTGCGGCGGTGACGGTGCCTGCTGCGGCGGGCGTGATCGCGTGAAGCAGGCTCGTGCCAGCCCCTGCGTGGCTGGCACTGCGCCCGCACGAGCTGCGCCTGGGGCAGAGCCCCCGCGCTTCGTCCTTTCGCCCGCCCGGCGGCGGGCGGGTCGTACGACCCGCCGCCGGGCGGACGAAAGGAGCTCACCGATGCGATTTTCCACCCTCGACCTCGCCCTCGA
>Ga0073899_10005823_pt1 | contig 10668 bp, 7 predicted proteins | sample KloWWTmetaKNB5Ph_FD_88975 | JGI IMG/M metagenome (GOLD analysis project Ga0073899, IMG submission 88975) | Active sludge microbial communities from Klosterneuburg, Austria, studying microevolution and ecology of nitrifiers - Klosterneuburg... | ecosystem: Engineered > WWTP > Aerobic digester >...
CCCGGCGTCGGGGACGAGGACGTTCGACCCGAGACCGAGGAGCTGGAACGGCAGCCGGCGCCCGGCGACCCCCTGCAGCAGGGCGACCAGCGCGCGCTCGGAAGTCACTTCGACGAAATTCTCGGCCGGGCCGCCGATCCGCAGGGTGGCGAGTCGCGCCAGCGCCTGCCCGGGCCGCACCACGAGGCCGGGGATCGCCGCCAGCCAGCGGCCCATTTCGTCCATTCCGGCAGATTGCGCCACCCGATTACGTCCTTTCCCTGACAGAAAGGCGGTCGATCCGTCGCTTTCTCGACCGTCCGCCACCGGGTAGTATAGGGGCGCAAAAGCGGCGTTGAAACAGCGGCTCGAGAACGAACCGACAACAGCAGGCGACGAGCGAGGGAGTCCATCCAATGGCAGTAGACCCGAAAGTGGAAAAGGGCAAGGCGGTCGAAGGCGCCCTGATGCAGATTGAACGGCAGTTCGGCAAGGGCTCGATCATGCGGCTCGGGGCGCGCGAGATCCTGCCGATCGACTTCATCCCCACCGGCTCGCTCGCCATCGACGCCGCGATCGGCATCGGCGGCTTCCCGCGCGGCCGCGTGGTCGAGGTGTTCGGCCCGGAGTCCTCCGGCAAGACGACCCTGGCGCTCTCGGTCATCGGCCAGGCCCAGAAGCGCGGCGGCGTCGCCGCCTTCATCGACGCCGAGCATGCGCTCGATGCCGAATATGCGCGCAAACTCGGCGTCGACATCGACAACCTCCTGGTCTCGCAGCCCGACAACGGCGAGCAGGCGCTCGAGATCGCCGAGATGCTGGTGCGCTCGAACGCCGTCGACATCGTCGTCATCGACTCGGTGGCGGCCCTGGTGCCGCGGGCCGAGCTCGAGGGCGAGATGGGCGACAGCCATGTCGGCCTGCAGGCCCGCCTGATGTCCCAGGCGCTGCGCAAGCTCACCGCCATCGTCGCCAAGTCGAACACCTGCATGGTCTTCATCAACCAGATCCGCGAGAAGATCGGCGTCATGTTCGGCAGCCCCGAGACCACCACTGGCGGCCGGGCGCTCAAGTTCTACTCCTCCGTCCGGGTCGACATCCGGCGCATCTCGGCGATCAAGGAGGGCGAGACCGTCACCGGCAGCCGCGCCAAGGTGAAGATCGTCAAGAACAAGGTCGCGGCCCCCTTCCGCCAGGCCGAGTTCGACATCGACTACGGCGAGGGCATCTCGCGCCCGGGCGAGCTGGTCGACATGGGCGTCGAGAACAAGCTGGTGCAAAAGAGCGGCGCCTGGTTCAACTACGGCGACATCCGGCTCGGCCAGGGACGCGAGAACTCGAAGCAGTTCCTGCGCGACAATCCGGAGCTCGCCAACGAGCTCGAGGCCAAGCTCCGGGCGGCGCTCTCGCTGCCACCCATGAAGGTGGCCGAGGAGGCAGCGGTCGCCAAGTGAGCATGCGCCGGGCGCTGCTGGCGCTGTTTTCCGCCGGATCCCTGCTGGTGGCCGGGGCGGACACTCCGGCCGCCGCGCAGGGCGATGCGCCGGGGCGAACGGCGCTGTCGCTCCATGTCCGATCCTGGGTCTTTCCGGGCCGCCCGCTGCCGCTGACGGTCGATCAGGCTGGCGTCCTCGCGCAACGCCGCCTCGCGGTCTACCTGTTCGTCGATCAGAACCAGTTCGAACGGATCACGACGCAGGGCGACCGCACCCAGGCGAGTGTGGCGCTGCCCCCGCTCGAACCTGGCAAGCATGTCTTGATGGCGAGATCGGGAACGGAAGTCGCGACCGCCGAGTTCCGGGTTTTGCCCTGGTCGTGGCTCGTGTGGGCGCTGCTCGCGGCGCTGGCAGGCGGCGCGCTGGTGCTGCTCGGGCGGCGCCGGCGACCGGCTTCCGGCTGATTCCGGCCGGGGCCCCCGGCGGTGGATCTCGACTGGCGGCTGCCGCGTCAACCGCGCTGCGGCAGCAAGCGGCGCCACCAGCGGTCACGGCCGGCCAGCGCTTCGGCCGAGCCGCTGGCGTTCTCCAACTCGTCCACCGACATGGGCAGGAGAGCCAGCGCCTTCTTGCGCAGTTGCAGGATCAACCAGTCCAGCCGGCGTGCTCGTTCTTCGATGGCGGTGCCTGAGAGCAGGGCGCCGAGCTCGGAGCGGCCGTCGATCGAGCGGTAAAACGCCAGGACCGGCTCGGACATGCGCGACTCTTCCTCGCCCGACGGGGGGTGCAGCCAGATCGGCACGTAGTGCTCGACCGCGTCGAAAGGCAGCGCCAGGTGGTGGCGCAGGAAGACGGCCTGCTCCTCGGTAACCTGTTCGATCAGCAGGTCCGCGAGGTGCAACTCGGTCGAACCGGAGTCGGAGTGGTCGCCGACCGATTCGATGTCGAGCGCCTCGATCACCGCCAGGCGATACGCTGCCTGCAGAAACCGGTAATAGGAACCGCGGACTTCGATGTAGAGCTCGGCGAGCGTCAACTTGCCGTCGACCGAGCGGTAGATCCGCCGCTCGAGCGGCGTCAGCAGGCCCTGCGGAGCCTTCCGCCCGCGCTGCAGCACGACGTTGTCGTGGACGAAGATCCGGCGCACCCGCTGAGCCTCGTCCGACCAGCGACTGCCCTCCATGGCGAGGGCGACCGCAGGGATCGGTGCCTTGAGCTCGAGCTCGCTGGCGAGCGACTCGGCGGCGAAGTAGAAGATCCCCGAGCGCCAGAGGAAGATGTCGCAGACCTGGTTCTCGACGTGCTGGCGCAGCGCCTCCTGCACCTTTTCGGCAGGCAGGAGACCCATCGTCTGCAGGGCGTCGCCGAGCTTCTGCCCGGTCCGTTGGCAGTGTTTGAGGGCGCGGATGAGGCCGGCCTCGTCGAGCAGGCCGTTGACCAGCAGATGCTGGCCGAAAAACTCCGCCGGATCGTCCGAGAAGCAGGCGACGACCTCGCCGTCGCGCAGAAAGATCCGCTTCTCCGACCCGCTGCGCCGGACCACGAGCGCCCCCGAGCGCTGGTCGTTCTGCGCCCACTGCAGGATGTCGCCGATCGGGAACGAGGCCAGGCGGCCGGAGAATTCCATGGTGGAGGGCTGGTATGTTACCTGCACTCTCCCGCTTCTCAACCCAACCGGAGAGGAAAGATCCTCATGCGCCGCATACGATTCTGGAAACTGGCTCCTGCTGCACTCGCCTGGACCCTTGTGGGCGGCGGCAGCGGTGCCGTCTTCGCCGCCGATGCACCCTGTCTCGCCTGCCCCGGTGTCACCGTCGACGACCCGTTCGCGATCATCGCCGCCCTCGAGACTCCTCCCCGGCTCGAGAAGGGCGCCCGGCTCTTCGTCGCCTGGAACGCCGCGCTCGATGGCTCGGCCTCTCCGGCAGGCGCCCACCTCGTCATCGCGGCGGGTGCGCAACCGTGGATCAGGCTGCAGTTCGCCACCCCTTCGCCGCTCCTCGAGCACGTCGACGCGTTGCAGCGCGAGCTCGACGCCGCCGTCGAGCTGGCCCGTCTCGCGCCTGCGACGACGTCCTACGAGATCGTCTGGGGCGGTGACGGCGCGTTGCCGGTGGACGCCCGGCAGTATGCCTTTCTGGTCAAGCGCGCGGCCGTCGCTCTTACCGGCGTCCAACCGGAGAGCCGGATCTTCGCCCAGCCGTTGCCGACCGCTGCCGACTGGATCGAGCTCTGGTACGGCGAGGGCGTTGCGGCGTACCTCGACGGCGTCGCGCTCTCACCGCAGGGCGATGAGACGTCCGCAGCTCTGGCGCAGCTCTCCGGGCTCGATCCCGGCAAGCCGATCGTTCTCGAGCCGCTGGTGCTGGATCCGCTGCAGGCTGCCGCCCAGCTCGCCGAGCAGGCAGCGGCGGGCTTCGCGATCGCCTTCTTTCAGGCGACCGCTCCGGGCTTGCCGAGCGCTCCGACCGCCGCCGACCTGGCGCCGCTCAAGGTGATGGCGAACGAGTTTCGCGGCGAGCTCCAGGCGGATTACGGAACGGTGCCGCAGGGGGCCGCCAAGGCCTGGAGCTTCGTGCGCGGTGAGGATCTGGGGCTGCGGGTCGTCGTCGCTTCCCCTTTGGCGCCTCCGGCCACGGACAAGGCGCCTGCCGCGGCCGCGAAGCCGATCGTACTCACCTTCCCCGACCCCCAGCTCAAGACGCCGATGCGCATCGACCTCGCGACCGGCGCCGCCACCGCGCTCACCGAGCCGCGGCGGTCGGCCACGGCGACCGAGGTTCGCCTGGTGAAGCCCCAGCCGGTCGAGCTCCTGCGCCTCGAGCGCCCCTCGGCAGCCGAGCTCGAAGGGATCGCCGAAGAGGTGACGGTCGCCTCCGAGCGCGACATTCCGGTCGAAGAGATCCTGCGCCGTCTGCAGGCCTTCGAAGACAGCCAGGCCCGCCGCCTGCTGCGCTATCAGGCGGTGAATGCGACGACGCTGCGCTTCCAGGCCGCCTCCGGCACGCAGGCGATCGAAGCGACGTTCGAAGGCGAGTTCTTCTTCCGCCAGGGCCAGCCGTTCGACTGGGCCTGGCAGAGCTTCTTCGTCAACGGCGTCAAGTGGCGCGGCAAGGAGATCCCGGAGCTGCCGCTCATCCAGCCGGAGAAGGCCGCGGCGATGCCGCTCGAGATCCTGTTCACCAAGGAGTACCGCTACGCCCTGCGCGGGCGCGAGACCGTCGACGGGCGCGACTGCTGGGTGGTCGAGTTCGAGCCCGCAGCCGCGGTCGAAGGCAGGAACCTCTATCGCGGCACGGTCTGGATCGATCGCGCGCTCTGGGCGCGGGTGCGATCGCGGGCGGTGCAGCTCGGTCTGCAGGGCGAGGTGCTGTCGAACGAAGAGACCATGACCTACGAGCCGATCGACGAAAACGGCGCCGCGGCGCCCTGGTCGGCGACGAGCTACTTCCTGCCGCTCAAGGTCGTCGGCCAGCAGATCCTCTCGGTGCTCAACACTGCAACGGTGGTCGAGAAAGAGGTGCGGCTCTCCGGCGTGCGCATCAACGGCCCGGAGTTCGACCAGCGCCGCGACGAAGTCCTCGCTTCGAGCACGACCATGGTGCGGGACACCGACAAGGGCTTCCGCTACCTGGTCAAGGACGAGACGACCGGCGTGCGCACCATCCAGGAGGGCTTCGACAGCGATCGGCTCTTCCTGATCGGCGGCACGTTCTACGACGACTCGCTCGACTATCCGCTGCCGCTTATCGGCATCAACTACTTCAACCTCGACGCCGGCGGCAAGAAGCGTCAGTTGAACGCCTTCTTCGGCGGCGTGCTGGGGATCCTCAACTACGCCGACCCGCGCCTGTTCGAAAGCAAGTTCGACCTCGGCGTCGACGTCTTCGCCATCGCCATCGCTTCGAGCGACCAGCTCTATCGCGACGGCATCGAGTCGCCCGGCGAGGAGGTCGAAGAGCTGCCGGCGCGGGTGTCGGTCAATCTCGGACACCCGCTGGGCAACTTCCTCAAGTGGAGCGCGAGCTACGGCTTCGCCTATTCGAGCTTTGGCGACACCGACAACACTGCCTCCGACTTCGTCGTGCCGGAGAGCACCTTCACCCATTCGCTCGCGACCGCGCTTGCCTACTCGCGTTCCGGGTACCGGCTCGAGCTCAGCGGCGGATTCCACCAGCGCACGAAGTGGGATTTCTGGGGCCTGCCTGAAGCGGCCGCGAACGGCGACTTCGACCCGGAAGCCAAGGACTACTTGACCTGGCAGGTCTCGGCGAGCAAGAACTGGTACCTGGCGAACTTCCGCAAGATCGGTCTCTCCCTCGAGTACCTGGGCGGCAGCGATCTCGACCGCTTCAGCAAGTACCAGTTCGGCTTCTTCGGCGGCACCCGGGTGCACGGCTACCAGATCGGCAAGGTGCGCGCCGAGGAGGCCTACGCCGCGCATGCGAGCTACGGCTTCGAGCTCGGCCAGCTGCTGCGCCTCGATGCCGTGGTCGATGCGGCCTGGGCGACCGACAAGGCGAGCGGGCTCGACAACGAGCTGCTCTCCGGCGTCGGCGTCACCGGCACCTTCATGGGTCCATGGGAGACGCTGATCAACCTCGACATCGGCACGCCGGTCGCCGGACCCGACGACGGGCTGGTGGCCTATATCGTCTTCCTGAAGTTGTTCAACTAGGACGGCCGGAAAGTCGAGGTACGACGACGACTCAGCGATCGCCGGCAGTCTTCCGCCACGCCCGCCGCGGCCTGCTGCGTTGGGCGGTGCTGCGGCGAAAACCCAGGGTCGACCTGGTCGTCGCCCCGGGCTACCGCTATGCGCTGCCGGGCGGACTCCTCGACCCCGAGCGCTCTGCACGCATCTTTTCGTTCCTCCGGGATGCCGGGCTCGTCCTGCGCCGCCGGCTGCACCGGCCACTGCCGGCGACCTTCGCCGAGCTGCGCGCGGCGCACGACGACGACTACCTCGAGCGCCTGCAGCAACCCGGAGCGCTGACGCCGGTCGTCGGCTTCGCCATCCCGGATCGCGCCGAACAGGCGCTGATCGCGGTCGAACGCGAGATGACCGGCGGCACGCTCCTCGCGACCCGCCTGGCGCGCGCCTCGGGCGGCATCGCGGTCAACCTCGGCGGCGGCTTCCATCACGCGCATCGCGATCGCGGCCGCGGCTTCTGCATTCTCAACGATGTCGCGGCCGCCGTCCGGGCCCAGCGCGCCCAGGGCTTTCACGGCAGGATCCTGGTGGTCGATCTCGACCTTCACGACGGCGACGGCACACGCTCGATCTTCGCCGCGGACGCGACCGTCCACACCTACTCCGTTCACAACCAGAACTGGGACGACTCGCCTGCAGTCGGGCGACGGTCCTGCCGCTCGGCCCGGGCGTCGGCGACGAGCGCCTCCTCGCCACGCTGGCAGAGACGCTGCCGGCGCTCTTCGACCGCTTCGCCCCGGAGCTGGTGTTCTATCTCTGCGGCGCCGACCCGGCGGCAGACGACGCCCTCGGCGACTGGCAGCTCACCGCCGACGGCCTCTTCGCGCGCGATCTCGAAGTGACCCGCCTGGCGCGCCGCCGCCGGCTGCCGCTGGTCGTGACCCTCGCTGGAGGCTACGGCGACAAGAGCTGGCGGTACTTCGCGCGCTATCTTTCGTGGCTCCTCTGCGGCCGGCGGGTCGAACCGCCGACGACCGATGCCCTCATCCTCGACCGCTTCCGCGACCTCGTGCAGAGCTTCTCGATCGGCGAGCTGCGCGGACCGGCCGATGAAGAGCCGCTGCTGACCGAGGCCGATCTCGGCGGAGGCCAGGGGCTCACGAGCCCCGAGTCACGCCTGCTCGGCTTCTACTCGCTGCCAGGGCTCGAGCTTGCTCTCGAAAGGCTGGGCCACCTGACTCGGCTGCGCGAGCTCGGCTACGAGAACCCCCAAGTCGAATTCGACTTCGGCGCCTCCGGGCAGACGTTGCGCATCTTTGGTTCGCAGGGCCGGCGCGAGCTGTTGCTCGAGATGCGCCTCAGGCGCGACCGTCGGACGGTTCCGGGAGAAGAGCTGCTGGCGATCGACTGGCTGCTGTTGCAGAACCCGCGTGCCCGCTTCACGCCTGCCCGTCCCGCGCTCCCGGGGCAGACCCATCCGGGCCTCGGCATGCTGCGCGAGACGATGGCGGCGACGATGCTGATCTGCGATCGCCTGAACCTCGCGGGAATCCTGGTCACGCCTTCCCACTTTCATGCCGCGGCGCAGGCGCGCAGCCAGCTACGCTTTCTCGACCCGCACCGCGAAGGACTCTTCCGCAGCTTCCAGAAGGCGCTCGCCACGCTGTCGCTCGGCGAGGCGACGCGTGCCGCGAGCGACGGCCGCCTGCGTGACGCCGCCACCGGCGCGTCCGTGCGGTGGCCGCCCTCCATCATGATCCTGCCGGTCACCGCCCGGCTGCGCGAGCAGCTCGAGTCCCCCGACTACGAACAGACTGCGGCGGAGTCGGAGCTCGTGCTGCGGCTCGCGCCGATCAGCGCGGAACCGTCTGCGGGGTCAGCGTCAGCTGGCGGCCCTGCGGCGCCGGCAGAGGCGCCATGAGACGCATCACCGGATAGAGCCCGAGCTCGGCGTCCCACCAGGGCGTGCGGGCGAACCACCAGCGATAGCGCGCGCCACGGTCGCCGGCAAAGGCGGGATCGGCGAGGGCACGCTGCCAGTCGGCGGCGACTTCCGGCTCTTCGAGTGCCCGGCGCGCGAAGAGCTCGAGCGCGCCGCCGTCGATGTACTCCTTGCCCTCGAAAAGGCCGGAGACGAGCCCCCAGGAGAGAACCGAGTCGGGCGCTTCGGGCTCGAGCAGCTGCACGGCGACGGCGAAATCGGGCTGATCTGCCGGCACCCAGAGCGTGCCGGCCGGAACGATGCGCCGCTCGCTGTTGCGGGTCACCTTCGCCTCGAGAGGTGTCTCTCCTTGATAGCTCGCGGCCGCCGGTCTGGGCTCTCTCAGCCGCGCCGTCTCGACCTCGAGCTCGAGCTCCTGCGGCAGGCGCTCGAAGCGCAGGCCGTGATCGAGAAGTCGGCGCTCGATCGCCGGCCAACCCGGCAGCACGAGATAGCCGCGCGGCCGCGGCAGTTTCAGTCCGGCGACCAGGCGATGAAACCAGGGCACTTCGAGCTCCTTCACCACGCCGCGACGGTAGTGGATCGCCTCGCCGCCGGTGACCAGCGAGGGCGAGCGCAGCCAATCGTAGAACGGTACCCGGTAAGGTTCCGACTCGCCGCGGGCATAGGTCACCACGATCTCACTCGGCGCGGCGGTAGGCAGCCCGCGCTGCACGACGGCGAAGGCGGCTTCGGCGATCGCCGAGCGCAACGCGGTGCCGGCGCGCCCAGCCTGGATCACCAGTGCCGCGAGAAAGTCGCGGGTGGCGAGCACTCGCGCGCGATAAGGCTTGTGGGAATGGGACTCGAGCAGCACCACCGGCCGGTGGCGAAGCGGCAGGTAGCCGGTCGAATAGCGCGGTTCGAAGACCAGGCTTTCGAACCCTCGAGTCGGGTCGAGGCTGTCCACCAGACTGACGTAAGGCCCCTGCCGGTGTCCGGCGGCCTCGACGGCGGCCAACACCGGCGGGAAGTTCCGCTGCAGCCAGCCGTCGACCGGGGGCGCGAGCAGCGGCGCTTCGGGAATCGCCCAGGTGATCACCCAGTCGAGGTCGACGCCGTCGGTGACATGGGTGTCGACGAAGAGATGCGGCTGCCAGAGGTGGATGAGCTGCACCATCTGCCGCGCCTCGGGAGTCACCAGCTTGAGGTAGTCGCGGTTGAGATCGTGACCATCCGCGGTGGTGCGGAAGCCCATGCCGAGCACAGGACCGTCCTGATTCGGCCGGTTGTAGGGCGAGACTCGCTCGTGACCGTCGACGTTGAAGATCGGCACGATGAGCAGCGTCGAAGCGGCGAGCAGGTCGCGGCGCCCGCCCAGGGCGATGTCGCGCAGCAGCATCAGTGCGGCGTCCTTGCCGTCGATCTCGCCGGCGTGGATGCCGTTCTGGATCAGCACCACCGGTTTCGCCAGCGCCTGGGCCGCGGCGGGAGCAAACGCCCGCTCGGCGGAGAGGATGACCAGGGGCAGCGGCCGGCCGGCGGCCGATGTGCCGTAGAACTCGAGCTTCATCTCCGGCAGTTGGGCTTCGAGACGGCGCAGAAAAGCGATCGTCTCGTCGTAGGAGGGTGTCGCCTGGAAGTCCGCGCGCTCGGCCGGCGTCAGCCAGCTCTCGGGGACCCGCTCCTCCGCCACGCCGAGCGCAGGGGGCGCGAGCAGCAGGGCGAGGACCAGCGCCCGGCTCTTCATTCCCGCTCGACGACCATGGCGAAGCCGTGGCCGCCGGCGGCGCAGACCGTGATCAGGCCGAACTGCAGGTTCCGTCGGCGCAGCTCCTGGAGCAGTTGCAGGGTCACCCGGACGCCGGTGGCGCCGAACGGATGGCCGATCGCGAGCGACCCGCCGTTGACGTTCAGGCGGTCGAAGTCGACGACACCGAGAGGTTCGCTTCGCCCCAGCTCCTCTCTGGCGAAGCGCGGGCTGGCAAAGGCCTTCAGGTTGGACAGCACCTGCGCGGCGAACGCCTCGTGCATCTCGACGAGATCGATCTCGCCGAGGCGCAGGCCGGCGCGCTCGAGAGCCATCGGCGCGGCGTAGGCGGGCCCCTGCAGGAGTTGCTGAGCGGGATCGGTCGCGGCGTAGGCCCAGGAGCGCAGGAAGCCCAGCGGCGTCCGCCCCAGGGAGCGCGCGCGGCGCTCGCTCATCAGCAGCACGGCGCCGCCGCCGTCGGTGATGGGCGACGAGTTGCCGGCGGTGAGGGTGCCGTGCCGGCGGTCGAACGCCGGCCGCAGCGCCGCGAGCGCCGCCATCGAGGTCGTACCGCGCACGCCGTTGTCGGATTCCACCGGCCGGTCGTAGCGCGGCGGCGGAAAGACCGTCACCACCTGGTCGGCGAAAAGGCCTGCGGCCTCTGCGGCGGCGGCTCGCTGATGCGAGAGCAGGGCGATCTCGTCCTGCGCGCGGCGCGAGATGTCGTTCTCTTTGGCCATCTTCTCGCAGGCCTCGCCCATCGACATTCCGGTCGAGCGCTCGGCGATCGCCGGCGCCACGGGGGCGAAATCGCGCGCCCGGAAGCGCGCCAGCCCCTTGAGGCGCTGGCCGATGCTGCGCGCCCTCGCGAGCGCGACGAACTTCTCCGCCGCGCCCCGGGAGAAAGCGATCGGCACGTTGGAGAGCG
>Ga0073899_10005825_pt1 | contig 10666 bp, 9 predicted proteins | sample KloWWTmetaKNB5Ph_FD_88975 | JGI IMG/M metagenome (GOLD analysis project Ga0073899, IMG submission 88975) | Active sludge microbial communities from Klosterneuburg, Austria, studying microevolution and ecology of nitrifiers - Klosterneuburg... | ecosystem: Engineered > WWTP > Aerobic digester >...
CCCTCGCGGGGATCAATCCAGATGACGTCAAAAGGCAATGGCGCAAGCGCCAGGATAAGGGCCCGGCCCACATGCCCCGCCCCGAAGAGATAGAGCTTGCGGTTGCTGTCGCCAAACTGCTCGTCGAAATCCGGCGCCAGTATGCGCCCTGTGACCGCAAATACACCGCTCTCCTCTCGCGCCGCGAAATCCCTGACCATGGCCAGATCACTGCGCGCGAACACTTCCGTCACCAATTGCACCCGCCCGCCGCAGCATTGCCCCAGATCAGGCCCAAGCGAATGATCGCTCAGCTTGTGCTGCGTCGGCTTGCCGAGCAGGGCTTGCGCCTTGGCAATGGCCTGCCACTCCAGTGTGCCGCCGCCGATGGTGCCGTGGAAACCCAGCGGGGTCACGACAATGCGCGCTCCTGCCTCACGTGGCGTGGACCCTTCAACTTTCACGACCGAGATCATGGCGCAGGTACCGTGCGCCTCCAGTGCTTTGGCGATGGGAGCCCAGACCTTCATGCCTGCATCCCCTTCACCGCCCGCAAAATGGCTTCAGGCGTGGCCGGTGCGGCCAGTTTGGGTATGACGCCCCGTTTCAGGCTGCCCACCGCATCGGCAATGGCGCACCACACGGAAATCGGCAGCATCAGCGGCGGCTCGCCCACCGCCTTGGAACGGTAAATCGAATCCGCCGGGTTTCCGCCGCTTTCATATAGCTTCACCCGGAAGTCGGCCGGCACATCCGAGGCACACGGGATTTTGTAAGTGGAGGGCGCATGGGTGCGAAGCCGCCCCTTGTCGTCAAACACCAGTTCCTCGGTGGTAAGCCAGCCCATGCCCTGCACGAAGCCGCCCTCGATCTGTCCGATGTCAATGGCCGGATTGAGCGAGCGTCCGACGTCATGGAGGATATCGACCCGGTCCACCCGCATCTCTCCGGTCATGGTGTCGATGGTGACTTCCGAGCAGGACGCGCCATAGGCGAAATAGAAGAACGGATTGCCGCGTCCATTGGGCCGGTCCCAGGTAATCTTTGGCGTCGAATAGAAACCGGTGGAGGACAGCGACACCCGTCCGCCATGAACCTTCCTGGCCAGATCGCCGAAGGAGATGCGCTGATTGCCGATAAGCACCTGGCCCTTTTCAAACTTGATGCGGGACTTCGCGACCTTCCATTCCTTTGCCGCGAAATCAACCATGCGGGCTTTGATGGTGGTCGCCGCAATCTTTGCCGCCATGCCGTTGAGGTCCGCGCCCGATGACGCAGCCGTTGCCGAGGTGTTGGGAACCTTGCCAGTCGTCGTGGCCGTAATCCGCACCATGTCCGCCGAAATGCCGAACACTTCCGCCACCACTTGCGCGATCTTGATATAAAGCCCCTGCCCCATTTCCGTGCCACCATGGTTCAGGTGCACCGATCCATCCGTATAGACATGGACAAGGGCGCCCGCCTGGTTGAGATGGGTGAGCGTAAATGAAATGCCGAACTTGACCGGCGTGAGCGCAATGCCTTTTTTCAGAACCGTGTTCTGCCTGTTGAAAGCCGCGATCTTCTTCCGCCGCGCCCGGTAACTGCTGGATTTTTCCAGCGCCTCGATCACCTCAAGGGCGATATTGTCTTCAATCTTCTGCCGGTAAGGCGTCACATCACGCCCGCGCCCATAAAGATTGCGCTTGCGTACATCGAGCGGATCAAGGCCCGTTTCAATGGCAATCGCATCCATCATCCGCTCGGCGAACATCATGCCCTGAGGGCCCCCAAAGCCCCGAAACGCGGTATTGGAAACCGTGTTGGTGCGCAGCCGCCGCGACTTGATATGATAGGCCGGATAAAAATAGGCATTGTCCGCATGAAACATGGTGCGGTCACACACACTCGGTGAGAGGTCCGCCGAGTAGCCGCAGCGCGCCAGAAAATCCACATCGACGGCGGTGAGTCGCGCCGTGTCGTCATAGCCGATCCTGTAATCAATGCGGAGGTCATGGCGCTTGCCCGTCATGATCATGTCCTGGTCGCGGTCCAGCCGGCACTTGGCCGGACGTCCCGTGACATGGGCCGCAAGCGCTGCCAGCGCCGCCCATTGCGCCGCCTGGCTTTCCTTGCCGCCGAAGCCTCCGCCCAAGCGCCGGCATTCGCACGTCACCATGGCATCGGGTACCTTGAGCATCCTGGCGATGCAGTGCTGCACTTCGGTTGGATGCTGTGTTGAGGAATAGACGGTCATCCCGCCCTTTTCCTCAGGCATGGCGAGCGCCACTTGCCCTTCGATATAGAAATGCTCCTGCCCGCCCACGTGGAAGCTCTCGGAAATCACGTGCGGTGCCGCCTTGAGCGCTTTTTTCACGTCGCCATAAGTGAAGGCATATTCCGGCACCACATCCCGGGTAGCCATGGCCAGCGCGTCTTCCACCGTCACCGCCGGGGTCATGGCCGCCACTTCAATCTTCGCCAGCCGCGCCGCGCGCCGCGCAATCTCGCGTGTTTCCGCAACCACCGCAAAAATCACCTGGCCATGAAATTCAATTTCTCCTTCAGCAAAAATGGGATCATCGCCAGGACCGGGGCTGCAATCATTGACGCCGGGAATATCCTTCGCCGTCAGCACCGCGACAACGCCGGGAAAGGCGCGGACTGCACCAAGATTGAGGCTGGTAACCTTTCCCCGCGCATCATTGGGCGCATAGCCCGGCTCCACATGCAGCGTGCCCTCGGGCTCGCGCATGTCATCGATGTAAGTTGCGGTTCCCTGGACATGCAGCGCCGCGCTGTCATGGGCGAGCGCCAGGCCAACCGTATCTGTTTCGAGGATGCGGGCCCGCACATTCATCTCACGCGGCCTCCCCGCGAAGCCCGGCAAGGCGCGTGGCCGCCGATTGACCGGAAGCGACTTCCACCAGGGCCTTGCGCAGCAGGGCCTGAGCCGATGCCAGCCGGTATTCCGCCGAAGCCCGCATGTCACCGATGGGCTGGTAATCCTCCGCCATCGCCGAAATCGCCTGCTCCCAGGCCTTTGGCGCATCGAGCGAAATCCCGCGCAGCGCCGCTTCTGCTATCAGCGCACGCTTGGGCGTTGCCGCCATGCCGCCAAAAGCGATCCGCGCGGATTGGATCGTGCGGCCCTCCAGTGTGAACTTGAAGGCACCCATGACAGCCGAAATATCCTGGTCGAACCGCTTGCTGAGCTTGAAGGCCCGGAACGCTTCATTGGCTCTGAGTTTGGGAACATCGACGCGCCAGACCAGTTCACCGGCAGCGCGGTCCTGCTTGCCATAGGCCACAAAAAAATCCTCAAGCGGCAGAAACCTCTCTCTGCTTTCCCAGCGGAGATGCAGCGTCGCTCCCAGGGCAATCAGCATCGGTGGTGTGTCACCAATGGGCGAACCATTGGCGATATTGCCGCCAATCGTTCCCGAGGCCCGCACCTGCTTGGCCCCGATGCGGCGGATCACTTCGCCGATATCGGGATCAATCGAGGCGAGAAACGCTTCGGCACTGGAATAGGTCGCCGTTGCGCCAATGGAAATATGCGGGCCTTCATCGGTGATTCTATCAAGCCCCCTGGTCCGGCCGATATGGATGATCTTCGGCAGGGTTCGAAGCTGCTTGGTAACCCAAAGCCCCACGTCGGTTGCGCCCGCAACAATCGTGGCATCGGGATGGTCTGCATAGAGCCTGGTGAGTTCCTCCTCATGGTAAGGTGCTGCAAAGAAAGTACTGGTATCGCCCACAAAAATATCTGCAGCGTCATCAAGCGCTGCCAATTGAACGGCTGTTGCCCCGGCCGCTGCCACCCAGGCATCGGCTGGTTTGCCCGTGCAGGATTTCACCGCCGCATCCACAATCGGGCGGTAGCCCGTGCAGCGGCAGAGATTGCCTGCGATATGATCGACGATCTCCTGCCGCGTCGGCTTCCTGCCCGTGTGATAGAGCGTGAACAGGGACATGACGAAACCCGGCGTGCAGAACCCGCATTGCGAGGCGTGATTGTCGACAAAGGCCTTCTGCACGGGATGCAGTTTTCCACCCGCGGCCAGATCGTCAACCGTGACCAGTTCCTTGCCGTCAATCTGGCCAAGGAGAAGAATGCAGGCATTGACCGGCTCGTAGACGACCCGGCCTTCTTCAAGCGAACCCAGCGCCACGGTGCAGGCGCCGCAATCGCCCTCGTTGCAGCCCTCCTTGGTTCCCCTGGATTTTTCCTCAAGGCGCAGATAATCCAGCAGTGTGCGCGTCGGTGGAAGGGAGGAAAGCTCCACCACCTGCCCCCGGCGCAAAAAGCGGATTGCCTGGCGCGCCATGCCTAGCTGCCCCTGTAGGTCGAATAGCCATAGGGCGAGAGCAGCAGCGGCACGTGATAGTGCTGGTTCACGTCGGCAATGCCGAACCGGATAGGGATAACGTCCAGGAATGCCGGCTCTTCCATCTTCGCGCCCGTGCCGCGCAAATAGGCGCCCGCATGGAACCGGAGCTCATAGATGCCGGCCTTGAAACTGTCGCCTTCGAGAACGGCGCCCTCCACCCTGCCATCCCGGTTGGTGCCGACCGTGACAACAAGTTCCGGCCGCAAGCCGATGCGCCATAGTTCCACTTTCAGGCCCGCCGCCGGCTTGCCTGAACTCATATCAAGAACGTGCGTCGTAAGACGACCCATGCGTTTCCCCAAAAATTTTGGTTGAAATCCGCTCTTCGTGGCGGATTTGGAATTTTTAACAGATTCTGCCTGTTCTAAAAGGCATAAAAAAAGCACGTCAACAATAACTATTTTCGCACATCAAAAATTCGCGGCAGCCGCTGCTTCGCCAGCTCGAGAAACGCCCCCGCCGCGGTTTTCCGGTCTAGCCCCGGGCGGTGCACAAGGGTGACCCGGCTCGGCATGAGCTTGCGGTCGGACAGGGGGATGAACACCAGGCTCCTTTCCGCTACATCCCGCTCGATGCCGAAGAGCGTTTGAAATGCGATGCAGCCGCCATCCCGCGCCAGGGCCGCCATCAGGCGCAGGGAATTGCATTCAAACAGCCGGTCCTGGCGCAGCGTCCGCGCCCCTAGCGCCCGGTCCAGGATGAGGCGGATGCTGAGTTCGCGCGCCGGCCAGGCGACCGGGTATTCCAGGCACTGCGCCAGGGTCAGCGATTTTGCCTTGGCGAGCGGATGGGCCCGCGCCATGGTCGCTCCCAGGGCAATGCTGCGCTCGAACTCGACGGTCAGGCCGTCAAGCGCCGATGGATTGAAGGTCACCCCAACATCGGCCTCCCGTTCGCGCACCAGCTCCGTCACCGTGTCGGAACCGGCAACCGTGACCGCTGCCTGCACCCCGGGAAACTTCCGCGAGAAGGCAATCAGCAGGTCCGGAAGAAATTAGTTCGAAAGGCTTTCGACCACCGCGACATTGACCCGCCCCCGCGTGATGCCCTTCAAGCGGGCCAGCAAATCAAGCGTGCCTTCATGGCTCTGGTTGGCTGCCTGCAGGCCGCGCAGCAGCTCAACCCCCGCTTCGGTCAGGGCAAGGCTGCGCGTATGACGCTCAAACAGGGCAATTCCCAATTGGGCCTCAAGCAGCCCGATTTGCCGGCTGATGGCCGAGGCCGCCACATTGAGCTGGCGCGAGGCGGCCCGCACCGAACCAAGCGTCGCCACCGCGATGAAGTGCCGGTAGCCCGTGGCAAGATGTGAATCCGATAAAAGCACAGCTAAGAACATTGCGGCCACTGTTCTTGCCCTGTCAACCCAGCCATGCCCGAAGGCTCTAGGCTTTGCCCGCGCGCGATAGTAGGTATCTCGGCCATGAACAATGCAATCAAACTCGCCGCCGACATCGGCGGCACCTTCACCGATATTGTCCTTGAAGCAGGGCGCCAGCGCTGGAGCGGCAAGGTCCTGACCACCACCCAGGCGCCGGAACTTGGCGTCATCGAAGGCATCGGCCTTGTGCTCGAACAGTCGGGGATGAACCCCGCCGACATCGGCGTTTTCATTCACGGCACCACCCTTGCCACCAATGCGCTGATCGAAAGAAAAGGGGCCAAGACCGCTTTCGTTACCACCAGGGGCTTCCGCGATATTCTCGAACAGGGTTACGAAAAGCGCTTCGATCACTATGACCTGATGATCGACCGCTCCGTGCCGCTGGTGCCGCGAACCCTGCGCTTTACGGTTGAAGAGCGCCTCTCCGCCGATGGCGATGTTCTGCAGCCGCTCGATGAATCCGCCTTGCAGGAACTGGCCCGGCAACTGCGCGGGGAGAACGTGAAGGCTGTGGCCATCGGCTTTCTCCATGCCTATGCCCATGATGGCCACGAACGGCGGGTGCGCGAAATCCTGTCCGCTGCATTGCCCAAGGACGTCACCATCTGCATCTCCAGCGAAGTGGCACCGGAGATCCGCGAATTCGAGCGCTTCTCTACAGTTGTCGCAAATGCCTATGTGCGGCCCCTCATGGCGGGTTACCTGCACCGCCTGCGTGACCAGCTACGCGACATGAAAATGGATTGCCCGCTGTTCCTCATGATGTCCGGTGGCGGCCTCACCACCCTGGAAACCGCCGCGCGCTTTCCAATCCGACTCGTCGAGTCAGGCCCGGCAGGGGGCGCGATCCTTGCTTCCGAAATTGCCGCCGAATGCGCCCTGCCTGAAGTCGTCTCCTTCGACATGGGCGGCACCACCGCCAAGATCTGCCTGCTCACCAACGGCGAACCGGAACGCGCCCGGAAATTTGAAATCGCCCGCGCCTACCGCGACATGAAGGGTTCCGGGATCCCGGTGCGCATTCCCGTCATTGAAATGGTGGAAATCGGCGCCGGCGGCGGCTCCATCGCCCGTGTCGACAAACTGAACCGCATCACCGTGGGGCCCGACAGCGCCGGCTCAACCCCTGGCCCAGTCTGCTATGGCCGCGGCGGCACCGAGCCCGCCGTGACCGATGCCAATCTCGCGCTGGGCAAGATCGATCCCGCCTATTTCGCCGGCGGCAAGATCAGGCTTGATGAAGCCGGCGCGAAAACTGCCTTGCAGAAAGCCATTGGTACTCCGCTGGGCCTCAAGGATTTCTGGCCGGCGGCGGGCGTCACCGAAATCGTCGAGGAAAACATGGCCAATGCGGCCCGCGTCCACGCCATCGAGCGCGGCCGTGACATCGCCGCCTGCACCATGATCGCCTTCGGCGGCGGCGCCCCGCTCCATGCCTGCAGGCTTGCGGAAAAGGTCGGCGTGAAAACCATCATCGTGCCCCTGGGCGCGGGCGTTGGTTCGGCCATCGGCTTCCTGCGCGCCCCCATCGCCTATGAAGTGACACGCAGTGCGGCTATCTCGCTTGATGCCTTCAATGCGAAGACCGTCAACACCCTGCTGCACCAAATGACAAGGGATGCCCGCGCCGTGGTGGAGCCCGCGCTGGGTAAAACAAAAGCGACGGTGCAGATCATCGCCGATTGCCGCTATGTCGGCCAGGGCCATGAGATCCGCGTGACCGTTCCCGTCAAAAGCTTGAACGATGCCGACGGCAGGAAACTCAAGGCCGCGTTCGAGGCCCAGTATGAACAGGTTTACGGGCTCCGCATTCCCAATCAGGAAGCCGAAGCCATCACCTGGTCGGTCACCGTTTCATCTCTTGCCAAGAAGCCAAAACGGGCCGCAAAGACGTCCGCCAAATCCACACCGAAACCGAGAAGCAGGCGGCTGATCTATGACCCGGCGCTTGGCAAGCAAGTCACAGTGCCTGTCTATTGGCGTTTCGACCTGAAACCGGGCGCCACATTCAAGGGTCCCGCCATTATCGCCGAAGATGAAACCTCGACAATCGTCGGCGCGAACTTCAGGGCAAGGATTAACAGTCTGGGCTATGTCATTCTGGAGAAAGCGAAATGAGCAAATCAGCCCTTGATGCCATCCGCACCCAGGTCATGTGGAACCGTCTCATCGCCGTCGTTGAGGAACAGGCCCAATCACTGCTCCGCACCGCCTTCGGCACCATCACCCGCGAGGCCGGCGATCTTTCCGCCGGCGTCTATAATGCCGAGGGCCACATGATCGCCCAGGCCATGACCGGAACCCCGGGTCATGTGAATACCATGGCCACCGCCGTAGGCCATTTCTTCAAGCACTACCCGCAATCCACCATGAAGCCCGGCGACGTCTACGTCACCAATGACCCATGGCTCGGCACCGGGCACCTGTTCGATTACGTGATGATGACCCCGGTGTTCCTCGGCAAAAAGCTGGTGGCCTTTTTCGCCTCGACCTGCCACGTGATTGACGTGGGCGGCGTCGGCATGTCGGCCAAGGCCAATTCCTCCTATGAGGAAGGCACCCTCATTCCCCATCTGAAAATGCGGAAAGAAGGCAAGATCAACGAGGAACTGCTCGCGGTGATCCTCGCCAATTCGCGCAACCCAGTGGAAGTGCGCGGCGACCTGCTCTCGCTGGTCAGCGCCAATGATACGGGCACGCGCCGCCTCATCGAGATGATGACGGAGTTCAAGCTCACGAGTTTGGAGCCGTTAGCACAACACATTCCCACCACTTCTGAAAAAGGCGCGCGCGAAGCCATCAAGGCCATGCCGGAAGGCGAATGGTCCTATGAGATGCCGCTTGATGGCTATGAAGGGCCGATCACCATCAAGTCGAAACTCACCATCAAGAATGGCAAGATAACCATTGATTTTACCGGCACTTCAGCCGCTTCCATCTTCGGCATCAATTCTCCCCGCACCTATACCCATGCCTATTCCGTCTTCGGCCTCAAGGCGGTGATTGCGCCGCATGTGCCCAATAACATCGGCTCGCTCTCATGCTTTGATCTCGTGACTGAGCCGGGCACTTGCGTTGATCCCATCAGGCCCAGCCCCGTGACCGCCCGCCACGTCATTGGCCAGATGCTGGCCGACGCCGTGTTCGGTTGCCTCGCGCAAGCATTGCCGGGAAAGGTGCAGGCGGAAAGCGCCGGCTCCATCTGGATCCTCGGATTGAACAGCGCCCATGGCCGCGTGCCTGTCCACAAAACCGCAAAGGCAAAAGAGTTCGGCGTGATCAGCATTGCGCTCGGCGGCATCGGCGGCAGGCCCGGCAAGGATGGGCTCGCCACCACCGCTTTCCCTTCGGGCATCGGCGCCATCCCCATCGAAGTCACCGAAAACCAGTGCCCTCTCTACTTCAAGCGCAAGGAATACCTGACGGACAGCGCCGGCGCCGGCGAATGGCGCGGCGGCCTTTCGCAGACGATCGAAATCGCCAACCGCGAGAAAGCCCCCTTCACCATTTCCGCCGCAACCTTCGACCGCATTAAATATCCGGCGAAGGGGCGCGACGGCGGCGGCCCCGGCGTGAAAGGTGTTGCGCGGCTGGGAAGCGGCAAGGCAATCCCCGACAAAGGCATCCATGTCATCCCGACCGGCGACAGCCTGGTGGTCGAACTCCCCGGCGGCGGCGGCTTCGGTGATGCGCGAAAACGTTCCAGGGCGCTCGTCGAGGCCGATGTAAAGTCAGGGGTCGTGAGCCTGGAAGCGGCGGAAAGAGACTACTCTCTGGACTCCTGAGCCAGCACCTTCACTGACTCTTAATAGGCGTCCTTCAGACTTGCCTTCATGTCCATGCCGCCAAAAAAGCCCTGGTTCAATGATCTGCCATTTCCGAAACACTGGCTGGCCTATCTCGCCCTGAAAGTCCTCGTGCTGGGGCTCGCGATCTACCTGGTGCTGCGGTTTAACGGGCTTATCTAGGGGCTTTGCAGCGTTTCCAGAAAATCGATCAGGGCCGTGATGCGCCGCTGCACCGTGCCCTCATCGCCCTCGGCGCCGCCCAGGTCTTCTTCCGCTTCCATCTTGAACCACAGGCCCCACACCGGCATTTCGCGGTCCCCATGGTTTTTCAGCGCCTCGCGCCCGTCAATGATTGCCTGCAGCCGCTCCCGCGGAAACACCCCGCCATTGCGCGCGGCGAGCCCGGTGAGATCGGGGGCCGGCCCGCTCAGGCCAAATGTCTTCGGCCCATCGCCCCGCCCGTCATCCCCGTGGCAGTTTGAGCAATAAAGGCGAAAGTCGCGTTCGGCTGTACCCACCCCATCCGCGCTTTCATCCTGGGCAGGACTTTGCGAAGGCAGAACACCCGAAAGCAAGGCCGCCAAAGCTATTGCGCCGATGATGGATGTGAGGGAACGCATGCGTACCATGAAACCGTCCGTCACTGCTGCTGGAGGCTTTCGAGGTAGTCGACAAGTGCGGTAATCCGCTCCCGGACGACCTTCTCGGTTTTTGTTCCCGAGCCATCCGAATCCGCCTCGAACTTGAACCAGTCGCCCCACACCGGCATGTCCCGTTCACCGTGAACGCTCACCTGGGCCCGCCCGTCAATCACTTCAATGGCGCGCTGGCGCGGGAATATCCCGCCATTCCTCAGGCTCATCTGGGTGAGGTCTGCAGCACTGATGGTAAGGAACTCAGCCACCGTGCCGTCGCCCTTACCCCCAACTCCATGGCAGGCGGCGCAATAGTTCATGAAATCCCCGCGCCCGAAGTCCGCCACCACCGAATCCGCTGAATCGGCGCGGGCCACAGGCATCCCAGCCAGCATCAAAAGGGCAACAGCACCTGTCAGAAACCGCTTCAGCATCATGAATCACTCCTTAAAAGCTGAAGCGTTGCACCCCTGCCTTGCAGTGTCATTGATCTGGGTCAACCCGTTAACG
>Ga0073899_10005826_pt1 | contig 10665 bp, 6 predicted proteins | sample KloWWTmetaKNB5Ph_FD_88975 | JGI IMG/M metagenome (GOLD analysis project Ga0073899, IMG submission 88975) | Active sludge microbial communities from Klosterneuburg, Austria, studying microevolution and ecology of nitrifiers - Klosterneuburg... | ecosystem: Engineered > WWTP > Aerobic digester >...
ACGGCGCGCTCGAAGGCGGTGAACGAGGACATCTCCGCGGTCGACCTCGCTCTTCCCAGCACGACGAACGTCGCCGTCCTGGAGTCCCGGCTGACCCAGGCGCTAGATGAGACCGACTCGATGACGGTGGTCTTCTCGACCTACCAGTCGATCGACGTCGTCGCCCAGGCGCAGCACCAGGGAAACCTGCCGCCGTTCGACCTCGTGATCTGCGACGAGGCGCACCGCACGACCGGCACCACCCTGGCCGGCGAGGACGAGTCGGCCTTCGTGCGGGTCCACGACGACAGCTACCTGCGCGGGGCCAAGCGGCTCTACATGACGGCCACGCCGCGCATCTATGACGACTCCTCCAAGGCGAGGGCGGGCGAAGCCAACGCGGTGCTGGCGTCGATGGACGACGAGGCGGTCTTCGGGCCCGAGCTGCACCGGCTCGGGTTCGGTGAGGCCGTCTCCCGCGACCTGCTCACCGACTACAAGGTGCTCGTTCTCGCGGTGGACGAGACCAGCGTGTCGCGCACGTTCCAGCTCCAGCTGGCCGACGAGGGCAACGAGCTGCGCCTCGACGACGCCGCCAAGATCGTCGGTTGCTGGAACGGGCTGGCCAAGCGCGGCGACGCCGAGCACTCCTTCGCCGGCGACCCAGCCCCCATGCGCCGTGCCGTCGCATTCGCCGGCACCATCAAGGACTCCAAGCACATCGAGTCGCTGTTCGGCCAGACAGTGCAGCAATATGCCGCCGCGCACGACCTCGAGGACGCCGCCGGTGAGCCGGTGCTCACCTGCGAGATCCAGCACGTCGACGGCACCTTCAACGCGCTGGAGCGCAACACCCGGCTCGACTGGCTGCGCGCCGACGTACCGGACGGCACGTGTCGCATCCTGACCAACGCCCGGTGCCTGTCCGAGGGCGTCGACGTCCCGGCGCTGGACGCGGTGATGTTCCTGTCTCCGCGCAAGTCCGTCGTCGACATCGTCCAGTCGGTCGGCCGGGTGATGCGCAAGGCGCCGGGCAAGCAGTACGGCTACATCATCCTCCCGATCGGCATCCCGGCCGGGCTCACGCCGGAGCAGGCGTTGCGTGACAACAAGCGGTACGCCGCGGTGTGGGAGGTGCTGCAGGCGCTACGCGCGCACGACGAGCGGTTCAACGCGATGGTCAACCGGATCGAACTGGTCAAGAAGCGCGACGACAAGGTCAACGTCATCGGCGTCCCCGGACCGGACGACCGCCGCCGCGACGGGGACGGCTCGGGTGACGTGTCGGCGACGCAGGGCACGCTTGGGCTGACCTGGCTCGACGAATGGCGCGAGGCGATCTACGCCAAGGTCGTCGCCAAGGTCGGCTCCCGAACGTACTGGGAGGACTGGGCCAAGGACATCGCCGACATCGCCCAGCGGCACATCACCCGCATCACCGCGCTGCTCGACGGCGGCGACCCCAAGGTCACCGCCGAGTTCGACCAGTTCCTCGACGGGCTCCGCGGCAACCTCAACGACGGCATCACCCGCTCCGACGCGATCGACATGCTCGCCCAGCATCTCATCACCCGGCCCGTGTTCGACGCACTCTTCGGCGGGTACGACTTCGCTGCCCACAATCCGGTCGCCCAGACGATGGAGCGGATGCTCGACGTCCTCGACGAGCACCGGCTCGACGACGAGAACCACGCGCTGGAGAAGTTCTACGACTCGGTGCGGATGCGGGTCACGGGCGTGGACTCCGCGGAAGGTCGGCAGAAGCTCGTCGTGCAGCTCTACGACACGTTCTTCGCGACCGCGTTCAAGAAGACGGTCGACAAGCTCGGCATCGTCTACACCCCGGTCGAGATCGTCGACTTCATCCTGCGCTCGGCGGACGAGGTGCTGCGCCAGCACTTCGGCCAGGGACTCACCTACGAAGGGGTGCACGTCCTCGACGGGTTCACCGGCACCGGGACCTTCATCACCCGGTTGCTCCAGCTGGGGCTCATCGAGCCGCAGGACCTGGCCCGCAAGTACGCCCACGAGCTGCACGCCAACGAGATCCTGCTGCTCGCCTACTACATCGCGGCGGTGAACATCGAGACGACGTACCAGGACCTGCGCGGCAGTCTCGGCGAGTCGGCCGATTACGAGCCGTTCCCCGGGCTGATCCTCACCGACACGTTCCAGTCGTGGGAGGCCGGCGACCGGCTCGACACGACGGTCTTCGTGCAGAACAACGAGCGGCTTGAGAAGCTCAAGGCCCTCGACATCCAGGTCATCGTCGGCAACCCGCCCTACTCCTCAGGTCAGGACAGCGCGAACGACAACAACGCGAATGAGAAGTACGAGGACCTCGACCGGGCCATCCGAGAGACGTATGCCGCGCGTTCGACCTCCTCCTCCCTCGCGCGCCTATACGACTCGTACATCCGCGCCATCAAGTGGGCCTCACTGCGGATTAGCGACCGCGGCGTAGTCGCGTATGTCACCAACGGTGGCTGGCTCGATGCGAACAACGCCGACGGCATGCGAATCGCGCTCGCGCATGAGTTCAGCGATATATACGTGGTAAACCTCCGCGGGAAGGCCCTGGAAAGTGGCGAGAGGCGAAAGAAGGAGGCAGGAAATGTCTTCGGCGGCGGCTCACGCGCCACCGTGGCCATCACGATCCTCGTCAAGGACCCAGCGCGCAACGGGCTGGCGCGGATTCACTACACCGACATTGGCGACTACCTCACCCGCGAAGAGAAGCTGGCCAAGGTCGCAGAGGCAGGTGAGGTCCGCCGAATGGCGCGCGTCAAGCACCTAACTCCAAACTCCCATGGTGACTGGCTCGACCCGCGAAGCGATGACTTTGGCCGTCACATGGGAATCGACGGCGTGTTTGGCAACACTACGAAAGGTGTGGTGACAAACCGGGACGCCTGGGTATACAACTTCGGCCGCGCAAGGGTGCAACAGAATGTCGAGCGGCTCTTGGCCACCTACAACGGGGCGCTCGGCGGTGATCAGCCGTCAGATCCCAAGGCCATTTGCTGGTCACGTTCGTTGATCTCGCGATTCAAGCGCGGCACCCCGACCAATCGCCCGAATCCGGACGCCTTTCGTGTGGCCTCCTACCGGCCGTTCACCAAGCAGTGGCTGACCTATTACGCCCCACTAAACGAGGTGCAGTACCGGACTCGGGAGTACTTTCCGACTCCCACTCACCAGAACCACGGAATCACGGTGACAGGACCTTCGTCGCACTACGAGTTCTGCGCACTCTCCACACGATCCCTGCCGGATCTTCATCTGCTGGACACGGGACAGTTCTTCGGTCGTTGGCGATACGAGAAGGTCGACGCCGACGACGGGATGCTGTCGTTCGAGGCTGCTGAGGATCGCGAGGTCGTCGACGGGTACCGGCGGATCGACAACGTCACGGACGATGCGCTGGGACGGTTCCACGCGGCATTCGGCAACGACGTCACCAAGGACGACGTCTTCTACTACGTCTACGGGCTCCTGTACTCTCCCGACTACCGGGAGATCTACGCAGCCGACTTGAAGAAGATGCTGCCCCGCATCCCCCTGGTCACCGACCCGTGGCCGTTCATCGAGGCGGGGCGGCGGTTGTCCGAGCTGCACCTGGGCTACGAGAGCGTGGAGCCGTACCCGCTGGACGGGTTCGACACCCAGCCGCCGGAGGGCCGCGACCCGTACGAGTTCTACGCCGTCGGCGCACAGAAGATGGCCTTCGGCAAGCCGACGGCCGACCAGAAGGCGGCCGGCGAGAAGCGGGACCGGACCACGATTGTCTACAACGCGAACGTGACGCTGCGCGGCATACCAGACGAGGCCTACCGCTACCAGCTCGGGTCGCGGTCGGCCATCGAGTGGATCATCGACCGCTACCACGTCCGGACCGACAAGGCGTCGGGAATCGTCAACGACCCCAACGACTGGTCGCACGGGGTCGGCGACCCGCGCTACATCCTCGACCTGCTCGCGCGGATCGTCACGGTGAGCGTGGAGACCATGAAGGTCATCGACGCTCTGCCTCCGCTCGACATCATGCGCGATGTCCGACGAGCGGCGCAGTGAACCGGCCGCTCGTTGATGCAGATGCCTTGCGGCAAGCCAGGGAGCGTGCGGGTCTGACGCAGCATGGCCTTGCCAGATTGGTCGGGGTGGCCGGTGGGGAGAGGGTCTCGCGGTGGGAGCGGGGTGCTTCGGATCCGCGTCCCGAGACGCTCCAAAGGATCGCGAAGGCTTTGCAGGTCGAGGTCCGGGGTCTGCTGACCCCATCAGATGGTGACGCAGACCTGCGGCGCCTTCGGGTTTTGGCCGGTCTGAGCGCACGGCAGGTTGCGGAGCGGACGCACGTATCCGTCCCTACGTACGCGCGTTGGGAAGCCGGCCAGATCGAGAGACCTCTCGCTGATGCGACCTTGGAGGCGTTGGGCGAGGCGTTGGGTGTCGCTGTCAGCGAGGTGACGGCGGCGCTGGCGGCTGCTCGACGCGGCGCAGGGTGAACAAGCCGGCCGTAGTGTGCTGGTCGAGCAGCACGATGTTCGCTGCGACCTCGACCGTCAACCAGCCGCCTCCCTGGGCGGCCATGCGCAGGCGTCGGCTGCTGCGGCCGGTCCGCAGCGACGCGGATAGTTGCTCGGCCAGCTCTTGATCCTCGGGGTGGATCCACCTCCTGTCGGGATGAGCTGGGTCCAGGGTCCAGTGCAGGTCCGGTAGCGGATCGTCGATCCAGCGCAGGATCCTCAGGGTCTTGAGATTGAAAAGCGCTCGGTGCTCGCCCGGCCGGGCCTCACTCTCCAGCACGCGCTGCTCGAGGACGACCGGAGGAGGGGCAGCCGGTGTCTCCTCTGCCGCCCCGATGTCCTGAGTAATACCCCGCAGGACCACCTGGACCCGGTCGCCGTGGCGCTCCTCAACGGCGCGGCATGACAGATGCCCTGCTCGCATCTCGCCGTCGTCTCGGCGAATGGCCCAGACCGCCTGATGCTCGTCGCCAGGCCGTGACCGGATCAACAGCGCCAGCGCCGCGGCGTCGTCGGTGTTCGGGACGAGCCGAGTGAAGGCTTCCGCGGTGGCACGCTCGGTCTGACGGTCCTTGGGCGCTACCCCGTACAGGTCAAGCAGGTCGTCGCTGCCGCCGATGGTGTCGGTGCTGAGGTTGAAGTGCCAAGCGCCGGCCAGGCCTCGTTCCGGGGGTGTCTCGTCGGCTTGTCCGGTCCACACCCAGACGCCATGCACGTCGCCCCGGTAGGAGTGAAGCGGGTGGCCAAAGACGCGCCTGCGCCAATCGTGGGTGACCCGCTCCTGGGCCGTGCCGCTTGCCGTCACCGCGGCGACGATCTCCTCGACAGCTCGAAGCGATCGACCCCGTCCCAGGATCGAGCGCAGCGGGACCATGCGTTTCGGGGTCGACCCGACCCCGATGATGCTTGGAGGGCGCTCCCCTCCGAAGGTCTCGATCAGGAGCCAGTGGTTGGACATGGCATCCCCCCTTCATGAACCCTCTTGAGTCTAGGTGCGCCTCGCGCCAAGTCGGCGGGTCAGCACCTGGTACCGGCTGCCGGCGATCCGGGACAACGCGTCCGCAACCTGGGCGTCTGCGCCCACGATGATCCGACGACGACCTAGGCGAGATCACCGGAGTATCGCTTCGGCTGCGGCACCGGGGGAGGTACGCGCTATGACGTGTTCAAATCGCTCCACGATGCCTGCTCGGTCGGCTGGTGTTGCGTAGAGCCCGTTGCGCATGACGTCGGTTCTCACCCCTCCGGGGATCGCGCAGCTCACCGTCACGTTGGCGGGGGTCTCCTGTTGCAGCGCCTCCGTGAACCCTCTGACGGCGAACTTCGCTGCGTTGTAGGCCCTGTACCCAGCCACGCCCACCAGCCCGAACGCACTGGAAACGTTGACGATCCGTGCCCTGGCATGCGTGGCCAGCGCCGGGAGGAAGACTTGACAGCAGGTGATCGTGCCGAGCAGATCGACCTGGATGACCCGCTGGATGTCGGCGAAGTCGGAGTCGACGAGCAGGCCATGGTGGATCAGGCCGGCGACGTTGAACAGCGCATCCGGTGGGCCGTCGTCCCCGACGACCTGCCGGGCGGCTTCGACGACAGCACCATGGTCGGCGACGTCGACATCCCAGCTGCTCACAGGGACGCCCAGGTCACGGCAGCGACCCGCCACCCGCGCTAGGGCGTCGGGGTTGTTGTCGACCAGGACCACGGCGGTCCCCGCGGCGGCGAGCTGAGTCGCCAACGCCGCGCCGATACCTCCACCGGCCCCGGTCACCACCGCACGGCGCGAATGCGTCGACTTGCCTCCGATGGATGCCAGACGAAACATCGAATATCCTTCCCATACTGCGCCCGGGACTCTCTGATCTCGGGATGGGTCAGCGCTAGGAACCCATCGGCCTGGTCCCCTGCAACTTATCCGCGATCCTCCACGCCTCTCATCGGCGGACGGACAGAACCGCAACGGGATAGCAGGTTGACCACAGCAGACAACGTCATGCATCCACCCTCAGGGTGGCCCTCGGCGCGCGCCGAGATGCCCGAGCGATATAAATGCACTAGTCTGGATATATCAAGTTGGGCAGCTAGTGTCCCCTCGCAGGACTGATCCAAGCCTTAGCCCAATGAGATCGAGGAGAAGCAGATGACGACCCGAAGCCGGACCCGCGCCCTCGGCGCTGCAGCGAGCCTGGCCGCCGTGATGGTGCTGATCTCCGCCTGCAGCGACCCCGAGCCACAGCCGCCCGTGACGAGCTCGTCAACCACCACCTCGTCCACGTCAACGACCACCACGTCGACGCCGCCACCTCTGACACCCGCCGAGAAGGACCTCAAGTCGGCCGAGGAGACGATCGGCCGCTACTGGCAGGTGCTGGACGAGCTAGCCGCCGACCCGACGAAGAGCCTCAACCTCGTCGCTACCGTCGCCCGGGACCAAGCAGCTGTGCAGTCCCGCAACACGTTGGGGACGTATCAGGCCAAGGGCTGGACCCTGCAGGGGCAAACGGTGGTCACGTCGCCGGCCGCCACTACGAAGGACGGCAAGACGTTCGCTGTGTCGGCCTGCATCGACGTCAGCAAGGTCAACATCATCGATAAGGCCGGGAAGTCCGTCGTGCGATCGGGGCGAGCGGATCAGCAGCGGTACTCCTACACCGTCGTGAAGGCGCCGCAGGGCTTCTTCGTCACTGTGGACACACTCAAGGGGAGACCATGCTGAGACGCATCGTCTGTGCCCTGTTCGTGATCGGGGCAATTCTCGTGGGGGCCGCGCCGTCATTCGCCGCGGATCCACCGGTTAGCTGTCCTCCGGGCACGAGCCCGGATCCGTGGACCGGGGAGTGCATCATCATCGTCACCGATCCTGGCGACCCCGGTGACCCGCGAGGTCCGGGTGACGGCGACACGGACCCGGTGGTGGTTCAGAAATGCATCAACAGTCTTGGCACTCCGCCGGGCGAAGTCCCGTGCTCCTCGGACAAGGGCTGGTGGTCCAACAGCCAGAACGCCTACTGCAGGGCACTGACGCCTCAGCCGCCGCTGAGTGACCCGGCGTGGGAGGGGAACACCACCGGGCAGGTCTACGAGTGCCTCAGGCCAGTGCCGGGCGGGTGGGGCGTGCTCTTCTGGATCTGGCTGGCCACCCCACCGGGCGGAGCGCCGCCTGACCCCCGCGTACTGGCCCAACAGGCGATCGCGCGAATGAACCTCCGCGCCATCACCATCGGCATCGTGCCGGAGCCGCGTGCAGGGAGCGTCGGGATCATCGGGATGCCGACGTGGATGTGGGCCCAGAATCCTGGTGCGACGACCTGGGGCCCACAGACGCAGACCGCCTCGGCCGGCGGGTTCACGGTCACCGCAACCGCCAAGGCTCAACGGACCGTCTGGACGATGGGCGACGGCGCCACGGTTACCTGCACCGGACCGGGAACCCCGTACGCGGATTCCTACGGCAAGAAGTCGTCGCCAACCTGCGGGCACACCTACACCGGGCAGGGGACCTACACCGTGAGGGCGACGACCTACTGGGTCGTGACCTGGGCCGGGATAGGCCAGAGCGGAACCATCCCGCTGAACTTCACCGACACGACCACGATCACCATGGGCGAAGCCCAGGTGCTCAACAGCTGAGCAGCCCAAGGGGGACACCATGACCCTGGCCACCGAGAAGGCCGACTCGCCCGCCGTGAGCGGTGGAGCGGCGCGCCCGGACCGGCGACGGCGCGGCAAGGCTCCCGCCGGAGACCAGGCAGCCGTGACGCCGGCACCGAAGCTTCGCCGGCGACCGGTGCTGGTTGCCGCGTCGGTGGCCGCGGTGATCCTCGGCGCGCTGCTGGGGGCGTGGGCGTGGTCGTCGACGAGCAACACCCATGAGGTGGTCGCGTTGCGTCAGACCGTCACCCGCGGGGAGACGATCACCCAGGGCGACCTCATGACGGTCCAGGTCGGGCTGGATCCCGCCCTGAAGACCATTCCGGGCGACCGGCTGCGGAGCCTCGTGGGCCAGCGCGCGGCGATGGACATGGCCGTCGGCAGCCTCATCACGACCGAGAACGTGACCAAGACGGTCTTGCCGGCCGAAGGCATGTCGGTGGTTGGCGTCGCGCTCCCGCCCTCGCTGATGCCCGGAGAGGCTCTCCTCGCAGGCGATCGGGTGCGCATCATTGCGACGCCCGGACAGCAGGGCGACGTGGGGCAGGAGCCACCCGCGTCGATCGCGGCGACCGTCGTCGGGCTCTACCCGAACGCCGAGAACGGGCAGACCGTCGTCTCGCTCGAGGTGCCAGAGGGTCAGGCGGCCGAGCTGGCGGCACGTGCGGCGACCGGCAAGGTGGCGCTGGTTCTGGACAGCCGGGAGCGCTGAGCGATGGCCCTCATCGCGCTGTGCTCTGCCTCCGGTTCGCCCGGTGTCACCGCGTCAGCCCTGGGTCTGGCGCTGACCTGGTCGCGGCCGGTGTTGCTGGTCGAGGGCGACCCCACCGGGGGGTCCGCAGTATTCGCCGGCTACCTGCGCGCCGAGTCGGCTCCGCCCAACTCGCTGATCGACTTGGCGCTGGCACAGCGGCACGGGCAGCTGACGGATGCGATCGCCGACGCCACCGTTCGTATGCCGGGCCTGCCCACCTCCGCGGTCTCGCTGCTGCCGGGCACCCGAGCCCACGGGCAGGCGCGCAGCCTCATGCCCCTGTGGGAGACCCTTGGGTCGGAGCTGAAGGCACTCGAAGCGACGGGCCAGGACGTGATCGTCGACGCGGGCCGGCTCGGGCTGGCCGGCAGCCCGGAACCACTCATCTACGCGGCGGATCTTGCCCTGATGGTGACCAGGACCGACCTGGTGTCCCTGTCGGCGGCCCGCTCGTGGGCCGAAACCCTGCGAACTGGGTTCGAGGGGGTCGGGGGCGGCTTGTCCCTGGGCCTGCTGCTCGTGGGGGAGGGGGAGCCCTACTCCGCTCGGGACGTCCAGAAGGTCCTACGGATCCCGGTGACTGCCTCCTTGGCGTGGGACCCAGCCGCCGCAGATGTCTTCGCCAAGGGCGCCAAGACGCCGCGCCGATTCGACTCCTCGCGTCTGGTTCGGAGCCTCGTCGCCGCCCGGACATCAATCCAGTCGGCGGTGGCCATGAACCGCGACCAGCTCGCCACCCAGACGACCGGAGGACTGTCATGAGCGGCGACACCACGCCCGACCGGAGCGCGCAGCCGGATCCCTCCGACCCGGCATCGCTTCCCTTGTTCTCCGCACCTGTGGAGCCCCAGCGCCAGCCCCGCCCCGGCCGCGTGCGGGGATCGTTCAGCATGTCGCCCACTCCCGACCCCGTCGACGCGGCGCGCCCCGGCCCACTCGCGGAGGCCTCCGACGGAGGCGACCTGGATATGCCTCGGATTCACCGGCATGGCGCCGACATCGACTGGGGTCTGGTCGCCGCACTCCGTGGCCAGGCCTCGGACCGCCTCAGCGCCGCCTTGGGGGAGGATCGGGGGCGGTTGAGCTCGAAGGCGCAGCGCGAGCGCGGCCGGGCGATCATCCTCGACCTGCTCAACAACGAGCACGACGAGCGGGTGAGCGCCGGCCAAGAGGCGTGGAACGCCGCCGAGCAGGACTCCCTGGCCAAGGCCATCGACGACTCCCTGTTCGGGCTTGGTCGCCTGCAACCGCTCGTCGACGACCACCGGGTCGAGAACATCCTCATCTTCGGCTGCGACTCGGTGTTCCTCGAGCTCACCGACGGCCGCTTGATCCCGGGGCCGCCCGTGGCCGACTCCGACCAGGAGCTCATCGACTTCCTGGTGTTCCTGGCATCCCGTTCGGAGGTCAACGCCCGGCCGTTCTCGGAGGCGCAGCCGCGGCTGCACCTGCGCCTGGACGGCGGCGCACGGCTCGCTGCGGCAGCGTGGGTTACCCCGCGACCCTCGGTGGTCATCAGGCGCCACCGGCTGCGGCAGGTCACGCTCGACGACCTGGTCGACCGGGAAACACTCACCGAGCTGGCGGCGTCGTTCCTGTCCGCGGCCGTGAAGTCGCGTCGCAGCATCGTCGTCTCCGGAGCCCAGGGCGCCGGCAAGACCACCCTCGTCCGGGCGCTGTGCGCGGAGATCCCCAAGCACGAGATCATCGGCACCTTCGAAACCGAATACGAGCTCCACCTGCACGAGCTCAAGGAAC
>Ga0073899_10005827_pt1 | contig 10663 bp, 8 predicted proteins | sample KloWWTmetaKNB5Ph_FD_88975 | JGI IMG/M metagenome (GOLD analysis project Ga0073899, IMG submission 88975) | Active sludge microbial communities from Klosterneuburg, Austria, studying microevolution and ecology of nitrifiers - Klosterneuburg... | ecosystem: Engineered > WWTP > Aerobic digester >...
GAAGGGGTCACGGCTGATCTGCGGACCACGGCCGCAAGCCCGCTGACCCTGCGCGCAATCCGCGATTTCGAGAAAGCCTGGACGGATATTGGCGATGGCGCCCCCGACTATCTGCGCCAGACATATATCGACGACAATCCCTATCCGCCAGGCCAGCGGCACAAGCTGATCAGCGCGCCGGTTGTGTCGGGCTACTCGATCGCACATGGGCGCTATCATTCAGGCTTCGTGTCGATCTTCAACGAGAAGCGCTATAATGATTTGATGCTGCTCAATTCGGATGGCGATGTGATTTATTCGGTCAGCAAGGAGGCCGACCTTGGTCAGAATGTCCTGACAGGAGCACTGGCACAAACCAAGCTGGCGGAGGCGGTCCGTCAGGCTCTGGCGGCGCGCGGTCGGGAGGTTTTCTATTCCGACTTTGCGGCTTATGGCCTTTCGGGGCATGAAATTTCCAGCTTTGCCGCCGTGCCGATCAGGGCGGCAGACACAACAATCGTTGGCGTGCTGGTCTTGCAGATTTCGACAAGGCAGCTCGATGCAGTGCTTGGCCGCCATCACGGCAAAGAGATGCCGCTGACGGGATATCTTGCCGGCGCTGACGGTAGACTGCGCACCAATCTCGGGCCGACCCCACAGGAAGAGGCGCTGGCGAAGGAAAGCACTGCAAGCGTGCTGCCCCTAGCCTTTGCGCAAGATCATGCGGTTGGCCGCGAAGCGGGAATTCGCGGTGATCTCTCGCTCATCATGACCGGGCGGATCGAAGCGCCGGGGCTGGTCCTGGCGCTGGTGATGGAGCTGTCGGAGACTGAGCTGCTGCGGCCTGTAGAGGGTCTGGCACGCTCGATGCAGATCGGGGCATTGATCGCCACGGCCGCGCTGGCACTGATCGTGTTTTTCGTGGCGCGCACGCTTGCAAAGCCGATGGCCGCGATCGCGGACGCTATGGGAGAGATTGCCCTTGCCCGCTATGAGGTGAAGATCGACGGCACCGATCGCGGGGACGAAATCGGCACTATCGCGCGCGCCTTGGAAAAGTTCCGCCACGATCTGGCGGCGGCGGCCGCGGTTGCCAGAGCCGGGGCCTTCAAGGGAGCCGCCTTCGAATCCTCGTCTGCGGCGCTGATGATCCTCGATCGGGATCTGCGCACGACCTATCTGAACCCATCGGTGCAGGCGCTTTTGGGCGATCACGCTACGCAATTCCGAAGTGTCGCCCCCGATTTCGACCCCGATGGGCTGGTCGGTCTCGGCATCGACAGGTTCCATGCCATTCCGGTATCCTTGCAAGCCCTTCTCGACGCGCCCGGCAGTCTGCCCCGCCATACCGAGTTCCAGGTGGGGACCGCGCGGTTCGCTCTCGATGTCAATCAGGTGTCGACGGAGGCCGAAGGCTGCATCGGCTACGTGATCGAGTGGCGCGATGTTACCGAAGAGCGGATGAACCGGGCTGTTCTGGGGGCCATCGATCGCAGCCTTGCGACTGCGGAGTTTGACCGTGACGGGCGTCTGCTGAAAGCGAATGACAAGATGCTCGCGCTGTGGGGGCGCGACCGGGATGCGGTGCTGCGTGAGGCCCAGGACCGGCTGATCGTTCCCGAGGCGGAAGCCGGGCCAGCGCATCCGGCGCTTTGGGATCGTCTGATGGCGGGCGAGTCGGTCTTTGGTCGGTTCGGGACCTGCCGCGCAGACGGGCAGGTCGGTATCGTTGATGGTGGCTTCTCGCCAGTTCACGACCATGACGGGCAGCTTCTGAAAGTGCTTCTGATGGGCACGGATGTGACGGAGGCTCAGGTCGGCCTGCGCCGCGCCGAAGAGGACCGTCGCGCGATGGAGGCGGCACAGGCCGAGGTCGTGGATGTCTTGCGGATCGCGCTTCGCAACCTGTCGGACGGCGATCTGAATGCCGCCATCACCCGGCCTTTCGCGGTGCAATACGAGGAACTGCGCGAAGATTTCAACATGGCAATGTCGCGTCTCGCCAGCGTGGTCCGAACCGTAATCGAAAGCGCCGAGGCGATCGAAGGAGAGGTGCGTGAGATTGCGCAAGCCTCGGACGATCTGTCGCGACGGACCGAGGAGCAGGCGGCGACGCTGGAGGAAACGGCGGCCGCGCTCGACGAGTTGACGGTTTCCGTCCAGTCCGCGGCGGCGGGCGCGGCCGAAGCCAATCGCGAAGTGGCCAGCGCCCGCGGCACCGCCGAGGCTTCCGGCACGGTGATGCGCGAAGCTGTCGAGGCGATGGGCGAGATAGAACGATCCTCTGAAGCAATCGCGCGCATCATCGGAGTGATCGACGACATCGCGTTCCAGACCAACCTCCTGGCACTGAATGCCGGGGTCGAAGCGGCGCGGGCGGGGGAGACCGGTAGGGGGTTTGCGGTCGTTGCAAATGAAGTCCGCGCCCTTGCCCAACGCTCTTCCGAGGCCGCAAGGGAGATCGACGCTCTGATCCAGAATGCGGCAGGGCAGGTCAAGCGCGGGGTGGGGCTCGTCGGGCAGACCGGTGCTGCATTGGACCGGATTGTCACCTCGGTCGGGCAGATAGCGGCCCGGATGGGCGATATTGCTACATCCGCCCTGGAACAATCGACAAGCCTTGCTGAGATCAATCAGGCAGTGAATCAGATCGACCACGCAACCCAGCACAACACGGCGCTTTTCGCGGAAACGGCGGCGGGGGGGCAACGGCTCAAGGTCAGCGCGGCACATTTGGCCGGAACGGTTGTCCAGTTCCGTCTGCCAGAACCGGAGGGGCGTTCTGAACCGGCCACGAACCGTGCCGCCACGCCTGTGCCCCCCCTGCCGGGGCGCCCAGGCGCGCGGGGCCATGTGGCGCTGGCTGTCGCCCAGCCTGCCGATTGTGAGGAAGTAGCGGACGTTGACTGGTCAGAGTTCTGAACGGCCTGTCCCCCCACCACCTGAGCCGGCTGTAGCGACAAGCGCGGCGCCGGTCCGGGTGTTGATTGTCGACGATTCCGCCACCCAGCGGCGCCTTCTTGCGCACCATATCGGCTCGGACCGGCGGTTTCAGGTGATCGGTACCGCGGCCCACGCGCAAGACGCGCGCGGCCTGATCCGCGCAGGGAACCCGCAGGTCCTGACGCTCGACATCGATATGCCGGAGATGGACGGTATCGCCTTCTTGCGGCAGTTGATGCGGTTGCGCCCGATGCCGGTGGTCATGCTGTCGGCCCGGACCGCAGCGGGAAGCGACGCCGCGCTAGAGGCCTTGCGCACCGGCGCCGTCGATTGCCTTGAAAAGGGCGCTGACATCTACCGTCCCGGCCCTGCGTGCCTATGCGACCGGCTGTTCGCGGCGGCATTTGCACAAGCGTTGCTGCCAGGCCCGGCCGTGTCGGCGCGTCCATCCTTTCGCGGCGATATGCGCGGGCGGGTGTTCGGGCGGATGTCCGGGCAAAGGCTGTGTCTAATCGGTGCTTCGACCGGCGGGGTGGTCGCGCTAGAGGAGATCCTGTCCGGCCTGCCGGAAAACTGCCCGCCCATTGCTATCGCCCAGCATATGCCCGGCCGGTATCTGGCCCGGTTCGCCGCGCGTCTGGACCGGCTGGTCCGGCCGGCGGTGCGGTTGGCTGGCGCCGATGAGACTTTGACAAACGGTCAGGTGGTTCTCGCGCCGGGCGACGGGATGAACCTGCTGATCGAGCAGGATGGTCCGACCTTTCGCACCCGCCTGACCCCGCATATTGCATCGCAAGGCAATCACTGCCCGTCCGTCGGCCAGCTTTTCAGGTCGGCGGTGCCCTTCGCGGACCGGGTTCTGGCGGTGCTTCTGACCGGTATGGGCCGCGACGGGGTCGAAGCGATGGGACATCTGCGCCGGGCCGGGGCTGTCACCCTCGCACAGGACAAGGACAGATGCACGGTCTTCGGCATGCCCGCCGCCGCCCTGTCGAGCGGGGCCGCCAGCCGGGCAGTACCGCTGGAGAAGGTGGCCGCAGAGATACTCCTTGCCGGTCAAGCGGGGCAGGGACGCGCTCCTATCGTCTAATACTGGAAGGGGGCGCGGGTCAGAGCCAATCGACCTCGCCGGTCTGTGCGGCACGTTCGCACGGTGCCGACGCCAGCGGGCGCGCTTCCTCCACAAGTCGGCACGACAGGTCGAAAAGAATGACCGCCCTCCGGATGCGCGCAGTGCTGATCACACTGTCCATTGGCAGGCTGTCGGCGACGCTGTGCATCAACTGCGCCAGATCGGCCAGTGACTGGCTGATCCGGTCGATCGCCTGCAGCCCGACCAGATCGTGTGGGTCGAGCTGGCCTTCCGGCATTGCGTCGGACAGGGCGGTCTGCATCTGAAGCGCGAGCCCGGTCAGATGGTCAAGTTCCGCCCCGACACGGCTCATCAGATTGTTCAGCGCCACAGAGGCGCCCGCGCCAGGGCCTGAGGCGATCGGACGTGCCGCCGCTGAAGGAGCCGAGGCGCCATTCATGTTCTGTGTCCCCCTGCTTTGCGTACATCCGACGGGGCGAGGCGGCGGTAACAGGTCTGGCCTGCATGGCGCATCTGCGCGGTGGCCGGCCCACTTAACCGTTCGGCATGGCCCAGAAACAACCACCCGTCGGGCGTCAGGGCCGCTGCAAAGCGAGACAGAAGTCTTTCGCATGCGGAATGCTCGAAATAAATCAGGACATTGCGGCAGAAGATAACATCGAACTGGCCCTGCATGGGCCAGGGCTGGTGCAGGTTCTGAACCTCGAACCGGATGAGATCACGGGGATCGTGGGCCAGTTCAACCATCTCTTTGCCATCCGTGCGGAACTGATGGCGAAGCCGTGGGGGCACATGGGCAAGGGTTTCGAGCGCGAACCGCCCCTGTCGTGCCCGGTCGATGACCGAAGCTGCAAGGTCGGTTGCCAGGATGCGCAGATCGTAGCGCGTGGCATCCGGCATCATCTCCAGAATGGTAAGTGCGATCGAATAGGCCTCCTGCCCGTTGGCGCAGCCCGCCGACCAGAGCCTGACCCGCCCCCCTCCGCGGGCATGGGACAGCAGGTCTGGCAAGACTTTGGTGCGCAGCAGGTCGAAATGATGGGGTTCGCGAAAAAACTGAGAGACATGCGTGGTTAGTGCCACGGCCATGTGGGCGCATTCGTCTCGCCCTTCGCGGCGATCCAGAAAAGCGCGATATTGACCTATCTCCGAGAACCCGAGCAGAACCATGCGTTTGCGCAGCCGCGCGCGCATCATCGGATATTTTGCGGGTGGCAGATTCAGTCCGGCCACCCGCCGGGCAATCCCCGCCAGTGCGGCCAGGTCAGGGGCGTCGATCAGGGCGGGCGCGGGCGGCGTCACGGGATGTCCAGCGCCGGGGTGGGCATCAGGCGGCCGGGGTCGAGAATGCGCAGGACCGTGCCGTCCACAAGGGCAATCCCTGCCAGAAAACTGGGGTCGGTGCCGGGCGGCGGTTCGATCCGGCTCAGCGGCACGGGTTGGATATCGCGCACGCTGTCGAGCAGGAAACCACTGCGCCGGCTGCCGACGCCGATCACCATAATGACCGGGCGCGTGGCGGGGGTGCTAACCTCAGGCAGGCCCAGTTCGCGCGCGAGATCAATGACCGGAAGCACCGTACCGCGCAGGTTGATGACCCCGATCAGCGAGGGCCGCGCCAAGGGCAGGGGGGTTGGCCTTGTCCATGCCCGCAGTTCGTAGACACAATCGACCGGCAGGCAGAAATCCTGCCCGCCCGACACGAAACACAGATGATCCTGCGTGGGGTTGGGCACGGTCGCAGTGTCGTCAAGCCGGGTGGCGGTATCGGCTTCTTGCACGGTTGCCCCTCCCTATCCGGTCTTGCGCGGCCGCGCCGGGGTGGGGTCGGCCATGCGCCCCGGTCCGCACGCGATGCCTACCAATGCGCCGGGGTCGAGGATCAGCGCAACGCGGCCATCGCCCAGAATGGTGGCTGCGGCGATACCCGGCACCGGGCCGCAGTGGGATATCAGATCCTTGATCACCACCTGCGTCTGTTCGAGGATATCGTCGACAACAAGGGCGATGCGCCGATCCTCCTCGTCCGCGATGAGGACAGCGATCCCGTCCGGCCGGTCGACCCGTGCCGGCGCGCCAAGTCGCAAGATCTGGCCGGCATCGACAAACGGCACATGGCGGTCCTGCATGCGGGCCAGGGTGCGGCCCGAAAGATCGTGCCGCAGGCCCGCATCCCCGACCAGTCCAGTCTCCAGCGCTGAGGCAAGCGGGATCACCAGAATCTGCCCCGCCACCGACACCAGCAGGCCGTCGAGAATGGCCAACGTCAGCGGAAGCGACAGGGTAAAGCGGGTACCCGCGCCGGGCGTCGAGGCAATGCTGATCCGCCCGCCGATCCGGCCAAGCGTGCTGCGCACCACATCCATCCCGACACCGCGCCCGGAATGTGCGGTCAGTTCGCGCGCCGTGGAAAATCCCGGCTGAAACAGAAGAGCGTCGGTTTCCATATCGCTCAGGATCTGGTCAGGCGCGACCAGCCCACGCGCGGTGGCGATTTCGCGCACGCGGGGGCGATCTATTCCCGCGCCATCATCGGCCAGCTCGATGATGAACCTGCCTGCGCGGTTGGCCGCCACCAGCTGGATGTCGCCGGTTTCGGACTTGCCGTTCGCACGGCGGCGGGCGGGCGGTTCCAGCCCGTGATCGACGGCGTTGCGGATCATGTGGGTCAGCGGTTCGGCGAGCTGTTCGATAATGGCACGGTCTACTTCGGTCGTATCGCCTTCGCAGACCAATCGAGCCGACTTGCCCAGCTTGGCCGCGGCTTCGCGCAGGACGCGCGCCATCCGCAGGAACAGCGGTTTGATCGGCTGGGTGCGGATCGCCATCACGGCATCTTGCAATTCGCGCACCAAGAGGGCCTGGGCTTCGAACGCGAGCACGGGCGGTGAGCGGCGATCATGCCCTGCATCCGCAAGGGTGCTGGCCAGAATCGACTGGCTGATGACCAGTTCCCCCACGAGATTCATCAACCTGTCGACCCGTGGAAGCTCGACCCGCATCGTCGTCGCGCCCGGCGCGACCGCGGCGGTATTTCTGGCCGGGGTGGCACCGGGGCCCCGCCGCGCGATCGACAGATCACACAGGTCATCGACGAAATCGAAAGCCTCTCGCAGGGTGGCTTCGGGCAGGTCGGCAGGCAGACGGACGGTCCAGACAAGGTATCCTGCTTCGGGGTCGATCACCTCCAGGCCCGGAAGGGCCGTAAGATCGCAGTGAACGGTTGCGCCATCGCAGGCGGTCAGCGCATTGAGGATATGCAGCGGCTCGTTACCCGTCGCGTAAAGTGCAGCAGAGGGTTTGAAACGCACCGTCCAAACGCCCGGCGCAGAATTGGTAAGCAGCGCGGGTGTCACAGGCGCGCTATCTTTGCGGGCTGGCTGGTTTTCCGCCGCCGCAGTGACCTCCGCCGAAAGTTTGTCGGCCGCTGCAAGAAGGGCGCTCAGCTCTCTGGCGTCGGGCATGGCCAGGCCCGTCCTGATCTGGTCCAGACGGTTTTCAAACCCATGCGCCTCGGCCATCAGCACATCGAAGCCCAACGATGCTGCGCCGCCCTTGATCGTGTGAACCGCGCGAAACGCTTGATGTATGGCATCGTGCGTCGGATCCATCAGACAGGGGTCGGCCAGCGCATCCAGCAGACGTTCCAGCAGGTCTTCGCATTCGGCGAAGAAGCCAAGACGGATTTCGTCGAGCGGGTCTGGCTTGTGCATCGGCAACCTACCCGGCGATCATCTGCAAGGCGCGCACCAGTTTGTCCGCCTCGAACGGTTTGACGATCCAGCCGGTTGCACCGGCGGCGCGGGCCCGCGCCTTCAGTTCCGGCGCGCTTTCGGTGGTTAGGACCAGAATGGGCGTTGCGCGATAGCTCTCATTTTGGCGGATGGCCTGGATCAACCCGAACCCATCCATCCGGGGCATGTTTATGTCAGAGATGATTGCATCTGGCGCGGCCTCCGTCAGCCTGTCGAGCGCGTCTTGCCCGTCCTCGGCTAACGTCACCTGATAGCCGGCCCCCAAGAGTGCATGCGCCAGAAGATCGCGGATCGTGCGGCTGTCATCAACGGCAAGGATGCGGACGGTCATTCGGCGCCCCGATGTTCGAGCGCCGATGGCGCAAGGCCGAACGCTGCAACGGCGGCGTCAAACGCAGCGGAACGCGGTTTGATCACCAAAGGCTGGCCGGTCTGTCGCCAATGTGCAGCTGCGGCCAGAAGCACCTGAAGGCCAAGTCCGCCCAGATGACCGACGTCGGCGGCGTCGACGCGCAAGGGCTGGCCCGCGCAGGCAAGAAATTCCGCCCTGAGCCCTGCGACCGCGGTCAGGTCGATCCTGCGCTGGAGTTTTAGACAGTGTTCCTGTCCAACAATCGAAGAATCGTCCATTCCGTCCGCCGTGCTGTTCCAGCAACGACGCTAGGACCGGGCGGTTAACATAGGCTTGACGATAAAGGTGAAAGACGACCGACTGTGTTCAGCCCGCCATCTCGTCCAACAGATGCGCCGCGCAGCCTTCCAGCGCGGCATAATCATCTTCGATCACCTGAACCGGGAAATCATCCATGAAGCTGGAGAAACGCCCCTTGTCTCGGAACGCTCGGGCAAAACCTTGCTCCAGATAGGGCGTGAAAGCCCGCGCGACGCCGCCGACAAGGAAAAGCCCACCGAAGGGCAGATGGGTCAGGGCCAGATCGCCCGCGACACGACCCAGAAGCGTCACAAAGTGATCGCAAGTGCGGACTGCGATGGGGTCCGTGCCAGTGGCAATCAGATCCATTATCTCGGCAGCGGAGTGGTTTGCGGGTTGGCCCGCCTCCTGCGCCTGAAAAGCATAAAGCCGTTCCAGCCCGCGCCCGGAAAGAACATCCTCGACCCCGGCGAACCCGTGGGCCGCCTCGACGAAACGGGCAAGGCGCAGGTCGCTGTCGGTGCGCACCGGCAGACTTTGATGCCCGCATTCTGATGCCGCCACCAAAAGCCCCTTGCGGGTGCGGTGAACGGGGGCGGCATTGAACCCGGTGCCGACACCGACAACCAGCCGCGGGCCAGGCCGGGGCGGGGTGGCGCCTGGCAGGATCGTCCGCAGGCTTTTCGCCGGAAGCCGGTCGAGCGCATATCCCTGCGCCTGTAGGTCGTTGAGGATGGCGACGGTTGCAGCGCCCGTGGCAGCCCGCACCTCCTCCGGCGTAATCCGCCACGAGAGGTTCGTCATCTCGGCCACGCCATCTTGCACCGGGCCAGCGGCGGCCACGCAGGCCCCCGCACAACGGGCCACACCGCTTTCAGCCAGATAGGTCCTCAGGATCGTGGGCAACCCGTCGCTTTCGACATTTGCGAACCGGCGGATTGTGTCATGGGCAACGATGCCGCCCCTCGCCAGCGCTACACGCGTGTTCGTGCCGCCGATGTCAGCCAGAATTACGGGAAGCTCGGAAAGATGGGGCATGGGCGGTTATTACCTCTGGTCGCGCAGCAGGGCGGTCAGCGCCTGATAGGACCATTTCGGGGTGCGCTTCAAGCTTTCGAAATCGACATGGACCAGCCCGAAGCGTTTTTCATATCCAAGCGCCCATTCGTAGTTGTCCAGAAGCGACCAGTAAAAGAAGCCGCGCAGGTTGACGCCTTGGGCAATGGCAGCCCGCACGGCTTGCAGATGGGCGGCGATGTAGGCCATGCGTTCGGGGTCCGCGACCTCGCCCGCCGATAGGGTATCATCGCTGCTCATGCCGTTTTCGGTCACGTAGATCGGCATGGAACCCACAAGATCGCGCAGGGAAATCAGCCTTTTGGTCAGACCTTCTGGGTAAATTTCCCAACCCATGCTGGTCTTGGGCAAGGGGCCAGCCACTTCGCGCCGTGCGGGCCAGGGCGTATCTGGCGCATGTGTCGACAAAGCGCGCCGGTAATAGTTGACCCCAAGCCAGTCGAGCGGCGTGCGGATCAGATCCATGTCCCGTTCCCAGCCCTTCGGCATGTAGGGTCCAAGACCTTCCAGCGCCTCGACGGGGTAGGTGCCCTTCATGATCGCTTCGATGAACCAACGGTTGAAAAGGGCGTCTTCGGTCTTTGCGGCGGCAATGTCGGCGGCACCGTCGCTGGCCGGGGCGACATGTTCGAAATTGAGCACGATCCCAAGGTTGCGGTGCCCTTCGGCGCGCAAGGCCGATAGGGCGGTACCGTGCGCGAAAAGCACATTGTGCATTGCATGGGCCGCCGCGCTGATATCGCGCAGGCCGGGGGCATGAGCCCCCAGAAAATGCGACAACCAAGCGACGCACCAGGGTTCGTTGATCGTGGCGATGCTGGCCAGCCGGTCGCCGAGCCGTGCTGACAGGGTCAGGGCATAATCGGTGAACCAAAGCGCGATGTCGCGGTTGGCCCAGCCGCCGCGATGGGCAAGGACCGCAGGCAAGTCCCAATGGTAAAGCGTCAGGCAGGGTTTCAGCCCGCGGGCGCAGATGCCGTCCACGAGCCTGTCGTAAAAGTCGATACCGGCAGAGTTCAGGCTACCGGGGCCTTCGGGCTGGACCCGTGCCCAGTTGGCGGAAAACCGATAGGCGTCAAATCCGGCCGCCGCCATCAGGTCCAGATCCTCGGGCCAGCGATGGTAATGGTCACAGGCTCGGGCCCCGTTTTCGGCGCGCACGAC
>Ga0073899_10005828_pt1 | contig 10663 bp, 5 predicted proteins | sample KloWWTmetaKNB5Ph_FD_88975 | JGI IMG/M metagenome (GOLD analysis project Ga0073899, IMG submission 88975) | Active sludge microbial communities from Klosterneuburg, Austria, studying microevolution and ecology of nitrifiers - Klosterneuburg... | ecosystem: Engineered > WWTP > Aerobic digester >...
CGAGGATTTCCCTGTCGAACGCTGGGACGCCATCATCGCCATCAATCTGTCCAGCGCCTTCCATGCCACGCGCCTGGCGCTGCCCGCCATGAAGGCAGCCAACTGGGGCCGCATCATCAATGTGGCCTCGATCCACGGTCTGGTGGCCTCGGCCGAGAAGTCGGCCTACGTGGCGGCCAAGCACGGCGTGGTCGGGTTGACCAAGGTCACAGCACTGGAGAACGCCACCACCGGCGTCACCTGCAACGCCATCTGCCCTGGCTGGGTACTGACGCCGCTGGTGCAGAAGCAGGTCGATGCCAAGGCTCTTGCCTTGGGTGTCTCGAACGACGAAGCCATCAAGCTGCTGCTCAAGGAGAAGGAGCCTTCGATGCAATTCACCACACCCGAGGAACTGGGGGACCTGGCGGTGTTCTTCTGCTCGCCCGCAGGCAACAACGTGCGCGGCGTGGCCTGGAACATGGATGGCGGCTGGACCGCACAGTGAGCGGAGACTACTTCGGCAAGAAAAATAGCCAGTAGACCAGCAAGACGTTGAACAGGGCCGAGACGCCCAGTGCCAGCTTGCAGGCAGCGCTGGGGTCGCGTGCCATCAGCGGCGAGGCGTGCGGAGCGGTCAGGGGGCGCGAAGCGCCGCGCTCCAGCGCCAGCAAGAACTCCTTAGCGGTCTCGAAGCGTTGACGCACATCGCGGGCCACCGCTTTCAACAGCACGTGGTCCAGCCAGATCGGCACCTGCGGGTTGTGGCGACTCGGGGCGATTGGGTCGCGGTAGTAGCGCCCAAGCTGGTAGGGCAAGACCTCGCCATAGGGCATCCGGTGAGTCACCAGCTGATACAGCGTGACGCCCAGGGCAAACAGGTCGCTTTGCGCCGTTGGCAAGCGAGCAGCCGCGTCGGCCGGGCGCGCGCCGCCTGAGCTCACGGTGAAGCCCCATTGCTCGGGATTGACGTAGCTGGGGGTGCCGGCATGCAGCGTACGCAATACCGACGGCTCGCGTCCGCTCAGGGCCACGCCCAGATCGAGCAGGCGCAGCACGCCATCCGCACCCCAATGCAGGTTGGCAGGCTTGATGTCGCGGTGGATCACGCCCTGCCGGTGCAAACGCCCCAGTGCCTTGAGCGCTTGGCAGCCCCGTAGCACCGCCTGGGCTACCCCGATTGGCTGGCGCTGGTCCAATTGCTGCTGCAGCGTCTCGCCGGCGTGCCAGTCATACAGCAGGTAGAACGCCGAGGCGGGCTGGCCGTTTGGGGGCGCGGGGTGCAGCCGTACCAGATGTTCCGCGGCGCGGGAGCCCTGCAGGCGCCTAGCCAACCAGGCCTCGTGCGCCAACATGGCGCGCTCTTCACGGTCATGTGCACGATGTGGGTGCAGGGTCTTCAGTGCATACGATTTCTGCGTGGCTGGGTCCATCACCCGGTAAATCAGGTTGATGCCATTGTCGGCAACCGCTTCCACCACTTGCAGACCGTCGATGTGCTGATCAGGGCGCAGCTGTGGCGGGATCGGCAGAGTCTGGGCGGCGCGGTCTTCGTCCTGCAGGCCCGCATCGAGCAGGCCCCGCACCCGCACCACCAGCGCGCTGGCGTCGTCGCGACCGCCCGCCTGCAGGGCGGCCGTCGTCACGACCTCACTGGCGGCCTGCGCGCCTTGATCGGCCACCAGGCTGCGCAGGGCGGCTTCGCTGATTGCACCGTGCACGCCATCGCTCAGCAGTACGAAGGTGTCGCCCGCGTGCAGCTCCGCCTGCTGGTAGTCGACCACCAGGCTGTCGTCGGCGCCGACTGCGCGCAACAGCTGGTGCTGGAGGTCGGGGTGCTGCATCACGTGGTCGTGCGTCAGGGCCGTCAGGGTACCCTCGCGCAGCAGGTAGGCACGCGAATCGCCGACATGGGCCACGGTGTAGGTCTGGCCGCGCAGCACCAGCGCCGTGAGCGTGCACAGGCCCAAGGCCGGATGGCGGCGCCGGTTGATCCCGGCCAGCCAGGTGTTCTGCGCCGCGATGATGCGGTCCAGCGCCACCGTGGTGTCCCAGGTCTCGGGCGTCCCATAGTAGTCGCGCAGCAGGCTGATGACCGTGGTCTGCGCCGCCTCCTTGCCCATGCCGCCGACACTCACGCCATCGGCCAGCGCGGCGATCGCGCCCATGCCTTCGCTGCCTGGCAGTGGCAGCATGGCGCCGCAGAAGTCCTCGTTGACCTGATTGCGGCCGGCTCGCGACGCATAGCCGATGTCCAGTTCGAATGCCATGCGCCACAGCGTAAGCAATTAGGAAGCCAGCGTCCAGCGCGCTGTGTGGTGCAACGCTGCCCTGCATTGGTGCACAACGCTGCGATTCACAGCCATCACGGCTGGCACGCGCCTTGCTGTACCTGCCTGTATCGACTCGGAGCAGCGCAATGAAGAAACCCAAACTGGTGATGATCGGCAACGGCATGGCGGGCGTACGCACGCTGGAAGAGCTGCTCAAGGTGGCGCCAGACTTGTACGACATCACGGTGTTCGGTGCCGAGCCGCACCCCAACTACAACCGCATCCTGCTCTCGCCCGTGCTCGCCGGTGAGCAGACGCTTGACGAGATTGTGCTTAATTCCTTCGATTGGTACACCGAGAACCACATCACCCTGCACGCGGGCAAGAAAGTGGTGGCGGTGGACCGCGTGAAACGCATCGTCCACGCCGAGGATGGCACGCAGGAGTCCTATGACCGCTTGCTGATGTGCACCGGCTCCAATCCCTTCATGCTGCCGGTGCCCGGCAAGGACCTGGAAGGCGTCATGGCCTACCGTGATATTGCCGACACCGAGGCCATGATTGCCGCCGCCGCCAAGTACAGGAACGCCGTGGTGATTGGCGGGGGCCTGCTGGGGCTGGAAGCCGCCAACGGTTTGATGCGTCGTGGCATGACGGTCACCGTGGTGCATGTCATGCCCACGCTGATGGAACGACAGCTCGATGCGGTGGCCGGCAAGATGCTGCAGAAGTCGCTGGAGGACCGGGGCATGCGCTTCCTGATCGGCGCACAGACTCAGGAGCTGGTGGCTGACGACAGTGACCGCGAAGACGCAAACGCCTCGTCCAAGCGGCGGGTCAGGGCCATCCGTTTCAAGGATGGCACCGAGGTGGCCGCCGAGCTGGTGGTGATGGCGGTGGGCATTCGCCCCAACACCGAGCTGGCCCAGGCCATGCGCCTGCATTGCGACAAAGGCATTGTGGTCAATGACACCATGCAGACCATCACCGACGCGCGCATCTACTCGGTGGGCGAATGCGCCGCGCACCGCGGCATTGCCTATGGCTTGGTGGCGCCGCTGTTCGAGCAAGGCAAGGTGGCAGCCAACCATCTGGCGCAGTACGGCATTAACCGCTACGTGGGATCGCTGACCTCGACCAAGCTCAAAGTCACCGGTATCGACCTGTTCTCGGCCGGCGACTTCCAAGGCGGTGACGGCACCGAGGAACTGGTGCTGAGCGACCCGCATGAAGGTGTCTACAAGAAACTGGTGATCAAGGACGACAAGCTGGTGGGCGCCTGCCTGTATGGCGACACGGTGGACGGCAGCTGGTACTTCAAGCTGCTGCGCGACGGTCGCAGCGTCAGCGACATCCGCGACAAGCTGATGTTTGGCGAATCCAACATCGGTGAAGGCGGCCACGAGGGGCACAGCAAGGCCGCCAGCATGCCCGACGACGCCGAGGTCTGCGGCTGCAACGGCGTGACCAAGGGCACCATCTGCAAGGCGATCAAGGAGAAAGGCCTGTTCACGCTGGATGAGGTGCGCAAGCACACCAAGGCCAGCGCCTCCTGCGGCTCCTGCACCGGGCTGGTGGAACAGATCCTGATGTTCACCGCCGGGGGCGACTATTCGGCCACGCCCAAGACCAAGGCCATGTGCACCTGCACCGAGCACGGTCACCAGACGGTGCGCGAGGCGATCGTCACAAACCGGCTGCTGACGGTCGCCGCGGTGATGCACTTCCTGGAGTGGCGCACGCCCAACGGCTGTGCCTCGTGCCGCCCGGCGCTCAACTACTACCTGATCAGCAGTTGGCCCAAGGAAGCCCGCGACGACCCGCAAAACCGCCTGATCAACGAACGCGCCCACGCCAACATCCAGAAGGACGGTAGCTACAGCGTCATTCCCCGCATGTGGGGTGGCGAGACGACGGCCGACGAGTTGCGTCGCATTGCCGACGTAGTCGACAAATACAGGATCCCGACGGTCAAGGTCACCGGCGGCCAACGCATCGATCTGCTGGGCGTGAAGAAAGAGGACCTGGCCAATGTCTGGAAGGACATCGGCATGCCCAGCGGCCACGCCTACGCCAAGGCCCTGCGCACCGTGAAGACTTGCGTGGGTTCCGAGTGGTGCCGCATGGGCACGCAGGACAGCACGCAGATGGGCAAGGACCTGGAGAAGGCCATGTGGCGCATGTACGCGCCGCACAAGGTCAAGTTCGCGGTCAGCGGCTGTCCGCGCAACTGTGCCGAGGCTGGCATCAAGGACGTGGGCATCATCGGCGTGGACTCGGGCTGGGAGATGCACATCGGCGGCAACGGCGGCATCAAGACCGAGGTCGCGCAGTTCTTCACCAAGCTCAAGACCGCCGAGGAGGTGCTGGAGTACACCGGCGCCTTCATGCAGCTCTACCGCGAGGAAGGCTGGTACCTGGAGCGCACGGTGCACTACCTCAACCGGGTTGGCATGGACTACGTGAAGAAGCAGATTCTGGAAAACGCCGAAAGACGCAAGGCGCTGTGGGCCAAGCTGCAATGGAGCCTAGACGGCGAGCCCGATCCCTGGTTTGAGTTTGACAAGGCCGAGGTGGACGTGCGCCAGTTTGACAAGCTCGGCGCCACGGTCTGAACCCGATGCCGTTCAGGCTCCCAGCCATTGTGGAATAAGCGCAAGAAGCTATTGAGACGATAGCAAACGAAACCGAAACAGGAACGATATGAGCGATTGGAAAAAGATCTGTTTGGTCACCGACATCCCGGTATTGGGCGCGCGCCGCGTGGCACGCCCCCAGGGCATGGACGTGGCGGTGTTTCGCACCGAAGCCAACGAGGTGTTCGCCCTGCTCGACCGCTGTCCGCACAAGGGCGGCCCCCTGAGCCAGGGTCTGGTGTTTGGCAACAGCGTGGCCTGCCCGCTGCATAACTGGACCATTGGCCTGCAAGACGGCTGTGCCAAGGCACCTGATGAGGGCTGCACACCGCGCTTTCAGGTCAAGGTGGAACATGGCATGGTGCACCTCGACGGCGACGAGATCGCCACCCATGCGCTGGAGCTGACCGCGCCGCTGGCCGGGCCTTGCCGGCGCCGGCACAGCGAGCCGCAGGGCGCATGACGGTGGCTGAACCGACGCGCCAGACCCGGTCCACCTGCCCCTACTGCGGCGTGGGCTGCGGCGTGCTGATCGAGTCGGCAGGCGGACAGATTACCGGCGTCAAGGGCGATCCGGAGCACCCGGCCAATTTCGGGCGACTGTGCACCAAGGGCGCCACGCTGCACCTCACCGCTACCGCCGCCGTGACCGCGCAGGCCCGGCTGCTGCAGCCGATGCAGCGGCCGCGGCGCGACGCGCCGGCGCAGGCCATTGACTGGGACACCGCGCTGGACAGTGCCAGCCAGCGCTTTGCCCGGATCATCGCGCAGCATGGCCCGGACGCGGTCGGCTTCTACATCTCGGGCCAACTGCTGACCGAGGACTACTACGTCTTCAACAAGCTGGCCAAGGGACTGATCGGCACCAACAACATCGACAGCAACTCGCGCCTGTGCATGAGCAGCGCCGTGGCCGGCTACAAGCTGAGCCTGGGCGCCGATGCGCCGCCAGCCTGCTACGAGGACATCGACCACGCACGGTGCATCGTCGTTGCCGGCTCGAACACTGCCTTCGCGCACCCGATTCTGTTTCGCCGCGTGCAGGACGCGCGCCAAGCGGTCGGTGCGCCGCGTGCCAAACTGATCGTGGTCGACCCGCGCAAAACCGACACCGCGCAAGCAGCCGATCTGCATCTGCAAATCCAGCCCGGCACCGACGTGGCGCTGTTCAACGGCATGCTGCATCTGATGCTGCGCGAGGGTTGGGAGAACCGGGCCTATATCGCCGCCCACACGCAGGGCTTCGAGAGCTTGCGATCCACGGTGCAGGACTATCCCCCCGAAGTGGTGTGCGGCATTTGCGGCATCGATACCGCCGACCTGCAGGAAGCCGCGCGCTGCTTCGCCACCTCTGCGGCCACGCTCAGCCTGTATTGCCAGGGTCTGAACCAGTCCAGCAGCGGCACCGCCAAGAACACCGCGCTGCTCAACCTGCATCTGGCCTGTGGTCAGATTGGCAAGCCCGGAGCCGGGCCGCTGTCCCTCACCGGTCAGGGCAATGCCATGGGCGGACGCGAGGTCGGCGGCATGGCCAACCTGCTCAGCGCGCACCGGGATCTGCGCAACGCCGCGCACCGCGCCGAAGTGGCGGCGTTGTGGGGCGTGACGCAGGTGCCTGCCACGCCCGGCAGGACCGCCGTCGAGATGTTTCAAGCCGCCGCGGACGGCGAGATCAAGGCGCTGTGGATCGCCTGCACCAACCCAGCGCAAAGCATGCCCGACCAGTCCACCGTGCGCCGCGCGTTGCAGCGCGCCGAGTTCGTGGTGCTGCAGGAGGCCTTTACCACCACTGCCACTGCCGCCTACGCCGACCTGCTGTTGCCCGCCACGACCTGGGGTGAGAAAGAGGGCACGGTCACCAACAGCGAGCGACGCATCAGCCGCGTGCGCGCCGCAGTGGGCGCCCCCGGGCAGGCCCGTCACGACTGGCGCATCGTGTCCGACTTTGGGCAACGGCTGGCGCAGCGACTAGGGCGTGGCGCCAGCCTGTTTTCCTATGCCACGCCGGAATCGGTCTGGCTGGAGCACCGCGAATCGACCCGCGGGCGCGATCTCGACATCACCGGCATGAGCTACGCCCAGCTGGAGCAGTCGCCGCTGCAATGGCCGCTGAAAGCCGGTCAGGACCGGGGCCAGCCGCGCCTGTACACCGACGGCGTGTTCCCCACCGCCAGTGGCAAGGCCCGCTTCGTCGCCATGCCCTACCAACTGGTGGCCGAACCCCTGAGCAACCGCTACCCCTTTGCGCTGACCACCGGGCGCTTGCGTGACCAATGGCATGGCATGAGCCGCACCGGCACCATCGCGCAGCTGTTTGGCCACGCCGCCGAACCCAGCGTGCAGATGCACGCGGCCGACATGACCGGACTCGGCTTGCGTGACGGTGACCTGGTCTACCTGACCAGTGCGCGCGGCAGCATCGTCGTGCCGGCGCAAGGCAGTGCCGAGCTGGCGCGCGCGCAGGCATTCATGGCCATGCATTGGGGTGAAGAGTCGCTCAGCGGCAGCGCCAGCGCCGGGCGCCGCCTGGCCGGTGTCAATGCGCTGACCAATCCGGTCTGCTGCCCCGACTCGCGGCAGCCGGAGTTGAAGCACAGCGCCATCAAGATACTCAAGGCCGAGCTGCCGTGGTCCCTGCTGGCCATGACCTGGCTACCGGATGAGCAGGTGCTGCAGGCGCGAACGGGATTGCAGCACCTGCTGCACCGGTTTCCCTACGCCAGTTGCGTGCTGTTCGGCAGCGGCGCGCCCATGCATGCGGCGGGGCCAGCGCGCAGTGGCGTGCTGCTGCGCGCCAGCGCGCACGACGTGGTGGCCGACGAGCTGCTGCGGCAGATCGAAAGCCTGCTGGACCTGGACCGACCCGAGGTACTGCGCTATGCCGACGGCCGCAAGGGACAGCGCCGCGCCATCCGCCTGGTGCGCGGCGCCAGCCAGACTACGCTGGAGGGCTTCATGCTGGCCGGCGACACGCGCTCACAGGGCTGGATCAAGACCGTGCTGCAAGACCAGCTGGATGCCCAGGGCTGGGGCCGCGCCCTGCTGGCGCCGGGGGCCACGCCACCGGGCGCGGTGCGCTCACGCGGCAAACAGGTGTGCAGTTGTTTCAACGTCACCGAGCAAGCCATCTCGGAGGGTTTGGTCAACAGCACAGGCAACGCCAGTCAACGCCTGGCGCTGCTGCAGCACAGTCTGAAATGCGGAACCAACTGCGGCTCGTGCGTGCCGGAGCTGCAACGCATGGTGCGCGCTGCGATGCAGTTGCCGGCGCCGCTTTAGACCGCCGCGCCGCCGCGCTTCGTGTGCGGGCGGCGCCTAGCGCGGACTCAGAAGGTCTCCCAATCCGCTTCACCGGCGGACGAAGCGCTGGCCGGCCTGGGACTTGCGGTAACCGCCAGCGGTTTGGCCGGTGTCGGGCCCGCAGCAGGCTTGGCCAACGCCGGCTTGCTGGAACGGGCGGTTACTTTCGGTGCCGTCGCCGTCGCCGCAGCCGAAGCGGGGGGACGCCTGACGGCGTGCGATGGCTGGCTGGAGAGCGCGCGTACCGCATCACTGACCTTGAACACCGCCACCGCGCGCGTCATCTGGTCGGCCTGATCGCGCAGGCTCTCCGCAGCGGCGGCACTTTCCTCAACCAGGGCGGCGTTCTGCTGGGTCATCTGGTCCAGATTGCCAATGGCCTGGTTGACCCCGGCAATGCCGGTGCTCTGCTCGGCCGATGCCGAGGTGATTTCCCCAATCACGTCGGCCACCTTGCGCACCGACTGAACGATGTCGCTCATGGTGGCACCGGCGTCGGACACCAGCTTGCTGCCCGACTCGACCTTCTCGACCGAAGAGCCGATCAGCGTCTTGATCTCCTTGGCTGCCTCGGCACTGCGCTGGGCCAGACTGCGCACTTCGCTGGCCACCACGGCAAAGCCCCGCCCCTGCTCGCCGGCGCGCGCGGCCTCCACTGCGGCGTTCAATGCCAGGATGTTGGTTTGAAAGGCGATGCCGTCGATGACGCTGATGATGTCGTAGATCTTCTTGCTGCTGGCGTTGATTTCCTCCATCGTCAGCACCACCTGCTTGACCACCTCGCCACCCCTCTCGGCCACATTCGAGGCGTTGGCGGCCAGCGCGCTGGCCTGCCGCGCGTTGTCCGCGCTGTGCTGCACCGTGCCGGTGAGTCGGTCCATCGAGGACGCGGTGGACTGCAGGTTGCTCGATGTCTGTTCGGTGCGGTGCGCCAGATCGGCGTTGCCGGTGGCGATCTCGGCGCTGGCGATGGCGATGCTGTCGGTACTCTGGCGAACCTGGTGCACCATGCGGCCGAGCGACTCGTTCATGGTCCCCAGCGATCGCAACAGCCTGCCAAATTCGTCCTCGCGGCTGGTTTCAATCGCCGAGCTGAGGTCGCCTTGCGCGATGCGCTCGGCCAGACCATTGGCCTGCTCCAGCGGCTCGCGGATGGAGCGTACCAGCCACGCGGTGCCGAAGAAGATGACCGCAACGATCACTGCCAGCCCGACCAGGATCCCCAGGCTGTTGGCCTGGCGCCGTGCCTCGGTCTGCGCCTGGGTGTCGATCACCCGCTTGTCCTGCATCGCCACCAACTCCTTCTGGGCGCCGATGTAGCTCGCCATGGCGGGCAGGTACTCGTTCTTCATCTGTGCCATGGCCTCGTCGGCCTTGCCGTCGGTCTTGAGCTGGCGCAGTTTGGTCCGCGTTTCGATCATGGCGGCGCGCAGCGTGGCAATCTTCTTGAGCTGGTCTTTGTCTGCATCCGTCAGCGGCAAGGCCTCCAGCTTCTTCTGCAGCTCGGAAATCTGGTTGGTGGTGGCAGCCACTGCATCCTTGAATGCCGCCTCGGCGCTGCCATCGGGACTGATCACGATGGCCTGGGCACGTGCCGCATTGGTCTCCGTCAAACCATTCCACTGGCCGGCCACTTTGGAGAGCTCGATCGCCACCGATTGCGCCGCGCGCCCCTCGCTGAGGATGTTGGCGCTGCGCACCAGCCCGACCACCGCCACCGACGCAATCGCCAGAATCACCAGCAGGATGAACAGCCAGAGCTTGGTGGCGATTTTCATTTGACTCAGTCCCATAGCGAACCTTTCTTTTTCTGCAATCCACGCGTCCCTCGGATATTCTGAACCAGAAAGTCCAATCGTGCCATGCCCATCTTCAGGAGGCGGTGTCGGGTCCCGAGCTGGACTGGGCAGCACTGGCCTGCGATGCCGGCAGACGCGGCGCCACGCGCGGCAGCTCGATGCGGAACTCGCAACCTTGGTCAGCCTCGCTGCGCACCAGAATGCGCCCGCCCAGCAGCCCGGTGACGATGTTGTGGGCGATAGGCAGACCCAGGCCCGAGCTGCCTTGCCCCAGTTTGGTCGTGAAGAAGGGCTCAAACACATGCTGCAAATTGGCCGATGCGATGCCCACGCCGTCATCGCTGACCGTGATACAGACCCGGTCGTCACCCAGCGCCGCGGCGTGCAAGTGCACGCGGCCCTGCGCGCGCCCCTCGAAGGCGTGCCGCGTGGCGTTGCCAAGCAGATTGACCAGCGCCTGTTCCAGTGGCTGCGGATAGCTGTCCATGGCCAGGCCGGGCGACGCCTCATGGGTGAAGGTGATGCCGGGCTGGCTCAGCATGGTCTGATAGGTGGTACCGATGGCACGCACCAGATCGTCGAGCATGAACTGTCCGCGCTGGGCACCGGATTGGTCCACCGCCACCTGCTTGAACCTGGCCACCAGCTTGGCGGTACGGTGCAGATTGCGCTCCAG
>Ga0073899_10005830_pt1 | contig 10662 bp, 9 predicted proteins | sample KloWWTmetaKNB5Ph_FD_88975 | JGI IMG/M metagenome (GOLD analysis project Ga0073899, IMG submission 88975) | Active sludge microbial communities from Klosterneuburg, Austria, studying microevolution and ecology of nitrifiers - Klosterneuburg... | ecosystem: Engineered > WWTP > Aerobic digester >...
ACTCGTCCACCTGCGAACTCACCCGCATCGCCTCTTCGATCGTCGTGCGCCCCTGCGCCGCCAGCCGCACGGCGTCGCGGCGCAGCGTGGCCCCGCCCATCTGCTCGCGCGCGGCGCGCGCGAAGACGCTGGGCTCGCCATGCGCCAGCGCATCGATCAGCGGCCCGCGCATCTCGAGGAATTCGTAGACGCCGGTGCGCCCGTTGTAGCCGGTGTGGTTGCACTCGCCGCAGCCGCGCGGCGCACGGAAGCGGTGCGCCGAAAGGTCGGCGCCGAGTTCCAGTGCCAGCCACTCGGCTTCGCGGTCCTCGGGCACGTGGTCCTCGGCGCAGTGCGGGCACAGCACCCGCACCAGGCGCTGCGCGATCACGAGTTGCAGCGACAGCGCAACCATGTAGCGCGCCACGCCCATGTCCACCAGCCGCAGCGGCGTGCTTTGCGCGTCGTTGGTGTGCAAGGTGCTCAGCACCAGGTGGCCGGTCATGGCGGCGCGCATGCCGGTCTCGGCGGTCTTGTGGTCGCGCATCTCGCCGACCAGGATCACGTCGGGGTCCTGGCGCAGCGCGGCGCGCAGCACGCGGTCGAAGCCGAGTTCGATCTTGTCCATCACCTGCACCTGGTTCAGCCCGGGCAGGCGGTATTCCACCGGGTCCTCCACCGTGATGATCTTGCGCGCGGTGTCGTTCAGCGCATTCAGCGACGCGTACAACGTCGTTGTCTTGCCGCTGCCGGTGGGGCCGGTGACCAGGATCATGCCGCTGGGCCGCGCCAGGGCGCGCTGCAGCGCGGCGGCCATGGCCGGCGGCAGGTGCAGGCGCTCGAGCGAGAGCAGCCCGCCGCTCTGGTTGAGCAGCCGCATCACCACCGACTCGCCGTATTGCGTGGGCATGGTGGAAATGCGCACGTCCACCGCGCCGGCCTTGAGCTTGACATGGAAGCGGCCGTCCTGTGGCAGCCGCTTCTCGGCGATGTCCAGCCCCGACATCAGCTTCAGCCGCAGCGCCACCGCGCCGGCGATCTTGGCGTCGGCCTCGGTCTTGACGTGCAGCACGCCGTCGATGCGGAAACGGATGCGCAGCGCCTTTTCCTGTGGCTCCACGTGGATGTCGGAGGCGCGCGTCTTCAGCGCCTCCTCGAATACCGACGCCAGCAGTCGCACCACCGGTGCATCCTCGGCCGCCACCTGGTTCATGCCCAGCAGGTTGCCGACCTCGCCCTCGACGCTGTTCAGCTCGGTGGTCAGCTCCTGCGCCAGACCGGCGATGGCGTTGCCGCTGCGATAGCTGCGGTCGATCGCCGCCAGCAGCTGCGATTCGGCCACCACGGCGATCTCGACCTCGCGCCTGAGCAGCCGCGCCAGTTCGTCGTAGGCCATCAGATCCGACGGATCGGCCATGGCCACGCGCACGCCGCCGCGCGTTTCCTCCAGCGGCAGCGCGCGCAGGCGGCGTGCGCGCGCCTCGGGCAGCAGCGCCGTCATCTCGGGGGCGATGCTGCGCGTGCCCAGGTCGACGAAGGGCGCGCCGAGCTGGCGCGCCAGCGAGCGCGCGATCTGCGCCTCGGTGACCCAGCCGCGGTCGACGAAGATGCGGCCGAGCTTGCGACCGCTGCTCTTCTGGTCGGCCAGCGCCTCGGCCAGCTGGGCCGCGCTGAGCAGCTGCTCCTGGATCAGCAGGTCGCCGAGTCGGATGCGTTCGGGGCGCGCCATGGTCGGGTCTCGTTCAGCGCGGGACGGTGCTGGCCGGGGCGGGATCGGCGGGTGCCACCGGCCGCGGACCGGCAGGCGCCGGCACCGGCACCGGCACGGTGCCCGCCGCCTCGGGCCAGGGCGCGTCGTCGCGGATCACCGTGGGCTTGAGCAGGATCACCAGCTCGCGCTTGCTGTTCAGGTCGCTGGTCTGGCGGAACAGCGCGCCGACGCCGGGCACGTCCTGCAGGCCTTGCACGCCGCTGCGGTCGGCGCGGCTCTCCTGTTTCATGAGGCCGCCGATGGCCACGATCTCGCCGTCGCGCACTCGCACCAGGCTGTCGATTTCGCTGATGGCGCTGGAGGCCAGCGGCAGCCGGAACTGGCCCAGGTCGCCGAGGTCGATATTCTTGTTCTGCTCGGCGACGCGGCTGATCGACGGGTGCACGTGCAGCATCACGTTGCCCTGGTCGTCGACCTGCGGCGTGACGTCCAGCGCGATGCCCGAGAAGAAGGGCTGCAGGTTCAGCGTCGGCGACGACACCGAGCTGTCGCCCGAACTGGTGGTGGTGGTGGTGACACCGGTGACGTAGAGCTCGTCGGTGCCGACCTTGAGCACCGCCTTCTGGTTGTTGAGCGTGGCGATGCGCGGGCTCGACAGCACCGACACGTCGCCCTGCGTTTCCAGGAAGTTCAGCAGCGCGGCGAAATTGTTGGACTGGAGCGCCAGGCCGTAGAAGCCGCGCCCCTGGCCGGTGGTGGTGAGGCTCTCGGCGGGCTTGACGATGGCGCCGTCGGCGACCAGCGCGCCCACGGTCTGCAGCACGGTGCCGGGTGCGGCCACGCCGAGCGCCACGCCGAGCTTGTCGCCCAGGATGCGGCCGAAGGCGCCCCAGTTGATGCCGGTCTGCGCCTCCTTGCTCAGCGAGACCTCGATGATCTTGGCCTCGATCATCACCTGGCGCTCGATCGAGACCTGGATGGCGCGCAGGTACTGGTCGACCTGCCGCAATTCGACGGAGGTGGCGCGTACGACGATCACGCCCGAGGCCGGGTTGAGCACCACGCTGCGCCCGCCCGCGCCGCCCACCATGGCCTGCAGCGAGGCGCTGACCTCGCTCCAGAAGTCGGCGTCGGAGGTGGTTCGCACATGCGTTGCGTCGTCGGGGCGCTGGCCGGTTCCCGGTGTGGTGGTGGTATTGCCGCCGCCGGTGCTGCTGCCGTTGCCGGTGCCGGTGCCGGTGAGGGTGATGGAGCTCGAGGTGACGCGGATGTCGGATGCACCCTGGCGCCGCCCAGACAGGTAGTTGATGCGGTACAGCTTGGTCTGCACCGTGTTGGGGTAGACGAAGATGCGGTTCCCGGTGATGCGGAAGTCGTAGCCGAAGAGTTCGCGCATCGACTCCAGCGCCTCGGTCACGGTGGTGTTCTTGAGCGTGATCGAGACATGGCCGCTGACGTCGGGCGAGACCAGCATGTTGTAGGCGGTGCCGCTGCCGATCTGCATGAACACCTGTGCCGCGGGGGCATGGTTCACGGCGAGGTCGAAGCGGGTCGGTTCGGGAATGGCCCGCGGCGTGGCGACGGCGCCGGCCGCTGCCACCGACAGGGCCACGTCGCCGGCTGGCAGCGGCCGGGCCTTGGCGGGCGGGCCGAGCGCCAGGGCCAGGGCAGTGGCCAGGGTCAAGGAAAGTGGCCGGTTCGGCAGCATCATCGATCTCCGGCCACGGCCACCGTGGGTGGTGCGGGCGTGGGGGGCGGGGAAGGGGGTGCGGAACGTTGCTGCACCAGCGCCGCCAGCAGCCACAGCCGTTCGCTGCCGCGCGGACCCTGGAGTTGCAGGCCTTGCAGGTCGATGGCGACCACCTTCGCTTCGCCCAGGGCGTCGCCCACGCGCAGCAGGCGGCCGTCGACCAGCGCGCTGGATTCGCCGGCGCGGCCCAGCTGCACCGACTGAAGTCTGGGCGGCGCAGGGGCGGTTTTCGGCACCGTGCCTGCGGCAGCCGCCATCGGGGCGGCCACCACGCCGGGTGGGCGCGTGGGGTCGGCCAGCCCCGTGGGCGGGGCGGCTGCCGCTGCGCCCGCGGCCAGCAGCAGCCACCCCGGGTGGCGACGACGAAGGTGGCGCGGCATCGATGACAGCTTCATATTTCGAGCCAATGGCGGTCGAGGCTGAGCGTGTAGACACGCAGCGTCAGCAGTGCCTTCGGGTGCTGCTCCACCTTGAGCTGCATGGCGCCCCAAAGCAGGCGCTGCGGCATGTTCTCCAGCGCCTCGAGATAGCGCACGAGGTCGGCGAAGCTGCCCTCCAGCGTGAGCTCGATGCCGTGGCGGTACAGCGCCGGGCGCTCGGCCGGTGCCGATCCCGCGGGGCCCGGCACTTTGGACGCGGCCTCGGCCACCAGGTCGGTACGCGGCAGCGACTTCATCTCGCGCACGCGCAACTGGCCGTGGCCGTCGAGCATCTGTTCCAGCAGCGCCAGCATGCGATCGGGACCCACCAGGTTGGCCTCGATCTCATGCATGGCGGCTTCGCCGTCTTGCAGCCGATGGCGCAATTGCGCCAGTTCGGCCTGCAACTGGCGTTCCTGCGCCAGCGCGGCTTCGGCGTTGCGTTGCGCTTCGGCAGCGGTCTTGGCCAGCACGCCCGGCAGCGCGGCTTCGCGTTTGTGTACGGCACTCCAGGCCTTGAAGGCCGGCGTGATCCACAGCGCGTCGGTAGCCATCACGCAGGCGGCGGCTGCGGCGGTGATGACGAGCAGCCGCTCGCGCCGCCCCAACGCGTCGAAGCGCTGCCGCTGCTGGCGCCACCACGGGCCCGGCGACCGTCCCGCGGCCGTCATCGTGCCGCCTCCCTGGCCGGCGGCAACGAACGCAGAACGAATTCGGTGTGGCCGGCGTTGGTGCCTTCGTCCAGCGTGCGCAACTGCAATTGCGCAAAGGGCCGGCCATTGAAGCGTTCTTCGGCGTTGAGCTGGCGCAGGTAGCCCGGCAGCACGGCGGCGTCGAGCATCTGGCCTTCCAGTTCGATGGCGTCGCCCTCGGCGGCCACCGCGAAGCCGGTGATCCACAGCGAGCCCCTTGCCTGGCGCGACAAGGCCTTCAGGTAGGGCGTGTAGCCGTCGGGTGCGCCGGCCGCGCCCGAGGCGAGGGCGGCGCGCACGCGCTGCTGGTGCTGTTCCAGGGCGCGCAGGCGCTGCAGTTCGGCCTGCAGTTCGCCGGCGGCGCCCGCCGCGGTCGCTGCCGGCGGGGCCGGCAACGCTGCGGGCAGGGCGACCGCATGCCGGGCCTGCCATTGCAGCGCCGCGGACAGCGCGGCGCAGGCGCACAGGATCAGGCCCACCAGCGCCAGGCCGTGGCCGGCGTCGAGCCAGTCGCGCCGCGGCTGCAGCGCGGGGTCGAGCAGGTTGATCTGCTGCGCCATGTCTCAGTCGCTGCGCAAGGCCGCGCCGATGGCGCCGAGGTGGTGTGCAAGTGTGGCCGGATCGTCGAGTTCGGGCACCGCCGAGAGGTCCAGCGTGCCGCTCAGGTCCAGCGGCTGCACGGGCACGAAGCTGAGTTCGCGCACGTGGGCGCAGAAGTCGTCGAGCCCGGCGCCGGGGGCCACCAGCAGCCGCGCCAGGCCAAGGTGGCTGAACAGACGGTCGAAGCCGTCGAGCGTGCGCTGCAGCTCCAGGCCGACATGGTCGAAGGCCTCTTCGCGCTCGGTGGCGCTGCCGGCCGTGAGCCGCGCCAGCGTGGTGTCGAGCTGGCGCGCCAGCAGCAATTCGCCGGCGGCGGTGATGACGAGCAGCGTCTCGTGCTCGCCCACATGCAGCAGCGCCTGCGCGCGACCCTCGGTTTCCACCAGGGCGCTGATATTGCGCAGCGCCGTCTCGGCGATATCCAGCGCCTGCCAGGGGGCACCGGCGACATGGCCGGCTTGCACCAGCGGCCGCAGGGCCTCATGCGCCGCGGCGATGGCCAGCATCTGCGGCGTGCGGCGCCGCGCCGGGTCGCCAGGCACTTCCAGCACGTCGATCGAGGCCGCCTCGACCGGGAAGTCGACCAGGTCCTTCAGTTGCCAGCGCGCAGCCTGGCGCCACTCCTCGCGTGGCAGCTCGGGCGCGTCCAGCGGCACCAGCCGGTAGGCGGCGCGCGGCAGCACGGCAATGTTGCGGTGGCGCTGCAGCGAGCGGCGGCGGCGCAGCAAACGCAGTGCGCCGCCGATGTCGGACCAGTCGCAGCCGTCGACCCAGTGCACCCGGGGGGGCCGCCCATCACCGCGCTCCACGCACGCCAGCAAGGCCCGGGTGCCTTGCGGCACGCAGGCCACCCATCCGGGCAGCGGGTTTCGACGGGGCAAGGCCAGCACGATGCAGTCCGCAAATTGCGATGCGGCATCGTTTCATCCGGCGGCCGGCCGGGATGGTTGGAAAAGAAGGGTGTTGGTGGCCCAGACTCATGGGTCGGCGGCGCGGCGCGCCGAGCGGCCTGCGCCGCACCGCCGCTGCCGCCGCGGCGTCCAAACCCGCAGCGGCACGCCGGGGCGGCAAACGCTGTACCTTCCAGGATCGGCACCGTCGTGCTCGACCTGCCGCCGGCGGCAGGCCGGCGCGGCACGTTGCCGAAACCCGAACCCGGCCCGCGCGCCGGCCACCACGGACCCGGTCCCGCATGAACCTGAACGACGACTTCTCCCTGCGCATCGTGGCCCGCGCCGCCGATGCGGTATGGACGCCTTCACCGCTGCCCGGCGTCGAGCGGCGCATGCTCGACCGGGTGGGCGACGAAGTGGCGCGTGCCACCAGCCTGGTGCGCTATGCGCCCGGGTCGCGCTTCGACCGGCACGTGCATGGCGGCGGCGAGGAGATCCTGGTGCTCGAAGGCGTCTTCAGCGACGAGACCGGTGACCACCCGGCGGGCACCTACCTGCGCCATCCGCCCGGCAGCTCGCACGCGCCGTCTTCGCGCGAGGGCTGCCTGCTCTTCGTCAAGCTGCAGCAGTTCGACCCGGCCGATACGCGAAGCGTGCGCATCGACACCCGCTCCGCGCCCTGGCGCCGCGGGCTGGTGCCGGGCCTCGAGGTGATGCCGCTGCACTCGCACGACGGCGTCGACACGGCGCTCGTGCGCTGGGCGCCGAAGACCCGCTTCAACCCGCACACGCATCCCGGCGGCGAGGAGATCCTGGTGCTGGACGGCGTCTTCAACGACGAAGGCGGGGCCTACGCGGCGGGCACCTGGCTGCGCAGCCCGCGCTGGAGTCGGCACACGCCGTACACCGGGCCGGAAGGCGCGCTGATCTACGTCAAGGTGGGTCATCTCGGCGCAGCCTGAGGCGGCGGGCCGCTCAGAGCTTGTGAAGATGTGAATCGCACCCGCGCCGGGGTGGCCAACGGCCGTGGGCAAGGCGCGGCGCGCCGCCCATGTTTCGGACCTGGGCCAGCGGCGCAACGCGGCCCACGGCCCTTGGGTACCCCGGCCCGAAGGGTGAGGTCCCAGAAAGGGCCCACTCGTCGTTGCGAAGCTTCGCCGGGGCCCCGCCCCGACTGTGCTTCGCGCCTAGATTGGGCCCTTTCTGGGGCCTCACGCGGGTGCAATTCATATCTTCACAAGCTCTCAGCCGAGCCACTGCCGGATGGCCTGGAAACCCCGCCGGCCCTCGCGCACAAGGTCCTTAGCCCGAGCCTGCAGGCGCGCCGGGTCCACCGCCAGGGCCTGCTGGATGCCGCGCGCCGCCGCGCCGGGCTCGACGCTGCGCGGCACCTCGGGCAGATCCCAGGTTGCGGCGAAGGCCGCCGGCTTGTCGGCACACGCCGACCCATCGGCGTCGGCGGCCGGTCCGGGAAGCCGCAGGTTGACGCGCGGCCGCGCAAAGGCCATGGCCACGATGCGCCCGTGCAGGCTGCTGCCGCAGTAGCCGCGGCTGTAGGCGACGAGCGCGCACAGGCTCCACAGGTCGAGCGACGCGAAGACATGCACCTGCGTCGGCGACAGCCGGGCGGCCAGGCGCCGCAAGGTGTCCAGGTCGTCGTGCCAGGGCGCGGCGCCGGCGCGGAACAGCACCACGCCCAGCCCTGCGGCGGTGGCCGCGCTCTCGACCTCGGCCGCCAGCCGGGCCAGCGTGGCGTCGTCGCCGAATTCGGCGCTGAACTGCAGCGCCAGGTAGCCGCGCGGGAAGCGGCTGCGCAGGGCGGCCACTTCGCCTTGGTTCGCCTGCGCCTGAATGCGCCGGCCGAACAGGTCGGCCACCATCACCGCGGGGTCCGGCATCAACTGCACCGGGATACCCGCGGCTCCGAGTTGCGCCAGCGTCAGCCGGTCGCGCACCGCGACGTGGTCGGCCGTGCGCAAGGCCGCAGCCACTTCCTCGCGCAGCGCCTTCTCGCAGCTGGCCAGCGCGACACCGCCGATCCCGGCGTGGATCACCCGCTCCACGCCGGGCAGGCGCTGGCGTGCAGCGGTGTACGGCGCCAGGGCAGCGGTACCCACCATGCGGCGCACCCATTGCCGCTGCTCGCGCGGCCGCCCCTGCAGGTAGGCCAGGGTGGCCTGCACCTGCCCCGTGGGCAGCAGCATGACCGCAGCCTGCCAGGCACTGCAGGTGAGGATCTCGCCGCCGACATGGATCAGCGCCGCATGGCGCTGGCCGGGCGCGGCGGCCAGATCGGCCAGCGCCTGCACGGCGTGGCCGCCATAGGGGCGCAAGTCACGTTGCGCCAGCCCGGCGCAGACCCATTCCCGCCCAGGCAACAGCGCCGCCACGACGTGCGGCAGCAGCAGGTCACCGAAGTTGTGGCGGTCGAAGGCGCCGAACAGGATGCTGGACATGCCGGTGTGGCGCCGCGGCGACTCTGACCGCGTCGCGGCCCCGAGCGGCACGCTGTCAGGGAGCGGCTTCTCCGGGCAGGCCGACGGTCTGTGCCAGCAGCAGTTGCAGCTCGTTGCCCAGCGCCATGGCGCGCGCCAGCGCGTCGCGGTCGAACCAGGCGCGGATCACCGTGGCCAGGCCGGCCGAGGCGCAGCAGAGATACACGTTTTGCGCCATCGCGCCCGCGGCGGCGTAGGCATAGGCTTCGCGCATCGCCGCCGGCACCAGGCGCATGCGCGCGTGGTCGGCCACGTAGACCAGGTCCAGCGGCGCGGTGTCGACGAAGTCCTGGTAACCGGTGACGCGGCGCACGTCGGTGGCGGCGGCGAGCTGCAGTTCGTGCATCGCCGGCTCGTAGCGGAACAGCCCCTGGGGCATCGCCACGTAGACCAGCACCTCCTGGGCATTCATGGCGCTGGGCGCCGTGCGGCCGCCCAGGGTCGGGCGGTTGATGCCGGCCGCGGCCCACAGCAGGTCGGAGAGCTGCTGCTTGCGCAGCGCCTTGGGCGCGAACTCGCGTTGCGACTGGCGTTGGCGCAACGCTTCCATCAGCGGCAGGCCGCCGCTGCGCCGCGGCGGGGGCAAGGGCATGGTGGTCGTGGCGTCGCCGATCGGTGGCTGCGGTTTGAGCTGGCCCATCAGGCCCAGCGCCAGCTTGGTCAGGGTGTTCATGGCGCGGCCCCCCCCTCTTGCTGCGTCGATGTGCCGTGGGCCGGCGTTGGCGGCCGCACGGGTCGCCAACTACATTTCGATTTCGTCCCGGATCGCGGAGATGCCGGCCTTGGCGCAGTTGTCGTCGGCGTCCCCGCTGGGGGCGCCCGAAACGCCGATGCCGCCGACGATGGAGCCGCCGGCTTCGATGACCATGCCGCCGCCCAGGCCCACGAAACGCGGCAGGTCGCGCAGGCCCGAGCTGGGCTGGCCGGCCTGCGAGGCACGCGCCAGATCGGTGGTCGACGTGCGGAAGCTCACCGCCGTCCAGGCCTTGTTGGTGGCGGTCTCGGGCGTGTGGGCACCGGCGAAGCGGTCGCGGATCAGGGTCTGCTCCAGGCCGGAACGGTCGACCACGGCCACCGCGACCTGGTAACCCTGACGGCGGCATTCCGCCAGCGCCGCCTGCGTGGCTTTCAACGCTGCTTCGGGCGTCAGCACCCGGAGGGCGAAGGTGCCGGCGGCGCCCTGCGCCAGGGCGGCGGAAGCGAAGGCGAGGCTGGCGGAGGCCAGTACGCAAACGGGGATCAGCTTCATGGCAATTTCCATGGCAGTGGATGAAACAGGCGGTGATCTTGCGCCGGCCTCGCCGGTGCCGGTTTGCGATCCGTCAAGCCGGCGCGCTCGAATCTCGAGCACTGGCGCCGCGGCTCAGGCGTCCTGCAACACGTCGTCCCGGCGCGCCAGCGCACCGGCGGCGAGCAACTCGGCCACCAGGCGCTCGGCGAAGGCCGTCATCGTGCCTTCGGGCCGGTCCAGCCGCTGCCAGATCGTGCGGCACAGCTCGGTCGCGGTGAACCAGCGCAGGAAGTCGGCCCAGGGCTGCTGCCGTTCCTCCATCAGGTGGTATTTCACCAGGACCTTGGCTGCGTGCCGGGCATGGCGGGCGGGGTCGCTGCGGAAGGAATCCAGCCGCCGCCATGCACGCTGCAGCGCGCCGTCGACGTCACCGAAGGGTGTGCCGTGGCCGGGGATCACCCAGTGCACGCCGAGCGACCCGATGAGGTCGAGCACGTGCGCCACTTCGTCGAAGGCGTCCTCGCCCTCCAGTTCGGGGAAGACGACGCCGAAGCCGTTTTCCCACAGCGCGTCGGCACTGATGAGCACGCCGGCCTGGTCGTCGAAGAGCACCAGCGAATGCGGGTCGTGACCGGGTGCGGCCAATGCGTGCCAGCGGCGGCGGCCGGCTTGCAGCACCTGGCCGGGTTCCATGCGCGCGTCGGGCACGAAGCGTTCGCACTGCTGGCCGGTGGGGCGATAGCTCAGGGTCTGTTCGTCCCAGGCCCGCGCCGCGTCCCAGTGGCCGGGCGGAATGTGGATGCGGCAGCCGAAGGCGCGCTGCACCGCGGCGTTGCCGCCGCAGTGGTCGGAATGCAGGTGGGTGTTGAGCAGCCCTGCCAGCGGCTCGCCG
>Ga0073899_10005834_pt1 | contig 10660 bp, 12 predicted proteins | sample KloWWTmetaKNB5Ph_FD_88975 | JGI IMG/M metagenome (GOLD analysis project Ga0073899, IMG submission 88975) | Active sludge microbial communities from Klosterneuburg, Austria, studying microevolution and ecology of nitrifiers - Klosterneuburg... | ecosystem: Engineered > WWTP > Aerobic digester >...
CAGAAGTCTGGTGGAGACCAAGATGCACTGCTTCAAACGCCTGGGCCAGCGGGTGATGGCGCGCACGTTTGAGCGGCAGGTGGTGGAGTTGCATGTGCGTGTGGCCCTGCTCAACCGTTTCACGCAACTCGGGCGCCCGAGCACGGTGCCCGTGGGTGCCATGGCATAGCTGCGTCTGGGGCTGGGGTCATTGCGTCTATCTTCCGACTTGTGCAACAAAGCCAAACGAAACTGGTTACGGATAAGTAAATCATCAAGCTTCAACCGCCGAAGCCTTTTTCCAGCAAGGTCACCACCTCGTCGGCGAAACCGGCGTAGCTCATGGAGCCGCCGGGCCGCAGCCAGGTGAAGGTCCAGTTGATCATGCCGAACAGCATCATGGTCAGCGCGGTCTGGTTGGCCGGGGTCACACGGTCGGGGTAGGCCCGCTTGAGGAAGCGGGTGAAGGCGGCCACCACGTCGCGCTGGCGGTTGAGGATGAGTTCGCGCTGCGTCTCGCCGAGGAATTTGGTGTCAGACACCAGCGCCACGTGGCGCGTGGCCGAGGTCTCGTACTCGGTCAGGAAGGCCCGCACCAGCGCGTGCAGCGCGTCGCGTTCGCTGAGGTTCTGCCGCTGGGCATGGGCCTCGCCCTCGCCGATCAGCGCCAGCAGGCGCTGGGTGTAGCGGTCCAGCAGGTCGAACAGGATGGCTTCCTTGCTCTCGTAGTAGTGGTAGAGCCGTGCCTTGCTGGCCCCGCAGGCAGTGGCGATGTGGTTCATGCTGGCGGCTGGAAAGCTCTGCTGCGCAAAACACTGGGCCGCCACGTCGAGGATTTCTTCGCGCTTGAGGTCGTGGGAGGCGGATTTGGGTCTGGCCATGCTGGATTCTCCCACCCCCGCCGCGCTGCGCGCGACCCCCTCAAGGGGGAGGCGCGAGTGGCCCGGCAGAGCCGGTTCCACCGCGCCTGCTGGAACGAGGCACCTCGCGCCGGCGACTTGTTGCCTCGCAGGCCGCTGGCTACCAGCCTTTCATGGCGACCCGACCCATCACCGACCCGTTTGTGCTGCACGCCTGCGAGCTGCTGTCGTGCCTGGGTCCGGTGAAGGCCATGCGCATGTTCGGCGGTTACGGTCTGTCGGTGGACGGCATGAACGTCGCCCTCATCGCATGGGACACGCTGTTCCTCAAAACGAGCGCGGAGACCGCGCCGCGTTTTCTGGCCGAGGGCGGGCGGCCTTTTGAATACGAGGCCCGCGGCAAGACCCAGCGCCTGCACTACCACACGCCACCAGACGAGGCGCTGGAATCGCCCGCGCTGATGGCGCCCTGGGCACGGCTGGCGCTGGCTGCAGCGGTGGCGGCACGACAGCCGCCCAGGCGCCCTGGCTACGCGCCACGCTGAAACGCTCAGCCCCGCATCCAGCCCAGACCGGCCGACGTCCCGCCCGCCACCGCGCCGCGCGCAGGGCGGTATTCACAGCCCACCCAGCCCTGCCAGCCGCAGGCCTGCGAGACCTCGTCGATCACGCTGAACAGGTAGGGGTGGTGCAGCTCGCCCAGGTCGGGCTCGTGGCGCATGGGCACGCCGGCGATCTGGAAATGACCGACGCGACCGGTGGGCAGGTACTGGCGGATCTTCATCGCCACATCGCCTTCGACGATCTGGCAGTGGTACAGGTCGAACTGCACCTTGAGGTTGGGCGCACCGATGGCCTGCACGATGCGGTGCGCCTCGTCCTGGCGGTTCAGGAAGAAGCCCGGGATGTCGCGGGTGTTGATGGGTTCGATCAGCACGTCACGCCCGGCGCCCTGCGCCATCTCGGCCGCCCACGCGAGGTTGGCTTCGTAGGTGGCCTGCAGCGCGGCGCGCTCGGCCCCGGCGGGCGCCAGGCCGGCCATGACGTGGACACGCGGACAGTCGAGGGCGAGCGCGTAGTCCAGCGCCTGCGCGAAGCCGGCGCGGAATTCGGTCTCGCGGCCAGGCAGGCAGGCCAGGCCGCGCTCGCCCGCGTCCCAGTCGCCCGGTGGCGCGTTGAACAGCACCTGCTGCAAGCCGTGGTCCTTCAGGCACTGCGCGATATCGCTGGCCGCAAAGGCATAGGGAAACAGGTACTCCACCCCTTTGAAGCCGTCGGCCGCGGCGGCGGCGAAACGGTCCAAAAAGGCGTGCTCGTTGTAGAGCATGGTGAGATTGGCGGCGAAGCGGGGCATGGGGTTCTCGTTCGGCAAAAAAGGCGTCACCAGGCGGCGCCGAACTGCTCGCGCAGCTCGGCGATCTGATCGGGACTCAGGGGTGCGGCACGGGTCAGCAGCCACAGGCGCGCGGTTTCTTCCAGCTCTTCGAGCACGGCACTGGCCTCGGCCGGCGAACGGTGCCAAACATTGGGGCCCAGGCGGTCCAGCATCACCGCGCGGATCGGTGTGCCAGCCGACTGCATCTGCGCGATGCGCCGGGCCACGCGCTCACCCACCACCGGGTCGCCGGGGCGGTGGTACGGGATGAGCGGTACATGCCCAACCTTCATCACGAAGTACGGCGTGATGGGCAGCAGCAGATCGTCACAGGCCGGTTCCTCAGAGCCCAAGCCCTGACCCAGCGACACCGCCACCAGGTGGGTGGAATGGGTGTGGATCACGCAGCGCGCCTGCGCATCAGCGCCGTAAATGCGCCGGTGCAGCGTGAGCGTCTTGGAGGCCCGGTCGCCGCTGGTCTGCACGCCGTCTTCGTCCACCTTGGCCAAGCACGCCGGGTCCAGCGTGCCCAGACAGGCGTCGGTGGGCGTGATCAGGTAACCGCCGTCCGGCAGCCGCACGCTGATGTTGCCGGCCGTGGCGTGCACATAGCCGCGGGCGAACAGCGAGGCGCCGACGCGGCAGATCTCATCGCGCAGTTCGTTTTCGGTCATGGCCGTGACGATAACTGCGTGAACGCCTTGGTGAAAAAGTCGGTGCTGCCGAAGTTGCCCGATTTCAGGGCCACGTGCACCGGCTCGCCGGGGCACAGCGGCGTATCCACCGCGGTCCAGGGCACGCCAGGGTCGATCTGCGGCCCGATCACCATCCGCTGCACGCCCAGTGCCTGTACCACCGCGCCTGAGGTTTCGCCCCCAGCCACCAGCAGCTGGCGCACGCCACGCTGCACCAGGCCGGACGCGATGCGGGAGAGCGTGTGTTCGACCATCTCGCCCGCCTGGGTCACCCCCAGCTTTTCCTGCACTGCGCGCACGGCGGAAGGTTCGGCGGTGGCGTAGAGCAGCACCGGGCCGTTGGCCAGCAAGGGTTCGGCCCAGGCCAGGGCCTGGGCGGCCACGTCTTCACCGGCGGCGATGGCCAATGGATCAATGGCCAGGCTGGGCCGGCCGCTCTGTTTGAAGTGCAGCACCTGCGCGTTGGTGGCCACCGAGCAGCTGCCCGACACCACGGCCTGCAGGCCGCGCGTGGGTGGCAGTGCGTCGGCCCGCACATCGGCACCCCGCGCCTGCAGTTGCGGCCAGTTCTGCGGCAGGCCGATGGCGATGCCCGAGCCGGCGGTCACCAGCGGCATGCCCGCCAGCGCCTGGCCGATGAGCATGAGGTCTTCATTGCTCACCGCGTCCACCACCGCCACGCTCACGCCCTCGGCCTGCAGCACAGCGAAGCGCTCGCGGATCGCCTGCGGGCCGGCGGCCACCACGTCCTGCGCCACCAGGCCCACCTTGCGCCGCGTCTGCGCCTGCATCACGCGCACCAGGTTGGCGTCGGTCATGGGGGTGAGCGGGTGGTGGCGCATGCCGCTGTCGGACAGCAGCATGTCGCCCACGAACAGATGGCCCTTGAACACCGTGCGCTGGTTCACCGGGAAGGCCGGGCAGGCGATGGTGAAGCCCTGGCCGGGGCCGTGCAGCGCGTCGAGCAGCGCTTCGGTGACCGGGCCGATGTTGCCTTCGGGGGTGGAATCAAACGTGGAGCAGTACTTGAAATAGACCTGCTCCACGCCCTGGGCCTGCAACCAGCGCAGTGCGGCGAGGGACTGTTCGACGGCCTCGGCCGCGGGCACGGTGCGCGACTTGAGCGCGACCACGATGGCGTCGGCCTGCACGGCCGCGCCGCCGTCGGGCACGCCGATGGTCTGCACGCAGCGCATGCCGGCGCGCACCAGGTTGTTGGCCAGGTCGGTGGCGCCGGTGAAGTCGTCGGCAATACAGCCGATCAGGGGGCGGTTCATGAGGTGTCTCTCAATTCAGGGGCAGGGTGATGGCGGCGCGGTGCTCGGCCACGTACTGGGCCACCAGCGCGTCCACCGACGCGTCGGGCAGCAGGCCCAGGCCGTGTGCGCGGGCGGCGTGAAAGCGGCTGGGCCAGGCGCCGACGATGGCGGCGATGCGCTCGTCGGGCTGCCAGTCCAGCAGGTCCAGCGCGGCGGGGCCGGCCACGCGGCCGAGCGCGGCGGCGATGTCGCCCACCGTGGTGCTGAGCGCGGGCAGGTTGAGCGCGGTGCGCGGGCCCCAGGCCTCGGTGCCCGTGGTCAGCGCGGCCATGAGGCCGGCGATGGTGTTGGCGGGCGAGGCCAGCGCCACGGCGGTCTCGGCCGACACCGGCACGGTGGCGCGCTGGCCGGCCAGTGGCTCGCGCACCATGCCGCTCAGAAAGCCCGAGGCCGCGCCGTTGGGGCGGCCGGGGCGGATGGCCACGGTCATCAGGCGCACATTACGCGCCTGCACCAGACCACGCCGGCCGAAGTCGGCCACCAGCTGTTCGCCCACAAACTTCTGGATGCCGTAGCTGCCCTGTGGCGCGGGCAGGGTGTCGTCGGTGATCACGTCGGGCATGGGCTGGCCCGGCACGCCGCCGAACACCGCCACCGAACTGGCGTAGACGAACAGCGGTGCGTGGCCGGCCGCGCGCGCAGCCTGCAGCAGGGCGCGCGTGGTGTCGAGGTTGCTGCGCAGGCCCAGGTCGAGGTCGCGCTCGCAGTCGCCGCTCACCGCTGCGGCCAGGTGCACCACGGCGTCGATGCCGGCCAGCGCCAGCGAACCGCTTTCCAGCAGGTTCAGCAGGTCGCCGGTGAAGGCGTGCACGTGCGCGTGGGCCGCCAGATCGGCCGGCGGCGGCACGAGATCGGTGAGCCATAGCTGTTCGATGGTCTGCGGCGCGCCGCCGGCCAGTGCCACGCTGGGCTGAGACAACAATTCGCGCGCCAGCCGCGCGCCGAGGAAACCACTGCCGCCGGTGATGAGGATGCGCATGTCAGGCTCCGGCGGGCGAAGGCAGGGTGATGCCCGGGAAGATCTTGATCACGGCCGAGTCGTCTTCCTTGGCGTAACCGGCGGTCGAAGCCTGCATGAACATCTGGTGCGCGGTGGCTGAGAGTGGCAGCGGGAATTTGCTGGCGCGCGCTGTGTCCAGCACTAGGCCCAGGTCTTTCACGAAGATGTCCACGGCCGAGAGCGGCGTGTAGTCGGCCGCGAGCACGTGGGCCATGCGGTTCTCGAACATCCAGCTGTTGCCCGCGCTGTGGGTGATGACCTCGTAAATGTCCTCGGCCTTCACGCCTTCGCGCAGCCCCAGCGCCATGGCCTCGGCGGCGGCGGCGATGTGCACGCCCGCCAGCAGCTGGTTGATGATCTTGACCTTGCTGCCGTTGCCGGCCTGGTCGCCCAGGCGGTAGACCTTGGCGGCCATGGCTTCCAGCGCGCTGCCGGCTTTGGCGTAGGCGGCGGGCGTGCCCGAGGTCATCATGGTCATCTCGCCCGAGGCGGCCTTGGCCGCGCCGCCGGAGATGGGGGCGTCCAGGTACAGCAGGCCCAGCGCGGCCAGGCGCTGCTCGAACTGCACCGAGACGTTCGGGTCCACGGTGGAGCACATGATGAACAGGCTGCCCGGTTGCATGGCCGCCGCCGCACCGCCGTCACCGAACAGCACGGTGTCGGTCTGCGCGGCGTTCACCACCACGCTCACGATCACCTCGCAATGCGCGGCCAGTTCGGCCGGGCTGGCGCAGGCCACGCCGCCGTCGGCCGCAAAGGCCTGGGCGGCTTCCAGGCGCACGTCGCACACGTGCACGTTCCAGCCCGCGCGGCGCAGGGAGGCGGCCATGCCGCGCCCCATGGCGCCCAGGCCCACGACGCCGATGTTGGTGCCGATGTTCTTGTTCATGAAAGCACTCCGGAAAAGATTTATTGAGGACCGATGGCGAGTGCCGGCACCGGGCCGATATCCGCAGCAGGCGCAGCGAACACCAGGTCGCGCAGGGCCAGGCTGATGGAGGGGATGTAGGTGATCAGCATCAGGCAGCTGATGATCACCAGCACGAAGGGAATCAGGTGCTTGACGATCTGATCGAGCGAGATCTTGGCCACGGTGCAGGCCGCGAACAGGTTCACGCCGAAGGGCGGCGTGATCATGCCCAGCGCCAGGTTCACCACCATGATGGTGCCGAAGTGCACCGGGTCGACACCGAAGTGAATCGCCACCGGCACCAGGATCGGGGCCAGCACGATGATGGCGGCCGAGGTCTCGATGAACATGCCGATCACGAACAGCGCCGCGTTCACCCCCAGCAGGAACCACAGGGGCGACTGCAGCACCTCGCTGAGCCATTCGCCAATGGCTTCGGGCACGCCGGCGCGGGTGATGATGAAAGCGAACAGGCCGGCGTTGGCGATGATGAACATGATCACCGCGCTGGAGATGACCGACTTGCGCAGCACCGGCAGCACGTCTTTGAACGACAGCTCGCGGTGGATCAGCATGCCCACGATCAGCGCGTAGAACACCGCCACCACCGAGGCTTCGGTGGGCGTGAAAATGCCGCCGTAGATGCCGCCCAGGATGATCACCGGCATCAGCAAGGCCCAGGCCGCATTCAGGCTGGCCTTGCCCACGCCGAGGCGACCGTCGCCGTCGTTTTTGCCCCAGCCCTTGAAGCGGCAGTACAGGTGCACGAACAGCATCAGCGCGCCGCCAATCAGCAGGCCCGGGCCGAAGCCGGCGATGAACAGCTCGCCGATCGACACCTCGGCGGACACGCCGTAGAGGATCATGGGAATCGACGGTGGGATGATCACGCCCAGCTCGGCCGAGGTGGCCTGCAGCGCGGCGGCGTAGGGCGTGGGGTAGCCGTGTTTGATGAGCGCCGGGATCAGCACCGCGCCGATGGCAAACGTGGTGGCCACCGACGAGCCCGAGACCGCCGCAAAGATCATGCAGGTGAGCACGCAGGTCATGGGCAGGCCGCCCTGCACGCCGCCCACCAGGCTCTTGGCAAAGTCCACCAGGCGGCGGCTGATACCGCCGGTTTCCATGAGGTTGCCGGCGAGGATGAAGAAAGGAATGGCGGCCAGCGGGAACTTGTCGATGGCGGTGAACATTTCCTTGGGCGCGAGCACCAGGCGTTCGGGGTCGAACAGCGCGATGCCCAGCATGCCGGCGCCGCCGATGGACACGGCGATCGAGATGCTGAGGGCAAAGCCCAGCATCATGGTGACGAGGAGGGTGAGTGACATGGTTGAAGTCCGCAGGTGAAGGGTTGGGCCAGCGGCCTTATTGCGCGTTTTCCAGTTCCTCGTACACCGGGTCGAGGTGGTTGGCGATCACCGCCACCATGCAGAAGAACGCGCCCACAGGCAGCGCGGCATAGGCCCAGGCCATGGACAGTTCCATCGAGGCAAAGCTCTGGAAACGCACGCGGGTGGTGAGGTCGATGCCCTGCCACAGCAGCACGGCCAGGTAGGCCAGCGCGGTGCCGGTGATGAGCCAGCGCACCGTGTCGCGCCAGCGGCCTTTGGCGGTGCGCAGCATCAGGTCCACCGACACCAGCGCGCCGCGGCGAAACGCCACCGCGATACCCAGCATCACGCACCACACCAGCAGACGGCGCATGAGTTCTTCGGTCCAGATGGAGGGCTCGGAGAACACGAAACGCGCCAGCACCTGCCACATGCCGAGCACACTGATGAGGGCCAGCAGGCCACAGGCCACCCACATGGCCAGACCGGTCAACCAGCGGTCGAAGACGAGGAAGGAGGATTTCATGGGAGATCCGGTCAGCCACAGAGGCCGAGACAAATACGGGATAGACAGAGCCCCACCCAGCGCAGGGGGAGCCCACCCAAGGGCAGCGAGGGTCCAGCGCCGCCGGATCCAGGGCCGCCCCTGGCGGGTGTGTGACGGGTCCATCGGGCCCGGCGCGGGGGGAGCCTTACTTCACCGCCTGGATGGCGGCGATGTTGGCGGCGCCAAACTCCTTGGCGAACTCGGCATAGGCGGGCGCCACGGCCTTGCGGAAGCTCTCGCCATCGACCTTCTCGACGATCTGCATGCCGTCCTTCTTCAGGATCGCGATGCCGTTGGCCTCGTCTTCGTTCACTTTCTTGCGGGTGGCGGCGGCGCTCTTGACACCCGCGGCCAGGAAGACCTTCTTGTCCGCCTCGCTGAGCTTGCCCCACACCGTGGGCGAGATCAGCGTCATGGCCGGCGAGTAGACGTGGCCGGTCAGCGACATGTGTTTCTGCACCTGCGAGAACTTGGAGGCCAGGATCACGCCCACCGGGTTCTCCTGCCCATCCACCGTGCCCTGCTGCAGCGCGGTGAACAGCTCGGTGAAAGCCATGGGCGTGGGCAGGATGCCGAAGGTCTTGTAGCCGGCCATGTGCACCTTGTTTTCCATGGTGCGCATCTTCAAGCCGCCCGCGTCCGCAGCGCTGGTGATGGGCCGCTTGCTGTTGGTCATGTGGCGGAAGCCGTTCTCGCTCCAGGCCAGCGCGATCAGGCCCTTGGCAGGGAACTTGGCCAGCAGGTCCTGGCCGATCTTGCCGTCGAGCACCTTGCGGGCGTGGTCGTAGTCGCGGAACAGGAAAGGGATGTCCAGGATCTTGATGTCTGGCACGAAGTTGCCCACCGGGCCGGTGGAGGTGACCACCGCGTCCTGCGTGCCCAGCTGCACCGCTTCGATCTGCTCGCGTTCACCGCCCAGGGCGCCGGCCGGGAACATCTGGCATTTGTAGCGGCCGGCCGTGCCTTTCTCCACCTCGTCGCAGAACACCGTGGTGCCAACGTCGTAATGCGAACCCTTGGCCAGCGTGTGGCCGATCTTCAGGACGGTCTGGGCCTGCGCCGGCGCCGCGGCGAACAGCAGGGCGCTGCCCAGTGCGGTGGCGAGCAGCTTGAGGGAATGCTTGGACATGGGTGTCTCCTTCTGGAATGGATAGATGCGCAACCCTTGATCTGTCATGTCGTCAGGTTGTCATACAAATTCTAGAAGAGCCTTCGTGCTTTTCGATTACGGGTTTACCCGGGCTGCACGGGACCGGCGGGAACGCTCAGCGGCGGCGCACCGGGACTAGCAGGCCCTGCTGCTGGCCCAGTTCGGCACGCAGGTGGTCGGCCAGTTGCTGACCGTGCTGTGCCCAGAACGCTGGATCGGCCTGACCGATACGGCGCGCGGCGTTGACCATGTGGGAGGCACCGGCCTGGCGCGCGGCGAACACGTCACCGGATTCAATGGCCGACACGATGGCGCTGTGCTCCTGGTGCACCTCGGCTTCCAGGTCGGCGCGGGTCGCTTCGTTGGCACGCGTCACGCGGGTGGCGTCCAGCAGAAAGCGATTGAGGTAGGCCAGCGTGGTCAACAGGAAGGGATTGCGCGAGGCCTGGGCGATGGCGGTGTGGAAGGCCACGTCCTCCTGCACCCCGTCGCCGCCCGCCTTCACGGCCTTGCCCAGGGCCTGCAGGGCTTGCTTGATCTGCTTGACCGACTGCGGCGTGCGGCGGGCTGCCGCGAGCGCGGCGGACTCGGCCTCCAGCGCGCGCCGCACCTCGACCATCTGGATCACCGCGTCCACCGAACCGTCGGGCTCCAGCGACAGTTGCGCCAGCGCCTGCTGCGGCGCCACCTGCACGAAGGCACCGGAGCCCTGACGCGACTCGATCAGGCCCAGCGTCTTAAGGCGAGACAAGGCCTCGCGGACCACGGTGCGGCTGACTCCGAAACGCTCGACCAGCGCCTGCTCGGTCGGCAGCTTCTGCCCGGCTGCCAACTGCCCGTCGCGGATGCTCACCGCCAGCGCATCGGCCAGCTGTTCCGACAGCCTGGCCCCCACCCGCAGGGCGGGCATGTTGCCAAAGGGATGTTTCGGGTCGTCGAGAGAGGGCATGGCGGGGCGAGACCGGTAAAGCTGTATGACAACAATATAAACCTTGTTGCCTGACGCCGCACCGGCGCGCGGGGTGGCCGCCTTGAGCGTCCGCTCACCTCGACCCGGCGAACAGCCCTTCGGCGTAGCCCAGCAGCCCGGCCAGCAGCCGCACAAAAGCCCGGCCGACAAGCCCCAGGGCCAAGCCCAGATCGCGGCTGGGCCCCGCCACCTGCCGGTCGAAGCGAGACGGCGCGCCGCTCACCGCGTCGGTCCAGTCGAAATGCACCGGGCCTTCATCGCCGGCGTCCAACAGCGGCTCCATCACGAGGTGGGCGCCGGCCGGTACCTGCAGCGTGTCGCCGGGAGACAGAAAACGATCGCCCGAGTCGCGGCCCACCACCATGTAAGGGCCGCCCTGACGGATAGGAAATTCAACCGCATGAGGCCAAGTATGGCGCGCGTTTTGGGCCTCGAAACACGTTCGGCCAAGGAAGGTTGAGCGCTCGCTTGCCGCTCAATGGCAAGAGCTTGGGAGGCAGTATGCATTTGGGCCTGGCGCGCGC
>Ga0073899_10005835_pt1 | contig 10660 bp, 7 predicted proteins | sample KloWWTmetaKNB5Ph_FD_88975 | JGI IMG/M metagenome (GOLD analysis project Ga0073899, IMG submission 88975) | Active sludge microbial communities from Klosterneuburg, Austria, studying microevolution and ecology of nitrifiers - Klosterneuburg... | ecosystem: Engineered > WWTP > Aerobic digester >...
CGATGGGTGAAGACGATGAACGCCGCCATCATCAGACCGAACACCACCAGCGGCGCGCTGCGCGGCGCGACGTATGAAAAATACAATGGCAGCGTTGCCGTGCCGAGCATCGTGCCCAGACCCACGTAGCCCGTGAGCAGCACGGTCGCGAGCCACACCAGCAGCACCGGTGCCAGCGCCTTCGGCGCCAGCACGGCCACGGCGCCGAGCAACGTTGCCGCGCCCTTGCCACCGCGAAACTCGTACCACACCGGATAGACGTGGCCGAACACCACGGCCGCCGCGCAAACCACCGCCAGCCATGCACGGTCCACGGCCGGATCGATGCCGATGCCCGGCAGTTCGAGACCGGGCAACCAGCCGACGGCCAGCAGCGCCTTGCCCACATCAACGACGATTACGCCGAGCGCGAACGCCCAGCCCTGGGTACGCAGCGCATTGGTGCCGCCGGCGTTGCCGCTGCCCTGGGTGCGGATGTCGACGCCACGCAGGGTGCCCAGCAGCAGACTGCCGATCACCGACCCCAGCAGGTAAGCGCCGAGGGCCTTGAAACCAAGTTCGAGCACGTTGCGTCCCCTCCGCGCGACGCCGTGATTCTAGCATCCGGTCCCGCACGGTCGCGGGTCAGTACGGCAGAAACACCTCGGCGAGCATGCAACGGACGGACCCGCCGCCGAGCGTCTCGATGGTCGGGATCGGTGCCACCACGATGCGATTCACCGTCGAGGCAAGTCGTTCGATCGCCGCCGGTCCGAACGCGGCATGCGCGGTCGCAGACATCGCCAGCACCCTGCTGGAATCCGTTGCGTGCAGTTCGAGCACGTTGCCCGCGAACCCGGCCATCTGCCGGGTATCGATGGTTTCGACGTTGCGGCCCGAGGCCGCGAGGCTCGACAGGACCCGCTCGCGATCCCGTGCGTCGATGGCGCTCGCGCCGACCACGCAGCAGCGCGAACCGACGGCCAGCATCACGTTGGTGTGATAGATCGGGATACCTGCCGCGTCGGTGGCCGTGAACGTGCACGGCTCGTAGCCGAGTTCGTCGCACAGTTCGGCCAGGGGCTCCCGATGCGTGCGCGGCGACAGGCAGGCGTAGGCAATGCGCCGCGCGTGATCGAAGACGATGCTGCCCGTGCCCTCGAGGAACCGGCCGTGCAACTCGTGCTGCGTCAGGTCGAGCAGGCGGTGGATCCTGCGTCCGCTCCCGGTGGCGAGCGCCGTAATCAGTTCCAGGCGACGTTCCAGTCGTCGGTTGCGCGCCAGCATCGGATACAGCACGACGGTGCCGTCGGCGTGCAGGCTCACCCAGTTGTTCGGAAAAATGGCGTCCGGGCACACCGGTGTCGGGAGGTCCGCGGCAACCGAAACGGCCACGCCTGCCGCATGCAGCTGCAGCGCGAGGGCATCAAATTCCGCGCGGGCACGCTCGTTCGAGTCGCTGGCCAGGCCGGGCTCGTCACGCTGGAAGCGATTGCTCGCCTGCGTCTGCGGATTCCAGCCGAAGCTGGCCGGCCGCACCATCAGCACGGCGTCGGCTGGCAGCGTTTCCGCAGTCGAATGGCCGGGTACCGGCACGACGAACATTCCCCGGATAGTGACTTTTCGCCACCCATCATCGCATTCACGCGGCCGCCAGCAATGCGAGGGGTCCCATCGGCGAGACGCGGGGCCTATTGCGGGTTTCCCTTGTTGCGAACGAATCTCATTAAGGAGAAACTGCAGTCCTTCGAATCAGGTACCCCATCCACCAATGTCTCCCGTCAGTCTGGCCACGCTGCGCAAAGGCGCCCGGGGCGTGGTCATCGACGTGCGCGACGACGCACAGAGCCTCGGGGACGAGGCTCAGTCCACCGTGAGCCGGCGCCTGCTCGAACTCGGCTTTGTGCCGGGGGAGTCGTTCGAAGTGATCGGGGAAATCTGGCCCGGCGGCGACCCCATTGCCGTGCGCCTCGGCAACACGACGTTCGCGCTGCGACGGCGCGAGGCGACCGCCGTGATGGTCGAGCCCGCGGTCGTCGGGGTCACCCCGTGAACAGCCAGACCACAACGCTCGATCCCATGCGGCTTGCACTCGTAGGCGTGCCTAACTGCGGCAAGACGGCGCTGTTCAACCGCCTGACCGGCAGCCGTCAGCGTGTGGCGAACTACGCGGGTGTCACGGTCGAGCGCAAGGAAGGTTCCTTCACCGGCCCGGCCCGGCAGCGCCTGTACAAGGTGCTCGACCTGCCTGGCGCGTACAGCCTCACGCCGACGACGCTGGACGAAGCGATCACGCGCGATTTCCTGCTGGGGCGACTCGCGGACGAACCGCCGCCGGAATTCGTGGTGTGCGTGGTCGACGCCACCAACCTGCGGCTCAACCTGCGCCTGGTGCTCGAACTGAAAGAACTCGGCGTGCCGATGGTCGTCGCCCTCAACATGAGCGACCTCGCCGTGGATCGCGGTTACCAGCTCGATCGCGCGCAGCTCGAGCAGGAACTCGGCGTGCCGGTCGTCGAAACCGTTGCGGTGGACCACGGCGGCGTGCGCCTGCTCGTCGACAAGCTCGAGACCTTGCCGCACCCGGGCGCACGCGGGCCCGTCACCTGGCGCGAGTCGACTTTCGACGAGATCCAGCGTACGCAGCGCCATGTGCGTCGCATCCTGCAGGCGATCGGTTACACGGAACCCCTGCGCAAGCGGGCGCTCATGCGCCTCGATGCGCTCGTCATGCACCCGGTCGCCGGCCCCGCGATCCTGGCAACGATTCTCTTCTTCGTGTTCCAGGCGGTCTTCAGCTGGGCCGCCGTGCCGATGGACATCATCGATGGCGGCGTGGGTGCGCTGGGGACGTGGCTGCAGCAGTCATTGCCCGATGGCGCGCTGCGCAGCCTGCTCGTCGACGGCGTCGTTGCGGGCGTCGGCAGCGTGCTGGTGTTCCTGCCGCAGATCCTGATCCTGTTCCTCTTCATCCTCGCGCTCGAGGACAGCGGTTACCTGCCGCGCGCCGCGTACCTGCTCGACCGGCTGATGGGATCCGTCGGGCTCTCCGGTCGCGCGTTCATTCCGCTGCTGTCGAGCTTTGCCTGCGCGGTGCCGGGCATCATGGCGACACGCACCATCCCGAACCTGCGCGACCGCATGGCGACGATCATGATCGCGCCGCTGATGACGTGCTCGGCCCGGCTGCCGGTCTACGCGCTGGTGATCGCGGCCTTCATCCCGTCGCAGCCCGTGGGCCCGTTCAACCTGCAGGGCCTGGTGCTGTTCGCGCTGTACTTCGCGGGCATCATCGCCGCGATGGCGGTGGCGTACCTGCTCAAGCGCACGGCACTCAAGACCGCGTATCACCCGCTGCTGCTCGAACTGCCCGAGTACCACTGGCCGCACCTCAACAACCTCGCCATCGGGCTGTGGGAGCGCACCAAGGTGTTCCTGCAGCGCGTGGGCACCATCATCCTCGCGCTGATGATCGTGCTCTGGTTCCTGAGCACGTACCCGGCCCCGCCGCCCGGCGCCGAAGGTCCCGCGATCGCCCACAGTTTCGCCGGCATGATCGGACGCGCGCTCGAAGTCGTGTTTGCGCCAATCGGCTTCAACTGGCAGATTTCGCTGGCGTTGGTCCCCGGTCTCGCCGCGCGCGAGGTCGCGGTGGGTGCGCTCGGCACCGTGTACTCGCTGTCGAACGATGGCGACGTCGCCGGGACGCTGGTGCCGATGATTGCGCAGACCTGGAGCCTGGCGACGGCGCTGTCACTGCTCGCGTGGTACGTTTTCGCGCCGCAGTGCCTGTCGACGCTGGTCGTGGTCAAGCGCGAGACGAATTCCTGGCGGTACCCGATCGCGATGGCCGCTTACCTGTTCGCGCTGGCCTATCTCGCATCGTTCGTGACCTACCGCGTCGCGAGCGCCCTGCTGGGTTGAACGGGAGGACGTCCCGATGCTCGAATCGATTCTCGTGGGACTGATCGTCGCGGCCGCGACCGCCTACGCGGCCTGGGCACTGACGCCAGCCGTATCACGCAACCGCTTTGCAGCGCGGCTCGCACAGGGCCTGGGCGGTCCAGCGGCCGCCGGTGTGCGCGGTCGGGTGGCAAGCTGGCTGCAGCGGCTGGCCAAGGCGCCCGTGGGCGGCTGCAGCGACTGCCCCGCCAATACGCTGACTCCGGCCGAACGGGTGCAACAGAAGAAGCCGGGAAAGTAGGCATCCGTCTGGCGGCAAGCAAAGTGCTGCAACCGGCCCGTGCCGGCCTGGCTGTCGCCGCAACTTCGGTAAATGCGTGCAGCCCCTTCGTGCCCATTTAAGGTGAAATTCGCAGGTGTCCGCGTTTCGCGGTGCACGACGCACGGGCAAGCGAATAAACGCCCCATGCGCCGTTCCTGAATGGGAGCTTCAGCATGTCAGGGATCCGCCGCCTCGTCTCCACGCTCGCGTTTTCCACCTTGCTGGTCGCGCTGGCAGGCCCACTGACTGCCGGCGCGCAGGAAGCCGCGGCGGCACCACCGACCACCGCAGCCGACGCGGCGGCGATCGAGCCGGCCATCCCGAACTCGAAGTGTTTCAACTGCCACGACGACGCCGAGATGAAGGACGAGGCCGGCAAGTCAGTGGCTGTGCTCGAGGCGCAGTTCGCGGTCTCGGCGCACAAGAAGCTCGATTGCGTCGGGTGCCACACGGCGGCCCTGGGCGTGAAGCACAAGGGCAAGCGCCAGCCACTCGGGCCGGTGTCCGTCGACGTGTGCATGGAATGCCACGAGGACGAGATCACGCCTTTCCAGGGCAGCGTCCACGCCAGGGTCAAGGGTGGCAAGCCCGGGACGTGCGAGGGCTGTCACGGCAACGTGCACACCTTCGTCCGCAGTAACAATCCGGCGGCGGCCATGGCGCCGCTCAACCAGGTCCGCAACTGCGGCGTCTGTCACGAAAGCATGATGGAGGGCTACCTCTCCAGCGTGCACGCCAGGTCCTTGTTCGTCTCGGGCCTTACTGAGGCCGCACCTTCGTGCAGCGACTGTCACGGCAGCCACGACATCCAGCGGCACGACGCGGCCGGCGCACGCACCTCGCACAAGTTGAGCCCCGAGACCTGCGGCGCTTGCCACAAGGGCATCCTCAAGGAGTGGGACGAGAGTGCGCACGGCGCGTTGTGGCGGGACGGCAAGGACGGCCCGGTCTGCAGCACCTGCCACCAGGCGCATGCGATCCAGGATCCGACGACCGTCGCAATGCGGACGCAGATGCCGAGCGACTGCGGCAACTGCCACGCGGACCTGTACAAGACCTTCCACGACAGCTTCCATGGCAAATCGACCGCGGTCGGCCGGCGCCAGGCAGCGATGTGCTCGGACTGCCACACGCCGCACCACAACCTGCCGGCGAGCGACCCACGCTCGTCTGTCCACCCGGACAACCTGGCCAAGACCTGCGGTGCCAGCAATTGCCACGTCGGCCACGAGGTCAACGCCTCGTTCCTGACCTTCATGCCGCACAGCGATCCGATGGACGCTGAGCAGAACCCATGGGTGCACTACATCTACGTGTTCATGACGCTGCTGCTGCTCGGCGTGTTCGGGTTCTTCGGCCTGCATGCACTGCTCTGGCTCCAGCGCACGCTGGTCGGCCGCCTGCGCGGCGAGTTCAAGGTCGAGCACTTCGGGCCGGGGCCGTACGTGCGCCGGTTCACGACCACGCAGATGTGGCTGCACGTGTCGATCATCCTGAGCTTCCTGCTGCTGTCAGTGACCGGCCTGCCGCTCAAGTTCGCGGCGGCCCCGTGGGCGCCGGGCCTGATAAGTGCGCTCGGCGGACCCGAGATCGCGAGCTTCCTGCACCGCTTCGCCGCGATCGTCACGTTCGGCTATTTCGCCGTGCACCTGTCGATGCTGTTCCGCGACGTCGTGCTGAAGAAGCAGCGAGGCTTCTTCTGGGGCTGGCGCTCGATGACGCCTAACCTCAAGGATGTCCGGGACCTGTGGGCGAACCTGAAGTACTTCCTGTACCTCGGCCCGCGCCCCGAACTGGACCGCTGGGCATACTGGGAGAAGTTCGACTACCTGGCGGTGTTCTGGGGCGTCGGCATGATCGGCGTCTCGGGCCTGATGCTGTGGTACCCCGACTTCTTCACGCAGTTCCTGCCGGGCTGGGCACTGAACGCTGCCTATATCATCCACAGCGACGAGGCCCTGCTCGCCACGGGCTTCATCTTCCTGTTCCACTTCTTCCACACGCACCTGCGGCCGGAAAGCTTCCCGATGGATCCTGTGATCTTCACCGGCAGCATGCCGCTGCACCGCTTCAAGGAAGACCGGCCGTTGGAGTACCAGCGCATGGTCGAGACCAACACGCTGGAGCAGCACTTCGTGCCGCCGCCATCCAAGGCGCAGATCCAGGTGGCGCACGTGTTCGGCTTCACCGCCGTCGCAATTGGCGTGTGGCTGGCGTTCCTGATCTTCAGGGCGCTCGCCAGCGGTGCGATGCATCTGTTCTGATAGGTGCACGAGTCAGCGAGAGCGGCCGGTCCCGGGCATTTGCCCGGGCCGGCCGCGACCGCTTTCGAATGGAGCGTGACGGCCCTCAGCGGTATCCTGTCATGCGCCGGAGGTCCAGACTGCGGGTCACACCGGTGAATTACTGCAACAGCAGGCGCAGCATTGGGGTCATTCGATGATCAAGCATTTTTTCAGGGCCATTACCGGCAACGTCGTCAGCCTGGTCGGGACCCTGCTGATCCTGGTGAGCCTCCTGCTCATCGCCGCGCTGCTGTTCATGCAGGGCATGGGCTTCGAGGGCGGCGCCTACCTCGGCATCGTTACCTTCGTCATGCTGCCGATGGCGTTCCTGCTCGGCCTGGCGCTGGTTCCGATCGGCTTGTGGTGGCGCAAGCGCAAGGATTCGAAGCTCGCCGCGCAGGGCCGGAAAACCGGCCACCTGCCCGTCTTCGACCTCAACCAGGAGCGCACCCGTGGCGTGCTGATCGGGTTGGTGGCGCTGGCGGTCCCCTTGTTCGCGCTGGCGGCCGGCCTGACCTTCAAGGCCGTCCATTACATGGACTCGACCGAGTTCTGCGGCATGGCGTGCCACCAGGTCATGGAACCGGAGTACACGGCCTTCCAGCGCTCGCCGCATGTCCGCGTCGGCTGCGCCGGCTGCCACATCGGCCCGGGTGCCGAATGGTTCGTCAAAGCGAAAATCTCGGGCTCCTGGCAGCTGATCGCGGTGGCCTTCGACCTGTATCCGCGCCCGATACCGACGCCGGTGCACTCGCTGCGCCCGGCCAACGGCACTTGCGAACAGTGCCACTGGCCGAACAAATTCCTTGGTGACCGGCTCAAGGTCCGCACGCATTACGCGGAGGACGAGGCCAACACGGAAATGAAGACGGCGCTGATGGTCAAGGTCGGTGGCAAGCAGGCGGGCCAGTCGCAGGGAATCCACTGGCACGTCGACCCCAATCACCAGGTCCGCTACCGCGCCGACCCGACCCGCGAAATCATGTACGACGTTAAACTGACGGACCTGGCCGAGGGGGGCACCAAGACGCTGTTCAAGGGCCCCGAGCCGGCTCCCGAGGGCACGGAATGGCGCACCATGGATTGCGTCGACTGCCACAATCGCGCCTCGCACATCTATCGCAGCCCCGAGTTCGAGGTCGACCTGGCACTGGAGGAAGGCCGCATCGATCGCTCCCTGCCGTACATCCGGCGGGAGGGCCTGCGCATCATCACGGCGCAGGAGTATGCGTCACACGCCGAGGCACGCGAAGGAATCGCGGCCGCCGTGAAGGCGTTCTACGCGCAGAGCTATCCCGACCTTGCTGGTACGCCCGCCGTCGAGCAGGCCGGCAAGGCGCTCGGCGACGCCTACGCGTGGAACAATTTCCCGCACATGAAGGTCAAGTGGAATACCTACCCGAACCACGTCGGGCACCAGGAATCACCGGGCTGCTTCCGCTGTCACGACAACAAGCACAAGACGGACGACGGCGCCAAGATCGGCAAGAAGTGCAGCACCTGCCACAACATCGTGGCCGAGGAGGAGAGCGACTCCAAGCTGCTGCAGGAGCTTGGCATCCAGGATGCGCCGCCCGAGCCGGCGGCCGCCGAGGAAGGCGTGGCCGCCGAAGCGGCGGCAACCCCGGCCACCTGAGCGCGCGCAGCCAGGTGCAGATGACCAGACCCCGGTCAGCCAGCTGGCTGGGGTCTATCCCTCGCAGACCATCGCCGACGCGGACCGGCCGCGAGGCCTACTTGAGCGTTGCGTAATAGGCGGCCAGGTCGGCGACCTGCGCGGCACTGACCTTCTTCGCCTCCTTGGTCATCTTGGTGCTCTTGGTGCGGGTACCGTTCTGGTATTCCTGGATCGCCCTGGTAAATTTTTCCACGGACAGGCCGGTAATGGCCGGATAGTCATCGTCACCCGCGCCGTCGTCTCCATGACAGTCGATGCAACTCTCTTCCGCCAGCACCTTGCCCGCGGCGACATCCGCGGCGTGAGCCGGGACGGCAAGCAGGGCCAGGGCAGCCAGCATCGCCGGCAGCATCGTCGTGTTCATCGCGCAAGTCCTCCAGTGGCTCGATCAGTCGTGAGTGTCAGGCAGGGTTCAGCTCGCGGCCAGCCCGCGCAACTCCTGCCGCCACCGGATCACAACATCGTGCGGCGCCACTGTGCATGAGGATTTGCGCGTAGCAATGGCTGCGGCTGCGCAGCCGCCGCGACGAACGGAAAGGTAGCGGACGCAGCTGGTGCCTGCGCAGTTGGCGCCTGGCCTGTCCGGAGGTGCTGCACTGTGCGATGCTCGCGCGCCTCATGCCACTGCTCACGCTGCTTCGCGCCGAACTCGCCTTCGGCAGCCACCCCCTCCTCGACCGCGCCGAGCTCAGTCTCGAGCCGGGCGAACGCATCGGGCTGATCGGCCGCAACGGCACCGGCAAGTCCTCGCTGCTGGAAGTGATCGCGGGCCGGCTCGCGCTCGACGACGGCGAACTGCAGAAGTCCGGCGGCGTGCGCGTGGTTTCGATCCGCCAGGAACCGGAGCTGCCGGCCGCGTCGAGCCTGCGGGAGTCCCTTGCACTCTGGGCCGAACTCGATGCGGTCGACGACGATCGTGTCCGCTGGCGCATTGACGCGCGCATCGTCGAATACCTGCATCGATTCGGACTGGAAGGCACGGCGGCCACCGCCGGCCTGTCGGGGGGCGAGCGCAAGCGTGCCGCTCTGGCGGGCGCCTTTGCGCTCGGACCCGACGTGCTGCTGCTGGACGAGCCGACGAATCACCTCGACATCGACGGCATCGAACGGCTCGAGGACCTGATCAGCGCCGGCAGCCCGGCGGTCATCGTCGTTACGCACGACCGCTCCTTTCTCGACCGCGTTGCTACCCGCATTGTCGAGCTCGATCGCGGGATGCTGCGTTCGTACCCGGGGAACTACGCTGCGTACGAGCGGCGCAAGGTGCAGCAACTGGCCGAGGAGGCCGTGCTCAAGCGCAAGTTCGACAAGTTCTGGGCGCAGGAAGAAATCTGGATCCGCAAGGGCGTCGAGGCACGACGCACCCGCAATGAAGGCCGCGTCAAGCGCCTGGAGCAGCTGCGGCGCGAGCGCGATGCGAGGCGCGAGCGGTTGGGCAACGTGCAGATCAACGTGGATGCGGGCGAGCGCTCGGGCAAGCTGGTCGCGGAATTGCGCAACGTCACCAAGGCATTCGACGGTCGTGCCGTGGTGCGCGACCTCGACCTGCGCGTGATGCGCGGCGACCGCCTCGGACTCATCGGCCCGAACGGCGCAGGCAAGTCGACGCTGCTCAAGCTGATCCTGGGCACGCTGGAGCCCGACTCCGGCGAAGTCCGGTTCGGCTCGCAGCTCAGCGTCGCCTACTTCGACCAGCTGCGCGCGCAGCTCGATCTCGATGCCACAGTGGCCGGCACCGTCAGCCCCAACTCCGACTGGGTCGGCGAAGGCGAATCGCGCCGTCACGTCGTGAGCTACCTGGCAGACTTCCTGTTCCCTGCGCAAAGGGCGGAGTCGCCGGTGCGCATGCTCTCCGGGGGCGAGCGCAACCGGTTGCTGCTGGCACGACTCTTCGCACGACCGGCGAACGTGCTGGTCATGGACGAACCCACCAACGACCTCGACATCGAATCGCTGGAACTGCTGGAGCAGACACTGCAGGACTACTCCGGCACGCTGCTGCTGGTGAGCCACGACCGCACGTTCCTCGACAACGTGGTGACCCAGGTGCTGGCGCCGCTGGGCGACGGCCGCTGGCGCGAATACGTGGGCGGCTACAGCGACTGGCTGCGGCAACGGCCGGCAGCGAAGCCCTCGACCCCGACCTCGTCCGCGCCGCTTCCCGCTGCTGCCCTGGCGGGAGAGGGCAGCAGGAAGCTGCCGGCAAGGATGAGCTACAAGGAAACGCGGGAGCTGGAGCAGTTGCCGCTGCAGATCGAGGCGCTCGAAGCCGAACAGCGCACGTTGGCCGAGGCGATGAGCGGGCCCGAATACCACAAGCGAGGCGGCGAACAGCTGCGCAAAGAATCCACGCGTGCGACGGAAATCGAGCGGGCGCTGGAGGTGGCGTTCGAGCGGTGGGCGGAACTCGACGCCAAGCAGAGCGCCAGCGGCCGCGTATGAACCGGTCACCGGGCATGGAGCTGGTCGTTGTCAGTTCGGCGCGGTCAATGC
>Ga0073899_10005837_pt1 | contig 10659 bp, 12 predicted proteins | sample KloWWTmetaKNB5Ph_FD_88975 | JGI IMG/M metagenome (GOLD analysis project Ga0073899, IMG submission 88975) | Active sludge microbial communities from Klosterneuburg, Austria, studying microevolution and ecology of nitrifiers - Klosterneuburg... | ecosystem: Engineered > WWTP > Aerobic digester >...
AGAGGAGAGAACCCATGAAGAAAATCGATCTCAAAAAGGAACTAAAACATCTCTATCAACCGTCAGCCAAGGAAGTCGTTCGGGTTGACGTGCCCCCCTTCCAGTTCCTCATGATTGACGGCCAAGGAGCCCCTCACACCTCGCGAGAATATGCCGAGGCCGTCGAAGCCCTGTTCGCCGTGGCCTACACCGTGAAATTCATGATCAAAAAGAGGCAGCAACACATCGACTACGCCGTCATGCCACTCGAGGGTCTCTGGTGGGCAGACGATATGTCCGCCTTCGTCGCCAATGACAGAACACCGTGGAAGTGGACGATGATGATCATGCAGCCGTCTTTCGTATCAGAAGAGGTGATCAAGACGTCCCTGGCGGAGGTGACAAGGAAGAAGGCATTACCGGCAGTCGGCAAATTGCGACTCGAAACCTATGCCGAAGGCTTGTGCGCGCAAATACTGCACATCGGGCCGTTTTCCACAGAAGGGCTAACCATCGAAACGGTGCATCAGTTCATTGCCGCGCGAGGCAAGCCCACCGGGAAACATCACGAAATTTACTTGAGCGACATTCGGAAGGCCGATCCGGCCAAATGGAAAACCATCATCAGGCAGCCCATGCACTAACGGCTCTTCATACCACCACGATTGGCCGAAGGAGAGCATCATGACACGGACAAGAGGACAGCACCCTATTCCCTTCGTACCGAACACAAGACAGACGGCGTCTCTGACACAGCCCCTAATCTGGTGTACGTCGTTACTCGCGCTCTCTCTGCTTGTCGCAGGCTGTGCCAGCACTCAGGCCACCGGCGCTGAGACATCGGCTCCGATCCAACAGTCTGAGTATCTTACGGTAGACGGCGCAAAGCTCTTTCTCATGACACAAGGTGAGGATCGGCGCGCACCGATCTTACTGTGGCTGCACGGCGGTCCGGGTGGGGCGGAACGACCGTTGTTCCGTTATTTCAACAGCGATCTCGAACATCATTTCGTCGTCGCCTATTGGGATCAACGTGGTGCGGGTCGCTCGTTCGATTCCGAAGCAGACCCCCACCAGTTGACCGTCTCCCGCCACCTTGCTGACCTTGATGTCGTCGTGGATCATCTCAGACAGACACTCGGCCAGGCCAAGGTGGTCATAGTCGGGCACTCCTGGGGGTCAATGCTTGGACTCCTCTATAGCCAGCAGCACCCCGAAAAAGTCTCTGCGTACATTGGCGTGGCCCAAGTCGTGTCGTGGCATCACATACAACAAGGGCAATACGACTTCACCTTGGCCGAATCAACAAACCGGAATGATGAGACGACGTTGAAGCGTCTCCACAACTTAGGCCCTCCACCATATGCAACATTCGACCAGCAGGACAAACTGTATGCCCTGATGAACCGGTATGGCGGAGGGTTCCACAAGCAGCCGTGCAAACTCTGTGTAATCGCCAAAGGGATGGCGATGGGCCTCGTGACGCCATGGGAACTCATCTCAATCCATGGGAGCTTGCATACGACGGTGGATGCGATGACGCCGGAGCTACTGAGGTTTGATCTTGAACAAGCCGTCCCGCGCGTGGAGGTCCCGGTCGCGTTCTTTCTTGGTCGATATGATCGGCAAGTAAACTCCGCTGTCGCAGCTCGCTACTTCGATACCTTACAGGCTCCACGAAAGGAGCTGGTCTGGTTCGAGGAATCTGCCCACAACATCCCGTTTGAGGAGCCGGACCGATTCAATACAGCCGTGATCAAGCACGCACAGCCAAGAACAGCGGGGCTGTCGAGCCAGTGAGGACGAGTCGACAGATGCAGTGTGACCGTCCAAACCGCCGTCGCCACAAATGGCGTGCGCATATCGGAGGGCAGGTGTCTAACAGGCCAAGCTCGGAAGGGCCGGACGTTTCCCTACTTCAGTAACTTGGACTTGTCGATTTTCGGTTTTTCGTTCGACTACCCAGTAGTGAGAAATGGAGAGGGCTCGACCGAACCAACGTTCATACCGAACGACCTGTTTCTCAAAAATAGGCATGGAGGTCCTATGAATGACTACAAGCTGGAACACATTTGCCCCTACACAGGACATCTCATCAACCCTCCCGAGATGATTGGTCCTGTCCCGGAGGGAATCCGAGTCAATTTCTACTCGGCCGGTGGTGAATTTACCGGATCCAAGATGCGTGGCACGGTACGATCAGTTGGCGGGGATTGGGTTACCATACGGGAAGATGGTGTGGCACATCTCGACGTTCGCTCGACCCTTGAGACACACGATGGTGTCTTGATCCTGATGACCTATCTGGGCGTGGCCGATTTCGGAGAAGACGGCCACGCCCGATTTCTCTGAGGGGAGATTCCGTCGGTGGTGAAGCGTCGGACCGCGCCTCGTTTTGTGACGAGCCATCCCGAATATGCGCGGTTGAATCGGCTGTTTTGCCTCGGAATCGGAGAGTATCGTGCGGTCGACAACGAAGCGACATACGATGTGTATGCTGTTCGATAAGCAGGCATCGATATCGCACAACCCATCCCTGCACTCCGTAGACTAAGGGGATGAAGACACATGTCTTGAGAGGGAACTAAGATTCAAGCATCGCTTGTCGATTTTTGAAGTTCGCGTTCGACCAATAGTAGCGCAGAAGTCCCAACCAGAAAAAGCGAGGGGGAGTCTGACATGGAACACAACGTTGTGTCATACGATGCGTGGCTGAAAGCGAGAAAAGAACTCCTATCGAAAGAGAAAGAGTTCACTAAACTAAGAGACGCCATGACCGCGCAGATCCACGCCCTACCCTGGCGAAAGATCGACAAGAACTATGTGTTCGACACCTCAACCGGGAAGCAAACGCTCTCTGATCTCTTCGGCAGCAAGACACAACTAGCTCTTTATCACTTTATGCTCGGTCCAGATTGGGATCAAGGGTGTAAAAGCTGTTCCTTTTGGGCGGATGGTTTTCAAGGCATCCCGGTTCACCTGGCCCACCGGGATGTATCCTTCGTCGTGGTATCGCGTGCACCACTTGCGCAGATCGAGCGCTTTAAGAAACGGATGGGCTGGGAATTTCCTTGGGTCTCGGCGTGTGGCTCCGATTTCAACTTCGACTTCGGCGTGTCCTTCACGAAACAGGACGAAGAATCTGGACAAGTATTGTACAACTATCGCACGGATCCCTATATCGACGACGAGTTGCCCGGCGCCAGCTTCTTTTATCGCCGAGAACAAGAGATCTTCCATACCTACTCCACCTATGGGCGTGGGCTCGATCTGTTAAATTGCACCTACAACTGGCTGGATCTTGTCTCCAAAGGAAGGGATGAGAACCCCGACCACATAATGGACTGGGTCCGACACCACGATCGATACGAGGAGCACGTGAAGACACCGTCATCGTGTTGTAGTTCGAAGAAGGGCCAGTCATAAGGAAAACGTGATGGGCAGGCCACGAGCAATTCCAGAAACAGTAAGTGACTACATCGCCGACTACCCACCTGCCGTTCGAACCATCCTCAAGAAGATTCGGCAGACGATCCGGAGGGCAGCACCTGGTGCGAAGGAATCGATCAGGTATGGGATCCCAACATTGAAACTGAACGGACCATTGATCTACTTCGCCGGATTCAAAGCTCACATCGGTCTTTATCCAATGACGGTAACTCTTCGTCGACAATTCAAGAACGAGCTCTCTGAATATCTCAGTGGCAACGCGACCGCAAAGTTTCCACTGGATAAACCCATCCCCTACACCTTGATCGAACAGATCGTGAGGTTTAGGGTGAAAGAGAACTTTGCAGAAGCAGACAGAACGAAAAATTAGCTATTGGCAAAAGAAAGGAGGACGACATGGCCACGAATACGATGGCGAAGAATACGATCTGTCTGTGGTATGACAACGATGCGGAAGATGCCGCGCGTTTCTACGCGGCGACCTTTCCCGACAGCGCCGTGGGCGCGATCTGCCGCGCTCCGAGCGATAACCCCTCCACCAAGGCGGGCGAGGTCATCATGGTGGACTTCACCGTCGCCGGTATCCCCTGTATCGGTCTCAATGGCGGTCCCGCCTTCACGCATAATGAAGCCTTCTCGTTCCAAATCGCGACCGACGACCAGGAGGAGACCGACCGCTACTGGAACGCCATTGTCGGCAATGGCGGCCAGGAGAGTGAGTGTGGCTGGTGCAAGGACAAGTGGGGCGTCTCCTGGCAGATCACACCGCGCGTGCTGATCGAGGCGATGGCGGCAGGCGGCGATGAGGCCAAACGTGCGTTCGATGCGATGATGACCATGCAAAAGATCGATGTCGCTACCATCGAGGCAGCGCGGCGAGGCTGACGGGAGATCCTGTCTTCACGACTACGCGATCTGCCGCAACAACTTGTCGAGAGAGGGAAAGAAGCTTTCGGCGGTCCTTCTCCTCGATGAAGGCATTGACCGAACATGACACCTGATGCCAGATCGAGTCACGATTTATACCAATCAGCCAACCACAAGGAGGTCACCATGCGTGTCGCATCTTTCGTAGTCGCCACATTGTCCCTTATGCTAACCGTCTCGCCGGCCCTGGCCAAGGATAAAAAGGCCGACAAGAAGATGGACCAGCAGGCGATGATGGAGCTCTGGCAGAAACTGGCCCAACCGGGCGAACCGCATAAGTTATTCGCCAGCATCGCGGGTAGCTACACGACCCACACGAAGGAATGGATGGAGCCGGGCAAGCCGCCGACGGAGGCGGACGGGACGGCGGAGTCCAAGATGCTGTTGGACGGAAGATTTCTCTACCAGGAATACCATGGGAGCATGATGGGACAGCCGTTCCATGGCATTGGGATCGACGGGTACGACAATGTGACCAAGAAGTACATCACGGCCTGGATCGATAGCATGGGCACGGGGATCTTCATGATGGAAGGCACGGCCAGCGCCGACGGCAAGACCATCACCCTGAAGGGTTCACACCCCGAGCCGGGCGGCGGCAAGATGTCGCATCGGGCAGTCTGGAAGATTCAGGACGCCAACAACCAAATATTTGAGATGTACGGGACGCACGGCCATGGCGGCAAAGAGATGAAGTTTCTGGAGATCGTGTATACGCGGAAACCGTGATGGTGCAGCATTGAAATAGATTGGGCAACATGTTTGGCTAGGTGCTCAACGCCATCACCTAGGGAGGCCTCAGATGCAACGCACGATTGGGATGTTGAGTTTGGCCCTGATGCTGACCACGCTCAGCGGCTGCAGTTACTTCTTCTATCCCCGCGCCGGGGATTATGCAACGCAGGCGAAGGGTGCCAGCGGTGTCGACACCATGATCAACCTCACGAACATGATGGAGGCGACCGCGTCCAAGGCCAAGGGCGGAAAGGGCGTCGATACGGCGTTCGACGATCTCCACAACCAGTTCCACGCGCTCAGTGATTCGTTCTGCGGCGTGACCGACGCGCAGGCGAAGGCATCGGAGTTCGCCTTGGCCGTGACGCATAAGAAAGAACTCGGTGCGATCTTCGGTCGCCTGTGGAAATTCAAGGATGATCAACCGCAACGGGATCAGCATCTTGATCTGTTGACCGCTGAGTTGAAAGAACTTCGCGAGACGGTACAGACGATCAAGTAGGGCGCCCTGCACACGTGATGACGCCATGGTGTTGAATGGCGTCATCACGGAGTGACGGAGGGATCGGCGAGCGCGTTTGATAGGCTCGGCCTGTTGAAAGGGGTAGCCTGGGGGATGAGGCTCGGGTGCACCATCATGCCGCATGGAAAATCGTGGGCGCGAACACCCGGACTTTCGAGATGTGCGGTACCCACGGGTTCAGCAAAGCGATGCAGATCCTGGAGATCACGTATATGCGGCAGTCGTAGCCTCTGAGGCTACCCCGTCAACGAAATGTGGGAGGAGAGACGGTTATTTCGGTCGCAAGGTCATGACTATTGCGCCGCCACGGTTGCAGAGTGCGGCAACCAGTTCGAGCAGGACACTTGGAGCAGCAGTGATCGCTAGCAGGGGAAGGTGGACCCAGAAGAGACGTTCTCGGATCAGTTGTGACGGTGGTAGACGCATCAGGCGTGCATAGAGGGAATGACCCAGACCGATCTTGGTGGCCACACCTTGGATGATGGCGAAGGGGCCGTACTCTAGGGAGAAGTGGCGGATGCTCTCTACTCGTAAGTGGCACCGATCGGCCGCAGCAGAGAGTGTGCGGGGGCTAAAGTGCCAGCGGTGCCGTGGCACGTCAAGGTGGAGCCAGTCGCTTGCGAACAGTCGCGCTTGCAGGGAGTCGATATTCGGTACTGCGACTACGACTTGGCCATCCGCCTTCACGAGTCGCCGCGCCTCGGTGAGCGCGAGCGTGGGGTGTTCCAGATGCTCCAGCACGTGCCAGAATGTAACGAGATCGAAGGACGCCGGGGCAAAGCCGATTTTCTCCAACGGTCCCACGTGGACGCGATCACCGAGGCATAATTGAGCGGTCGTTGCGATGGATGTGGAGAGCTCGGTTCCGAAGATGTCCCAACCTTGTTGCGCCAGCGCCGCCAAGAAAGAGCCGTCGCCGCATCCAACGTCGAGGGCGCGCCCGGGCATTCGGGCGGCAATAGTATGTAGGCGTGTTCGTTGGATGGCTCGCAGCGCTCGTTGCAGAAGAACGAAACGTTTGCCGGCGTCACAGGATCCTTCGTAGCGATATAGATCGGTGGATGGCTGCTCGTCATTGACGGCGGTCTTCGTCAGGCCGCAATGCGTGCAGCGCTGGACCATGTACGGCGTGCCTGTATAAATATCGTTGACGACGAGGAGCTTCGTCCAGGTGTTCCCATCGCAAACGGGACATCCCATCATGCCTGCCGCTTTGTTTGGAAAATGGCCAGATGCACAAGGCCCAGTCGTTGGAGCGCAAAAGCCGCCGTCGTATGCAACACGCCCAAGCCGTAGCGTACGCTTCTCCACAAGTCGATAGATGAGGCTTCAGGGAAATACCGGGTAGGACAGCTGATCTCGCCCACGGGAAAATCGAAGTAGAGCGCCTGAGCGATCACCTGGTTGTCGAAGACGAAATCGTCCGAGTTGTGCTCGAAGTCAATTGACTCCAGCAGCGTGCGTGAGTAGGCGCGAAACCCTGTGTGATACTCAGAGAGTTTAGCATGGCACATCACGTTCTGAATCAATGTGAGTAGGCGATTAGCGATGTACTTGTACCGGGGCATGCCTCCCTGCCGCGCGTGACCGCCAAGGATGCGTGAGGCCAGCACCAGATCGTAATGTCCGCTCGCAATCATTCCGGCCATTGCCGTGACAAGTTTGGGCGAGTACTGATAATCCGGGTGCACCATGACGATAATGTCGGCCCCGGTGGCGAGTGCCTCGCGGTAGCAGGTTTTCTGATTCCCACCATACCCTCGATTGTTGGGATGGACAATGGTGTGGATGCCGAGCTCGCGCGCCACGGTCGCTGTGGCATCGGTCGAGGCGTCGTCGGTAAGCAGCACAGCGTCCACGATATCATGCGGCAGCGCGTGATAGGTCCACTCCAGTGTTTTGCGCGCATTGTACGCCGGCATCACCACCACGACTTTCATCTCATGCAACATGAGTCAGCTCACCTCTACTGCGGTAGTTCGCAGATCTGTACGCCTGACTTGCGAAACACGATTCGGCACTCGGCAAGCGCCGCGCGCAATTGGCCTTCAGCCTCAGTTGAGAGCGGGAGGTATTCATACGCGGCACGCAAGCGCTCGATCTCACGACCGTGGATCACGATATGCGTGATGCCTCGGGTCCTGAGCTGACGGATGAGCGGTTCGGGAGGAGAGGGCAGCAGGCGCGTGATCTGGTTGACGTCATAGGCCGATGAGAAGCTCACTGGGCGATTAAGGTACAGCAGACGAGTTTCTCCGAGGTACAAGACCTGTGCGTCGACAGGCGCGTTGAGATTGAGCCACTGCGTGGCAGGATAGTAGGCGAGTCGGCGCGCCAGATAGTCATTGTCGGACAACGTTCCCGAGAACAGTGCCGCGACGTCACGTCCGACATAGAGAGCGTCCAAGACACGTACGGACTGCCACAATGGCGCCACAGCCAGTATCAGGAGTGCGACCATTCCCGGTGCTGGTCGGCGCGCGCGCTCGAACAGCAGGCACGTGGCCCATGCCACTCCCAAGGCGGAGAAGGGGTAGATGGGATAGATGTACCGCACCACGCTGGCCTGGCTCAGCCATATGGGAATGTAGGCGACAACGGTGACTGCCCATGGTCGCAAGGAAGGCGCTCGCAGTGCTCCCACAAGCAGAGCCAGGAAGCCAAGCGGCATCAGCAGTCCCGTTTCAGCGCCCACTCCGAATCGGGCGGGATTGTGGACGAGGCCCACGATGAGTGTCTGAATGGACGTCCAGGAGATTCCAGATGACGGCACGTCTCGCCGGAGACGCTCGATTGCCCAGTGCGCGTCTCCATCTCCCGACAGCCCGCTGAGAACGGGAAAGATGGGATCTCCGATCACCAGAAGGTTTCGCAGGTACCATGGCGCGGCGATGCAGATTGCGGCGCCGGTGAAGATCAAGGCTTGGCGAGCAGCGACTCGCAACTCCTGATCGGCAAGAAGAGATGAAGCGAGTGCTCCGATCAGCCACAGTCCCGTGTATTTCGAGCCGGCTACGAAGCCGGCATTTACGGCGGCGAATAGGACGAGGGTGGTCAGTTCCTCTGGTGCGGCGCGCCGCATCCGCGCAAGAGCTAGGGCTGACATGGAGCCAAACCCTATCAGCGCGGCATCAATCGCACACATTGTACTTATGATGACGACGCCGGGAATTGTGGCAACTGTGATGGCCCCTACCAGCGCCGAGCGCTTGTCACCGATTACTTCCTGGACAAACGCGGCGGTGGCGAACCATGCGAGGATGAACAGGAGGAGATTGAAGAATTTGGCCGCCCCGGCACCACCAAGCGCGAGACAGACCCCAAAGAGCACATCAATGTAGGCCGGGAAGGCACTGTGCACAACGCCAGGACGCCATTGTATCTCTCCCGCGAGGAGATATTGCCACGGTAGGCCTAGATGATAGTACAGAGCGTCATAGAAGATTTCGGGAGCTGCGGTAGGAATAATGACGATGACCGTGGTGATCAATAATGACACGCTCAAGAGCATCTGTTCGCGGAGCGAGCGGATGGATCCCCAAAGTGCTCGCCATGGCGCGGTGAATGCCCCGAGGTTACGCAGGCTCAATAGGGGGCCTGCCGCGAGCACGCCGGCGAACGCCAGCGTGTTGAAGAAACCCAACATGCCGAGCACCGTGGTCAGCATCGCAGCGCTCACCATGCCAACGAAAACATCCCACAATGCATCGACGGGGGGAGACCAAGCTATGTTCGGCAACGCCATCCTGATGGAGTGCCCGAGGAGTGCGATGCAATAGGTGATGCCCATCGCGATGCCGAGGGCGGCAACTACTGACTCAAGGTGCGATACTGCTTGCATGGAGTTGCCTAGGAACGAATCGGTATGAGTGTGATGTGGTGAGGGAGTGATGCCATCGAGCAACCTGTGCCTGTGCCCGTACTGCCCATGAGGCTGCAGTGTTGGTTCATGAAAACGATACTATCAATGAACGGGGGAATGTCTAGCTTTTCGATATTATCATCGCGGTATTGTTGAGCTTGCCCCGATGCATGTACATGCAAGCCTTGAATGGCGGATAGCCTGTCGAAGTTTCACATAGTCGGCGCAAGACGGATTCCGTCCTTCATCGCATCCATTCTTGGCGCATGCGTGCCGGAACTTGATCTGACTCGGCATGGTCGATTGTGCTGTACGCGGTCTTAGCCCGCATTATTCACGTAGGCTTCTACTATAACCGTCGATACGCCGCTCCGACAGGCCTGCCGGCGGGCGGGCGGGCTCGCCGCTCGATTGGTCAACATACTGTTTCAAGTATGCTTCTCTTCCTCGCAGCTCCGCGCGCCCGTCTCGTTTGGCGTCTCGGCGGTTTCGGCACGAGCCCTCGTGAATAATGCGGGTTAGGGGTTCCGTTGCTTACACGGAAGCCAGCCAGTAAGATAGCCCGGCAGCGACATCCTATGAACTGCGTATTCAGATCTTCATCAGGGAGCAAGCATGGCCAGGCGATCGCGATATTCTACTGTGGCCCCGATAATGTACGGGTGTCTTGCGTTGGCATTGCTCGCGAGCTGTAAGCAGGAAGTCGGTTCCCCCCAGGCCCCTCCGGTACCTGAGGTCGGGATTGTCGTGGCGACAGCGCAGGATGTGCCCGATGAACCGGAGTTTATCGGACAGTCGGAGTCGTCTCGGCCGGTGGAAATCCGATCGCAGGTAACCGGCATTCTGAAGGCCTGGTTCTTTAAGGAAGGCCGTGACGTTAAGAAAGGCGACCGCCTCTATCAGATCGACCCGGTGCCCTTTCATGCCGCGATGTTGAGCGCGAAGGCGAAAGTCGCTCAGGCGGAGGCGCGACTGGTGCAGGCCAAGCAGAATTTAGCCCGGGTGAAGCCCTTGTTGGCCGAGCAGGCCGTGAGTACAAAAGATGTCGATGATGCGGTGGCCGAGGAGATGGCGGCGAAGGCGAACCTCGAAGGCGCCAAGGCGGAACTGGTCAAAGCCAAGTTCGATCTCGACAACACGCTGATCGTGGCGCCCATCAGCGGCATGATCGAGCGGACGCGCG
>Ga0073899_10005838_pt1 | contig 10659 bp, 14 predicted proteins | sample KloWWTmetaKNB5Ph_FD_88975 | JGI IMG/M metagenome (GOLD analysis project Ga0073899, IMG submission 88975) | Active sludge microbial communities from Klosterneuburg, Austria, studying microevolution and ecology of nitrifiers - Klosterneuburg... | ecosystem: Engineered > WWTP > Aerobic digester >...
CCGTAACAGCGGATTATCATTGACTCCATGTAGGAACAGAATATACGCACAGCTTCGAGCTGCACTTCTTTCATAACCGCCTCATATGCTTTGCTGTCTGTAGTAGCCAATGTCAATTCGCGGTTACGGCAGGCGTCGCGACCTGACGCCTCCCGTGTCGTCGAAGTAATGAACGGTCAGCGGCAGGCCCACGCATATCTGATGCTGCTGCCCGCAATTCTGTTGCTGGCGGCCTTCACACACTACCCTGCCGTGGCGACGGTGATTGACAGCTTCATGTCGACACCAAAGCCCAATCGGCCCAGCGTGTTTGTCGGTCTGGACAACTATGCGTCCATGATCGAAGACCCGATTTTCTGGCAGGCACTGCGCAACAACTTGTGGTTTGCACTGGCAACCATTCCGCTATCGGTCGGGTTGGCACTGGCGATGGCGCTGTGGGTGAACGGCAAGATGATGGGACGCGGCTTCCTGCGCATGGCGTATTTCACGCCGACCGTGCTGCCTATGATCGCGGTGGCCAATATCTGGTTGTTTTTCTTTACACCCAGCTATGGCCTGCTGGAACAAATTGGTGGATTGTTCGGTTTGCCTTCACAAAACTGGCTCGGCGACAAGTCCACAGCACTTGCCTCGATCACGGTCGTAGCGGTGTGGAAAGAGGCCGGTTTTTTTATGATCTTCTACCTCGCCGCGCTGCAGGGTCTCAACCCGAGTTTGCGCGAAGCTGCGGCCATTGAGGGCGCAAGCCGCTGGTTTTTCTTTCGCCGTGTACTTTGGCCGTTGCTGATGCCAACGACAATCTTTGTACTGGTCAATGCTGTCATCAACGCATTCCGCATGGTCGATCACGTGGTAGTCATGACGCGCGGCGGACCAGACAACGCGACCAGCCTTTTGCTTTATCACCTTTATGAAGTCGGCTTCAAGTTCTGGGATCAGGGCTACGCGGCTGCGATCACTGTCGTACTGCTGGTTACGCTCGCGATAGTCGCTCTCTTGCAGTTTTTCGTGCTTGATCGCAAGGCGCACTACTGATGCAGCGCGCGGCGCCCTTTCGCCTCACAGACATTGTCGACACGCTGGCAGCCTGGACACTAGCGATCTTGTGGATACTGCCGCTACTGTATGCGGTATGGACAGCGTTTCATCCATCCGAATTTTCGGCACGATTCACGCTGCTGGCGCCACTTACGCTGGAAAACTTTGAGCGTGCGTGGCAAGCTGCACCATTCGCGCGGTACTTTCTGAACACCACGCTGCTGGTGACCATGATCCTCTGCGCACAACTTGTGCTGTGCACGCTCGCCGCCTATGCGTTCGTGCGCTACGAATTTCGCGGAAAGAATGCACTGTTTGCGCTGGTGCTGGTGCAACTGATGATCATGCCTGACATCCTGCTCGTTGAAAATTACCGGACGATGAGTAAGCTCGGCTTGATCGACACGCTCGTCGGAATCGGCTTGCCCTACTTTGCGTCGGCATTTGCCATCTTCCTGTTGCGTCAGACCTTTAAAAGCATCCCGAAAGAACTGGTTGAAGCCGCGACCATGGAAGGCGCCAGCACGCTGCAAACTCTCTGGCGCGTTTACGTGCCGCTGGCCAGGCCTGTGTATGTCGCGTTTGCGCTGGTGTCCGTCAGTTACCACTGGAACAATTTCCTGTGGCCATTGGTTGTCACCAATTCCGTCAACTCGCGGCCACTGACTGTTGGCCTTCAGGTGTTCGCCTCCACCGATCAGGGCATCGACTGGTCCATCATCACGGCGGCAACATTGCTCACAGCCGCGCCGCTTTTGCTCGCGTTTTTGCTATTCCAAAGACAATTTGTGCAGTCGTTCATGCGCGCGGGAATCAAATGAAGATCATTACGTGGAATGTCCAATGGTTCTGCGGACTCGATGGAGTTGTGGATGTCGCACGCGTGGTTGACGCAGCGCGCGCCATGGCCGATTTCGATGTAATTTGCATGCAGGAAGTGGCGGTGAACTACTCGCTGCTTGAAGGTAATGCCTCGCACGACCAACCTGCATTGCTCAAGTCGCTGCTGCCGGGTTTTGAGGTTTTCTTCGGTGCTGCGGTGGACGAACTTGCGCCGGACGGAACATCGCGCAGAAGGTTCGGCAATTTGATTGCGACACGGCGACCCGTCGCGCAGGTTCATCACTATGCGCTGCCCTATCCAGCCGACGCCGCGTCAGATGGAGTACGCAGCATGCCACGCGTGTGCACGAGTGCGACGGTTCTGACGCCTTTTGGACATGTGCGCTTCATGACAACTCATTTGGAGTTTTACGCCCCTGCAATGCGCCTGGCTCAAGCGCGAGCGCTCTTGCAATTGCACGCGCAAGGCTGTGCGCTGGCGAGGTTTCCTCCACTGCTCGACGACTCGGGTGGGCCGTTTCAGCAGAAACCACATACCGAGCACTGTGTGATCACGGGTGATTTCAACTTTGAACCTGATGCCGAAGAGTACGCCCTGATGCAAACGCGACAACCGGGCGCAACCAGACTCGAAGACGCATGGAAACTCGCTCGTGGAAATGAGCATCATGCACCGACCTTCCGGTTGCATGACCGCCGCTATGGGCCGGTACCCATCACCTGCGATTTCCTGTTTGTCAGTGAGTCGTTGTCGCCTCGTGTCAAACGCGTTGACGTCAATCTGGAAACACGAGTTTCAGATCACCAACCAGTCCTGCTTGAACTTGAATAGCGTCGCTATCAGGTCGGGGTGCGCCGCGTTCCTTGCGGCTGCGCTGGCGGCGTCCGCGCATGCGTGGACCGTGACGTCTCGTGAACTCGTAGATCTGGAATACGCTTCCGATCAGTCGCTGCGTATCCTGATTAGCGCCCCCGGTGCAGCGCTTCCCGGACTGTATCGATGGCGACCGCAGGAGGCACAACCAACGTTGATCTGCCGCATCAATGCTCCGGCAACGTTTTCTTTTGATCGCTCACTCCTGATTGAGAACGTAAGTGGTGAACAGTCGCTTGTACGACTCTATCAATCGTCAAATTGCCGAACTCTGGCAACCCTACGATTGGACGGGCGGGTCATGGACGTTGATGCGAGGGGTCGGCAAATTGCCGTTGCCGTGCGCCTGCCGGACAGCCGCTATGAGTTGCGGCTCTACTCCCGTCGAGGTCGGCTAGTCGCCACCACCCCGGTCGGCAGGAACGTCGAAGTTGGCTTTGCACCGGATGGCCGCAGCCTCGTCAACTTTGATCTCAGTGATCGTGGCGTCGCGCACTGGCGGATACCAACGCTCGCCACGCTGGCGCCAGCCGCGTGGCTGAACGATGGCGAAACCACATTCGTACCAGGCTCTGCGTTTGTGAAGCGCTATGTAAACGATGCGCTGTCCGTGGCAAGCTGGCCAGGCGGAAAGATTTTGTACTCGGTACCTGCGTCGCGAGCAGTGCGACTACGCGAACTCTCTGCTAACGGTCGCTTCGGCGCGCTGCAGGAACGACATTCTGATGGCGAGTCACTCGAATGGATTGACCTGGTGGCAGGGCGTCGTGTGCCGCTGGCGTCAGGAAGTATCGATCACGCCACGATTAACGCCGCTGGCAACGCTGTTTCATGGTCTGTGCGCGATGCCGTGAACACCAATCAGGTGCACGTCTCACGATCAAGAGTAGCCGTCGACGGAACGGTAACCATCGCCAAAGATTAGCGGAGAGCCTCCCGCCCGGACAACAATTCGATTGCGGTGACTCATTGTGGCCCGCTGGCTATGCAGCTTGCGCATTCGGGCATACACTCGCTGGGCGTTGGCGCCGCCATGGCGCATTTCACAAGCGGGTTTCGTCTTAGAACGGGCATACGCTTAACACAGCTAACACAGGGGAAGACAACGATGGATTTTGCGAAATTGATTGAACGCGCCAAGGGCATTTGCCTGTCGCCAAAAACCGAATGGGAAAAGATTGCCGCCGAGACGACCGACGTCAAGTCGCTGTATTTGAATTACGCCATGATTTTGGCTGCCATTCCGGCAATCTGCGGTTTCATTGGCATGACGTTAATCGGAATTTCGGTGCCGATCGTAGGCAATATCCGCACACCGATTGGCGCAGGCATTGCGCAATTGATCGTGGGCTACGTGCTCGGTCTCGCGGTCATCTATTTGGTGTCGCTGATCGTCAACGCGCTGGCGCCGACGTTTGACGGCCAGAAGAACGCCGAACAGGCGCTGAAGCTGGTGGTTTATTCGTCAACACCCGTGTGGCTTGCCGGAGTGTTGTCGCTGGTGCCAATGCTGGGCGTGCTCGGGATTCTGGCGGGCCTGTACGGCCTCTACCTACTCTACATTGGCCTTCCTGTTCTGATGAAAAACCCATCCGAAAAGTCCATTGGCTACACCGCGTTGATCGTGGTCTGCTACATCGTTGCAGCAATCATCGTGAGCGTTGTCATTGGCGCGCTTGCGGGTACGGGCGCGATGATGCGCGGTCGCTTCTAACGAGGTTGCCCACCACAGAAAAAAGGTCGCATTCGCGGCCTTTTTTCATTCTGTCTGTTGCGGAAGCTGATACACGTCCGGCGGTTGCGCGTGCATCGCCGCTCCGAACAATCGTTCGCGCCGAGTATGCGGTTTGCCGTGATGCAGATAGCGTTCAAGCTCGTTCAGCGCGCGTTTGTAGACGTCGCGCTTGAACTCAATCACGCCATCCAGATCAACCCAGTAATCATTCCACCGCCAAGCATCAAATTCAGGTCGTGAATCACCGCGCAGGTTGAGATCGCTGTCGCGTCCAACCAGCCGCAGCAGATACCAGATCTGCTTCTGCCCGCGATAGTTGCCACGCCACTCACGCTTGATCCACGTGGAAGGCACTTCATATCGCAACCAGTCCCGGGTTCTCCCGAGAATCCTTACATGTTCCGGCCGTAAGCCAACCTCTTCCTGGAGTTCACGGAACATAGCGTCTTCCGGGCTTTCGCCCGGATTAATCCCGCCTTGCGGAAACTGCCATGAATGTTCACGTATCCGTTTTCCCCAAAAAACCTGGTTTCTGTGATTGGCAATCACAATGGCGACGTTCGGCCGGAAGCCGTCTTTGTCCAACATACGCCACCCAACACTTCTATTTGAAGTGATTGTCACACACGTTTGTCCATCTGCATAACCGCAAGGAAACGCAGGGGTTTTGATCGAAAGCAAGGAAATCACTTGCATCAATTCAATATTTCTATTATTGTTTAAATATGGAAACAAAAAACGCTGTCGCCCTGCTCGGCTCACTCGCCCAGCCCACCCGGCTGGACATCTTTCGTGCACTCGTGGTCGCCGGCGCAAGCGGCCTCGCCGCAGGCGTGCTGGCCGAGCAGCTCGGCGCCAGCGCGCCGGTGCTGTCGTTTCACCTGAAAGAGTTGCGCCACGCCGAACTGATCGACAGCGAGCAGCAGGGCCGTTTCATCATTTACCGGGCGCGCTACGACACTATGAATGCGCTGCTCGCCTTTCTCACGGACAACTGTTGCGCCGCCAGCAAGAACGCTGACGAGGCGGCATGCTGCCCGCCCGTTCCCGCCAAGTCTGCCGCTCGCAAAACTGCGGCCAAAACACAAGGAGTCTGAAATGAAACGCTTTCACGTTCACGTCGCCGTCGATGATCTCGCACAAAGCACCCGCTTCTACAGCGCCCTGTTCGGTACCCAACCCAGCGTCGAAAAGCCTGATTACGCGAAGTGGATGCTCGACGATCCGCGCATAAATTTTGCGATCTCCCATCGCGGATCTAAGCGCGGCGTGAACCATCTGGGCTTTCAGGTCGACACCGATGAAGAGTTGACGGGTCTGCAAACACAGCACGAAGCCGCTGAACTCGCTGCGTTCAACGAAGGTGACACTCAGTGCTGCTACGCAAAGAGCAAAAAACACTGGGTGACTGACCCGCAGGGCATCGCGTGGGAGATGTATCACTCGATGGGCGAAGCGAAGACCTATCACGGTGACGACGAAGCCGCGAGCACGGGCGCCTGCTGCGCGCCTGAAACCAGCGCCGCTGCTGCGCCTGCGGCAAATGGTGCCGCTGCGTCGCAAACACCAGCGAAGCAAGCCGACAGCGCATCTACCTCAACCGCGAAGTGCTCCACCGCCTGCTGCCCGTCGCCCGCCGTCGCCTAACCACAAAACCCTCCTCCTCATGAAAACCTACAACGTCCTCTTTCTCTGCACCGGCAACTCCGCACGCAGCGTCATGGCCGAAGCGCTCGTCACGACACTCGGCGGTGGCCGTTTCATCGGTTACAGCGCCGGCAGTCATCCAACCGGCAAGGTCAACCCATTTGCCATTGAAATGATTGCCAACACGGGCTATGACCTGTCACAGCTGCGCAGTAAATCGTGGGATGAATTTGCGGCTCACGGCGCGCCCGAAATGGACTTCATCATCACCGTCTGCGACAACGCGGCAGGGGAAGTCTGTCCTTACTGGCCTGGCAAGCCGGCCACGGCGCACTGGGGCTACGAAGACCCGGCGGCGGTTGAAGGCAGCGACGAGCAAAAGCGTGACGCGTTCCGCAAAGTGTTTCAGCAGATCGCAGCTCGCACACGTTTATTTGTATCGCTGCCGCTGGAGTCACTGGACGCGCTGGCAATCCAGCGCGAACTCAAGGCTATCGGGACACAAACGCTTGTCGCCGCGTGATGCAGGTTCCGTTGAATAAACGCCTCGCTTCAGAAGCGATCGGCTCGCTGCTGCTCGCCTGCGTGGTGATCGGCAGCGGCATCATGGCCGACCGGCTGGCGGCGGGCAACTCCGCCGTCGCGCTGCTGGGTAACACGCTCGCAACAGTCACGTTACTCGGTGTGCTGATTTACGTGCTCGGACCGATGTCGGGTGCGCACTTCAATCCGGTCGTATCGCTCATCATGCGTCTGCGCGGCGAACTGACAACGGGACAACTCGTGGCGTATGTCACAACGCAATTCATCGCGATGGTCGCCGGCGCGACGCTCGCCCACGCCATGTTCGGCCTCGCGCTCGTGCAGGCGTCTGCGCATGCGCGTTCGTCCGTGGGCGAAGGCATCGGCGAATTCGTCGCGGCATTCGTGCTGCTTTTCACGATCCTCGGCACGGTGCGCCGCAATTCGGAATTCACCGCGCTGACAGTCCCCGCCGCGATCACGGCAGGCTACTGGTTCACGTCCTCCACCTCATTCGCCAACCCAGCCATCACGGTTGCCCGTTCGTTGACCGATTCGTTCTCCGGCATCGCGCCGGAGAGCATCGTGCTGTTCATCGCTGCGCAATGCGCTGGCGCGCTAGCTGCGTGGCTGTTTTCGGGGTGGCTTTGGCCGTCGCATTCCAAAGACTGAACACGATCAACTTTTCAATGAAACCTTTTCTACATGGGGGCTAAGTAGGTATTTCTGCGATAGTCGACTTTCAGCTATTCATGCGCTTACCCCCAATACAGTCTTGCATTCAGAGAAAAGTTGCTAACCGCATCAGGCGTCAAAATCCGTAGTAATTGCCCCATCGCTAACATCAGCGAATGCAGCAAAAACCCTCTACGGAATCCGCGCCGTCGCGCTACCGCCCGCAACTCACTGAAAGCGCCCGTCCCGCCACGTTTGACGTCGCCACGCTGGACGAGCACGGCGCACCGGGCACGGCGGCCATCGCGGGCGAGCATCCGCTGACCGTCTACGTCGACAAGCGCGAAATCCTCACACTCATGACTCTTGGCGCGGCGCCCGAAGCGCTGGTGTTGGGTTATCTGCGCAACCAGCGGCTCGTCGATTCGATTGAGGACATCGTCGCCGTGCAGGTGGATTGGGAGGTGAACGCCGCGTCCGTCTACACAAAAAACGGCCTGATCGACCTCGACGAAAAGATGGCGCACCGAACCAAGACAACCGGCTGCGGCAGCGGAACCGTGTTCGGCGATCTGATGGCCGATATTGACGACGTCAACCTGCCGCACGACGTGCGCCTCAAGCAGAGCACGCTGTACGCGCTGTCCGAGCAGATTTGCAAGTACGAAACGATCTATAAACAGGCCGGTGCGGTGCATGGCTGCGCGCTGGCGTCGAACGGTGAATCCGGTAGCGAACTGCTCTATTCCGTGGAGGACGTCGGCCGTCACAATGCCGTGGACGCCATCGCGGGCATGATGTGGCTCGACGGTGTGGACGGCGGCGACAAGATTTTCTACACGACCGGGCGACTCACCAGCGAAATGGTCATCAAGGCTGCGCAGATGGGCGTGCCCTTCCTCGTGTCGCGTTCGGGCCTCACGCAGATGGGTTACGAGATCGCGAAACAGGTCGGTATGACCATGATCGGTCGCGCTGTGAACAAACACTTTCTGCTGTTCAACGATCCGGGGCGGTTTGTGTTTGATGCGGCAACCCCGAAAGCCGAAGCATGAACGGTATCACCGGTCTCGTTCTCGCCGGCGGCATGGGTCGCCGCATGGATTCGCGCGACAAGGGTCTCGTCGAGTTTCGCGGCAAACCGATGGTGGCGCACGTGATCGAGCGGCTCGCGCCACAGGTCGAAAGCGTCATCATCAACGCCAACCGCAACCTCGACCAATACGGCGCATTCGGGCATCCAGTGGTCAGCGACGAAGTTGGCGGTTTCGCGGGTCCGCTCGCGGGCCTACACGCGGGCATGCAGGTGTGCAAGACGGAACTGATCGTCACGGCCCCGTGCGACTCGCCCTTTCTGCCGCTCGATCTCGTCGCGCGTCTGCACGCGGCGATGGAGAATGAAATCGCTGATCTCGCGGTTGCCCGTACCGGCGGCTTCGCGCAACCGGTGTTTGCGCTATACAACGTCAGCCTGCTGCCCAGCCTCACGCAGTTCCTCGAATCGGGTGGCCGCAAGATCGACACCTGGTACGCCACGCACCGCATGGTCGAGGTCGATTTCGCCGACGAATCAGCCTTCGCCAACATCAACACGATTGCCGAGCTGCAACAACTGCAATAGCGCGCGATTGCATTTCGCATTTCGCGTTCTACGCTATGAATTGATCCGTGGCCCGAAAGAAACTCACCTACATCCTGCGTCCGACGTTGCCACGGCGATCAATCGTGTGGTTTCCGACGTTTGCCAACCAGGCAGCGCTGGATCGTTTTCGCAGCGTCAACGACCCGCTCGGTCAGGTGTTGCCGCCGCATGTCACGCTGGTGTTTCCGTTCAACTCGCGGCTCACACTGGATCAGCTCTCGGCGCACGCCCAGAAAGTGCTGCGGGCGTGGCCCTGCTTCCCGGTCGTGATGCACGGATTCTGTCTGCGCAGAACGAATTTATCGGTGTCGGGACTCAGGTCGGGGCTGATGCGCTCGTTGAAATGCATGACCGGCTCTACCGCGGCCCGCTTGAAGAATTTCTGCGACCGGAATTCGACTATAGCCCGCACATCACACTCGCACGGGCCTCACAGCCCGACCGTTTCGAGGCTTTAAGCAGTGCAGCGACCATCGTAACGCGCGAAACGTTTCGCGACCTGATGCGTTCGGTCACCATCATCCGTGACAATGGCGACGACGAGTGGGTACGCGAGCGCGACCTGCACCTCCAATGGTGACGGCAGCGCTAGCCGGATCGGCTACGCCGACTTCGTCACCAGCACGAAATGCTCCACGACCGGTGGCTGCGCAAAGAACGGACCGACAATCGCACGCCACTCCGGGAACAATGTTCCCTGACGAAAAGCAACCGTATGATCTTCCAGTGTTTCCCAGTAAATCATTAGCAGGTAACGCTCGGGCGACTCCACTCCTCTATTGACCTTGTAACCGCGAAAGCCTTTGGCCTTGCTGATGACCGTTTCCACGCCGCGCTGGATGGCGGCATCGAACTCTGCCTGCTTGCCTGCCGGGATGCGAATATCTGCAACTTCGAGGATCATGTTTCTGCTCCGTTTTGAGTGTTCGCCTGCAATGCTACCGGCTGCCGCCTATACTCGCGCGCCATGACTGCCGCGCTCGTTCTGCTCAATCCCTTCGCCGGCGGCGGTCGCGCCCTGCGCTTCGAACCGGAAATCCGAACCCGGATTCGCACTGATCATCCGGGCGTCCGTCTGGTGGTCACCGAATCCATCGACAGCGCACACGCGCTCATCGGTGACACCGAACCGAATACCCGCATCGTGCTCGTCGGCGGCGACGGCACCATTAACCGCATGCTGCCCGCACTGGTTGGCACAGATCGCGAACTCGGCATCGTGCCACTCGGGAGTGGTAACGACGTCGCCCGCGCGCTTGGTTTGTACGCGATGAGCTGGCAGGAAGCCCTCGCGCATGCGCTCACTGCGCCGTCCTCACGCATGGATGCAGGCGCGGTTGAGTTTGCTGATCGCAACGTGCCATTTCTGGCGTGCTGCACCTGCGGTTTCGATTCGGCGGTTGCGTTGCGCGCATTGAACGGCCCACGCTGGCTGCGCGGGCTGCCGCGCTACCTCTTCGCCACGATGCGTGAGCTTGCGGCGTTCCGGCTATGGAGTCTCACCGTTCATTGCGAAGGCAAGCCGCTGCGAGCTGGGTATGCTCTCTTCGCGTCAGCCCTCAATACACCGACCTTCGGCAGCGGCATCCCGGCGATGCCACAAGCCTCGATCACCGATGGTCAGATCAATCTGCTGGTGGCGGGCCGCTTCACGCGCCTCTCCACGCTCGCCATGCTGCC
>Ga0073899_10005839_pt1 | contig 10656 bp, 7 predicted proteins | sample KloWWTmetaKNB5Ph_FD_88975 | JGI IMG/M metagenome (GOLD analysis project Ga0073899, IMG submission 88975) | Active sludge microbial communities from Klosterneuburg, Austria, studying microevolution and ecology of nitrifiers - Klosterneuburg... | ecosystem: Engineered > WWTP > Aerobic digester >...
CAGGGGGGCGCTGATCGCCTTGCTGCGGCCGGGCAGGCTGGCGTAGGCGACGCTGCCCGCGTCGCGTACGGCGACTTCAAGCCAAGCTTCGCGGTCCTTCGCGAGCGGCGCATCGAAGCGCAGCTCGAAGCGGCCGTCCTTGACTTCGACCGCCGGGAACTCGAGCGGCGCCATCAGGCCGGCGGCCGACTTTTCATCGCCATACGCGGCGATGCGCAAGTCGTAGCGTCCATTGGCGGGCTGCCCGCGATCATCGAGCTTGCCCTGATAGACGAACTCGCCGGCGTGCGCGGCGGAAACCAGGGCGGTGAGCAGGGCGGCGTGCAAAAGGGACGTGGGGAAACGCGGGTGCATGGGCGTGGATCCGGTGGTGGGGGTCACCGGGGGATACGCAGTCGCGCAGCAAACACTGACATCGGCCGAGTCGATGGCCGGGGGCAGGCCTATCCCGAAGGCGCCTCGGACCTGGCGCAGGAGCCGCCGATCGCCACGCGGTGGCCGTCGCGGCACTCGCCGAGGCGCGCCGCGGCGGCATCGAGCGCGGCGCGCAGCTCCTCGCCAAAGGCGTAATCCTGGGGCGGCGAATGCCGGGCGGCGGCGCTGTCGCGCAATTCCGGACACGGTGCATCGCGCAGCCAGGCGTAGCCGAGGTAGTCCGGCTGCGGCGGCTGCGCCAATGCCGCCGCCAGTTCGGGCAACAGTGCCTGGCCGCGTGCACAGGCAGCGCCGACACGCGCCAGCAGTGGCCGCGGATCGAGCGGATCCGAATAGCGGCGCAGCGCCGACTCGATCTGCGCGAACTGGCGTGCAGCCTGATCGCGGTCACCGCCTTGCAGCAGCACGTAGCTGAGCCCGAGCCAGAACTCGGCGTCATACCCGCCGGTCTCCGCCTCCGGGTGTCCTGGCGGCAGCGGCAGCGCGCGCGCGATGCGCAACGCACCGTCCAGGTCGCCGTGCTGCAGGTGCAGTTGCGCGCGCAGCCCGGCGTGGACCGCCTGCCAGGTGCCGTCGTCCCACACGGCGGCACGTTCGGCTTCCAGGTCGGCTGCGAATTGCAGATCCTCGGCACGGCGCTGTTCCGGCGGCAGCAGGCCGATGCGGTAGATCGCCATCTGCAGACGCCAACCGCGACTGCTGGACTCGACGCGCATTCGATCCTGCTGCAGCAGGTGGGAGGCCGCATCACCGTGACGGCGCAGCATGCGCTCGGCATTGCCGCGTGCGAACGGAACCTCAGTCGACTGCAACAGATGCTCGCCGAGGGCGTAGGCCTCACCAAATCGCTGAAGCGCCAGGTCGTAGCGCCCGCGGTCGCGCTGCGCCTGCGCGTGGCCGCTTTGGACCAGGAACCGCTGCTGCGGCGCCAGCCCGGGTAGCGCCTCGGCGCGCTCGATCCAGCGCAACCGGTTGCGCAGGTCGCCCTGATAGCCATAGGCATCCGCCAGATGCAGATAGGCCAGGAACAGGCGCTCGGGGTCTTGCACTTCCGCTTCGTAGATGGCGACGGCGCGCTCCCCGGCCTGCACCGCGCGCGCAATCGCACCGGCTTTGGTGTACAGGCGCGCCAGCGAGGCGTACAGGTCAGCCCGCGCGCTGGGCTGGTCGGCAAGATCGCGATCGAGCGTCTCGAAGGCACGATCGGCCAACTGCAGTGCGTTGGGCATCGCGCCCTCGTGATTCCAGGGTTCGGCGGCGAGGAACACCTGCTGCAGGAAGCGCTGCGCCGACTGCGCGCTGTGGGCGTTGGCCTCGGCCTCGCGCTGTGCGATCCGCGCCGTGCGTGCCTGTTGCAGGCTGAAGGCGGTCGCGGCGAGCAACACCGTCGCGACCAGCGCCGAAGCGGCCAGCGACCAGCGATGACGCAGCAGGAACTTGCGCGCGCGATAGCCGAAGGACGCGGGCGCCGCCTGCACCGGCTCGTCTTGCAACCAGCGCTGCAGGTCGGCGCCGAGCGCAGCCGCACTGCCGTAGCGCTCGCCCGGGTCCTTGGCCAGGGCCTTGCTCACGATGCGATTGAGATCTCCGTGCAGCGCACGCCGCAGACGCGCGGGCTGCGTGCCGCGCAGATGCGCACGCTCGATCACCTCGGCGGTGCGCTCGCCGAGCGCAGCGCTCAGGCGTCGCGGCTCGGCCTCGAGCACGGCCCGCTGCATCGCGAACGGCGATGCCTGCCTGGTCAGGAACGGATGCTGGCCGCAGGCGAGTTCGTACAGGATCACGCCGAGCGCGAACACGTCGGTCGCGGTCGAGACCGGCTCGCTGCGGATCTGTTCGGGCGCCGCGTAGGCCGGCGTCATCAGCTGCGCGGCGGTGTGGGTGACGTCATCGCTCTGGTCGAGCAACTTGGCGATGCCGAAATCGAGCACGTGCGGTCGACCCGCGGCATCGACCAGCAGGTTCGAGGGCTTGAGGTCGCGATGCACGATCAGCGCCTGGTGCGCCGCCTGCACTGCTTCACAGACGTGCGCGATCAGCGCCACGCGTGCGCGCAAGGACAGGCGCTGCGCGTCGCAATGGCGCGTCACCGGCTCGCCGTCGATCAGCGGCATCGCATACCAGGGCACGCCTTCATCGCTGACGCCACCGTCGATCAGCGGCACGATGTCGGGGTGCACCAGCCGCGCCACGATCGCGCGTTCGCGCTCGAAACGCTGCCGCGCCGCAACGCCGTCGACGCCGCCGCGGATCAGCTTCAACGCCACCTGCTGCTCGAAGCCCGCAGCGACACGACTGGCACGAAACACCGTGCCCATGCCGCCCTCGCCGAGCACGGCATCGAGCCGGAACGGACCGATGCGCTTGCCAATTCGCGGATCGGGTGCGTCGGCATCGGGAGACGGCACCGGCACGCCCTGATCGATCGGTGCGGCCTCGGCATCGAGCGCGAGGAGGCGCAGGACTTCCGCACGCAGCAGGCCATCCTCGCCGCAGCCACGGTCGATCAAGGCGGCGCGCGCATCGGCATCGAGATCGAGCGACTCACGGAACAGGTCGAGCGCGCGGCGCGTGCGCGCGTCCTGATCCTCCGGGCTCATGGCCGCTGTGCGCTCAATGGGCGCCACCGAGGTCCGCCAGGATCATCGCGCGCGCCGCGCGCCAGTCGCGAAACACGGTGCGTTCGGTGACGCCCAGCGCGCGGCTGATGTCGGGAAAACCGAGCCCGCCGTAGAAATGCATCTCCACCACCTGCGCCAGACGCGGCTCGATCCGCTCCAGACGCAGCAGCGACTGCTCGATCGCCAGCACGTCGACTTCGGTGCCGCTGCCCGGCACGTCGATGCGCTCGTCGAGCGTGACGCGCAACACGTCGGCACCGCGCTTCTCCGCCGCACGCCGGCGCGCCGCATCGACCACGATCTGGCGCATCGCTCGGCTGGCCAGGTTGAGCAGGTGCGCCTCGCCCTCGACCAGTGCCTCGGCGCGACCCAGCTTGAGCCAGGCCTCGTGCACCAGGCCGGTGGTCTGCAGCGTGCCCGCATTGCCCTCCAGATGCCGATGCGCGATGCGCTTGAGCTCGGCATAGAGCGGGTCGAACCATTGCGAGGCGGGCGCTTCGGGCGTGGGCATGTCGCGAGTGTAAGCCGACACGCCCGCGCCGCCCACGACCGATCAGGTCTCGAAACCATCCTTGAACAGGCTCACGTCCAGCGGGTCGCAGCTCGCATTCGTGGACTTGAGCGCGAAGCGGCCATCGGCGGACTTCGCCTCGGGCGTCACCCGCGCCTCGGCGCGCAGGCGGAAGCGACCATCCGCGCTGGTCGCGCTCGGTTGCAGTTCGCCACGAAGCTCGAAGCGTGAGGGCTCGGCGGCTTCGACTGCACCGAGGGGCAGCAATGCCGCAACAGCCAGCAACCTGAGGAGGTGCGAGCGCATGTCAGTGCTCCGCGCTCAGGCGGCTTTCGACCAGCTCGCGCAGCGCATCCAGCTCGCTCCGGATCGCCGCATTGTCCTCACGCAACGCCGCATTCTCGGCTTCGAGCTTCGCGTTCAGACCCTGGATCGCGGCGAGTGCGACACCGTCGGCATCCACCGTGGCGATCTGCTTGTCACTGCGGCCGAGACCGAATGCGGCATGGAAGTCTTCGGCCATCGGCCCGACATGCTCGCCTTCGCCGGAGCCGATGTATTGCCAGCGGCTGATGTCGAGATCGAGCACGCGCGCAAGCATGTCGTTCGCATCTACTGGCTGGAAGCCGTGTTTGAACGTTCGCGAGGAGGCGCTGGTCCAGACGCCGCCGTTCGTCAGCGTCGCGACGCCACCGCTGGCGCCGAACACGCGCAAGCGATCGGCGCCCTCGAACAGTTCGTTCGTGCTCAAATCGATGGTCCCGGTGCCCTCGCCCACGCTCATCGAGGCACTGGTTCCCGCTCGCGTGACCAGACGCAGATGCACGCTGGCGTCCGCGCCACTCGCGACCGATCGGGTTCCGATCACGAAGTCGTCGATCGGCGTTGCGACGAGCGTGTTGCGATTGAATATCGCGCCTCCGTCAGCCCGGACCAGGAACTGGTTGGGACCCGTGGATTCGAGCGGATTGCTTTGGCTGTCGGCCCAGACGAAGGCGCCTTCATCGCCGTCGTCATCACCCGAACTCGTGACCGATGCGCAAGCAAATCCCGCGCTGCCGGAGAGGTTGCCCTTGCGCACCATGGCCGAGCGCCCGCCTGCCCAGGAGAGAACGCCGCCCGCACAATTTCCAAGGCCACCGCCTACCGTGGCAGCCGATCCGCTGGCGGTGTTGAAATAGCCACCAGCGACCGTGCTGTATGTCCCGCTTGAGACATTGCTGCTGCCGCCGCCAACGCTGGCAAAAAGCGCGTCTGCGACGACGCCATTGTCGCTTCCAGCATGATTGTTCAATCCGCCCGACACGGTGCCGAAGTGGTCGGTCACGCTGTTCGGCGCTTCGCTCCATGCATCAGGGTCGGCGTCGCCGTCCGGCGCCCCACCACCCGCAATCGTCGCGCCGCGAACACCGGCCGTGACATGGTTTGCACTCGACCCGGCGATGACATTGGCCGTGAACGGCGTGCCGCCCGCGGGAATGGCATTGGGCTCGATACGCAAGCTCTGCACGTTGCCCGTGCGCAGCACCAGCGGCTCGTCATCGGTGGTGCCGAGGAAGTTCGTCGCGGCATCGCTGCCCGCATCGCCGGTGCTGCTCCAGCAGGCGCCGATCAGCGGCGCGCTGATGGCCTTGCTGCGGCCGGGGATGGTCGCGAAGTTGCCGGCGCCCACGTCGCGCACCGCGACTTCGAGCCAGGCCTCGCGCGCCCTGGCGAGTGGCGCGTCGAAACGCAGTTCGAAGCGACCGTCCTTGACCTCGACCGCGGGAAACTCGATCGGCGTCATCAAGCCGGCGGCCGACTTCTCGTCGCCATATGCCGCGATGCGCAGGTCGTAGCGGCCGTTCGCGGGGACACCGCGATCATCGAGCTGGCCCTGGTAGACGAACTCGGCCGCGTGCGCACCGGAGGCGATCGCGGCGAGCAAAGCGGCGTGCAGCAGCGGGGCTTGGAACATGCGCGACATGGCGGAACCTCCGTTCGATGGGTGGCGATAGCGTAGCGACCTCGCGCGACCGCGCGCGATCGCGCCTACGTCTCGAAGCCGTCCTCGAAAATGTCGGTGTCGAGCGGGTCGCAGCTCGCATTCGTGGACTTGAGCGCAAAGCGGCCGTCCGCGGACTTCGCTTCGGGCGTCACCCGCGCCTGCGCACGCAGGCTGAAGCGACCGTCGTCGCTGGTCGTGCTCGGCTGCAGCTCGCCGCGTAGCGTGAAGCGCGAGGGCTCGGCGGCCATGGCCATGGCGAGCGGCAACAGCATCGCGACACCGAGCAGGAGCCGGTAGCGTGCGCGCATGTCAGTGCTCCGCCGGCAGCCGCGCTTCGATCAGCGCGCGCAGTTCGGCGAGTTCGTCGCGCAGCGCCGCATTCTCGGCCTCGAGCTTCGCGTTCAGGCCCTGGATCGCGGCGAGCGCGACGCCATCGGCATCCACCGTGGCGATCTGCTTTTCGCTGTGACCGAGGCCGAAGGCAGCGTGGAAGTCCTCGGCCACCGGACCCATGTGCTGGCCTTCGGCTGATCCGATGTACTGCCAGCGGCTGATGTCGAGATCGAGCACGCGCGTGAGCACGTCTTCGGCATCTACCGGCTGGAAGTCTTCCTTGAATTTGCGCGAGGAGGCGTTGGTCCAGGTGCCGCCATTGGACAACGCGGCCGTGCCGCCCATGCCGCCCTCGACCTGCAGGCGATCGTATGTGGCACCGATGCCGTTGGGCCGGAACACCAGGCTGCCGGTGCTATCCGCGAGGTAGATCAATGCGTCCTTGCCGCTGCGCGCGATCAGTCGCAGGTCCAGGTCGGGATCGGCCGTGGTGGCGCTGGAACGCAGCACGACGTCGTCGTAGCCCGCAATCTGCGTGGTCGTGTTCAGCATGAATCCGCCGTTGGCACGCACCAGAAACTGGTCGGGGCCAGTGGACACGAAGTCTTGAGGCCGGCTGTCGGCCCAGACGAAGGTGCCGGAATCGCCGCCCGGCGCTCCGGACGATGGCACGCCATTGCAGCCGTTATTGGGGATCGACACAACGCTCCCAACGCGCACCTTGGCACGGTATCCGCCCGCCCAGGATTCACTGCCGCCGGCGCAATTGAGGTAACCGCCACTCACCACGGCAAACGTTCCCAGCGCCGCGTTGTAGTTGCCGCCGCCGACCATCGCATGGTCGCCCATGGCTGCGTTCTGCTCTCCACCCCCGACAAAGCTGTAGATTCCAGTCGCCTCGTTGAGCTTGCCCGAAGCGATGCCGCTGTAGCCGCCGGATGCGGCGTTGTACCAGCCGCCGGCAACCGTCGCGAACGGCCGATCGGTGGCCGCGACCGTGCCGCCGCCCGCCGTGTTCGCATAGCCGCCGCCGATGCTTCCGTAGTGATCGGTCACCCGGTTTGGACTTTCTCCGTTGAAGTCGGGATCGACGGTGTCGGCGGGTACGCCGCCGCCCGCGATCGTCGCGCCGCGCACGCCGGCGGTGACGTTGTTGGCGCTCGATCCGGCGATCACATTCGCGGTGATCGGGTTGCCGCCAAACAGGACGCTGGAGGGCTCGATGCGCAGGCTTTGCACGTTGCCGGTGCGCAGCACCAGCGGCTCGTCATCGGTGGTGCCGAGGAAGTTCGTCGCGGCATTGCTGCCCGAATCGCCGGTGCTGCTCCAGCAGGCGCCGATCAGCGGTGCGCTGATCGCCTTGCTGCGGCCGGGGATGGTGCTGAAGTTCGCATCGCCAGATGCACGCACGGCGAGTTGCACCCAGGTCTCGCGGCTGCCCGCGAGTGGCACCTCGAATTCGAGCTGGAAGCGGCCATCGCGCACTTCGACGCCTGGAAACGTCAGCGCCGACGACAGCGCCTTGCCGGCGGTTTCGCCGCCGAACACGGACAACTCGATGTCGTAGCGGCCATTGGCCGGCTGGCCGAAGTCGTCGAGGCGACCGTCGTAGCGGTACTCGGCAGCTCTCGCACCGAGAACTGCCGCGAGGGCGAGCACGAGCGCGGCGGGACGAAACGTGGATGCGTGCATGACGGCAACTCCTTGGCGACGAGTGGGCGGTCGTGCCGACCGACACGACCGAAGGAGGATGGGGACGATGGGAACGATGGAGGCGACTACTCGAACGAGTCCTTGAACACGGCGTCGGTGGGCGGCACCGACTCGCCGAACCAGAAGCCCGACTGCAGCGCCGTGCCGCCCGCGGACGCGCTGCCGGGATCGGGCTGGCCAACCGTGGCCTGCAACACGTAGTTGCCGCCAGTCAGGTAGCCGCCGCCGCTGTCGATGGTCCAGCGGGTCAGTTCCGGTCCCGGCACGCCGAACTGGACGGCGTCGAAACGCACCGAACCGCCGGCGCCGGTGCCGGCCGCCTTCTGGATGCCGATGCGGAAGAAGACCGCCTGGGTTCCGCCTGCTACTGGCGTGAAGTTGCTGCTGTAGGTCTGCCAGGTCGCCTGGCTGTCGTTGACCAGTCGGCTGATCGAGAGGCCGATGTAGCTTCCAGGGGGACAGCCGGGGGCATCGTGTTCGTCAATCGACAGATAGGCCTTGACGCTCGCCTCGCCCTCGGTCGCGACCTTGGCACTGGCCTGGTAGGGCACCGGGATGCTGGCTCCCGCCAGATCCACGCACTGCTCCAGGATCGTCTGGATGCCGCCATTGCCGGCATTGGTATTGCGCAATTCGACCGCGCCGGAACCGGAATTGCCGCCGCTGTCCTCGCTGACCCAAGTGGCGCTGATCGCCGGATTGACGTCGACCAGGTTCCAGCCATTGAGGTTGCTGTTGAAGTCGCCGTTGCGCAGCGAACCGGCGTGAGCGAGTGGCGCCAGCGCGAACAATGCCAGCGTGGCGATGATGCGTGGGTGCAGGCTCATGGCAGTTTCCCCAGCGCTGCGGCGGACTTCGTCAGCGCGAGGCGCGGCGCGTCTTTGGCGGGTTCGAACCCGATGCGCTTGCCGGCAGGTGCGCCGTACAGTTCCGGGTGCAGGTACTTGCCGCGTTCGGCCTGCGCTTTCTGGACTTCCACCGGGATGCGGTTTTTCTCCGCCCACCTGTCCTTGCGGATGCCGGTGACCTGCCAGCTGACTTTGGTGTTCGGCGTTTCGGTGCGGATCGCGAAGCGGTTGCCCTGCACCTCCTCGGCGACCATGGCGCGCGCGAAGCTGCCGATCACGGTGAGCTGGTAGCGGAAGTCGCGGTTCAGCGCCTCGAACCAGTCGGGAAGATCGATCGATGCGTAGCCGCGCGCATCAGTGACGATGTTGCCGTTGTAGATGTTCATCATGTCCGGCGACTCGACGAAGCTGTGCAGCAGGAACTGGTTCGCCGGGTCGAGCGGATGGTCGATCTTGAAACTGCCGCCGCCCTTGCTCAGGGTGCCGCTGACGTCGACATTGCCGACGAACTGCGCGGCCTGTCCAACCGCATTCTGGAAGTAGCCGGCGCGGCCCGTGGCCGTGTTCGCGATCGCGCTGATGGTCGATCCGGGAGTGGTGGTGCTGGTCAGTTCGGCGTTGATCACCTGGCTGCCGGCGCTGGTCGCGCGGATCGCCCAGGCGCTGCTGGTGCCGTTGGCTTTGACCACCATGGTGTCGCCGCTCGGCAGGTTGCCCACGGCGACCAGCGCATTGCCGCTGCCGACGCCGCTGGTCGCGGTGTTCTCGGCGCGCAGGCCGGTGCCGCTGCCCGACGCGGTGCGCGCCAGTGCGCCGAAGTTGCTGCCGGTGGTCGCGAGCGCATCGCCGACCAGCGCCGTGCCGGCCATCGAGTTGGTCTGCGCATAGGCCGCGAAGGCGTTGCCGGTGGCCGACGAGTTGATCGCGAACACGCCGGCGCCGTCGGGCGATCCGGTCGACGCGCGCACGCCGATGGCCTGGCCCGCGGGATCGCTGGCCGCACCATCGAGGCCGAGCGACTCTCCCTGGGCCACCATACCGGTCTCGCCCTCGCCGCGCACGCCGGTACCGCCGCCGGTGTTGGAGCCGACCACGCCGTAGCCGCCGCCCGATGCGGTTTGCCCGTACACGCCGGTGGCAGCGCCGGTGGTCGCCTGGTTCACGCCGAGCACGCCACGGCCAAGCGCGGCGACGCTGAGCCCGTACACGCCGCTGCCGCCGCTGGTGCTGGTGTTGTTGCCCTGGACGCCATTGCCGAGCGATGAACTGGTCTCGCCGCGGACACCGGAGACCACGCCGCTCGCATGCAGCGCGCGACCGTGCACGCCGATGCCAGCCACGCCCGCGCTCTCGCCGAGCACGCCGACACCGGCGCCGCTGCTGTCGTTGTTCACGCCATGCACGCCGCTGGCGGCAGCGGTGAGCGCTTGGCCCTGCACGCCGTAGCGATTGCCACGACCGCGCACGCCGATGCCTTCGCTGCTGTCCGCCGCCTCGCCCAGCACACCCACCGCCTGAGTAGTGCCGGTGGCATTGGCGAAACCACGCAGCGGCACAAAGGCGTCATTGGTCTCGAGCGTGAGGCCATGCGCCGCACTGCCGCTCCAGTTGGCGCCAAAGTGGCCGTGGTCCGAGCGCGACGCCGTGTTCGCCGCACCACTGCCGGCAAAGTTCACGCTGAAGACCGTCCCGCTGAGGCTGAGGCCATTGCCGGCGTTGTAGTTTGTGTTGGCATCGGCGCCACACACCCAAGAACTGCCGTTCCAGCGGGCGATCTGATCGTTGCTGCATCCTTGCGGCAGACGAAATGTCGGCGCCACCGAGAAGCTGCTACCTGCAAGGGCGAGACCGGTACCGGCGCTGTAGGTCGTTCCGGTGCTGGGCGTGGTCGGCGTCCAAGCCGAACCGCTCCATTCCAGCACCTGGCCGGACGTCGGTGCGGTGCCGGCGACGTTGCGGCCGCGCAGTGCGTTGCTGGACGCCGCAACCGGCGCCGGCAGGATTTCGATGCGGCCGGAGAGCGGCGTGCCGTTCACTTCCACCTGCAGCCAGCGCGCGCTGCCGTCGAAGGCGATGCCGCTGAAGTCGAGATCGACGGTGAACACGCCATCGGCCACGGGGTATCCGCTGGCGCTGATGGTGCTGCCGAGTTGGGCGCCGCCGGTTTCGGCGTTGTAGAGCTTGAATGCCAGATCGGCCGAGCCGTCG
>Ga0073899_10005841_pt1 | contig 10656 bp, 10 predicted proteins | sample KloWWTmetaKNB5Ph_FD_88975 | JGI IMG/M metagenome (GOLD analysis project Ga0073899, IMG submission 88975) | Active sludge microbial communities from Klosterneuburg, Austria, studying microevolution and ecology of nitrifiers - Klosterneuburg... | ecosystem: Engineered > WWTP > Aerobic digester >...
ACCCCCCAGCCGACGACGCCGATGCCGTTGATCATCGTCGTGTGGCTGTCGGTGCCGACCAGCGTGTCCGGGTAGTAGACGCCGTCCTTGCGGTGCACGCCGCGCGCCAGGTACTCGAGGTTCACCTGGTGCACGATGCCGATGCCGGGCGGCACCACCTTGAAGGTGTCGAAGGCCTGCATGCCCCACTTCATGAACTGGTAGCGCTCGGCGTTGCGCTCGAACTCCAGCTTCATGTTCAACTCGAGCGCATCGGGGCGCCGGAAGTGGTCGATCATCACCGAATGGTCGACGACCAGGTCCACCGGCACCAGCGGCTCGATCACCTTCGGGTTCTTGCCCATCCGCGACGCGACGCCGCGCATCGCGGCGAGGTCGGCGAGCAGCGGCACGCCGGTGAAATCCTGCAGCACGACTCGCGCGACGACGAACGGGATCTCGTCGACGCGCTTGTCGTTCGGCTTCCAGTTGGCGAGCTGCTCGACGTGCGCCTGAGTGATCTTCCTGCCGTCGACGTTTCGCAGCACCGACTCGAGCACGATGCGAATCGAGACCGGCAGCTTCTTCACGTTGGGAAACTTCTTCGCCAGCGCAGGCAGCGAGTGGAGCCGGCCGGTCTTGCCCGACTTCAGCCGGAAGTCCTTCAGCGTATCGAACGCATTGCGTGACATGGTGGTCCTCGGTGGAAACGGGCTAGATGACGTACAGGTCGACGTATTCGTGGACGGGCATCGCCTCGAGCACCTTCTGGTCGAGCGAAACGTCGAGGATGTGCTGCTGCTGCTTCGCCGGAAACCGCCGCGCCAGGTTGGTGCGGAACTTCCCGATCAGCACCGGAATGCCCTCCTTGCGGCGACGGCGGTGGCCGATCGGATACTCGACGACCACCTCCTTGAGCTTCTTGCCGTCGGCGAACTCGATCGTGATGCCGTTGGCAATCGACCGCTTGTCCGGGTCGAGGTAGTCCTTGCTGAACTGCTTGTCCTCGACGCAGACCATCTTCTCGCGCAGCGTGTCGATGCGCGGATCGGCGGCGACCGCGTCCTCGTAGTCTCCGGCCGTGAGCCGCCCGAAGATCAGCGGCACCGCAACCATGTACTGGATGCAGTGGTCGCGGTCGGCTGGGTTGTCCAGCGGCCCCTTCTTGTCGATGATCCGGATCGCCGACTCGTGCGTGCGGATCGTCACCCTGGCGATGTCCTCGACCGAGCGGCCGGCCTTCTTCAGCTGCTCGTGCAGCGTCATGGCGCACTCGGCCGCGGTCTGGGCGTGGAACTCGGCCGGGAACGAGATCTTGAACAGCACGTTTTCCATCACGTAACTGCTGTAGGGGCGCTGGAACGCGAATTCCTTGCCCTTGAACAGCACGTCGTAGAAGCCCCAGGTCTTCGCCGAGAGCACCGACGGATAGCCCATCTCGCCGGTGCGCGCGATCATCGCCAGGCGCACGGCGCGGCTGGTCGCGTCGCCCGCCGCCCAGCTCTTGCGGCTGCCCGTGTTCGGCGCGTGCCGGTAGGTGCGCAACGACTGGCCGTCGACCCACGCGAGCGACACGGCGTTGATCAACTCGTCGCGCGTGAGGCCCAGCAGCATCCCGCAGACTGCGGTGGAGGCGACCTTGACCAGCACCACGTGGTCGAGCCCGACGCGGTTGAAGGAGTTCTCGAGCGCGATGACGCCCTGGATCTCGTGCGCCTTGACCATCGCCTCGAGCACCTGGCGCATCGTCAGCGGCGGCTTGCCCTGCGCGATCGCGGTGCGGCTCAGCCAGTCCGCGGTCGCGAGGATGCCGCCGAGGTTGTCCGACGGATGACCCCACTCGGCGGCGAGCCAGGTGTCGTTGAAGTCGAGCCAGCGGATCATCGCGCCGATGTTGAAGGCGGCCTGCACCGGGTCGAGCTGGAATTGCGTGCCGGGGACCTTCGCGCCGTTGGGCACCACCGTTCCCGGGACGACCGGGCCGAGCAGCTTGGTGCACGCCGGATACGAAAGCGCCTCGAGGCCGCAGCCGAGCGTGTCGATCAGGCACGCGCGTGCGGTCTCGAGCGCCTCCTTGCTGCGGACCTTGTACTTCAGCGTGTAGTCGACGATGTCGACCAGGACCTTGTCCGGCTTCGGCCGGCTCGTCGCGATGTGGGCGCCCATGTTGCTCGTGTCCGTGGGGTGGGGAATTGCGGGGTCGTCACTTGCGCTTGTCGAGCGGGACGAACTTCAGGTCCTCCGGGCCGACGTAGTTCGCGCTCGGCCGGATGATCTTGTTGTCGCTGCGCTGCTCGATCACGTGGGCGGCCCAGCCCGAGGTGCGCGCGATCACGAACAGCGGCGTGAACATCGCGGTCGGTACGCCCATCAGGTGATAGCTGACCGCGCTGAACCAGTCGAGGTTCGGGAACATCTTCTTGACGTCCCACATGACCTTCTCGAGCCGGTCGGCGATGTCGAACATCTTCATGTTGCCGGCGTCCTTCGACAGCTTGCGCGCGACCTCCTTGATCACCTTGTTGCGCGGATCGGAGACCGTGTAGACCGGGTGGCCGAAGCCGATGACGACCTCCTTGTTCTCGACCCGGCGGCGGATGTCCGCCTCGGCGTCGTCGGGCGAGTCGTAGCGCTTCTGGATCTCGAAGGCGACCTCGTTGGCGCCGCCGTGCTTCGGGCCGCGCAGGGCGCCGATCGCGCCGGTGATCGACGAGTACATGTCCGAGCCGGTGCCGGCGATCACGCGCGCCGCGAAGGTCGACGCGTTGAACTCGTGCTCGGCGTACAGGATCAGCGACGTGTGCATCGCCCGCGTCCAGAGCGAAGAAGGCTCGCGTCCGTGCAGCAGGTGAAGGAAGTGGGCGCCGATGGAATCGTCGTCGGTCTCGATGTCGATGCGACGGCCGTTGGTGCTGTAGTGATACCAGTAGAGCAGCATCGGCCCCAGCGAGGCCATCAGCCGGTCGGCGATGTCGCGAGCGCCGGCGACGTTGTGGTCGTCCTTCTCGGGCAGGTTGCAGCCGAGTGCGGAAACCCCGGTGCGCATGACGTCCATCGGGTGCGCGGATGCAGGCAGCCACTCCAGCGCGGCCTTGACGTTGGCCGGCAGGCCGCGCAACGCGCGCAGCTTCGTCTTGTATCCGGCCAGCTCGGCGCGGTTCGGCAGCTTGCCGTGCACCAGCAGGTGAGCGATCTCCTCGAACTCGGCCGCGTCGGCGATGTCGAGGATGTCGTAGCCGCGATAGTGCAGGTCGTTGCCGGTGCGCCCGACCGTGCACAGTGCCGTGTTGCCAGCCGTCACGCCCGACAGCGCGACCGACTTCTTCGGCTTGAAGCCCGTGTTCTGCGTCTCGTTGCTCATGGTCATCCCGTGGTGGTCGTGCTCACTTCGAACGCGCGAACAGCTCGTCGAGCTTGCGCTCGTAGTCCCAATAGCCGATCGAGTCGTACAGCTCCTGGCGGGTCTGCATCGTCGGCACTGCCGCCGACTGGGTGCCGTCGCGGCGCAGCGTCCGGTAGACGTTGTCGGCGGCCTTGTTCATCGCACGGAACGCCGACAGCGGGTAGAGCGCCATCGCGACGCCCGCGTCGCGCAGTTCCTCGACCTTGAACAGCGGCGTCTGGCCGAACTCGGTGAGGTTGGCCAGCACCGGCGCCTTCACGGCGTCGACGAAGCGCCGGTACATCGACAGCTCGGTCATCGCCTCGGGAAAGATGCCGTCTGCGCCCGCCTCGGCGCAGGCCACCGCGCGCTCGATCGCGCGATCGAGTCCCTCGACCGCCAGCGCGTCGGTGCGCGCCATGATGAAGAACGACGAGTCGGTGCGCGCGTCGGCCGCAGCCTTGATCCGGTCGACCATCTCGTCCTGGCTCACGATCTCCTTGCCGGGGCGGTGGCCGCATCGCTTGGCGCCGACCTGGTCCTCGATGTGCATCGCGGCGGCGCCCGCCTTGATCAGCGACTTCGTGGTTCGCGCGACGTTGAAGGCCGACGCCCCGAATCCGGTGTCGACGTCGACCAGCAGCGGCAGGTCGCAGACGTCGGTGATCCGGCGCACGTCGATCAGCACGTCCTCGAGGCCCGTGATGCCGAGGTCCGGCAGCCCCAGCGAGCCCGCGGCCACGCCGCCGCCCGACAGGTAGACCGCGCGGAAGCCCGCGTGCCGCGCCAGCAGCGCGTGGTTTGCATTGATCGCGCCCGGTATCTGTAGCGGACGCTCGGCGGCCATCGCATCGTGGAACTTGCGGCCTGGAGTGCTCATGGTGGACTCGCGGGATCGGGAGGACGGGGGGCCGGCAGGTACCGGTCGGCGGCGTGCAGGGCGCCGCGGAAGTCGCGACGCCGCCGGCTCGTGCCGGGCGTGCGCGCCGGAGCAGCGGCGCGCGGCGCCTCAGCCGAGCAGGTGCTTGACGCCTTCGCGCTCCTCGAACAGCTCCTTCAGCGTGAGGTCCATCCGGGCGCGGCTGAACTCGTCGATCGCGAGCCCGGTCACGCGCGTATAGTCGCCGTTGGCGCAGGTGACGGGCACGCCGTAGATCACGTCCTCCGGAATGCCGTACGAGCCGTCCGACGGGATGCCCATCGTGACCCACTTGCCGTTCGTGCCCAGGGCCCAGTCGCGCATGTGGTCGATCGCGGCATTTGCCGCCGACGCCGCCGACGACAGCCCGCGCGCCTCGATGATCGCCGCGCCGCGCTTGCCGACGGTGGGAATGAAGGTGTCGCGATTCCAGGCCTCGTCGGCGATCGTGTCCTTGACCGATTTGCCGCCTGCGCTCGCGAAGCGGTAGTCCGGGTACATCGTCGGGCTGTGGTTGCCCCACACGATCATCTTCTCGATGGCGTCGACCGGCTTGCCGATGCGCGCGGCCACCTGTGACAGCGCGCGGTTGTGGTCCAGCCGGAGCATCGCGGTGAAGTTCTTCTTCGGCAGGCCGGGCGCCGATCGCATCGCGATGTAGGCGTTGGTGTTGGCCGGGTTGCCGACGACCAGGATCCGGCACTCGCGGCTGGCGACCTCGTCGAGCGCGCGCCCCTGCACCGTGAAGATCGCGCCGTTGGCCTCGAGCAGGTCCTTGCGTTCCATGCCCTTGGTGCGTGGGCGCGCGCCGACCAGCACCGCGTAGTCGGCGTCCTTGAAGGCGACCTTCGGATCGTCGGTCACGACCACGCCGGCCAGCAGCGGAAACGCGCAGTCCTCGAGTTCCATGACCACGCCCTTGACCGCCGGAAGGGCGGGCGTGATGTCGAGCAGCTGCAGGATCACCGGCTGGTCCTTTCCGAGCATGTCGCCGTTGGCGATGCGGAAGAGCAGGCTGTAGCCGATCTGGCCGGCGGCGCCGGTCACGGCGACGCGCTTGGCGGGCTTGGACATGGGGGTTGGCCTTTCGTGGGAATGGGAGAATCCGGGACGGGCGGTAGTCTAGGCGTCGCAGCGGCATGGTGTCAAGCCTGATAGATATCTTATATAAGACATAAGAAACTAGACTCTGGTGGCTGCGCGTGCTTCAATCACGGCATGAACGACGCGCCACGACCAGGGCGGGCGGACGCCGGGCGGACAGGCGCCGGCGAGGCCGGCCCGACCTTCGCACCGCTGTACCGCCAGATCCGGGAGTTGCTGGTGCGCGGGCTTCAATCGGGCGAATGGAAGCCCGGCGAGGCCATCCCCAGCGAGGTCGAACTGGCGGCGCGCTACCGGGTCAGCCAGGGCACGGTGCGCAAGGCGATCGACGAACTCGCCGCCGCCAACCTGGTCGTGCGGCGACAGGGCCGCGGCACCTTCGTCGCCTCGCATCGCGAAGTGCGCACGCAGTTCCGCTTCCTTCGCCTGAGGCCCGACGACACCGCCGCCGACGTCGCCGACGCCGCGCAGCCGGGCGTCGCCAGCGAATCGGGCCAGGGCATGGTGATGACCAGCCGGGTGCTCGAGTGCCGCAGGCTGCGCGCACCGAGCGAGGTCGCGCGTGCACTGGCGCTTCGGAGCGGCGAGGCGGTCGTCCTGATCCGCCGCATCCTCGAGGCCGACGGGCGCCCGACGGTGCTCGACGAGATCTGGCTGCCGGGATCGCGCTTCCGCGGTCTGTCGGCCGAGCGCGTCGACGCCTGGCACGGGCCGCTGTACGCGCTGTTCGAAACCGAATTCGGCACGCGGATGATCCGCGCGGCCGAGCGCCTGAAGGCGATCGCCGCCGACCGCGCGCGCGCGCGCACGCTGCAGGTCGCCGAGGGAAGCCCGCTGCTGCTCGTCGAGCGCGTGTCGCGGACTTACGCCGACCAGCCGGTGGAATTGCGCCGCGGCTACTGCGTCACCGACAGGCACCACTATTACAACGAGTTGAGCTGAGACGGACCGATCTTGACCTGCGGACGCGTGAGGTCGATTGGTGCGATGCGCCAATTTGCGTCAGAATACGAGGGTTTTTGCGAAAGTTTTTCGAAGGTCTTGCGATCAACGGAGGCGACATGGCCGAAGCGGTGGAGAAATCTGCAGGCAGTCCGCAACGCGGAGCGAGGCCCGAGTTCCGCAACATCCATGTCACCCAGATCGCGCGCTACCGTTTGCCGCTCGCGGGTCTCGTCTCGATCCTGCACCGGATCAGCGGCGCGCTGATGTTCGTGGTCGGCCTGCCGTTCGTGCTGTACCTCTTCCAGCAGAGCCTCACCTCCGAGCTGAGTTTCGAGAACTACCGCTCGATCGTCTCGCACTGGTTCGCCAGGCTCGTGTTGCTCGGGCTGATCTGGGCGTACCTGCATCACTTCTGCGCCGGTGTGCGCCACCTGCTGATGGACCTCGACGTCGGCGTCGACAAGGCGGCCGGGCGCACGTCGGCGGCCACGGTGCTGGCGATCAGCCTCACGCTGACGCTGGTCATCGCGCTGAAGCTGTTCGGACTGTTCTGACCACGGTAGCCAAGACATGACCACCAGGAAAATCGTCGTCGGCGCGCACTACGGCCTGCGCGACTGGCTCGCCCAACGCTTCACGGCCGTGACGATGGCTGTCTACACGCTGGTCCTGCTGGGCTGGCTGGTCGCGCTGCCCGAACTCACCTACGGCACGTGGGCCGGCATGTTCGCATCGCCGTGGATGAAGGTGCTGACCTTGCTGGCGTTGGTCGCGCTGACCTGGCACGCGTGGGTCGGCGTGCGCGACATCTACATGGACTACATCAAGCCGATCGCCCTGCGCCTGGCGCTGCAGGTGCTCACGATCGTGCTGCTGCTCGGCTACGCGTGCTGGGCGGTCATCATTCTCTGGAGCGTCTGAGATGGCCGACGTGCTGAACCACCTGTCGAACAACCTGCCGCGGCGCAAGTTTGATGCGGTGATCATCGGTGCGGGCGGCGCCGGCATGCGCTGTTCGCTGCAGCTGGCGGAGGCCGGCTACGACGTGGCCGTGCTCTCGAAGGTGTTCCCGACCCGCTCGCACACGGTCGCCGCGCAGGGCGGCATCGGTGCGTCGCTCGGCAACATGAGCGAGGACAACTGGTACTGGCACATGTTCGACACCGTCAAGGGGTCGGATTACCTCGGCGACCAGGACGCGATCGAGTTCATGTGCCGCGAGGCGCCGAAGGTCGTCTACGAGCTCGAGCACTTCGGCATGCCGTTCGACCGCAACCCGGACGGCACGATCTACCAGCGCCCGTTCGGCGGGCATACCGCAAACTTCGGCGAAAAGCCGGTGCAGCGAGCCTGCGCGGCGGCGGACCGCACCGGCCACGCGCTGCTGCACACGCTGTACCAGCGCAACGTGCGCGCGCGAACGCAGTTCTTCGTCGAATGGATGGCGCTGGACATCGTCCGGGACGCAGACGGCGACTGCGTCGGCGTCGTCGCTCTGGAGATGGAGACCGGCGAACTTCTGGTGCTGGAAGCGAAGGTCACGGTGTTCGCGACCGGCGGCGCCGGGCGGATCTTCGCGGCGTCGACCAACGCGTTCATCAACACCGGCGATGGGCTCGGCATGGCGGCGCGCGCCGGCATTCCGCTCGAGGACATGGAGTTCTGGCAGTTCCACCCGACCGGCGTTGCCGGCGCCGGCGTGCTGATCACCGAGGGCGTGCGCGGCGAGGGCGGCATCCTGCTGAACAAGCAGGGCGAGCGCTTCATGGAGCGCTACGCGCCGACGCTGAAGGACCTCGCGCCGCGCGACTTCGTCTCGCGCTCGATGGACCAGGAGATCAAGGAGGGCCGCGGCGCCGGCCCCGACGGCGACCACGTGCTGCTCAAGCTCGACCACCTGGGCGCCGAGACGATCATGAAGCGGCTGCCGTCGATTCGCGAGATCGCGATCAAGTTCGCCAACGTCGACCCGATCATCGACCCGATCCCGGTCGTCCCGACGATCCACTACCAGATGGGCGGCATTCCGACCAACTATCACGGGCAGGTGGTCGTGCCGAAGAACGGCGACGCCAACGCGGTGGTCGGCGGGCTCTACGCGATCGGCGAGTGCGCGTGCGTGTCGGTGCACGGCGCGAACCGGCTGGGCACGAATTCGCTGCTCGACCTGGTCGTGTTCGGTCGTGCGGCGGGCAACCACATCGTCGCGTCGAAGCTTCGGGACGTCGGACACAAGCCGCTACCGCGCGATGCGGGCGACGCGGCGCTGGCCCGCCTGGCGCGCCTGGACGGCTCGTCGTCGGGCGAGAACAGCCAGGAAGTCGCCGGCGACATCCGGCGCGCGATGCAGGCGCATTGCGGCGTGTTCCGCACGCAGGAGCTGCTCGACGAGGGCGTCACGCGCATTCTCGAGCTGGCGGGACGGGTAGGCGCCACGCACCTGAAGGACAAGTCGAAGGTGTTCAACACGGCGCGGGTCGAGGCGCTCGAGGTCGACAACCTGATCGAGGTCGCGAAGGCCACGATCTCGTCGGCTGCTGCGCGCAAGGAGAGCCGTGGCGCGCACGCGCACCGCGACCATCCCGAGCGCGACGACGTCAACTGGCTCAAGCACACGCTCTGGTATTCCGACGGCAACCGGCTCGACTACAAGCCGGTGCGCACCACGCCGCTGACCGTCGAGACCTTCCAGCCGAAAGCGCGCACGTTCTGAGACAACCTAGACATCCCGAAGCGCAGGAGCACCGATGAGCGCCGTGGTCGAACCCAGCCAACACGCCGCATCCGCCGCCCAGGGCAGGCGGGTGGTCAAGTTCTCGATCTATCGCTACGACCCCGACAAGGACGCGCGGCCGTACATGCAGGATCTCGAGGTCGAGCTCGAGCCGACCGACAAGATGCTGCTCGACGCGCTGATGCGCATCAAGCAGGTGAAGGACGATTCGGTTGCGTTCCGGCGTTCGTGCCGCGAGGGCGTCTGCGGTTCGGACGCGATGAACATCAACGGCAGGAACGGCCTGGCCTGCGTCACGAACCTGCGCGACCTCGAGCAGCCGATCGTGCTCAAGCCGCTGCCCGGTCTGCCGGTGATCCGCGACCTGATCGTCGACATGACGCAGTTCTTCAAGCAGTACCACTCGATCCGCCCGTACCTGATCAACGACACGCCGCCGCCGGAGAAGGAGCGGCTGCAGTCGCCGGAAGAGCGCGAAGAGCTCGACGGGCTGTACGAGTGCATCCTGTGCGCCTGCTGCTCGACCGCATGCCCGTCGTTCTGGTGGAACCCGGACAAGTTCGTCGGTCCGGCCGGGCTGCTGCAGGCCTACCGCTTCCTTGCGGACAGCCGCGACCAGGCGACCAGCGAGCGCCTGGACGACCTCGAGGACCCGTACCGCCTGTTCCGCTGCCGGTCGATCATGAACTGCGTCGACGTCTGCCCGAAGGGCCTGAACCCGACGCGCGCGATCGGCAAGATCAAGGAACTGATGGTGCGGCGCACCGTCTGAGCGCGGGCGTCGGCGCGAGCGCAGGCCAATGCCCGAAGGCACGCACCAGGCCGACGAGGCGCGCAGGCGGCGCCTGCGCTGGCGCGCGCGCCGGGGGCTGCTCGAGAACGACCTCGTCATGGCGAGGTTCTTCGACCGGTTCGAAGCGAACCTCAGCGACGCCGACGTGGCGGGTCTCGACCGGCTGCTCGACCTCGGCGACGGCGAATTGCTCGACCTGATCCTCGGGCGCTGCGAACTGCAGGGCGAGGTCGCCACGCCGCAGGTGCAGCGCGTGCTCGAGATGTTGCGCGGCGTCTGAGTTGCGCGGGACTACGATGAAACCTCCGGAGCTCGTGCGCCCGGACCCTCAACTCCAAGGAAGAGTCACATGACCGTCCAGCACAAAGCCACGCTCTCCTTCACGGACGGCACGCCGCCGATCGAGTTCCCGCTCTACAACGGAACGATCGGTCCGGACGTGATCGACATTCGCAAGCTGTACGGGGAGACCGGCAAGTTCACGCTCGACCCGGGCTTCATGTCGACGGCGGCGTGCGAGTCGAAGATCACCTACATCGACGGCGACAAGGGCGAGCTGCTCTACCGCGGCTACCCGATCGAGCAGATCGCGCAGCACTGCGACTACCTGCAGACCTGCTACCTGCTGCTGAACGGCGAGTTGCCGGATGCCGAGCAGCGCAAGGACTTCGACCAGCGGGTCACGCGCCACACGATGGTGCACGAGCAGATGGCGCGCTTCCTGCAGGGATTCCGGCGCGACGCGCACCCGATGGCGGTGCTGGTCGGGATGGTCGGCGCGCTGTCGGCCTTCTACCACG
>Ga0073899_10005842_pt1 | contig 10655 bp, 8 predicted proteins | sample KloWWTmetaKNB5Ph_FD_88975 | JGI IMG/M metagenome (GOLD analysis project Ga0073899, IMG submission 88975) | Active sludge microbial communities from Klosterneuburg, Austria, studying microevolution and ecology of nitrifiers - Klosterneuburg... | ecosystem: Engineered > WWTP > Aerobic digester >...
GAAGCGCAGTCGCACGGCGCGATTCTAGCATCGGTGGGTGCGTGCCCGCGGCGGCCGGGGCTTGGGCGCCGGCGCGCTCGTGGACTACCATTGCGCCTCGTCCCTGTCCTCGTCCTCGTCCTCGCCCTTGGCCCGGCATGCCCGTGGCCCGGAATCCATGCCAGCCACTCCCGAAGCGCTATCGCCGACCGACGCCGCCTCGCTGAAGGAAGCGGTCTCGCATTTCGAGTCCGGCCGGCTCGACGAGGCGGAGCGCGCGGCGCGTGGACTGCTCACGCGGCTGCCGGGCAATCCCGATGCGCGGCACCTGCTTGCGCTCGTCGCGCTGCAGCGCGGTCGACCGGGGGAAGCCGGCGAAATCATCGACGGCCTGCTCCGGGACTGGCCGCGGGACGCCTTCGCGCTCAATACGCGGGGCGCCGCCTGGCAGGCACTCGGCAGGAGCGAGGAGGCGGTTCTCGCCTATCGCGCCGCCCTCGACGCCGACCCCCGTTATGCGGACGCGGCCGGCAATCTCGGCATGGCGCTGCTCGGCGCGAGAAGGCTGGAGGAAGCCGACCGGTTGAGTGAAGAAGTGCTCGCGAACCTGCCGCAGTTCCTGCCCATGTGGATGGTGGGCGGCCACGCGGCCCTTGCCGTGGGTCGCCTGGAGCTTGCGCGCTCGCGGTTTGCCCAGGCCCAGCGCCTGGCCCCCGGACATCCGGGAATCGCCTCGCTGCTGGGCGACACGCTCTTCCGGATGGGACGGCACGAGGAGGCCGTCGCCTGCTTCGACGCGGTCCTCGCGGCGCAGCCGCGGGACGCGGGCGCGCGCAACAATCGCGGCACGGCGCTGCTCGGGCTCGGTCGCGCCGCCGAGGCGGAGACCGAGTTCAGGCGCGCGGTGGAACTCGATCCCGCGCTCGCGCCGGCGTGGCACAACCTCGGCTGCGCGCTGCTGGAGCTAGGTCGATTCCACGCCTGCGTCGAGGCCGAGCGAAAGGCGATCGACCTGTCGCCGGCGTTCACGGAGGCCGCCATCACCTGCGCCGCGGCCCTGAACGATCTCGCCCGGGCTCCGGAGGCCGAAGCGTTGCTTCGCGAGGTGCTGCGGCGCGAGCCGGCGCAGGTGCGGGCGATGGTGAACCTGTCCGGCGCGCTCACGCTGCAGAAGCGCCACGACGAGTCCCTGGCGCTCGCGCGCGAGGCCGCGCGGTTGGCGCCGGGCGATGCGCAGATCCAGGCGATGACCGCAAGCCTTCTTGCGGAGGACGGGCGCCACGAGGAGGCGATCGCGCATTTCGACGCGGGCGTCCGGCTGGCGCCGGGCGAGGCGCGCTGGCAGGTCCTGCGCGCGCTCGCGTTGCCGGTCATCGCGCCGTCGGTCGATGCGATCGCGCGCGACCGGGCAGAACTTGCCGGGCGGGTCGAGCAGCTCACCGCAAGCGGGCTGGCGCTCGACGACCCGGCTCGCCGAATCGGGGTGACGGGCTTCTACCTCGCCTACCACGGCCTGCCCGATCTCGCGCTCCAGCGCGCCATCGCCGCGATGTTTCTCGCGCTGCACCCGAAGCTCGCTTGGGAGGCGCCGCAATCGAAGCCGCGTTCGCGCACGGGGCGACGACTGAGGATCGCGTTCCTGTCAGCCTTCCTGCACGACCACACGGTCGGGAAGCTCTACCGCGGATTCATCGAGCGCCTCGATCGCGAACGGTTCGAGGTGGTGGTGATGCATTCCCTGGAGCGCCGGGACGCCGTGCGCGCGAGGATCGACGCGGCGGCCGACCGGGTGATCGCGCTCCCGGCGCGGCTGGAGGAAGCGCGCCTCGCGATCGCGGACGCGAATTCGGATATCCTGTTCTACCCCGACGTCGGCATGCATCCCTTTTCCTACTTCCTCGCGTTCGCCCGCCTCGCGCCGGTGCAGGTGACGAGCTGGGGCCATCCCGATACCACCGGCGTGCCCGCCATCGACCATTTCATCTCCGGCGCCGACCTGGAGCCCGCGGGCGCCGAGGCGCACTACGGCGAGCGCCTCGCGCGATTCGCGCGATTGCCCACCTGCTATGCGAGGCCGCGGCCCGCGGGCGCCACGGGCGCGCGGGCAAGGATCGGATTGCCGCCGGGCGCGAAGCTCTACGCGTGTCCCCAGAGCCTCTTCAAGTTCCACCCGGCATTCGATGCGACGCTCGGCGCCATTCTCGAGACGGATCCTGCCGGCCACCTGGCGCTGGTTTCCAGCGCGCGCTCGGGGTGGAACGAGGCGCTGCGGGCGCGGTTCCGGCTTGCCTTTCCGGGATGCGCGCACCGTGTCCACTTCCTCCCCTTCATGCCGGAGGCCGAGTTCTTCGACCTGCTCACGAGCGCCGATGCGGTCATCGACCCCGTCCATTTCGGCGGCGGCAACTCCACCTACGAGGCGCTGGGCCTGGGAGTTCCCGTCGTGACGATGCCGGGCCCCCTCATGCGCGGGCGCGTGACGCTCGGCTGCTACCGGCAGATGGGGTTCGAGGACCTGGTGGCCGCCACGACGCAGGACTACGTTGGACTCGCCGTGCGCCTGGCGAACGACACGGCGTTCCGGGAAGCCATGAGTCGCCGGATCCAGGAGCGATCCGGCGTGCTCTTCGACGACGACCTCGCGGTGCGCGAGCTGGAGTCGTTTCTCGAGGGCGCATTCGACGAGGCGCTCGGGGGGGAGGGTCTCCATTGAGCGAATCGGGTTCGCGCGCGTGCCCGGCCTGCGCGCACCATGTCGCGACGCCGTTCTTCGACGGTGGCGAGCAGCCGCTCGCCACGATCGCCTGGCCCGAAACCGCGGCGGACGCGCACGCGCTTCCGCGCCTTCCGGTGGATTTCGTGCAGTGCGTGAACTGCACGCACATCTATAACGCGGCCTTCGACTACGCGCGCGTGCCGTATTCGAGCAAGCCCAACCTGATGTTCAACCGCGGGACGGCGTGGTCGGCTTTCATCCGGAATTTGCAGGGACGAATCCTCGCGCGGATTCCGGCGAAACCGGTGGTGGTCGAGATCGGTCACGGCGACGCAGGTCTCATCGCGGCGCTTGCGGCGCTTCGTCCCGGAGGGCGCTACATCGGGTTCGATCCCCACGGCGCAACGGGAAATCACGGCGAAGTGGAGTTGCGCGCGGAACTCTTCGATCCGTCCGTCCACGTGGCGGCGCTCGCGCCCGATATCGTGATCTCCCGCCACGTTCTCGAGCATCTCTCCAGCCCCGTCTCGTTTCTGCAGTGGATCGCCTTCGCCGCCGCCGAGTCCGGTCGCGATGTCCAGGCCTATCTCGAGGTGCCGTGCGTGGACCGCGTCCAGGAGACGGGCCGAACGGTGGATTTCTACTACGAGCACAACTCGCAGTTCACGACGCGCTCCTTCACCGCAATGCTTGGGGCGAGCGGCGCGCGAATCGAATCCATCGAGCATGCGTATGACCGCGAGGTGGTGACGGCGTTCGTCACGCTGCGCTCGCCGTTCGCGCACGGCGAGAATGCCCGCGCGTCGAGCGCTTACCGGGAGGCGGCGAGTCGATCGCGAATCGCAATCGTGCGGCAACTCGAGGCGCTCGCGGCGGAACCCGGCGGCGTTGCGATCTGGGGCGGAACGGGAAAGTCGGCTGCGTTCATGAATCGATACGGCTGCGACGCGGTTCGCTTCCCCGTGGTCGTGGATTCGGATCGGTCGAAGGCGGGGACCTTTGTGCCCGGCACGGGCCAGGAAATCCGATTTCGCGACTGGCTCAAGGACCATCCTGCGCAAACGCTCATCATCCCGCCGCAGTGGCGCGCGGCGGACATCATTCGCGAGATCCGTGGCGAGGGAATTGCGGCGGCCCGCGTCCTGATCGAGCACGAAGGTCGCCTGGTGGATTTCCTGGCGGGCGGCCATCCCTACGAGATGCCGGAGGTGGCGAAATGAGTCGGGCCGCGGCGCCCGCCCGGCGGCCTACTTGCGCCCGTAGGGCGACGGCTCGCCGGGCGGTCGCGTCTTGAAGCGCTTGTGGGCCCAGAAGTACTGCTCCGGAATCTCGCGGACCCGGTCCTCGATGAACGCGTTCATGCGCCGCACGTCGGCCCCGACATCGCCGCTGGGGTAGTTCTCCCAAGGGGGATAGACGACCATCTCGTAGCCGCGTTCGTGCTAGCGCGCGACCGCTGGCACGACCGTCGCCCGGCCGAGCTGCGCGAGCCGCGGGAGCGCGGTGACCGTGGCCGCGGGCACGCCGAAGAACGGGACGAAAAGCGCGTCGCGCGGCCCGAAATCCATGTCGGGAAGGAAATAGAGAAGCCTGCCCTCGCGAAGCGTCTTCACGATGGCGCGCATGCCGTCCTGCCGGGAGAGCAGGATCGGGCTGCCGAAGCGCATCCGCCCGTGCAGGAAGAGCCGGTCGAGGACCGGGTTCTTCTGGCGGCTGTAGATGCTCGCCGAGCCCGGCAGGTCGTTCGCAATCCGCGCGCCGCCCATGTTCAGGCCGATGAAGTGCGGCACCAGGAGGATGACCGGCTTGCCGCGCAGGCGGTCCAGGTGCTCGCGGCCGCTGATCGCGACCATGTCCAGCACGCGCTCGTCGCTGCCGAACCACATGACGCTCATTTCGATCGCGTTGCGGCCGAGCAGCTCGAAGTGGCGGCGCGCGAGCGCTCGACGCTCGGCCTCGGGCATTTCCGGGAAGCACAGCGCGAGGTTGGTATCGGTGACCCGCCCGCGCCCGAACCGGTAGAGGAGCCGTCCCAGGGAGCGCCCGATGGCGCCCAGCACGGGCGTGGGAAGCCAGTGCAGCAGCCAGAGCAGTGCGAGCGCCAGCCAGGACCCGAGGCGGCGCAGGATCACCACCGCAGGGCCCCCGGCGCCGGCGGCGCGCCCGCCGGCCGCTTGTAGCGGTTGTAGCCCCAGAGGTACTGCGCCGGCGCCATGCGGATCAGGGACTCGACGCCCTTGTTCACCTCCCGCGCGGCCGCCGCGCGGTCGGCCGGCAGCGGATCTTCGCGCGCCCGGACGTGCAGGCGAAACCCCGCGCCGCCGGGCAGGCGTTCTGCGAAGCAGAAGACGATCGCGGCCCCCGAGGCTTCCTGCAGGCGGCCGGTGAGCGTCATGGTGTAGGCGGGGCGCCCGAAGAAGTCGACCCACTCGCCCTCTCCCTCGCCCGGGACCTGGTCGGGCAGGATCACGGTGCAGCCCGACTTGCGCAGGTGGCGAAGGATCATGCGAACGCCCGCCATGGTGGCAGGCGCGACGTTGGAGCCGTCCGGCGCGGCGCCGCGATTGCGGCCTTCGCGGATGATGTCGTCCAGCCAGCCGACCTTGTGGGGCCGGTACATGGCGAGAATCGGCAGCCGCGACCAGAGATAGCGTCCGGCGACGTCGTAGCCGCCCAGGTGCGGCGTGACGAACAGCATGGGCCGGCCCTCCGCGCGAAGCCGCTCGACGGCCTCCCAGCCGTCCAGCTCCTTCACCAGCCCCGCGACTTCCTCCACCGGGCGAAAGAGCGCCCAGGCCAGTTCGGCGGCGCCCATGCCGATCTGGTCGGCGTTCTCGCGCGCCAGCCGCGCCACCGCGTCGTCGTCGGCCGCGATGCCGGACGATCGCAGGTTCTCGAGTGCGCGATGGCGGTAGCGCGGCGACAGCAGGTGGACGAGGCGTCCCGTGAAGGCGCCCACGCGGTGGTTCGCGGGGAGGTCGAGCCAGGCGAGGAACCGCAGGAGGAGTCTCAAGGCGTGAGGGCCGGCCGCGGGTGGCGAGGACGGGAAGTTTGCTAAAATCCCGGGTTCATTTGCGACTGTGGGGCGAACCCGATGAAATCGAACTACCTATTCACGTCGGAATCGGTGTCGGAAGGCCATCCGGACAAGGTGGCCGACCAGATCTCCGATGCCGTGCTCGACGCCATTCTAGCGCAGGACCCCCGTTCGCGAGTCGCCGCCGAAACCCTGTGCAACACCGGGCTCGTGGTCATGGCGGGGGAGATCACGACGCACGCGATCGTGGACTACATCCAGGTCGCCCGCGAGACGATCAAGCGCATCGGCTACGACAACACCGATTTCGGCATCGACTACCGCGGCTGCGCGGTCATGGTCTGCTACGACAAGCAGAGCCCGGACATCGCCGCGGCCGTCGACCACGCCTCCGACGAATACCTGAACCAGGGCGCGGGCGACCAGGGAATGATGTTCGGCTACGCCTGCGACGAGACGCCGGTGCTCATGCCCGCGCCGATCCACTTCGCCCACCGCCTCGTGGAGCGCCAGTCGCACGTGAGGAAGGACGGGCGGCTGCCCTGGCTGCGCCCGGATGCCAAGAGCCAGGTGACGATGCGCTACGAGGACGGCAAGCCCGTCTCGGTGGAGACGGTGGTGCTCTCGACGCAGCACGCGCCCGAGGCCTCCCACGAGCAGATCCGCGAGGCGGTGGTCGAGATGATCATCAGGCCCGTGTTCCCGAAGGATATGCTGAAGGACACGCGCTTCCTCGTGAATCCGAGCGGGCGATTCGTGGTCGGCGGGCCCCAGGGAGACTGCGGCCTCACGGGCCGGAAGATCATCGTCGATACCTATGGCGGCGCCTGCGCCCACGGCGGCGGCGCGTTTTCGGGCAAGGACCCCTCGAAGGTCGACCGTTCCGCGGCCTACGTGGCGCGCTACGTGGCAAAGAACGTGGTCGCTGCGGGTCTCGCGCGCCAGTGCCAGATCCAGATCTCCTACGCCATCGGCGTGGCGAAGCCGATCAACGTGACCATCTACACCGAGGGCACGGGCGCCATCCCCGACGCGAAGATCGCGAAACTGGTGGAGGAGCACTTCGACCTTCGCCCGAAGGGCATCGTCACCATGCTCGACCTCCTGCGTCCGATCTACGAGAAGAGCGCCGCCTACGGCCACTTCGGCCGCGAGGAGCCCGAGTTCACCTGGGAGACGACGGACAAGGCGGCGTTGCTTCGCGAGGCGGCCGGTCTCAAGGGATCGCCGAGGGTCGCGGCAGCCGCGGACTGAAGTCGCGGCCGCCAGCGCAGGGCGGCACCGCGGCGATTTCGCGCAAGCGCTTGCCTCCCGCCTCGTCGCCCACCCACTTGCCCGGGTCGTCGCCGAAGGTGAAGGTGGGATATACCGCGGACACGAGGTATGCGATCCAGCGGTAGAACGGCTCGCGGGTCGCCGCTCCCGGGATCGGGATGAGGCCCGTGCCCGGAGACAGGTCATTCACATGGTGCACGATGGCGAGGCGCTCGGCGAGCACCCGTCCCTCGGCGAGCGCGAGTGCCGGAACCTGGCCCAGCGGATTGACCGCGAGGAGCCGCTCGCGCGTCACGCTTCCGGGCGAGTAGTCGACGTCTTCCACCTCGAGCCGAAGGCCGGCCAGCGCGAAGGCGCACTCCACGATGGCCGAACCGCAACCGGGGCATCCGAGGAGCAGGGGAACGGCCGGGGCGGGGCTCATGGGGGCTCGCTTGGAGAAGTCGTCGGGAGGGCGGTATAATCCTCCCCGTCCGAGGAGCGTTGCAACAGGGTTCCCCGCCCTGCCAGGCTCGGATTTTCCACCGCAACGGCGCTCACCCGACTGTGCAGGACCGGGTGAGAAGTCCCCGTTCGCACGGCGGCATCCTTCACTTGAAATCGGAGAGAACGATGAACGCTGTCCTGAAATCCGGCAAGACCAACGATCACGTCGTCACCGACCTTGCGCTCGCGGACTGGGGCCGCAAGGAAATCGCCATCGCCGAGACGGAGATGCCCGGCCTCATGGCGATCCGCGAGGAATTCGCGGCCACCCGGCCGCTTCGCGGCGCCCGCATCACCGGGTCCCTGCACATGACCATCCAGACGGCCGTCCTCATCGAGACGCTGGAAGCGCTCGGCGCGGAGGTTCGCTGGGCCTCGTGCAACATCTACTCGACCCAGGACCATGCCGCGGCCGCCATCGCGAAGGGCGGCACGGCCGTCTTCGCGAAGAAGGGCGAGACGCTCGACGAGTACTGGGACTACACGCACAGGATCTTCGAGTGGCCCGACGGCGGCCACACGAACATGATCCTGGACGACGGTGGCGATGCGACGCTGCTCCTGCACCTGGGTGCCCGCGCCGAAACCGATTCGAAGGTCCTCGGCAATCCCGGGAGCGAGGAGGAGACCTGCCTCTTCGCCGCGATCAAGACGAAACTCGCGAAGGATCCGACGTGGTATTCCACCCGCCTTGCGAAGGTGCGCGGCGTGACCGAGGAGACGACCACGGGCGTGAAGCGCCTCTACCAGATGGCGAAGGAGGGGTCGCTCAAGTTTCCCGCGATCAACGTGAACGACTCGGTCACCAAGAGCAAGTTCGACAACCTCTACGGCTGCCGCGAGTCCCTGGTCGACGGCATCAAGCGCGCGACCGACGTGATGATCGCGGGCAAGGTGGCCCTGGTCGCGGGCTACGGCGACGTGGGCAAGGGTTCCGCGCAGGCGCTGCGCGCGCTCTCCGCCCAGGTCTGGGTGACGGAAATCGACCCGATCTGCGCGCTCCAGGCCGCGATGGAGGGTTACCGAGTCGTGACCATGGACTACGCCTGCGACAAGGCGGACATCTTCGTCTCCGCCACCGGCAACTTCCACGTGATCACCGCCGAGCACATGAAGCGCATGAAGGACCAGGCGATCGTGTGCAACATCGGCCACTTCGACAACGAGATCGACGTCGCGGCGCTGAAGGCGTTCAAGTGGGACAACATCAAGCCCCAGGTCGACCACGTGATCTTCCCGGACGGCAAGCGGATCATCCTGCTGGCCGAAGGCCGTCTCGTGAACCTGGGCTGCGGCACGGGGCACCCGAGCTACGTGATGAGCTCCTCGTTCGCCAACCAGACGATCGCGCAGATCGAACTCTTCAACAATCCGGACCGCTATCCCGTCGGCGTGTACGTGCTGCCCAAGCACCTCGACGAGAAGGTGGCGCGACTGCAGTTGAAGAAGCTGGGCGCGCAGTTGACCGAGCTCACCGACGCGCAGGCCCGCTATATCGGCGTCGCGAAGGAAGGGCCGTACAAGCCGGAGGCCTATCGCTACTAGGCCTCGCGGGGGCGCCGCGGCGGCGCCCCGCCGATCCCGAATGATCCGCCCGTCCATCAGGTCCGAAGACTTCCGGGCAGCCCTGGCTGCCCTGCTTGCGCTGGCGGCGGTCATGGCCGTGCCCGCGGCTCGCGCCTGGGCGGCGGTCGAGGAAGTCGTGAAGGCAGACGTGGACGGGGTCGCGATCGACGTCACGATCTTCCGGCCCGCGGGGACGGGACCGCATCCGCTCGCGGTCCTGAGCCACGGCAGCCCGCGGTCGGCCGACGAGCGCCGGCGCGGCGGGAGGATCCGTTTCGAGACGCAAAGCGAGGCTTTCGTGGCGCGAGGCTTCGCGGTGGCCGTGCCGACGCGGCGCGGTTACGGCGAATCGGGCGGCGACTGGGCCGAGGGATATGGACGTTGCGGCGATCCCGACTACGTGGCGGCGGGACGCGAGAGCGCGAGGGACATCCGGGCCGCCGTCGACGCGCTGCGAGCCGATGCGACGATCGACGCCGGGCGCATCGTGCTCGTGGGCCAGTCGGCGGGCGGGTGGGCATCGATCGCCGCGGCATCGGAGCCGTTGCCGGGCCTCGTCGCCGTGGTGAACTTTGCCGGGGGGCGGGGATCGCGCGGGCCCGACGATGTCTGCCGCGAGGACCGGCTTGCCGCGGCCGCCGCGACCTACGGGCGCACGTCGAGGGTGCCGCAGTTGTGGGTGTACACGGAAAACGACCGTTACTTCGGCCCGGCGCTCAGCCGTCGAATGCACGAGGCGTTTGTCGCCGCGGGGGGGCGGGCGATTTTCGTCCTGGCGCCCGCGTTCCGGTCGGACGGGCACGCCTTTTTCGCAAAGGGCACGGCGCAATGGCTGCCGCAGATCGACGCCTTCCTCGGGTCGCTCGGGATCGGCGGGGGGAGAAAGGCACCATGAAGACGCAACGAGACCGGCAAAGGCTCTTCAGCTTCGAGTTCTTCCCGCCCAGGACGCAGGAAGGCGCGGAGAAGCTGCGCCTCGTCCGGCGCGAGCTGGCGGCGCTGAAGCCCGCGTTCATGTCCTGCACTTTCGGGGCCGGCGGCTCCACGCAGGAGGGCACGCTTCGCACCATCCGGGAAATCCACGACGAGGGACAGGCGGCCGCGCCGCACATCTCGTGCATCGGCTCGCGGCGCGAGAGCATCGCGCAGCTCCTGGACCAGTATCGCGAACTGGGCATCCGGCGCCTGGTCTGCCTGCGCGGCGACCTGCCTTCGGGCATGGCGGTGGCGGGAGAATTCCGCTACGCGGCGGACCTGGTGAGCTTCGTGCGCAGCCGCACGGGCGACTGGTTCCACATCGAGGTCGCGGCCTATCCGGAATTCCACCCGCAGGCGCGCCGTCCCGCCGACGACCTCGCCCACTTCAAGGCGAAGATCGACGCCGGGGCGAACTCCGCGATCACGCAGTACTTCTACAACGCGGACGCCTACGTCCAGTTCGTGGAATCCGCGGAGTCCCTGGGCATCGACGTGCCCGTGGTGCCTGGCATCATGCCGATCAACAATTTCTCCCAGCTCGCGCGCTTCTCGGACGCGTGCGGCGCGGAAATCCCCCGCTGGATTCGCAAAAAGCTGGAAAGCTTCGGCGACGACCGC
>Ga0073899_10005843_pt1 | contig 10654 bp, 9 predicted proteins | sample KloWWTmetaKNB5Ph_FD_88975 | JGI IMG/M metagenome (GOLD analysis project Ga0073899, IMG submission 88975) | Active sludge microbial communities from Klosterneuburg, Austria, studying microevolution and ecology of nitrifiers - Klosterneuburg... | ecosystem: Engineered > WWTP > Aerobic digester >...
CGGCACCGAGGGTGGCGAGCGGCAAGCCGACCGAGGCAATGTAGCCCACGGTGCCGCTGAAACCGGTGAGTTTGCCGATGCCTGCGGGAAGGAAGAGCACGACAAACAACAGGCGAGAAGCCAGGGCAAAGGTGTTCTGAAGCGTCTTGGACATGATGGTCTCCTGAAAGTGAGGTGTGTGTTGCGTTGGTTCGGTGACCGTGCAGATCCCAGGGGACCTGCACGGGGTCGGGCCTTGTTCAGGCGCGCTTGATCCAGGTCGGGGCAATCGAGGTACCCAGGCCCGCGCCGTAGCCCAGGTAAATGTTGAGCCCGGCCAGGGGCTCCAGGTAGCGGGCATTCTTCAGGCCACCGGCATCCACCGTGGAAAACCCCATGCTCTCGGCCAGCGCCCGGGCGCTCTGCTTGGCGCGCTCGCTGTCACTGGCGACAAACACCGCAGCGGTTTGGCCGCCGCCAAAATCGGCGCCGTCGGCAAGCACCTGGGCGAACACCGTGTTGAAGGCCTTGACCACCTGCGCGCCCGGGATCGCCTTGGCAATCTCCTCGGCGGCCGAGGTGCTGTGGCCCAGGGTCAAACCCATGTAGTCCGGCGTCAGGGGGTTGCTGATGTCGATGACCACCTTGCCGTTCAGATCGCCAATGCTCTTGAGCGCGTTGACGGCGTCGGCATAGGCGGTGGCCAGAATCAGCACGTCCGCCTGGGCGGCCGCACCGGTGCTGGCAATCGCCGTTGCACCGGTATAGGCCTGTGCCAGCGCCTGGGCTTTGGCGGGACTGCGCGCGGTCACGCTGACCTGATGACCGGCTCGGGTGAGTTGTTTGACGAAGGCCGCGCCCATGTTACCGGCGCCGATGACTGTGACTTTCATGATGCTTCCTTTGGCTTGGTTGAAGTTGCCCCTTGGGGACAGTGCATTTGCTCAACGGTGGGTGTCTTGCAGTGCATGGGTTGAACTGTATTCCGATCAACAGAAAAGATAAATGCAGCAAAATGTGATTAATTATTTCAGTAGGAGGAACAATGGATCGATTTCTTGAGATGCAGACCTTCAACGCCGTGGTGGACGCCGGCAGCTTCGTGAAAGCCGCCGAGGTGCTGAAAATGTCCAACGCGGCGGTCTCGCGCTACGTGGTCGACATGGAGAATCGCCTGGGCGTGCGCCTGCTGCACCGCACGACCCGGCGACTCGCGTTGACCGAGGAAGGGCACATCTTCTATGCCCGCAGCAAGGAGCTGCTCGATGAGCTGGCGGCGGCCGAGGACGAGATCACATCCCGCAGCGATGCCGTGAGCGGCTTGTTGAGGATCAATGCGCCGTTCACCTTCGGCGTTCTGCACCTGGCCCCGCTATGGGGCGCCTTCAGAGCCCAACACCCCAAGGTCAAACTGGACGTGACGCTGGCGGACCGCCTGGTTGATCTGGTGGAGGAAGGCTACGACGTGGCCATCCGCATCGCCACGCTGGCGAGCTCCACCTTGGTCAGCAAACGCCTCGCCACCACCCGCATGGTGCTGTGCGCATCGCCGCAGTATCTGAAGCAGCGCGGCACGCCCAGGCACCCGAGCGAACTGGCCAACCATGCCGTGATCTCGTACAGCTACTGGTCAACCAAGGATGAATGGCACTTCAAGGGGCCGGCCGGCGCCGTGAGTGTGAAAACCGATCCCTGCATTCACACCAACAACGGCGACACCTGCCGCGCGGCCGCCCTGGCCGGCCAGGGCATCATCCTGCAGCCCAGCTTCCTGGTGGGCGCTGATCTGGCCTCGGGCGCCTTGCAGGAGTTGATGCCGAAATTTCGTTCGCTTGAGCTGGGCATCTACGCCATCTACCCAACCCGCAAACACGTGTCGCCCAAGGTGCTGGCGCTCGTCGACTTCTTGACAACGCATCTCGCCCGATCGGGGGCGACCTGGTAACGGCCAACGCGGACGACTGCCGACACTGCCTGCAACGGTTCGATTGGCACGACCCGGCGCCGCGCTGCGGCCTGGAGCCGCGCACGCTCAAGAATCAGGAACCGTTCTCGGGCGACTGCGCCTCCAGGCTGCGGGCCAGGAGGCGGCTGAGGATCTTGTCCAAGGCGCGCCGTTCGGTTGACGTCAGCACCGACAGAAACCAGGCCTCGGTCTGGCGCGCGCGCGGAATGATGGCGCCACACATCTTGACGCCAGTGCGGGTGAGAAACAGCACCAGCCTGCGACCATCGCGGGGGTCATTGCTGGCCGCGATCAGGCCCAGCTCCACCAGCCTGCGCTGGGCACGGCTCACGCGTCCCTTGTCCATGCTGGTGTATTCGACCACTTCGTTGGGTGCCAAGGGTCCGTAGCTGTGCAGCGTCATCAGAATGCGCCACTCCGGGATCAGCAGGCCATGCTGCTGTTCGAACAGCGAACCAATCGACTGGCTCACGCGGTTGGCCACCACCGCCAGCTTGTAGGGAATGAATTCCTGCAAGACCAGCTTGTCAACGACCGCCGGACTGTCCTGGGTCCTATTCTTCCTGGAACGCGGAGGGGTCATGGCGCTGCGGTTCACTCCAAGGGGCTGGTGGCTTCGCGCAGCGCGGCGCTTACATCCGGACGCAGCGGGTTGCGACGCATCACCAGCACGGTCCAGAGCAGACTGTAGAGCAAGGTGCCGCCCAGCATGGCCGCGACATTGGTGTAGATGGCTGCGGCCATCTCCGGCGCCGGAGCAATGTTCAGGAACACGTAGCCCATGCCGAGAATGCCCAGCACCTGAGGCAGCGGAAATGCCGGGGAGCGGAAAGGGCGCAACTGCTGTGGCAGGCGCAAACGCAGCACGATGAGGTCCATATGCACAATGATATAGGCGACCAGCCAGCAGCCGGTGGCGGCCACCGTCAGTGTCAGGATGGAGGAGGCATCCATGCCCAGCGGGGCACGCACGGCACCGATTGCCAACGTGAAGACGAGCAGCGCCCAGATTGGCGCGCCCTTGCGATTCTCGCGCGCCAGAATGGAGGGCAGCTGGCCGCTTTGCGCCATGCCCTGGATCATGCGCGATACGCTGGCCAGAATGGTGTTGAGCAGCGTCGCGCTGCCCAGAATGGCCAACAGTGCGAAGCCGATGCTTGCCCTGGGTCCAAAAGTGGCCAGCGCCAGATCCATGTGCGCCGTGGCGCCCGCCAGTTTCTGCGCCGGCAGCATTACCAGCCCGGCCAGGCAGAACAGACCATAGACCGCCACGATCATCATCAGGCCAATCAACATCGAACGCGGCACATCGCGCACCGCCGAGCGCGCGTCGCAGATCATGGGGCAGACGAACTCAAGCCCGACCAGGCCCCAGATTGCCAGCGCCACCAGTGACACGGCCAGCTTGAAATCGAGCGCGCTGGCGGTGAGGACGGTGGCGATGGCGGCGCGGTCGGCGCTGGCCAGCGCCACCAGACCAATGATGAACAGTCCGCTGAACATGATGGCCACCAGCGCGCTCTGTAGCCGGGCAAACAGGTCGACGCCACGCAGATTCAGCGCACAGAACACCGCCAGCAACAGCAGGCTGGGATAGCGTACCGCCGCGCTGAAGCCCGGCGCCACCTGCTCCGTCAAGGTGTCGACCAGCACCAGCTCGGCGGGAATCGCCAGCAGCGCCACCGCCACGTAGCCGGACAGCGTGGCGACGATGGCCAGGCCCGGCCCGAGCGCGGCCTCGGTGTAGGCGCTGACCGACCCCGAACTCGGCAGCATCAGCGACAGTTCCGCAAAGGACAGCACGTAGGACAGGGCCAGCAGGGCCGACAAACCAATCGCCAGCAGAAAGTTCACGCCGCCGATGCTGGCGCCATTGAGCATGCTGATCATGGTGCTCTGAACCACCACCACCCCCACGGCGGTGGCCACCATGGCCGGCAGACCGAGCGCGCCGGCGCGCCCTGGATTGGGCGGCATCGCGCCGGTTTGTTGATTGGCAGGCATGCAGTACTCCTTGTTGTGAGGGTTGCGTCGATAACGTCGTTAGCGGGGGCTTTGCGCAGCGACGGCTAGGCGCCGCCAAAGCTGGTGAGCTTGGTGTCGAGGTAGGCGGCCAGGCCCTCCTGAGCGCTCTCCGAGCCGTAGCCGCTCTCCTTGACGCCACCAAAAGGGGTCTCGGGCTGAGACACACCAAAGTGGTTGACGCCAACCAGGCCCGCCTCGATCCGGTCCGACACCGTGTGCGCCAGCGTCAGGTCACGCGTGAACAGGTAGGCAGCCAGGCCGTAGGGAAGCGCATTGGCCTGCGCCACCGCGTCATCGAGATCCGTCCAGGCATTGATCACGGCGATCGGGCCGAATGGCTCCTGTCGCCTGACCCGGGCCGACGACGGCACGGCCGCCAATACCGTTGGCGCAAAGAAGTAGCCACTGCCGTTGACGCGCGTGCCACCGCACATCAGCGTGGCGCCGCAGGCCAGCGCATCGTCCACCAGCGCCTGCATCTCCGTGACTCTGCGAACGTGGGCAAGGGGACCCATATCGATCCCGGGCTCAATGGGATTGCCGACCCGAAGCTTGCGCGCACCCTCGCAGAAGGCGTTCAGAAAGGTCTCGAACAAGGAGGCATGCACCAAAAAGCGCGTGGGCGAGGCGCACACCTGCCCGGCGTTGCGGTACTTGGCGTCCACCGAAAGCCGTGCCGTCTGCGCAGCGTCGGCGTCTGGCAGTACCAGCACCGGTGCGTGGCCACCCAGCTCGGCGGTGTAGCGCTTCATGCCCTGGGCGCACAAGGCTCCCAGTTGCTTGCCCACCGGGATCGAACCCGTGAACGACACCTTGCGGATACCTTCGTTGGCGATCAACCTGGACGAAACCCGCTGCGGCTCGCCAAACACCAGGTTGAGCACGCCGGCTGGCAAGCCAGCGTCGTGAAACGCCCGCACCAGCGCCACCGCCGTGCCTGGCGTCTCCTCGGCAGGCTTGAAGACCGCGCTGCAACCGGCCGCCAGCGCAGCGCCCACCTTGCGCGCCGGCAGGTTCATGGGAAAGTTCCAGGGCGTGAGCAAGGCGGCGGGCCCAACCGGAACCCGGGACACCACTTGGGACAACACCGTGCCGGTGCGCCGCGGCACGACTCGACCATAGTTGCGCTTGCCCTCCTCGGCCAGAAAGTCAATGATGTCGGCGCTCAGCAGCACTTCGCGCCGGCTCTGCGCCAGCGGCTTGCCCTGCTCCAGCGTCATGATCCGCGCAATGCCTTCGGCGCGTTCGCGCAGCAGCCCGGTGGCGCGCGCGATGATTTCGTGGCGGGCGCAGGCCGAGATTGCCTTCCATGTCTGGAAGCCGCGCTGCGCCGCGGCCACAGCCTGGTCAAGCTCCTGGTCGCTTGCCAAAGGCACGGTGCCGAGCACCGACTCGTCGGCGGGATTGACGACCGCGCGGGTGCCGCCGCTACCCCTGGCACGCCAATCGCCGTCGATGTACAGAGCCGGTTCGGGGTAGTTGCTCACAGGGTTCCCAATCATTGGATGCGGGCCGCGTCGGCATTCGTCCGGCGTCGTGCGGCCCCGTAACTGCTCGTTGGTGGTTCGCGCTGACCTCTCGCCTTCGCCTGGAATCGGAATACAGTTGCAAGTGCAACGGTCTTCACAATTCGGCATCAGCGTTTCACCGCGCCGATGATAGTGATGACGCTGAGACTGTCAAGGCTTGTACTCAGCAACATCGCAGAGGGTATTCCCTAGCCGCAAATATTCTGGCGTCATTGCCAATTTTGGATATTGGTTGCACTTGCAACTAACGTATTCTGGGGTCCTCGGACTGTATGCCGGTGCTCGCCGGCATCAGCAGCCCCACCTCAAGGACCCATCCATGGCGTACGACATCGAACAGCTCAAAAGCGCCAATGCGCGGCATCTGTGGCATCCCATGGCCCATCCCAAGGCCATGCTGGACACTCCTCCCGACATCATTGCGCGCGGCGACGGCGTCTGGGTCTGGGACATCGACGGTCACCGCATGCTCGACGGCGTGGGCGGCCTGTGGAGCGCCAATCTGGGGCACAGCAACCGGCGCCTGCGCGATGCCATCGTGGCGCAGCTCGACGAGCTGCCCTTCTACAACACCTTTCGCGGCACCACCCATCCGCGGGCCATTGAGCTGTCGCAGGAGCTGGCGCGCATGATGGCGCCCGAGCAGGTGGGCGCCGTGATGTTCGGCAGCGGTGGCTCGGACGCGGTGGAGGCGGCCCTCAAGCTGGCGCGCCAGTACTGGAAGGTGCTGGGCCAGTCCGACCGCACCAAGTTCATCAGCCTGCGTCAGGGCTATCACGGCGTGCACTTCGGCGGTATGTCCGTCAACGGCAACACCAATTTCCGCCGCGCCTATGAACCGTTGCTACCCGGCTGCTTCCACGTCGACACGCCATGGCTCTATCGCAACCCCTACACCGACGATCCGATTGAACTGGGCCGCATCTGCGCCGAGCTGCTGGAGCGGGAGATCATCTTTCAGGGCCCGGACACCGTGGCCGCCTTCATCGCCGAGCCGGTGCAAGGCGCAGGCGGCGTCATCGTGCCGCCGCAGAACTACTGGCCGGCGGTGCGTCAGGTCTGCGATCGACACGGCGTGCTGCTGATCGCCGACGAAGTGGTGACCGGCTTCGGCCGCACCGGCCACCTGTTCGGCACCCGCATGTGGGGCGTGAACGCCGACATCTGGTGCCTCGCGAAGGGCCTGTCCAGCGGCTACGTTCCGATCGGCGCCACAGCCATCGGCCAGCGCATCGTCGACACCTTTCTCGGCGCGCCGGCGGGCATTGGCGCCATCGCCCATGGCTACACCTACAGCGCGCACCCGGTGGCGGCGGCGGCGGCGCTGGAGAGTCTGAAACTCGTCCAGGAGCTCGACCTGCCAGGCAACGCCGCGCGCGTGGGTGCCCATCTACAGGCCCGCCTGGCGGATTTCGTGAGCCGGCACGTCCATGTTGGCGATGTGCGCGGCGTCGGCCTGATGGCCTGCATCGAGATGGTCGAGTCCAAGCAGGGCAGGAAGCCCCTTGCCCGCGGCAATGATCTGCCGCAGCGCGTCGCCCGCGCCACCTACCGACGCGGCGCGATGGTGCGTGTATCGGGGCCGAACATCATTCTCTCGCCACCGCTGATCATCACCCGCGAAGAGGTGGATGTGCTGGTCGATGCGCTGGACGCGGCCTTCGCCGAAGTTGAAGCGGGGCGGTAGCACCATGGCATCCCCAAAGTGCGCGCGCGTGCTGCTGATCGGCACCGCCGATACCAAGGCCGACGAACTGCAGTTCATGCGTCACTGCATCGAAGAGGGTGGCGGCAGCGTGCTGGTAATGGATGTGGGCATCCTCGGACAGGCGCCATTCCAGCCGGAAGTCACCAATGCCGAGGTTGCCGCCGCGGCCGGTGTGGGCTTGCCGGAGTTGGCGGCCCTCGGCGACGAGAACCAGGCCATGTTGCACATGGCGCGGGGCGCGGCGCGCCTGGTTGCGCAGCTCTACCAGCAAGGCCGCGTGGATGGGCTGCTGGCCTTGGGCGGCACGATGGGCACTGATCTGGCACTGGACGCGGCGGCAGCCTTGCCGCTGGGAGTCCCCAAAGTGGTGGTATCCACCATCGCCTATTCGCACCTGGTGCCGGCGCAGCGCATACCCGCTGATCTGATCATGGTGTTGTGGTCCGGTGGTCTTTATGGCCTCAACAGCCTGTGCCGCTCGTCGTTGGCGCAGGCCGCGGGCGCCGTCCTGGGCGCCTGCCGTCACGCGCGGCCGCCACGGTTCGACCGCCCACTGGTTGGCATCACGTCGCTGGGATCGAGCGTGTTGTCCTACATGAAGCGGCTCAAGCCGGCGCTGGAGGCACGCGGCTACGAAGTGGCGGTGTTTCACACCACCGGCATGGGGGGACGCTCCTTTGAAGACCTGGCCGAGCAAGGGCGCTTTGCCGCGGTGTTCGACTTCAGCCTGCAAGAGCTCGCCAATCATCTTGGCGGCTCCTGTGTCACGGCCGGCGCCTCACGCCTGACCGGCGCCGGGCGCGCCGGTGTGCCGCAGATCGTCGCACCCGGCGCCACCGACATGGTGGACTACCCGGCCTGGTCGCAGCCGTCGGCGCGCTTTGCCGATCGCCCCAGCCATGCGCACAACCGGCTGATCGCCTCGTCCATGGGCGATGTGGCCTTGCGCGAGGAGGTTGCGCGGGAGATCGCGGCGCGGCTGCAGGCTGCGCGCGCCGCGACCTGTCTGCTGCTGCCCCGGGCCGGCATCGAGGAATGGGACCGCGCCGGTCAACCGCTGCACGATCCGCAAGGTCTGTCGGCATTCATGACCGTGGCAAGAGCGCAGGCCAGCGCGCCGACGGAGGTGATCGAGCTCGATGCCCACATCAACGATCCGGCGTTTTCCGATGCCGCGCTGACCGTGTTCGACCGCTGGGTCGCAGCGGGCATCGTGGTCGCAGGCGCGACGCCGTCATCGTCGCCATGAAGCGGGCACTGGTGCTTGACTTTGGCGGGGTGGTCACGCGCACCCTGTTCGAGACCCATGCCGCGACTGAGGCGGCGCTGGGCTTGCCGGCAGGCACTCTGACCTGGCGTGGGCCGTTCGACGCCGCCGCCGACCCGCTGTGGCAGGACATGCAGGACGGGCGCATCAGTGAACGGGACTACTGGATGACGCGCACGCGCGAGGTGGGGCTGCTGCTGGGTGAATCCTGGGACCGCATGGAGACCCTGGTGACGCGCGCGCGCGGTGCCGATCCGGCGTCGGTGATTCGACCGCAGGCCATCGCGGCGGTCGAGGCCGCCAAGGCGGCCGGCTGCGCATTGGCCATCCTGTCCAACGAGCTGGACCTCTTCTACGGTGCCGCGCTGCGCGCCCGCGTGCCGATCCTGCGCGAATTCGATTGCATCGTCGATGCCACCTACACCGGCGTGCTCAAGCCCGACGCACGGGCCTATGCGCTGTGCCTGGCGCAACTCGACCTTCCGGCCAGCGCCTGCCTCTTTGTCGACGACCAGCTACGCAACGTCGAGGGGGCGCTGCGCGCGGGCATGCAGGCGCTGCACTTCGATGTGCTGGATCCGGCACGCTCGTATCGGCAGGCGCTGCAGTGTCTTGGAGTTCCTCTGCCGGCGTCCCTGCAGCCGAGCCTGACGATGGCGGGCTACTCGGATTGCGCAGAATGACAGCTACTCAAGAGCGTGGTGCCCGCTCTGGTTCCGTGGAGGCGCTTGTGCGGCGCTAGGGTGCTGAACCCGCAGCAGGGTGGGGGCACACGCCGCTGCGAAGGGTTGTTCGTTCGTAGGCTGACAAACCACGCAATCCGGGGAGCAGGCTGCCTGGCTGTTCTGCGCAGGTCAAGGGGGAGCCCGCAGGGCGGAGGACACGGAGCAGAACAGCCAGGCAGCCTGCTCCCCGCGCCCGCAAGTTGGTGCATGTCCTCTTACGCAGTCGATCCAACCCCCTGCATCGATCCATACGCAAACTGGAGTCGCTTGGGTAAGCACCTCGAGCAAGTGCCTATCAGATCAAGCGAGCGGACTGCCCGGCATTGCGCAGTGTCTCCGACGGCAGTTCCCCAAACATGCGGCGATAGTCATTGGCGAAGTGGCTCAGGTGCCAGAAACCCCAGCGGGCCGCGATGTCCTGGACCGACTGCCGCTCGGGGCCGCCGGACTTCAGCATCCGGCGCACGCCATTGAGGCGCATGGCGCGCAAGTAGCTCACCGGATTGAGCTGCAGGACCTCCTGGAAACTGTATTGCAGGGTGCGTCGGCTCACCTTCAGGGCGCGGCACAGGTCTTCGACGGTGAGCGGCTCCTCCACGTGCTCGCGCATGTGGTCCTGCGCGCGGGCAACCAGCCTGTGCCGATGCGTGGGCGAGCTGGCACAGCGGTCTGCGGCGCTGACGACGCCATCGACCGCCTTCACGACGCTCGACAGCAGGGCTTGCTCCAGCCCCTTCTGCATGGCTGCGTACTTCAGCATCGCCGGTGTGCGCGAGACCGAGTCCAGGGCGGTCAGCAAAAAGCCGCGAAACTCGTTGACGCATTCCCTCGAAGCATGAATGACCGGGCGGTGGAGCAGCTCACGTTCAATGTCACGCTGCTCGATGTCCCGCGCATACTGTGCCAGCACCTGGCTGGGAATCGACACCGCGACCACATCGAAATGCTCCGGTGCCGTGAATGCCAGCGCGTCGCCGCCGCCCATGGTCATGATCGCATCCGACGTGATGGGGCGACCACAGAAGTAGCCCTGCCCCTGCATCGCCACGGGCACACCCAGCACCCGATCGCCCGCGCGCATCAGACCTTCCTCGTGCACCGATTGATTCGTCACCTCGCGAAACAGCTGGATGCCGCGAAAGCAAATCTCCATGAAGCGACCCTCGAACTGTCCCGGTGAAAGCTGCTCATAGACCTGCTCCCAGTCGCGCAGGCACTGCGCCTGTTCGTCAGCGTCATGGGTCTCGCGGCGCACCATCGAATAGAGCGCGCTGTCGGTCACCGGTGGGAGCGATGCAAGGGATGTCGGGTTCATGCCAATCTCGAACGATGCGTTGCCTGTCGGACCCCGCAGTAAAGCAGAACAGCTTTCGGAATGCAACACCGATTGGCAAAGGTGCTCGCAAGAAGCACGAGCTGCGTATAAACGTTTTCCCTAGTCTTGCCGATTTGGGA
>Ga0073899_10005845_pt1 | contig 10651 bp, 12 predicted proteins | sample KloWWTmetaKNB5Ph_FD_88975 | JGI IMG/M metagenome (GOLD analysis project Ga0073899, IMG submission 88975) | Active sludge microbial communities from Klosterneuburg, Austria, studying microevolution and ecology of nitrifiers - Klosterneuburg... | ecosystem: Engineered > WWTP > Aerobic digester >...
CCTTGCTTGGCGAAGAGCCTACTTCGCTGGGCACCTTCAATACGCAGCTCGATCACAGGGCAGTTCAGCTTCGCCTATAGCCAAGCTAGTCCAGGCATCGCGGGGCCTTCGGCGCCGTCAGCTAAATTCGCCCTTCAGAGAAAATAACGATCGACCGCCCTGCCCTCACGGCTTGTGCGACGCTGCGCATGGCCCACGGGTTGTCTTGGCCGAGCGGGATGACGGTCCCGTAGCCCAGCCAGGCCAAAGAATCCAGCGCGCACTTCGACCACAAGGTCCTCTTGGCGTAGAGCGAGCTCGCAGGTAAAGACCAGGGGCCGGGGGCTGCTCAGGGCGAACACAACACCATCAAGAATTAGCGAGCCTCGAACGTAAGCGTGCTGCGTATTTCGGCGGTTTTGATCGGCCGGTTCGAGGACGTGATCACGCGGATCGGTGATCATGATCAGCGGTCTTCAATCGGACTGGCAGCTTCTGGTCCCAAACTGGACATGGCGGTTCGGGCATTGAACAGCGGGAAGCGGCCATTATGAGAAGACCCCAGTTATGGCAAGTTGGGGGTTGGCGTAGGCCGGGAAGCCCCGTAGACGCTTGCGATCTGCAGCGCAGCGACGCATCGCACTGGACATAATTCCGCTGCTCTGGCAGCACTGGCGGTCTCACTCTTGGAGATCGTCATGGTCAATATTCATGCATTGCACCCTATGGTCCGAGCCTGGTTGCTCGAAGGACCTGTGTCTGCTCATGTCCCGGCGTATGTCGCGCGTCTTTGTCGTGGCCGCTATGCAACCGCTACCTCTGGTCGCTGTTTGAACGGCGTGGCGCACTTTGCGCACTGGATGTCGATGTGCCACTTGCCGGCACACATGCTCGACGAAGGCTGCATCGACCAGTTCCTGCGCTACCACTTGCCGCGTTGCGACTGCCCCGGTGGGGCGCTGCGCACGCCGCGGGACCTGCATGCTGCGCTCGTGCCACTGCTGACGATCCTGCGTGAACAGCAAATCATCGCGCAGCCACCGCCAGCGGCAGGCCCGATCGCCGACGAGCTTCGCAGTTACGACACCCACATGCGCGATGCGCGAGGCTTGACCGACGCGACCCGCCGCGGTTGCCTGCGCATCGTCGGGCGACTGCTGGCGAAGTTCGCAGGTCGGCCGGTCGTCGTTGGCGAGCTGCAGCCCCAGGACGTGCGGCGGTTCATCGCCGAACAGCTGGAGTTACTGGGCACCACCAGCAACGCCATCACGATCGCGGCCACGCTGCGCGCCTACCTGCGCTACCGCGCCAGTTGCGGCGACGCAGTGCAGCCGCTGCTGGCTGTCGTCGCATCGCCCGCGCACTGGAGCTTGGCGTCGCTGCCGCGAGGCCTCAAGCCGCAGGAACTGGAGCGGCTGCTGAGTTCCTTTACGGACGCGGTGCCTTCACCTCGGCGAGGCTATGCCGTCGTGCGCCTGGCGCTCGATCTGGGGCTGCGCAGCGCCGAGATCAATCGGCTGCAGTTGACCGACATCGACTGGCACATCGGCACCCTCACGCTCAAGCGAACGAAGTCACGCCGGCAGGACATCCTGCCATTGCCCGTGGCCACCGGCCAGGCGCTGGAGGCCTACCTTCGACACGAGCGCCCCAAGACCAGCAACGGGGCGGTGTTCGTGCGCCACCTCGCGCCCCACGACGAGCCCATTGGGGTGGACGGCATTCGTCGCGTGGTGCGCGACGCGTTCCGCCGCGTGGGCATTGCGCACGGGCGCACCCATGCGCTGCGCCACACGCTGGCATGCAGGCTCGTGGGCCAGGGCGCCTCGATCAAGGAAGTGGCCGACGTGCTGCGGCACCGGTCGCTGAACACCTCGCTCATCTACGCCAAAGTCGACCACGGCGCGTTGGCCGGGGTGGCATTACCGTGGCCCGGGAGCGCGCAATGAGCGCCCGAACCACCTTGCAGGCCAGGGTCGAGCAGTACCTGGCCGAGCGGCGGCGCCTGGGCTTTGAGCTCCGTAGCATGGGCCACGGACTGGCGCGTTTCGCCCGGTACGTCGCCAAGGTCGGCCATCAGGGGCCGCTGACGGTCGATCTGATGGCCGCCTGGGCTCGCCAAGCCGAGAGCGGCCACGGCGACCGCGCAACTTCTGCGCGCCGGCTGCAGATGCTGCGGCCGTTCACCGGCTGGCTGCGCCAGTTCGAACCGGCCACGCAGGTGCCCGACGAAGCTGTCTTCGGCCGGGTTCCTGGCCGGATGGCGCCGCACGTCTACCGCGAGCAGGAGATCGTCGAACTGCTGGCCGCGGCCAGGCAGCTGGGGCCACCGGGTGACCTGCGCGCAGCGGTGATGGAGGCGCTGTTCGGCCTGCTGGCCTGCACGGGGCTGCGCATCGGCGAGGCGCTGGGGCTGCAAGAGGCCGATGTGGACCTGAAGGCCGGGGTGCTGACAGTCCGGCAGAGCAAGTTCGGCAAGTCCCGCCTGGTGCCACTGCACCCGAGCGCCGTCGAGGCCTTGGCACGCTACCGAACGCAGCGCATTCGCCATGTGCGCACAACGCCTGAGACGCCGTTCTTCGTGGCCACGCGCGGACGGTTGCTCGGGCAACCTGTTGGCGATCACCAGGCACGCCGCATCTTCGACCAGCTGCGCAAACAGCTCGGCTGGGTCGACCGCGGCAGCCACGGCGCGCCTCGCGTGCACGATCTGCGCCACGCCTTTGCGGTACGTCGGTTGGTGCTCTGGCATGAGCAAGGGATGGACATCAACCAACGCATGCTGGCGCTGTCGACTTACCTGGGCCACGCCAAGGTTTCCAACACCTACTGGTACCTCACCGGCGTGCCGGAGTTAATGGGCCTGGTCGGCCAGCGCTTTGAGCGCTTCGCCAATCCGTGGGAGGACGGCGATGAGTAAGCCGACGAACCCACGGGCTGCACCAAGCTTTGCCGCGCTGGTGCAGTCCTTCTTCACCGAGCACTTGACGCAGCAGCGCGCCATGAGCGCGCGCACCGTAGTGACCTACCGGGACGCGTTCGTGCTGTTCTTGGACTTCGCCGTAGGCCGCCTGCACAAGCAGCCCACCGCGATCCGGTTGGACGACATCACCTCGACGCTGATCCTTGCCTTCCTGGACCACCTGGAGCAGGACCGGGGCAACGCGGTGCGCACCCGCAATGCCCGACTGGCGGCGTTGCGTGCGTTCCTGAAGTTCGCGGGCCATCGTGACGTTGGTGCGCTGCACGTCGTCGAGCAGGCCCTGGGCGTGCCGATGAAGCGCTTCGAGCGACCGATGCTGGGGTTCCTGTCTCGCGAGGAGATGCTGGCGATCATTGGCAAACCCGGCGCGAGTTGGACCACTCAGCGCGATCACCTGCTGCTGCACATGCTCTACAACACTGGCGCCAGAGTCTCGGAGATCATCGGGGTGCGCTTGGCCGATGTCGTGCTCGATGGCGCAGCCTGCGTGCACCTGCATGGCAAGGGGCGCAAACAGCGAACGATGCCGCTGTGGCGCTCGACGATCAAGGCGATCCGGGCTTGGTTGAGGCTCAATCCCGGGTTGAAGCCGACCTCGGCGCTGCTGCCCAACCGGGCCGGCCACCCGATGACACGCACCAACGTTACACAGCGGCTTGCACTGGCAGTGAAGGCGGCAACCGCAAGTCTGCCGAGCCTGCGTGACCGCCGCATCTCGCCTCATACCATTCGACACTCCACTGCCATGCACCTGCTGCAATCGGGCGAGCCCATTGAAGGGATCGCACTGTGGCTCGGCCACGAGAGCCCGACCACCACGCATCAGTACGTGGAAGCCAGCCTCGCGATGAAGGAGAAGGCGCTTGCCAAGCTGCAGGACCCCAACACCGCCAGCCAGCGCTTCCGGGCATCGGACTCGCTACTCAAGTTCCTGAAGACGCTGTGATTATGAAAAGGGGATCGGCGCGCGGACAGGCCATGTACGAGGCAGTCTGTGCGCCGGTCAACCTCCAACTTGCCATAACTGGGGTCTTCTCATAATGGCCGGTACCCGCTTGAACACAAGCCATCAGACGCCTTCGACCCTGAGCAGCCGCTCGCCATACCAATATCGATAGCTGAAATCCGACTTTGTCGGCAACGGCGCGGCTCCCGTCTGTGCGAGGCGGCGCCACTTGCCAACGACGTCTGTATTGAATGCAACAGCGCCACGCGCACCACTCATGCTCTGGGCTGCGCGCATTCGCTCAGAGCCTGCGTCTTGAGTTCGGCGCCGTGACGCCGACGTGTGAACGACGTGGTGGTCACGCACAAGCGCCTGCTGAATGAGTCGGGTGACGGTTCCGACGTGGGGCTGCTGTGTGCGGAGCTGAACGCCTTGATGCAGCGCGATGCGAACCACCTGAGGACAACGCGGACAGGGTGATTGATGGCCTGGCCCTCGATGCCTATCGATCGTCCAGCGCGACCAGTTCGGCGAGCACCTCGGAGATGGGCCGCCCCGTGATCATGAACCGGCTGCCGCCGTGCCATGTCGTCATGTTGAACGTACCCGCATTCCCGTCCTTAAGCGGGTAGTACTGATTGGCCGGCTCGTGGTGCAGGTCGTCCATGACCAGCAGTCGCTTGGGGCCGAGTGGAAACGTCACGATCACGCCGGGGGTTCCGAACCCGTACTTCTCGCGCTCCTGGTGATGCATGGCCACCGGCTTGTCGGTGGTGATGAAGACATCCGTGTCGCAGCACACCACGGACCAGCGCTTCTTCAGCAGCATCCTGGCGATGTCGCCGGTTTGGGCCTTGACCATGTCGGCGAAGAACCGGTCGTGTTCGTTCTTGCCCCACGCGCGGTAGGCCTGCCATCCATGGGTGTCGATGGCCTGCACCTTCCCATTGATGTCGACTTCCTCCACGTCGGGATTGCCGTCCGGCCTCAGGGGCGCATCCTTGAAGGAGGCCAGGATCGATTGATGCATGCGTTCGACCTGTTCCCGCACCGCCGGATTGCGCAGGTGCATGATCGCCATGAACAGGGACAGGCCCTTGCGCACATCCTCGTCGCCGAGCCCGACGTAGCCCTCGGCAAACTCCGGCCAACGACTCCCTAGCAGTGTCTCCACCTCGCCCAGCCGGCTTTCGAGGTCCCAGCTGCGCGAGCCGTCTTCCTGGAACGGCGTGTACAGAAACCGTTTCGCGCACACGTTACGCACGTGAGTCAGCTTCTCGTCGCCGTCCTCATCCCGCTTGGAGAAGATCCAGACCTGGGGCGAGTCGGTCTCACGCGTTTGCTGTGTCGCGAAGTACCGCAGGTAGAACTTAGGGACCCAGTGCTGGTTGACCGGCTGCGGCTTGGATTTGACTTCTGCGCTTCGGCCCTCGCCCATTCGTCATCCCCTGGACATGAGGGCAACCAGCAGGCCCAGGCCAATGAGCAGCGCCGCCTTGTCGGCCGGGTTATCCGCCTTGTCGGAGGGCACGGGTACCCCATGGGTCTGCACCTGCTGCGCCAGGGTATCGGCCTTGAGCAAAATCATGTGCGGTTCTTCGCCCAGCACCTGGGCGAGCTTGCGCAGCTGCGGCAGCGTCATCGCGGCCTGGCCGGCCTCCAGGCGCGAATAGGCCGACTGACCGATCTCCAGCACGCCCGCCATGTCGGCCTGCGTGAGCTGCATTGCCAGCCGCCGTTCCTCGATCACCTTGCCCACCAGGGTCGCATAGGGCAGGACACCGCTCATGGGCAGGGGGTTGACAGGATTCCTTTGGTTCACGTATCCTCTAAACGCATACTTGATTAAGGCATATTTTATGCGCAAAACGCCTTCCACGGTATTCGCGCCCGGCCAAGCCATCCGGACATCCCGGCTCGTGTATTGGCACAAGGGTATCGCCACCGACCAGTGGCTCAACGGCGAGCAGCTGGTGATCTCCTGCTCGGGGCGCGCCGGCAAGGTGGTGCTGGAGCCGATGCCCGTCTTCACCGCCGGCATGGGCGCCGAGGAGATGCCGCAGTTGTCCGCGTTGTCCCGCGAGATCGTGCTCTACCAGGCGCGCCAGATGCTGGGCAAGCCGTACTCGCTGATGGACTTCAACTGCGAGCATTTCCTGTATCAAGCCTTCGGCCTGACGCCGCAAAGCCCGCAATTCGCCACGCTCCTGGGTCTGATCGCCGGATTTGCCCTGCTGCGGGCGATCTAGGCATCGCCTGCGCAGGGCTGACTTCTTGTTCAACGGGACGGTGTTGATGCCGATGCTCGCGTTCGGTCAACCAGCCGCGACTACTGAGCGTCGGCAACCAGTCTTGAACGGACATTCAAGTTGTGCGCCATGACCGGCAGCTCCAGAACGGGAACGACTGGACGTTTGTTGACCCGAAAGCCGGTCTCAGCGAAACAGCACCGAAGTCGACAGCGCAATCTTCTGAACCTCAGCGCCAAAGAAGGTGCCACCGCCCAAGTTTGTGGCACCGAAAGGGGACTGGCCCGCAATAAGAGGAAGAGGCCTTCAATCGTGCTGCGCCGAGAACGCCGAGGATAGCTGTTTGGCCCTCGCGACCTCGTCGCTGTGCAGGTAGATCGAGGTCGTCGAGATCGACGCGTGCCGCAAGTTGTCCCGCACGGTCGTCAGTTGCGCGCCGCGCGCCAATGCATGCGTCGCATGTGTATGCCTCATCCAATGTGGCGTTGCGCGTCTTAGTTTCTCGGCCGTCGCCGGGCTGTCGGCTTCAATTACCTGCGCCGCCGTCGCAAAAAACCGCCGCATCACGCCCCACAGGCGCCCCGCCGTGATACCGGCCTGGCTGTCCTCCTCAAGGCTACCCACCAGAGGCGTATTGCGGCTCCAGCGCGCCGGAGTGATCGGCAGGCCGCGCTGCATCAGGTAGTGGTCCAGCGCCGCGCGCGCCATCGGCGGCAGTGCCACCTTCCCCGACTTGCTGCCTTTGCCCACCACATGCAGCCAGTGGTCGTCGTGGGTGTCGCGCTCGATCGAGCCCAGGGTCGCACCAACCAGTTCGCTCGCACGCAGGCCGGTTGCATAGGCGAAATCGAGCACGAAGCGCAGCCGCTGCGCCGCCGGCACTTCCCAGCCATAGGACCACTCCAGGCCGTCGGCGATGGTGCGAACGGGAGCCCATTCACCGTCGCTGAACACGCGCGTGGCATCCAGCGGCGTAGATCGAACAGCGCCTCTGACCTTGATGCCGGCGAAGGGGTTGGCCAGCAGGTAGCGCTGCTCGATCAGCCACCGGTACATCGCGCCAAGCACCGACAAGGCATACGCTACCGAGCGGGCCGACAGCGCGCCGGCGAACGGTCGCCATTCCGGCGATGAGCGCGGCTGCGCCCGACCGATCCAGCGTCCGTGCGGCGCCGGCCGGCGCAGGAAGCCGCGGTAGGCGATGGCATCCTCGGCCGTCAGCGATGACAGCGCCCGTCCGCGCTCGACGATGGCCCAGAGAATCAGCCGCTCAGCCTCCTTGCGGTAGGCCCGCTGGGTTGAAGCAGACTCGTGCAGCGACAGCCAGGCTTGCACCGCTTCGTAGTCGTTCTTCGCATCCAGCGTGCAGGTGGCGCGCGGTGCCCGGAAGCTGCCCCGGGAGCCATCGACCTCGTGCGGCAGCACCAGCTTTTCCCAGGGGACGAGATCCTGTGGCGGGTAGGTGGCCACCAGCGCACGTGCGCGCTCGGTAAGCTGGGGGTGCGCTGCGAAGAACGCTTCGATACCGCGCGCGCCGGCCGCGCCGAGTCCCGGAATTGCCGCCCACCAACGGCGCCGTCGAGGAATTCGAACCGTAAGGTCGGCCAGAGTATTGATGCCGTGCGCACGCAAAGCGCTGATCGCGCGAGGCGACAGCCACAGCCCGATGTCGTCGGTGATCAGAGGCACGGGCGCTGGCAGCGCGCGCAGCATTTGAATCGCGTTGGCTACAGCGCGTGCGCGCTTTGACCGCTCGGCGTCGCCGTGCTCCAGCAGCGCGGCGAGATCGTCGCGGTGGCGGGACCTGGCGAAGGCGGCAAGCTGGCGGCGAATGTGGCCGAGCATTCCGCGCGCCGACTGGCCGGTGGCTTTTCTGTTTTCGAGGTAACGCGCTGCCGCCTCGAACGCCGGCAGGCCTTCGTACCAGGCGCGCAGCGCGGCCAGCGCGGCGGCGTCGGGAAAGCCGGGCGGACTCTGGTCCTCCACTGGCCTGGCTGTGAACTGGCTACTTTTCACAAATGCCAGTTTAACCCTAAAATATGGCTATGGTGATAAGAATAGTTATCGCAACAGCTTCGACTCGAGTCCAGCGGATCCGCGAGGGCATGGGCTGCGCTGCGCTCAGGCAATCGCGCGCAACAGCAACAGCGCCAGCGCCGCGAGGAACTGGCCATCTGCCAGCACACCCATGTCTAGGGCGTACGGCTCGAACTTACCCAAGGCCGCGATCGCGGCGCGCACGGCCTGAAGATCCGGCTGTAGCGCGTTCTCAGCGCCATCCGGGTCGTAGCGCCCCTGACCCAAGAACTCGCCGGCCTGCACGTAATAGCGCCATTCACTAATGAACTGCACCGGCTCGCTGATCCAGACCCTTTCGGTCGGCCCAAGGGCCTGGAAAGCGGCATGCTGCTCGCACCAATGCTCATCTCCCACAGGCGGCGGCGAGGTTGTGTCGAGAACGAATCCGTCGAATCGCTTGAGCTGCACGGGCTTGACGAACAAGCGGCCCTTGATGTCCGCGGGGTAGCCCTTTCGCACCTGGCGGCGCAGCCACGGGTGCAGTTCTGTCGGATAAGGATTCACCTCGGGCTCCTCGAGGCCTGCCAGAGCCATCGCCGAACGCATGAATTCGACCGAGCCCACTGGCAGGCACCGCCCTTCGGAAAGCAGCTGACGATGATCCTCCAGCTTCTCGATCGACGATCGCAGCGTGCGCATCCCGTCCGAGAGCATGGCGGCGGTGGAGACCGCACGGACCTCCAGCGATTGAAGATTCTGCAGAAGGACGGCGTCTATCGCCGGACTATTAGCGGCCACGGTGCGCGAGGCCGCTCTGGTTGTCCCGGGCTGCGAAGCCGGCACAAGGTGGGCAAACATGCACGATCTGCACGCGCTCGAACAGCGCTCCAATGCGATCCGCCTCCGCCTTAGCAGAAAACGGCGCCGGATTCGCTGTGAAGGTAGCATGGACTATGGGCTGCGCAAACATGCTCATCAACGCGACCGGGATCCTCCAGAGGGACGTCCGCGCCCAATTCGGGGAGGACTGGCGCAAGGGCGCCAGTGATTCGGTGGCTACTCACGTTCCCGTCCCCCGGGCAGCAGCAAAGCCGATTCTGCTGCTTCGGTATGCCGGACTTGACTGGCCAAATGCGTGATGATCTCTTTGAGCTTTTCGTGCAGCCAGTCATTTCCCTTGGAGGCCAGAAGAGCGTCGGACAAAGCGGCCAGCCAGCCCTGTACGCTGGCTTCGTCGGGCGAAATCGCCGGTGAAGCAGCCACATGACGCAACATCGCGGCGAGCCGCCTGGCTTCCTGTGAGTCAAGCACACCAACTTCGTTGTCCCCGCCGGGAGGGTCGATATAGGCAGCCGCGGCCAGCAGGTCGGCCTGTGTTGAGGTGACCTTGCCGGCCTGGCCGCTTCGGCGCTCAAAGGCCGCGGGGTTCGCCCGCGGTGTTGGGCTCACGATCTACCTCCCTTTGGGCATTGCGGCTGCATCCACTCAGTTTTGCGCCATTCCCAGGGGGCGGTTTGCCCCGGCTGGCTCCATAGGCCGCGCCGATTGATGCGCGCCTGGTCCGCGGCGGCGGCTACGGAGCTATCGCGCAGATAGCGTGGGTTCGCCCGGTTGGCCCAGGCCACGCCCGCCAGGACCATCTGGACATTGGCGGTCGTGCGCAAGGCAAGATCGCAGATGTGGCGGTCGTAGCGATCCAGGTCATGGCACCTGAAGGAGATGGTCTTGCCGAGGACCAGAGTCTTGAGCAGCTGCGTGGACTGTTCGGACCAGGGCTGAGCGGGCTTGCAGCGTCCACAGGCCCATGCGCTGGGCATCCAGGCCGCGGTCGATCAGGTCAAACAACAGCAGCGGGCGCACAACGCGGGTGGCCTCGGTGGAGCCTCGCGCAGGCCCAGCACGTGCTTGTTTCCCTTGGCGTCGATGCCCAGCGCCAGCAGGATGACGCTGTCGCGGAAATCGATGCCGTCGATCATCACCGCCTGTAGGTCCAGCGTGTCGAGCTTGCGTTTGAGCCAGTCATCCAGCTGCTGTTGGCTCGGGGCGAGAAGCGACGCGACACGGCGCTGCCGGAGGTGGCCGAGGAATGTTCATCCGGCGGCAGTTGATCAACCGTCTTGGCGTAACGGCGCGTGGAAACACCAGCGGCAATGGCCGCCATGGTGGCGGTGTTCAACAGATCGGGCGGGCCCGACCGGACAGATCGCGTGCTACAGATCCGGACAGATCGAAAACCCGCAACACTCGCCGAAAAAGCACTTGACATCTAATCCGACTGACGAAATAATACTGACGCGCCAGTAACATGGACTGACAGCAGCGGAATTGCTGGACTGAACAATAGGTATGCAGGAGTAGTTCTATGACTGATTTGACTCCGCGATCTTGGAAAGGTACCAAGAATCTCGTACCGCTACCGTATCGCGGGGTTAGTTACCAACCGTATACCGGAGAGATGACTGAATCTGCAATTAC
>Ga0073899_10005848_pt1 | contig 10648 bp, 7 predicted proteins | sample KloWWTmetaKNB5Ph_FD_88975 | JGI IMG/M metagenome (GOLD analysis project Ga0073899, IMG submission 88975) | Active sludge microbial communities from Klosterneuburg, Austria, studying microevolution and ecology of nitrifiers - Klosterneuburg... | ecosystem: Engineered > WWTP > Aerobic digester >...
TCGAGATCAACGTCGATGATCTGAAAGTCCATGCCCTTTTCGTGCAGGACGATGCGGCACTGGTGGCTGAATGGGTCGGTCGTGCCGGAGTACAGGGTCATCATAGGGCGTGGTTTCCTTCGCTTTTTCGCTGCATTGCTTCGCCAGGTGGAGCGAACTTGCGTGATCTATATAAAGACATAAGGCAGGCCCTCTGGCCTGCCTTCGTAGGACGGTGGCCGGCACATAGGCCAACCGGGTTACGCATTCAGGCGCTAGTGAACGTCTTTCCAGTATTCCTTCTTCAGCCAGATAGCGGCTACAAGCAGGAATCCGAGCAGGAAAATCATCAGGATGCCGATCTGCACGCGCTTGGCTTTGTGCGGTTCGGCGACATATGACATGAAGTTCACCAGATCAGCAATGGCGATGTCGTACTGCTGGGGTGTCATCGAACCAGGCGCTGCGCTGACCAGCGTTTTGACGACGTAGTGGTTTGCGACCTTGCCGTCTTTCTTTTCAACATGATGCTCGAACGAAGCCATCGTCGGCGACGCGATAAACGCGGCTCTGGCTTTCATTTCAGCATCATGATCAGTCTTCATTTCCTTGCCGTCAGCCTTGAATACCGCCTCGACCAGCTTGTTGGTACCCGAGAGTTCGTGCAGCGCATGCGGCATGCCGATATTGGGGGAGACCAGATTGTTCCAGCCGGTTTCACGAGCATCGTCCTGATAGAAGCCGCGCAGATAGGCAGCGAGCACTTCCGCAGGTGCGTCGGTGCTGCCGGTGACGGCCGCCGCAGAGTAGCTGCGCGCCATCACTGACAAATCCGGCGGGGCCGCGCCGAACCATTCTTTGGCATCCTTCGGATTGATCGCCGCTTTCATGGTTTCACCAATCTTGTCGGTGGTGAACATGAGGTTCTGCTTGATCTGATCTTCGGTCAGCTTGAGATCGGTCAGGCGGTTGTAGCGCATGTACTGCGCGCTGTGACAGTTGACGCAGTAGTTGACGAACAGACGGGCACCGCGCTGTAGCGATTCGATGTCGGTACGTTCAGCCTGAGTACCAACGAACTTGACTTCGGGGCCGCCCGAGGCGAAAGCGATAGTCGGCAGTGCCACGAGAGCCAGTGATACGAGAAGAGTTTTGAGTTTCATTGTCGTGATCTCCTGGCCTAGTGCGCTGTGACCCGAGCCGGTTCCGGCTTGGTCTTGTCAGCCTTGGTGTACCAGGGCATCAGGAAGAAGAACGCGAAGTAGCCGACCGTGCAGAGACGTGCCACCCAGGTTGCGATTTCGTTGGTATCGAGAAACTTCGCCCAGTCGCCGAACTGACCGAACACACTGGTTGGTTTGACGCCAAGGTAGCCGAGCACGATGAAGCAGATGATGAACATCGCGAAGTACGATTTGTACAACGTGCCGCGATAACGGATCGACTTCACAGCGCCGCGATCAAGCCATGGCAACGCGAAGAAAATCATGACCGACAAACCCATCGCGATAACGCCGGGGAACTGTGAACCGAACATCGGCGGTACGGCGCGCAAAATCGAGTAATACGGCGTGAAATACCAGACCGGTGCGATGTGCGCAGGTGTTTTCAGCGGATCAGCCGGGATGAAGTTGTTGTACTCAAGGAAGTACCCGCCCATTTCCGGCATGAAGAACACGATAGCCGTGAAAATCATAAGGAAGACGACCACGCCAACAATGTCCTTAACCGTGTAGTAAGGATGGAAAGGAATGCCATCGGAAGGGGCATTGGCATCCCAGCGGTTACCTTTCGGGCCTTTCTTGATTTCAACGCCGTCCGGGTTATTGGAACCGACTTCGTGCAGCGCGAGAATGTGCGCAGCGACGAGGCCGATCAACACCAGCGGCAGCGCGATCACGTGAAACGCGAAGAAACGGTTCAGCGTCGCGTCGCCAATGGCATAGTCACCGCGAATCCACACCGCAAGCTCGGGGCCGATAAACGGAATCGCCGAGAAGATGTTCACGATCACCTGTGCGCCCCAGAAGCTCATCTGGCCCCACGGAAGCAGATAGCCGAAGAACGCTTCGCCCATCAGGCAAAGGTAAATCAGCATGCCGAAGATCCACAGCAGCTCGCGTGGTTTGCGGTAGCTGCCGTACATCAGGCCGCGGCACATATGCAGGTAAACCACGATGAAGAACATCGAAGCGCCCGTGGAGTGCATGTAGCGGATCAGCCAACCGTAGTCGACGTCACGCATGATGTATTCCACAGAACCAAACGCAAACTGCGCGTCTGGCTTGTAGTTCATCGTGAGGAAGATACCGGTGACGATCTGCAACACCAGCACCAGCATGGCCAGCGAGCCAAAGTAGTACCAGAAGTTGAAGTTTTTCGGAGCGTAGTACTCCGTCATGTGTTCTTTGATCATCCCGGTCATCGGGAAGCGTTCATCCACCCACTTGAGTACAGGATTGGTGAACATGGAGGCGTGTTTGGAAGCCATGATTCTCAAGCCTCCTTGCCGTCTTGGCCGATGCCGATGACGAGCTTCATGCCGTCAATCTTGTGCGGCGGAATGACCAGATTGGTCGGCGCCGGCGAACCGGTGTAGACACGACCTGCAACGTCAAACTTGGAACCATGACACGGGCAGTAGAAGCCGCCGAGCCAGTCATTGCCAAGTTCGCCCGGGGTCAATTTGGCGGTTGGCGAGCAGCCGAGGTGGGTGCAAACGCCTTCCATCACCACGAGATCCGGGGAGATGGAACGCGTTTTCGAGTTCACATAACCCGGCTGGATCGACTTCTTGGAGTCGGCGTCCGACAACTGCGAAACCGGAATCTTGTCGAGCGAGGCGATTTGCTCGGCCGTCCGTTTCATGACCCAAACGACCTTGCCTCGCCATTCCACCGAGAGCTTTTCACCCGGTTTGATGCCCGAAATATCGACCTCGACGGGCGCGCCGGCGGCTTTTGCCCGCTCCGACGGAGCAAGCGTTGCGACAAAAGGGGCGACGACTGCAACGCCGGTGATGGCACCGGGCACTGCAGCAGCGGCGATGGCCATTCGGCGTCTTGACTTATTGACTGGTTCGCTCATGAGCTTTCCGCGATTCCCAAAAAGGATTTTTCTTCTAAGGCTTGGTTGGACTGCCCGAAACGGCCCCGCGAACGCGGGAATGTGTCTGGGCAGGAAAACTCACAGATTTTATCCGATGCGAGCGCTCGTATTGCAGTGCCGCAACAACAAGCCGCTTGCGGGACGCTCGCAACTGCCCGGATTTCGGGCAAAGTCAGGCGATTTGCGCTATCCTTTTAGGTTCGCTGCACCGCAGCAAAATCAAACTTTGACCGAGGAAACCATGTCCCTGCGCGTAGGCTTAGTCGGCTGGCGTGGCATGGTCGGTTCCGTTCTCATGCAACGCATGAGCGCCGAGCGCGACTTTGACACGATCGAAACCACCTTTTTCAGCACCTCTTCCGCCGGCAAGACCGCGCCGAAGATTGACGGCTGCAAAGTATTCGACCCGATTCTGAAAGATGGCAACGACATTACCGCGCTCAAAGGCATGGATGTGATCATCACCTGTCAGGGCGGTGACTACACGAAGGCCGTCTACAAACCGCTGCGTGAAGCGGGCTGGAACAGCCACTGGATTGACGCCTCCAAGATTTTGCGCATGGCGGACGACGCCATCATTATTCTCGACCCGATCAACATGCCGGTCATCAAAACGGCTCTCGGCAAAGGTATCAAAAACTGGATCGGTGGCAACTGCACCGTGAGCTGCATGCTCATGGGCGTCGGCGCGCTGTACAAGGCCGGCCTCGTTGAATGGATGCAGACGTCCACGTACCAGGCGGCGTCCGGCGGCGGCGCGCCCAACATGCGCGAGCTGCTAACGCAATACGGCGCGCTCTATGACGAAGTCGCCGACCTGCTCGCCGATCCAGCCAGCGCGATTCTTGATATCGACCGCAAGGTGACGGAGAAACAACGCGCCTTCACGCCAGAAGAAACCGCCAATTTCCGCGGCATTCCGCTCGGCGGCAACCTGATTCCGTGGATCGATGCCGACAACGGCGACGGTACCAGCCTTGAAGAATGGAAAGGCGGCGCCGAAACCAACAAGATCATGGGAATCGCCAACAAACTGCTTGGCTCCAACGCGGCACCGATCCCGATTGATTCCACGTGTGTACGCATCGGCTCCATGCGCTGCCACTCGCAATCGCTCACGTTCAAGCTCACCAAAGACGTGCCTCTCGCCGACATCGAAGCGATGATCGCGAATGACAATGAGTGGGTAAAGTTCGTGCCGAACGAACGCGTTGCGACCGAGAAAAACCTGACCGCGATGAATGTCGCCGGCACCATGGACATCCCGGTCGGCCGCGTGCGCAAACTCGCGATGGGGCCGCAATATCTGGGCGCATTCACCATCGGCGATCAGCTGCTGTGGGGCGCTGCGGAGCCGTTGCGGCGCATGTTGCGGATCATTCAGGCTCAGTAACGACAACGAAAAGCGACGACGGAAGTAACTTCGGTCGTCAGCTTTTGGCTGCATGCTCCATTTTATGGGGGCTCAGCGTGTTTTTTCTGGGAAGTCGATTTCTGCGATATTCAGCCATTTGCCCCTGTTGAATGGCGGTTTCAGCAGAAAGCTATTGACTTGCAAATGTTTCAGCGGTTGCCTGCGCGCCTTCGCGGAAGAGTTGACTTACGTATCGCTTGACCGGTGCGGCGAACACAGGGTTTCGCCCCAATCCGCCGAACACGGATTCGACGCGCAACACGGCATCGGCGAACGACAGCGCGTCGTACGGATGCTTTGCCGCGATAGCTGACAACTCGTTTGCCAGCGGATCCTGAATCGCAATTTTTTCGTCGAGTTCGTTGGTGCCGTACACATAGCGAATCCATCCTGCTGTCGCGAGTGTGATGGCGCTGACGTCTTCACCCTTCGCCAAACGCTCATTCGCAACCGCCAACCAGCGCTGCGGAATCTTCTGCGAACCGTCCATTGCGATCTGTGCGCAGCGGTGGCCGTTGGCCGGATTACCGAAGCGTTCGACCAGTTGCTGCTCATAGGCCGTGAAATCAACGCCGGGAATCGGATCAAGTGTTGCCTCAGCCTCGCGCATGAGCGCCCGCACCACGCGCTCGAACGCGGGATCGGCAATGGTCTGCGCAATGGTTTCGTAGCCCGCGAGATAGCCGAGATAGGCCATGAGCGAATGCGCGCCGTTGAGCAGGCGCAGCTTCATTTTTTCGAACGGCTTCACGTCGCTGACAAACTGCACGCCGACGGCATCCCACGCAGGCCGCTCAGCAGCGAAGTTGTCTTCTATGACCCATTGCGAGAACGGCTCTGCGCGCACGACCCCGAAGTCTTCAACGCCAAGCGCTACCGAAGCATCGATCAAGTCCGCGGGCTTCGTCGCGGGCACGATGCGATCCACCATTGACGACGGAAAGCGTACATTTTCACGCAGCCACGGCATGATCTGCGGATAGAGGTGCGTGACGAAGTGATGTACCAGCGCTTCAAGTACGTGACCGTTTTCCGGCAGGTTGTCGCAGCAGAGAATCGTGAGCGGTGCACCGCGTTTGCGGAAGCGCTCGTGCAGCCCGGCAGCCAGCACACCGAGCACACTCACCGGTTGATCCGCATGCAGCAAATCATTAGCAATGTCCGGGTGATCCCACAGGGGCTCACGTTTGCCGACGTTCGCACAGTAGCCTTTTTCAGTCACCGTCAGTGACACGATTTTTGTTTCGGCACGGGCGATGCGCGCGATCACGTCCGCCATCTGCTCCGGTGCGAACAGCACCTCGCGCACGCTGCCGACCACGCGCCAGGCATCTCCCGCCGGCGAGACGCTACGCACGGTGTACAGACCATCTTGCGGTACGAGCCGGTCGCGCACCGTTGGTGATTTGAGGCTAACGCCGCAGATACCCCAGTCACCACCAGCGTAGGCGATTGCGGCATCGGTGTACACCGCCTGATGCGCTCGATGAAACGCACCGATGCCGAGATGAACGATGCCGATGTCCAACCGCGCAGGATCAAAACCGGGGCGTTCTACCGCCTCCGACAGGTTCGAGATGCTGTGCAGATTGAGCCTCATGCTGAGATTCCTATCACCGGCAAACGCCAAATTGATCGACTGCAACAGGGAATCGCTGGCTTGGTGCGGGCGTCAGGCAGATACATGATGGCTTACGGAGAAATACTGCCTGAAAGCATACAGAAGGCGCACTGCTATCCGCCGACCATTGCGTGAATGCGCGATCAACGCTTCTGCCAAGCGAGTCGCTCCGGCAAAATCAGTCACATGACACCGCAACCACTCGTTTCCATCATTATCCGCTGTTCGGAACGCGACAAACTCGCGCTCACGCTTGCATCCATTGCACAGCAAGAATACCCAAACATCGAAGTGATCATCGTCGGGATGACCGGTGGTCAAGCACCCGAGATGCCAGACCTGACCTGGGGAAGAACGCTGATGTTGCGCACAGTAGCCACGGACTCGCCGATCTCGCGCCCGCTCGCGGCGCAAGCCGGGCTCGATGAATGTCGTGGGGAGTTCTTCTGCGTTCTCGATGAAGGTGACACTCTACTGGCGCAGCATCTTTCGACTCTGGTGCCAATCGCGCTCAGCCGGATGGAGGCACTGGTCGTGCACTCTCGCGCGAACCTGCTCAACGCCGACGGCAGCGTAAGGAAAGTGCTTGGAAGCCCGTTGAATCGGGTGTTGCTGTATTACGCCCCATTGATCAGTTTGCAAGCCTGTCTCATTCGAAATTCCGTGCGCGAGCTCGGTTGTGGGTTCGACCCCGCCCTCCTGATCGCGGAGGATCGGGATTTTCTGTGTCAGATCGCCGAGTGCGGCGACTTTGCGCACGTTGATGCAATTACGGTTAACTGCTCGCATGATTCAGACGAAAGTCCGGGCCGTCGTTTTTTCTATGACCACCACGTGCGGGCGAAATGGGCAGGCCCGGCCGTCCTGCTAAGCCGTCGCGCTACCTTGCGTTGCCGCGAGGGCTTCGCGGCGTATGCGCGGGGTGAGCGCGAGGGTGCTCGCATGCTGTTCGAGAAGATTTTGCTCGACTATCCGGACGACCCGAATGCGTCACACGCACTGGGCCGCATCTATCTTGAGTCAGGCCTGCTCTCCGATGCATTCAGATGCGCGCAAAGAGCTGTGGAAATCAACCCTGCAGCGGCGGAATTCCAGTTCACGTTGGCGCAGGTTTGTGAGGCAAACGGCAAGCAGCCCGAAGCCATCGCCGCAGCCAACGAGGCCGTACTTGACGGCACATACCGCGATGCCGCACTGGCGCTGATTCGTCGTCTCGGAACGGTCAAGCCGCAGTCGAATCCAGTCGCTCCGCAACCGTCCGGCGCGACACTTTCGCGCAACGCCCCTTGTCACTGCGGCAGTAGCAAGCGTTTCAAGGATTGTCATGGTGCACTTGGTGCACCTGCCTTGACCTCTCTTCCGGCCGAGAACGCACCAGTGGCAGGACCATCAGCCAAGCGCGTTGAGCCCGCTCCACAGATCGAGTTCAGCGAAAGTCAGCGACTGGCGATGTCGGAACTTGAACGCATTCAACACCTGTGGCAACGTGGCGAGGCGCTTGTTGCTTACGCCTCGCTTCAGTTGCTCGACTGCACGCAGCTCACGACGGTCGACGCGGTGATGAGTGCTGCGGACATGCACTTTCAGCTGGGTTTCTGCAAAAGTGCGTTTGACGTGCTGTACCAGCTCGACCGATTCCCGGAGACGCGTGCTGGCACCGCGCTGCGTGAACTCGTGGCGTTGCGTGTCTTCCGACCGCGTTCAAATGCGTCAGTTGCGAAAACCATTGAGAAAGTATTGCAGGCGAAGTCACTCATCAGCGACGGCGCCAGCGGGCAATCCCGGCGGGCCTCTTTGTTTCACGTGGTGGCTCCCCTGAGCGGAATTGGCGGGGTGCAGAGTCTTGCGCTTCAACAAGCGGAAGTACTCAGCTCAAAGGCTGAAGTACACGTCTGGAGCATAGGTCCACCCAATGCCGCGCTGGTATCTGCGCTGCCTGTGTTGACGCTAGACGCGGCCTCCGGCAATGTGCCGGTTGGCGGGACACTTGTAGTCGCCGGAACCCATTTTGAACTTGGCCCCTGGCTTGCCGCTTCAAAGGCAGAGCGGATTACGCTCGCCATCAACACCGACGCGATGCCTACCGCGCTGGAACGGATTACCGATATTCAGGAGGCCCTGCCGACGGTCCAACTTGAGCTGACGGTGCCTTCTCGCGGCTACGGCGTCGAGGCGTGCCTGCCCGATACGATGGTGGAATACCCCGGTCTGGACATCGTGAAATTCGCGCCGCGTGCACGGATCAAGGAATCAGCCAGACGCTTTACTCTGGGCCGGCATGGTCGTGACGTGCCATCGAAACATCACCCGAACGATCCAGCGTTTTATCGTTCACTGATGGCGGAAGGCTATGAAGTAAAGCTGATGGGAGGCATATCCCAGCGCGCTGCATTCAAAGACGATGGCGATGTATCGCGACTGCATTTGCTGGCGGTGGGTAGCAGTCCAGCAAACGATTTCATCGCGTCGCTGGATTGCTGGGTCTACCGGACGCATCCGAACTACTACGAAACATTTGGAATAGCGGTGGTCGAAGCAATGGCGATGGCGGTACCCGTTGTGCTATTCGGAGAAAATGTCGGCGCCGCGGAACTCATTACCCACGGCGTAGACGGCTTTCTGGTGCGCACCGAAAGCGAGGCACTGGACATCATTCGCAATCTGGCGAATGACCCGGGTTTTGCCGCACGAATTGGCGACGCAGCGCGTCAGCGGGTGGCTCGCTTCGTTGACGAACAGCTAAAGACGATGACAAACATTTACCTGCGTTGAAAGTGCTCTGCGGCGTTTTTTTAGGTCGTTTTCCATCTCGTATTCGGTACCAACGGATACCAGCCCGGTCGCGAGGGGTCGCGGTCGTAGGTATAGCCGCCCATAAGCTTAAACAGCTCGTGGTACTCCGCGAGCTTGTTGCGGTCCAGCGTGACGCCCAGACCCGGTCCAGTAGGCACCCTGATCGCGCCGTTCACATACTTCATCTTGCCACCGACGATGATGTCGTCGACGAGATGGTGATAATGCGCATCGGCTGCGTAGCCGAGATTCGGCACCACCGCGCCCATGTGCAGCATGGTGGCGAGCTGAATGCCCAGTTCGCCGGAAGAATGCACTGCGACGCCAAGGCCGAACGTATCGCAGATCGCCGCTGCCTTGATGCACGGGCGGATGCCGCCCCAGAACGTGGTGTCGAGCAGCACAACGTCGACGGCGCGAGGCTGCGTCGTGATGTTCATCGCGAGTTGCTCGAAATTCACGACAACAGTGTTGGTCGCAATCGGAATACGCACAAACTCGCGCAACCGCGACAGTTGCGGCATGCCGAACACCGGATCCTCGTAGTAGTCGTTGTTGATATGTTCGATGCCCTGCCCGAACCGGATCGCGTCGGCGAGTGAGAACGCGGAATTCGGGTCGTAGCGAAAACGATCTCCCGGCAGCGCGGCGGCTACTGCCTGATACGCGTTCAACTCGTAGTCCGGCGCATAGACGCCACCTTTGAGCTTGTGCGCCGTGAAGCCGTGCTCGGCCTGCAACGCCTTTGCGTGTGCGACCAGTTGCTCGGCAGTGCGAACCTCGCCCTCGCCGGTCTTTTCATTCGGCAAGCGAAAGAACAGATAACTCGCGAACTCCACCGACTCACGCACGCGCCCGCCCAGCAGCTCAGCCACCGGCACGCCCAGCCGCTGCCCCATGATGTCGAGGCATGCGAATTCAATGGCTGCGTGCAGCTGGGTGCGATTGTTGTAGAGACTGGCGGTCGGGTTGCAGATCGCGAAGCGCAACGCTTCCAGCTCAAAAACGTTGTGGCCTATGAGATAGGTGATCAGGCTCTCAATCCCCGCGCTGGCAACCTCACCGCCGCCGCCGAACTCGCCGAGGCCGACATAACCGTCATCGGTTTCCACTTCGACAATCGTCCGCACAAACCGACCCCAGTGCGCCCCGTTACTGTGCAACAACGGGGCGTACAGCGGCACCGTGACGGGCGTCGCGCGAATGTGGGTAATCCTGCTTGGTTTCACTTTCCTCCCGTTGTACGATGACCACCGTCCTGATCGCTTATGCTAACGATGTAGATATTAATCAGCGGCGAAACACGGACCACAAGAGTCCAAAAAACGCCCTAAACTGAATTCAACAAGGAGGCCCCGTGAAATTACGTACGCTCGTTACTTCTGCACTCGCTGCAGCCACACTCATCGCCCCTGCGCTTTCGTACGCACAAACCAAACTCAAGTGGGCTCACGTCTACGAGACATCCGAGCCATATCACACCGAATCGGTGTGGGCCGCTGGCGAAATCAAGAAGCGCACCAACGGCAAGTTCGACATTCAGGTGTTCCCGGCCTCCTCGCTAGGCAAAGAGACCGACATCAATCAGGGCATGACGCTTGGCACTGTCGACATGATCATCAGCGGCCCGTCGTTTGCGGCGCGCAGCTATCCGCGTTTGGGCATTGCCTATTACCCGTTCATCTTCCGCGATGCAGCGCATCAGGCCGCGTATTCGAAGAGCGACGTGTTCA
>Ga0073899_10005849_pt1 | contig 10647 bp, 10 predicted proteins | sample KloWWTmetaKNB5Ph_FD_88975 | JGI IMG/M metagenome (GOLD analysis project Ga0073899, IMG submission 88975) | Active sludge microbial communities from Klosterneuburg, Austria, studying microevolution and ecology of nitrifiers - Klosterneuburg... | ecosystem: Engineered > WWTP > Aerobic digester >...
AGATCTCGCCGGTGCGCTCCGGGTAGCGGATCTCGGCGGCCACCAGGTCGCGGGACGACACGGAGCGGGCATCGCAGACGGCCAGGGGCGTATCCACCACCGGCCCGCGGATGGAGCGCCAGATGTTGACGATGGCAAAGCGCTCGACCCGGGCCAGCGCGACCGGATCGGTGAGCACCAGATCCAGGCGCCGGCGCCCGGAGGCTTCGCTGTAGTCGTTGTGCACGCGGCCCACCGCCGCCGGGTTGCTGCCGTCGCCCTGGCGGCCGAAACCCAGGGCCGGGCGCCCGGCCTCGCGGCGGCGCACCAGGTGGTCGAAGACCCAGGCCTGGCGGGCCCCGGTGACCCAGCGCGCCAGTTCGGCGGCCTCGGCGTAGTAGTAGCGGCGGATCGCCGCCTCGTCGGCAAAGTCGTCCACCGCGCTGGGGGCATCCCACAGCTCGTAGCCCTCCCGATCAATGGACGGACGGGCGGCGGTGGCGCGGGCATCCACCACGTGCATGCGCTGCAGGGCGTACTCGCAGTTCTGCCAGGGTGTGCCCGCCGGTGGCTGGTACATGTAGTTGAAAGGCCGCTCGGGCGTCGCCCCGAGGTAGCCGAAGCTGGCGGACACCCCGGGCAGGCGCGGCATGGCCGGGGCAAACGGGACGGGCTGAGGGGCGGGCTGGGGGGCCCGATGTCGGGACGACGGACTATGGGGTGCCTGGAATCGCATGAGAGCTCCTTGTGTGGGCCGGGGCGACGGGGGATCGGATTCGCCATCAGCATGGATGGATGAACCACCCCACCATTCCCTGGCGGGTTGGAGCCCCTATTTGAAGACGATTCCGGGTTCATCTCAAACGACAAATCACCCCGCCTCTCATTCGCTACGGGAATGTGAATGAGCGCCACAACGGAAACTTCCTGCCATTCCGGGGACGCATGCGGGGCATACCCATTCGGCGCTTGAGACGGAAGCCGTTGGCGCATTCAATACCCCCTGCAGCGGCCCTCCCCAGGCCGCGCGAGGACTCCCCCATGACACACCCACGCCTCTCCACCCTGGCCCGCCTGCTCGCCAGCACCCTGCTGCTGGCGGGCATCGTGCGAGGCTTCCAGGCCTACCTGCACCCCGACAACATCCTGGCCTGGCTCAACCTTCTCGCCCTGTGCCGCTGAACGCCTCGGCGAGGATCCAGCGCACCACCTCCTCCACCTCGGCCCGTGGCGCCGCCTCGCTGCGCAGCAGCCAGTAGGCATTGGCCGACGCCGGCCCCGGGCGGGGCAGATCGCAGCGGGCCAGCCGCCCGTCAGCCAGCGCCAGGCCGATCAGCTCCAGGCGCCCAAGCGCCACGCCCTGACCGGCAATCGCCGCCTGGATCATCTGATCGTACTGGTTGAAACGCAGCACACCGCGTGGTTTGAGCGTGCCCCAGCCCTGGCTGGCCAGCCACTCGCTCCACTGCAGCCAGGGGCGATATTCCCCGTCGAACTCCAGCAGCACCTGGTTCGCCAGCAGCTCCGGTGCGCTCAGTGCCCCCAGCCCCAGGGAGGGGTGGGCCACCGGCGCCACCGTCTCGCCAAAAAGGCGGACCGCCCCCTCCGGGGCGGCCTCCGGTGCGCAATAGCGGATGGCCAGGTCCACACCGTCGAAGCGCAAGTCGGCGAGGGTGTTGCTGGCCGACAGGCGCACGTCGATACCTGGATGAGCGCGCAGAAACTCACCCAACCGGGGCAGCAGCCACAGGCCCGCCACGCCGATGCTGGAGGTCACGGTGACGGGCCGGACGGCGGCCGTCACCCGGATTGCGCCGAACACGTCCTGCAACTGCTGGATTACGCCGTCGGCGCTGCGGAACAGACGCTCGCCTTCCGGTGTAAAGGCAATGGAGCGATGCCCACGCACCAGCAAGCGCACCCCGAGCATGTCTTCCAGGGCATGGACCTGACGGCTCACCGCCGACTGGGTCAGGCACAGGTCATGGGCAGCCAGGGTGATGCTCATGCGGCGGCCCACCGCCACGAAGCCGCGAACCAGATCAAGGGACGGAAGCCGGACAAGCGCGATTGACATTCTTAAACCTCATGCAAACAGATCTGAAAAGTGATTTGAAAGCCCTGCTTAAAGTCAGTCTAATCCCTCCATAAAAGGCCACACAAGAAGATCAGATCAAATGAACATGCGGAATGCGAAAACACGATGAAACAAGACCGTGCACAAACGTCGTGGTGCTTCCACCCGGTGACCATGGTGGTGGCGGGCGGCCTGGTGATGGGGCTGGCCCTGGGCGTGCGCCATGCCCAGGGGATCTTCCTGGTTCCGGTCACGCTGGAACAGGGCTGGTCGCGGGAAACGTTCGGCTTTGCGATTGCCGTGCAGAACCTGATGTGGGGGCTGGCCCAGCCCTTCACCGGCATGATCGCCGACCGCTTCGGCGCCCGGCGGGTCATTGCCGCGGGGCTGGCCCTTTACGGGGTCGGCCTGTTCGCCATGGCCAATGCGGCCTCGCCCATGGCCTTCACCCTGTCGGCCGGGGTGTGCATCGGCATTGCCCTGTCGGCGACCTCCTTCGGAGTGGTGTACGGGGCCCTCAGCCGCCTGATGCCACCGGCCCGGCGCAACTGGGCCCTGGGCCTGGCCGGGGCCGTGGGCGGGCTGGGCCAGTTCTTTCTGGTGCCGACGGCCCAGGGGCTGATCGACAGCCTGGGCTGGGCCGGCGCGCTGCTGGCCCTGGCGCTCCTGTGTGCGCTGCTGCTGCCCTGTGCCTGGCCCCTCGACGACCAGCCCGGCCAGGCGGGGATGCACGAGCAGAGCCTTCGCGCCGCCCTGGCCGAGGCCTTCCGCCACCGGGGCTTCTGGCTGCTCAACCTGGGCTTTCTGGCCTGCGGATTCCAACTGGCCTTCATCGCCGCCCACCTGCCCGCCTACCTTCAGGACAAAGGCCTGCCAGCCAGCACCGCAGTGGCCGGGCTGGCGGTGATTGCCCTGAGCAATGTGGTCGGGACCTACCTCTGCGGCCTGCTGGGCGGGCTGTTCCGGCGCAAATATCTGCTGTGCGGCATCTACCTGCTGCGCTCGGCGGCCATGGCCCTGTTCGTCCTGCTGCCCCTGAGCAGCGGAAGCCTGTACCTGTTCTGCGCCGTCATGGGTCTGGTCTGGCTGGGTACGGTGCCCCTGACCAACGGATTGGTGGCGCAGGTCTTCGGGCTGCGTTATCTGACCACCCTGTTCGGCTTCGTTTTCTTCGGCCACCAGCTCGGCGCCTTCTTCGGGGTGTGGCTGGGTGGCTACGTGTTTGATGTGACACGATCCTATGACCTGATCTGGGGGGTCGGCATTGCCCTGGGGGTGATGGCTGCCGCCCTGCACTACCCGATCAACGACAGGGAGATCCTGCGCCCCGGGCCCATGCCCGTGCCCGCGATAAGCTGAACACCCCCCGCCCTCTTCGTCTGCTTCCCCCCAACCAGGACCACCACGACCATGAACGACACCCTCTCCGCCCGGGCCCTCGCCTTCAGGCAACTCCACACCGACCCGGGATGCTTCGTCATCCCCAACCCCTGGGATGTCGGCTCGGCCCGGCTGCTGGCCCAGATGGGCTTCAAGGCCCTGGCCTCGACGGGGGCCGGTCACGCCTTCTCCTGCGGGCTGTGCGATGGCGCCGTCGGCCGCGAACGCATGCTGGCGCACCTGCGGCAGATGGCTGACGCCACCGACCTGCCCCTCAGCGCCGACCTGGAGAATGGCTTCGGCCCGGAGCCCGAGACCGTGGCCAACACCATCCGGCTGGCCGCCACGACAGGCATCGTCGGAGCGTCCATCGAGGACGGCAGCGGCGACCGCCATGCTCCCATCCTCCCGCTGGCCCTCGCCACCGACCGTATCCGCGCCGCCGTGGAAGCCGCCCGCGCCCTGCCCTTCCCCTTCACGCTGACCGCCCGGGCCGAGAACTACTTCGTCGGCCAACCCGACCTCGCCGACACCATCCAGCGCCTGCAGGCCTACCAGGAGGCCGGGGCCGACGTGCTCTTCGCCCCCGGCCTGCGCACCCGCGAGGACATCGCCGCCGTGCTGAGCGCGGTAGACCGGCCCGTGAACGTGCTGATGGGCCTGGATGGCGTGACGCTCACCGTGGCCGACCTGGAGGCCATGGGGGTCAAGCGGATCAGCGTCGGCGGCTCCTTCGCCCGGGCCGCCTACGGCGCCTTCCTGCGGGCCGCGCGGGAAGTACAGGAGCACGGCAGCTTCAGCTACACCAACGAGGCCATCAGCGGCCGGGACATCACCCGCCTGCTGCGCGGCACGCGGAGCTGACAATCCACGCCCGATGCGGCCTCTCCTGCAAACACGTCCTACGGGACGACGTGTAGGGGAGACTTGTCGGGGCGACTTGTAGGGGCGACTTCAGTCGCCCATCCGCGCATTGCTCACAGACAAGCCCTTGATCGAAGTCCGCGGGCGACTGAAGTCGCCCCTACGGTCCCTCCAGCCACCGTCAGTACCTTCCAGACCATCGGGCGATCCGACCGAGGGAACCCAGATGGGCCGAGAGGGTGCGCTGTTGTGGGGTCGAGTTCATTCAGCTCCGGCGAGCGGCCCACCGGCAGACACCAGGCGCGTCCGCGGGCGGGAGAATGCCCCGCCGGATGACGGCCCTTTGCCGGGCCGCTGCGCCCGGCCAGCAATCGCGCTACCATCCGCTCCGCCATGCCCCAGAGCACACCCTCCGCGCGCAGCCCGTTCATGACCAGCCCTCCGATCACCCCCTTCCCGGCACTCGCCTGCCCGCTGGACGGTGGCGCCCTGCAGCGCCACGGCACGAGCTGGCGCTGCGCGGCCGGCCACAGTTTCGACATTGCCAGCCAGGGTTACACCCACCTGCTGCCGGTGCAGAACAAGCGCTCCCGCGATCCGGGTGACAGCAAGGAGATGATCGCCGCGCGCCGGCGCTTCCTGGAAACCGGCGTCTATCAACCCATCGCCGACGCCGTGGCCGAAGCCACCCTGGCCGACCTGACCCCCGGCACCACCGCCAGCTGTCTCGATGCCGGCTGCGGCGAGGGCTATTACCTGGGCCAGCTCATCGCCGCCGCCACGCAGCGCAATCAGGCCCTGGCCCTGCTCGGCCTCGACATCTCCAAATGGGCCGTGCTCGCCGCGGCCAAGCAGGACAGGCACACCCAGTGGGTCGTCGGCAGCAACGCCAACCTGCCGGTGCTGCCCGGCACTCTCGACCGGGTCCTGTGCATGTTCGGCTTCCCGGTGTACCCGGAATTTGCGCGGGTGCTGAAACCCGGCGGCCAGCTGCTCCAGGTGGACGCCGGGCCCGACCACCTGCGCGAGCTGCGCGAGATCATCTACCCCAGCCTCAAACCCGAGCGCCCCGCCGACCCGACGGCACCTGCCAGCTTCACGGCCCTGCCGCCCGGCGAGCCCATCCGCTACACCCTGACCCTGTCCAGCCCGGCCCGGATCGCCGACCTGCTGGTGATGACCCCGCACCTCTACCGCGCCAGCGCCGAAGGCCGTGCCCGGGCCGCCGCCCTGGAAAGCCTGAGCCTGACGGTGGATGTGCGCCTGACGCGCTTCGCCCGAAGCGGCAAGCGCGCCAGGGGCTGAGCAGACCGCCCCCGAACCCGCTACAGTCCAGACCTGAACCTCCCCTCCCTACCTCAGCCATGAATCCCGACCTGCAGACACTCCCCACCGACACCATCAACTTCAAGGACATGGACAAGGGCTACGCGCCCTTCGCAGAGGCCTTGCACACGCTGGGCTTCGATTGGCAGATCAGCAAGACGGAGGACCTCAAGGGCTGGTTCGAGGTGCATGGCGCCGAAGCCCGCATGTGCTTCCGCATGCCGGCCACCGGCGACACCCAGCGCGGCGTGGAAGTCACCGAACAGTCGGTCATCTCAGACCTCTGGTCCGGCGTCAGCGAAAGCCTCGCCCTCTTCCGCCAGAAGCAGCCCGGCAAGCTGATCAAGGTGCGCAGCATGCAGCTGGAAGGCAGCACCCTGCGCTTCACCGTGTCATAAGCAATCAGGAGAACGGACTTGACCGAGCAGATCACCCGGGTTTTCGAGCACGACGACTTCGCCATCTGGCACGTCCCCCAGGCCAATGGCTACGTGTATGAAGCCGCCGGCATCGTGGTGGATGAACACAGCTATGAAGACTGCCCCTTTGAGGCCACCTACGAGGACGCGCTGAACGCCGCCTGCGAACTCTACGATGTGGAAGTGGGCAGCCTCAGCCAGCCCTTGCCGGTGGTGTATGCCAACACCGTGTTCAAGGTTTACGAGACGCCGGCGGGGGAGTTCCTGTACGCCCTCTGCGACGACGAATTTGCCGAAGCGCCCACCGACCAGAACTTCGCAGCCCACCCCGGTGAGCGCTACAAGAGCCGCGACGCCGCCGTAATCGCCGCCTTCGAGAAGGATCTGGCGCTGCGCATGGGCTGACCCCGGAACAACCGAGTCCACGGGCAGGCTCAAGCCGCCACGGGATTCAGCCGCCTGTCGCGTCAAGCCGGACGCCCACAGCCCGATCCGGTCTCACTCCACGGCCTGAAGGAGCGGCGCGGCGGCGCAGCGATATGCCTCAAGAGTCCCATCGTCGAGCTTGAGAAGCGCCCTGCACGCCGGGCCGAGCTTGGTCCATTCCTCGCTGCGGCTGCCGCCCGTGAGCGCCTGGACGAGGTATTCCGCCGTCTGGGCGATGGCCACCAGGTGCCGGCCCGGACACCGCAGCGGTGACACCTCGGCCTCCAGGGCGGGGAGGCTGTGGTGGTGACGGATGGCCATGCAGATCTCGCCCGGCAGCCACCAGTTCTGGGCCAGCAGGCTGCCGATGACCGTATGGTCGGTGGGCAGTGCGGCCTGCTCGATGGCGGTGAACGGTGCCTCGCGATCGCTGTTGGCCCGGGCCAGAACGGTCTGGTAGTCAGGAAAGCGCCGTAGCAGAATGACGATGCCGCAGTCCCGGAACAGTCCGAAGGTGTAGGCGTCGTCGGCCCGTACGCCGGGCACCCGCAGCTGCTGGGCGAGCCAGCCGGACAGGGTGGCGACGCTCGCCGAGACGTGCCAGAAGCGCTCATAGCGGGCGCTGTCGGGAAAGGCGCGGCGCAGGCTGATGGCGGCAATGGCCCGGCAGCTCACGTCGAGGCCCAGCATGGTGAGGGCCTCGTGGACCGAACGCGCACGCCGGCCAAAGCCGAAGCAAGGCGAATTGGCTGTCTTGATGAGCCCGGCGGCCAGGCTCACATCGCGGCTGATGAGCCCGGCGATCCCGCGGAGATTGGGGGCATCGCTGTTCATCTCGGCATGGATACGGTCGATCACCGTCGGCCGCGGCGGGATGTCGATGTCGTGGATGCTCTGCTGGAGCACGCCATCCACCGTTGGCGTCCGTGGGTCGTCTTGACGGGTCATGTGTTCTTCCTCAGTTTGAGCCAGGTCAGCAATGCGTCTTCGGGCATGGGGCGGGCAATGGCGAAGCCCTGCAGGGCGTCAACGCCCGCCTGCTCCAGGGCCTTCCACTGGCCCTCGGTCTCAACCCCCTCGGCCACCACCACCATGCCCAGCTCGCGCCCCATCTGGGTGGCGGCCTTCACGACGGCCAGGGCGCGCTGGTCGGCGGGCAGCACCTGAATGAAGGACTTGTCGAGCTTGAGCTTGGTGGCCGGCAGGTCCTTCAGGCTCGACAGGCTGGAGAAGCCCGTGCCGAAATCATCAATGGCCAGCCCGACCCCAGTCTCGCGGGCGCGCCGCAGGTTGTCCTGGACGACATCGTCGAGCGCCATCGCCAGCGATTCGGTGAGCTCCAGTTCGAGCAGCTCGGGGCTGATGTTTGCGCACAGCAGCGCGCCGTGCAGGGCAGGCAGAAAGGCCGGCGAGGTCAGCTGGGCCCGGGAGACATTGATGGCCACCTTGGTCGGCAGGCCTTCGTCGCGCAAGCGAGCGGCAAAACGCGCCCCCTGCAGCAGGCTCCATTCCCCCAGGCGGATGATCAGTCCGGTTTTTTCCGCGACAGAGATGAAGCGGTCGGGCATCAGGCGCCGCCCGAAGACCGTACAGCGCATCAGGGCCTCAACGGCCTCGATGCGTCCATCCCGGGACAGGATGGGCTGATATTCAAGCAGCAGGCCACCGCTATCGAGGGCGGCATGGAGGTCCGCCTCCATGGCCAGCTCCTCGCGGGCCAGGGAGGTACCGTGATGGCCGGGCAGCACTTCACCGGCGGCCATGGCCAGCCGCCCGCCCCCCTGGCGCTTGGCCTCGCCCATGGCCCGATCGGCGCGCTCCAGCAAGGACAGGCCGTCGTCACCGGGCTGCAGCATGGCCACCCCGATGCTGGCCGACGGGTGGATCAGCAGTTCATCGACGCACAGGGATTGCTCGATGGTGACGAGCAGCAGGCGTCCAAAGGCTTCGGCGACGGGGCGGTCTTCGCCGCTCAGCATGACGACGAATTCATCGCTGCCCATACGAGCCAGAACATGTCCGCCCGCAGGCAGCACCATGCGCATGCGCCCGGCCACCCGGGCAATCACCTCGTCACCGGCGGCGTGACCGAAGGACGCATTGATCTGGCGGAATCGATCGAGATCGATCCACAGGGCGGCGAGGGGCAGCGCCTTGCTCTCGGCAGCGGCGAGCATCCGGTGTGCGGCATGCAGGCAACTGCGACGATCAAGGAAGCCGGTGATGGGGTCGATAACAGCGTGCTTGTCGGGCATGGTCAGGGTATCCCGGAATGAAACACAGGGCCTGCCCCCTCTCACTCTGGTCGGAGGGTGCGAGGGGGCAGGCATCAGGATAGGAAACCCCACCCCGAAGAGCTTGACGCCCCCCGCCATTCGCATGACCATCTCCGCCAAAGGGTGAAATTCAAGGACATGACATGGCGCGGGAGACCTCCCTGGCAACCGTCTGGCTGATGATGTTGCGGATGATGGAAGCTCAGGGTGTGGACGTGACCCGCGTGTTGCGCGAGGTGGGCGTATCCGAAGGCGTGCTGCGCCAGCCCAATGCCCGCCTGCCCAGCCGGCTGACCGACGTTGTCTTCGCGAAAGCCATGGAGGTCATTCCCGACCCGGCCTTCGGCCTGCGCTCCGCCGAGTACTGGCACCCCTCCAACCTCGGTACCCTCGGCTTCGCCTGGTTGTCATGCGCGACCCTGCGCCGGGGTCTGCTGCGCATGGAGCGCTATGCCCGGATACTCGGCAACCGCTTCACCTACACCTGTGTAAGCCAGCCGAACGGACTGCGCTTCATCTACGACCACGGCCGCGGCGAGGACCCGGTGGGCTGGCCCATCGCCGACTTTGCTCTGTCTATCCTGGTGGATATGTGCCGCACCAACTTCGGGGCACGCCTTGCCCCGCTGCGGGTGTGTCTGCGCCGCCCCGAGCCGGCCGACACGGGCCCCTACACAGCCTTCTTCGGTGGCGAGGTGTGTTTCGGGCAGGCCGAGGACAGCTTCCTCCTCGACATGGCCACGGTGGACACGCCGCTGCCCACCGCCAACACCGCCCTCGCTGCCACCTTCGATGGCATTCTCGCCGGGCAGTTGAACGAGCTCGTGGCCGATGATCTGGTGACCCGCTGCCGCGCCTGGCTACTGCATCACCTGACCTCCGGCGAGCCCTCGGAAGCCGAAATGGCCGACGCCATGGGCTTGAGCCGCCGCAGCATGCAGCGGCGCCTTAACGAACAGGGGTGGTCTTACAAGCGGGTGGTGGATGACACGCGGGCTGAACTGGCCCGACGCTACATGGGCGACCGCAGCAAGAGCCTCACCGAGATCGCCTTCCTGCTCGGCTTCTCGGAGCAGAGCGCCTTCTCCCGGGCATTCAGGCGCTGGACCGGGCTGGCCCCCAGGGCATTCCGCCTGCTGCAGGCCTGAAGACGCCGCCGGGGCGCACGGGCCCGGGCGTGCTGGCGGCAGGGAAAAGCGGCCCACCACCGACGGGGGCGGGCCGCAAGTGACGGGATCAGAGGCGATCAGCCGGACGGGCAGGCGCCCCCCCTGCCGGCGTGGCGGGCGCTGCGCTCTCCGCCACGAAAATCTCGACCCGCCGATTGCGGGCACGACCGCTGTCGGTGGCGTTGTCGGCAATCGGCTCCAGGGAACCACGCCCGTCAATGGAAATGCGGGACGATTCGACGCCGTGATGGCTCAGGTAGGTGCGCACGCTGGCCGCGCGGTTTACCGACAGGGGATTGTTGATGGCATCCGACCCGGTGCTGTCGGTGTGCCCGACAACCCGCACCGTGGTGGCGGGATTGGCCTTCAGCGTCTCGGCGAAGCGGGTCAGGATGGGGGCGAGATTGCTTTTGATCTCGGCATGTCCGCTGTCGAAGGACACATCGCTGGGCACTTCGATCTTCAGCTGGTTGTCCGCAGTCTGGGTCACGGCGATGCCCGTGCCCGCCGTCGCGGCCTCCATCTCGGCCTTCTGCTTCTGCATGTGGGACGACCACATATAGCCCCCCAGCGCCCCGATCGCGGCGCCGATGGCGGCATCGCGCCCCCGGTGACTGCCGCCGGTGGCACCGGAAATCACGGCCCCCAGGGCTGCGCCGGCACCGGCACCGGCGGCCGTGCTGCCCGCCTTGCTGTCAGCCAGGTTGGCACACCCGGACAGGCTCAGGCTG
>Ga0073899_10005852_pt1 | contig 10645 bp, 12 predicted proteins | sample KloWWTmetaKNB5Ph_FD_88975 | JGI IMG/M metagenome (GOLD analysis project Ga0073899, IMG submission 88975) | Active sludge microbial communities from Klosterneuburg, Austria, studying microevolution and ecology of nitrifiers - Klosterneuburg... | ecosystem: Engineered > WWTP > Aerobic digester >...
GGTAATCACGTCCGAAGTCGTGATCCAAGTGGTAGACGGTCCTGTCTTCACACCTCACGATTCGAAGACAGGTTGCGGTTCCCCACGCATTTCGGAATTCTCTGGGCACTGCTACCCCCCTTTTGTCTACGAAACAGACGGATGTCGGCTAAGTTTTGCAGTAAAATAGATTATACAACTATCTATGACTATGTCAACCATATTCTTTATCAAAAACTATTAGCACTCGAACCTTGACTTTGCTAATTTCGTGCTACAATTTAGATACGAAAGTTAATCTGGAGGATTCCTTATGACAGTACCCATTAACCCTCTTGGGGATAACATTGTTGCTCAGGCCGAAGAAGCTGTTTCCAAAACCGCAAGCGGTCTCTACATACCCGAAGGCGCAAGCGAAAAACCCAAAACAGCCAAAGTTGTAGCAGTTGGCAAACTAGTCAAAGAGCTAAAAGTCGGCGACCGAATCGTCTACAAAAGCTACTCCAACACTGACGTAAAAGTCGGCAAAGACATGTATATAATCGTCAAAGAAGAAGACGTACTAGCTACCGTTAAATAACGGTACAAGCTAGAAATTAGAAGCACGAAATCAGAAAATAATTAACAACTATAAGCCTTCACCAAACACTGTTAAGTTCGACACTCTCGGCGATGCAGTGTTGGGGCGACGACCGCGTCGGACAACCGATCCGCTGTACAGCGGAGTACATATGTACGGTGAGAGCGTACGATGAGGTCGGCAACGCAGCAATGCGCGTCGAGGTGGTGAACGCTCTGAAAGGAACAGAATGAGTAAAAAGGTATTTTATGATGAAGATGCTCGACGACGAGTTTTGGGTGGTGCAAAAATCTTATACGACGCCGTCAAAACAACTATGGGCCCAAAAGGCCGTAATGTAGTTATCAGCAAGAGTTTTGGCGCCCCAACTGTCACGCACGACGGAGTCACAGTCGCCAAAGGCGTAGACATCGCCGATGTCGACGACGAAACACTCGGCTACAAAGTCGGTGCAGAACTTATCAAGCAGGTGGCCAACAAGATGAACGATGTAGCCGGTGACGGTACTACATCCGTTACCGTTTTGACGTACCATATCCTTAGCGAAGCCAACAAGCTCATTGCCGCCGGCCACAACCCGATGCTTCTGAGGAAAGGTTTAGAATCCGCCTCGCATGATGTAATTGGCAAATTAGAAGGACTCAAAGAGGACATCGCCGGCAAAAAGTCACGAGTAGCCGAAGTTGCTACCATTTCTGCCGGTGATGCAGAAATTGGTAATTTGATCGCCGATATCATGGACAAAGTTGGCAAAGACGGAATTGTAACCGTTGAAGAAGGCCAGGGCCTCCACCTAGAGAGTGAAGTGGTCGAAGGATTCACCTTTGACCGTGGGTTTGTGAGCCCATACCTCGTGACTGACGCTACCCGCATGGAAGCCGTATATAACAAGCCGGCCATAGTCGTGACCGACAAAAAACTTACTTCAATCCAAGAATTTTTGCCACTACTGGAAAAGTTGGCAAACGCTGGCAAAAAAGATCTTGTACTGATCTGCGAAGACGTAGAAGGTGAAGCGCTCGGCACACTAGTGCTCAACAAACTCAAGGGTGTGTTTAACTGCGTAGCCGTCAAAGCACCATCATTTGGTGACCGCCGAAAAGACGTGCTTCAGGACATCGCCACCCTCACCGGCGCCGAAGTCATCACCGATGACAAAGGTCTTACCTTTGAAAACGTCGAGCTCGATGTCGTAGGCTCGGCCCGCAAAGTAATCGTCACCAAAGATGAAACGACCATTATTGAGGGCGCAGGTAGCGCTGTAGAGCTCACCGCCCGCATCAAACAGATTGTTGCACAGCAAAAAGCAGCCAAAAGCGAATACGAAAAAGAAAACTTCGCCAAAAGAGCCGGCGCCCTAAATGGCAAGGTGGCTGTCATCAAAGTAGGTGGCGCAACCGAACCAGAAATCGAAGAAAAGAAATTCCGAGTCGACGACGCAGTGCATGCCGTCAAAGCATCGCTTGAAGAGGGAGTAGTGGCTGGTGGTGGTGTAACATTCGTCAATCTTGCTCAAACCATTACTAGTGACAACACTGACTCTACGGTCGTTGCCGGTAGTACAATCCTAAAGAATGCTCTTGAGCAACCGTTTAGAATACTTATGGAAAACGCCGGCATCAACGCCGACGAATGGCTACCGCAAGTCAAGAAAAGCGAAGGCAAAGGTGTTAATGTGAACGACCCAAGTAAGCTTGTCGACATGAAATCAGTCGGCATCGTTGACCCTGCTCGTGTTGCTCGTGAAGCAATCCAAAATGCCGTATCTATCGCCGGTACCGGCATGACAATGGGCGCGCTTGTCGTCGAAGTCCCAGAGAAAGCATCACCAAGCCAAGGTGGTGGCGGGGGAATGGACTTCTAATTGCTAACCCCATCGATCCGTTGATACTTAAGATTATACACATCCCTATATCTGTTATATAATATCGTTTATGAGTAGCCCCGAATTTCGTTCTGAACCTAATATAGACGGACATACCGCCGATGAATCTTCAGCATTAGAGCATCCACCTAAAAAATCTTATGACGATATACTATCTTCTAGAATTGCCGACATAGAACGGGTACTAGCGAGTTTTTTGGATGCTGTGCCACAAGACAGATTAGGTGAAGTAAGTTTGTACAAAAGTGTACAGGTACTGGAAGCAAGGCTGGCAAGGCTTAGGGAAGTGCAGGCAGAAGTACGTAGTAGCCCAGAAGACCTGAGCAAACCGCTTGTGTTTATTAGAGGCATGCTTAGTGTTGTTTTGGCACACGTAGATACTCAGTCAAACCGAGAAGTAAACACGAATAACCCTAACGACCTAGCAACAGCAAATGCAGTAGCCACAGACCTTATGCAGGCTATAGAAGACATAGCCCGTACAACACAAGCATCTTGACAACCGCACTACTATTTGCTATAATAGGTACGTTATAAACTAAAACAAAAAAGGATACTAAAATGAGTACTGATCTTGAAATATTACGAGAATTAGCAAAACAGCCTGGGATAAGCGCTGGTGAAGAAAAAGCACTGGCTGATATGGCCCTAGTGCTTCCAGGTGACGAATCTGTAGACGCCCTTCGCGATCAAGCAGAGTTAGGGCGCATAGTACGCGAACAGGGCAGTAAAGCGCTACAACTTGCTCAGCAAACAGAGGCTGAAATTAGTAGAGACCGACAGAATGAGCACTGGAATACACCCAAAGATTAGACAGTTCATACGTACGTATCCAGTAATAAACCCTACAGATGTAGGGTTTATTAAATTTGTCATGAACTTATATTGTATTTTGTACATTTTTATTGTAGAATATACTTTATGCGCACTCCTATTTAAACGGAGTTGAAACAAGCGTTGTTCCTTAACCCTATACATCAGAGGCCTTAGATGGGAGAATCATGAAGAATAGTCGCACCCTAGGTGCGTGTTTGGAGGATTACCGAGGAGGTGAGTTCGAATCAAATCGAATCCTTGCCGAGTTTTGCAGGGTGACCTACAGAACAGCAAGCGAATGGGGTAAAGTACGTGAACCGAAAGGCGAACAGCTGAACCTTGTTTGGCATTTCCTCGACAGCCACGGTCATGTAGTTTCTGCCTATGGACGACTCCCCGAAGCAGTACGCTACCTCGGGAAACTCGTCGCATTTGAAGTCCTGACCAAGAACCAGGCTCAAGAGCTCCTGGACGTCAACGGAGGCGACAGCTACTTGTGGCGCGTGCTACAAGGAGATGTCACCCCCCTCAAGTTCAAGACTGGCGAGATCACTCTCGACAGTTTGAAGAGCTCTTACGACGAATTGCTCGAGATCGCAATGGATATGGCCCGTGAAAAAGGCCATATCCCTGGGTCCAACAGTCCGTCACAGGCGCCAACGCCCAAAGAGATTTCACAACCCAAAGCACAGCCAGTTCAAGTTCCGCACACCGCCGACGCGATCATCGCATTAGCGGCATCACAGTATCGATCGCTCATGCCACTGCTGATTCACATCACCAGTGGTGGGCCCGATGCAATCAAGGAATTCCGGCGGGCAGTAGGCAGTGAAGCCGACTTCTACGACGTGCTAGACCTCGTCAAAGGACTTTCCAGCCAGCGAGCTGGAGCGTTCTTTGGCGTGCAACACCAGACACCCAACGAAAGGTAACGTCCAATGTCACGAAATGCTCGTGTAAATTTCCACCACGGGGAGATGTTGCTCTATGCGAGCAACACCTACCACACTCTGGCGAAGAGCGTGAAGGAGATGATCCAGAATGCAATCGACGCCAGCGCCACTCACGTCTTTGTAAAGATCGACCTCAGACAGTCCTTCGCCGTCGTCATGGACAACGGCGAAGGGATCACTGTCGAGAAGTTCGACGAAGCACTCGCCAGTATCGGCCGATCAGTGAAGCCCAGGCAGGGCACACTCGGACGATTTGGGCTCGGGCTTGTCAGCCCCCTCGGCAAAGTCAAGAAGTTCACCGTCACCAGTCGCCCTCGGGAGACGGGTGTGGTAACCGAATGGACCTTCGAGGCAAGCAGGATCAAGCCCCAAGCCACCGGTGTACGGATTCCGATGGCACATCCCTCGGCGTTGCCCGTAGTCGACACCCCCTGGAAGGGAACGGTGTCGTGGGCAACGATAGTCAAGCTGATAGGCATCACCAACGACAAGATGACGGCACTGATCGATCTCGATGAACTCGAGAGCGAGATACTGCAGTCGTTTGGTCAGGCGATGCGCATCAAGGGGACAGTCTGCCGGATCGAACTGGTAGACGGCCACGGCAACACCGACGAAAGGACCATCACACCTCGCGACTACAGCGGCAAGCCGTTCGAAGTCGTAGAGATCGAAGGTTCAGAGGTCGGCAGAGTCGAATTCAAGCTGTACCAGGCCAAGTCGCAGAACGGGGCGCGCAAGGGCGTCGTCAGCATCCGACAGGATGGTGACGTCTTCCTGCTCCCCTGGAAAGACTTCCTGAAGCAGGCTCGAGGTGGCGGTTGGGCAGATGCCAGTGTTGCCTTCAAGGCACTCGGCAGTGGCTTCTTCGAAGGAGTCATCACTGCTAAGAACATCGAACTCGACCCCGGTCGAACGAAGTTCGTCTACAACGACGCAGTGTTCGATCTGTACCTGCAGATCGACGAATGGTACGCCAAGCACGGGCACGCCTACATGAACGACGAGACAGAGAAGGCTCGTAGCGAAAGGTTGCAAGACCTCGGTCTGCGCAGTCTCAAGCGCTGGGACAGCCTTCTCGACGACCCCAAGTACGCCCACCTTCGGGAGGCGCTCAAGGGTACGTTCGTCTTCGGCAGGCTGGGAAGTGGACATGTCGACCCCGCATCAGGCAAGCCTGGCAAAGAGCAGGACCTCAAGTCGGTCCGTACCGGTCAGGGTGGCGCAGGTCAGGAACGGCAGTCCACTGGAGAGCACAAGGGTGCCATTCGGAAGCCCGATGCAGAGCGTGACCCCGATCGCCCCGGTGATCTGAGCCTCAGCAGCATCGGCCCCCGTGGGCAGAACAGGCGACTCGTCAAACACGACTCGCTGGGAATCCAGATCGGGCACGCCCCGCTGGACTCCATTCGCCCATGGGAGCTGAACACGGAACAGGGCATCATCTGGTTCAATACGTCCCACCGCCTGTGGGAGCGTATCGAGCAGAAGAATGCCTGGGTGCTCCACTTCCAGGAGTGGGTCATCTTGCAGGTCTTGCACCTGCTGACCATGCCAGACGAGCGGTTCGAAGAGTACCGTGAGGTGATCGACAGGCAGACAAGCTGTTACGTCGACCAGTTCATCTGTACGACTCCCCCCAAGAAGCTCTGATGTACATGTGTCGACTTTCGAGTCGACGAGGAAGAGCTCCGCCTATAGCGGACACGGTATGCTTGGGTCCGAAACCCTTTAGCACCGGCAAGATCCCAGTACCCCACACACCATGTGGGCTCAACTGGTGAGCTTGCCGCTCAACCAGAAATCGTAATTAGTTTATGGTTTGTGTATGAGTAAAGCTAAGCATCAGAATATAGCTTGTGTTTTTTATATGATGGTGATATAATATATCTAAGTAATCGAGGTTAGATTCTTATGGCACGTAGTTTTTGGAGCAAGCGAAAAGACAGCATAAATAAAGCCGGTAGCTATATAAAAGAGACCGAGGCTGTTTCGCGCCCTACGGCATTTGTTATGACAATACTCGGTATCCTCGTAATTGGTGGTCTATTTTTCGGTGTGTTTTGGGGAGCAAGATGGTCGTTTGAAAAGCTATCTGGCAGTGGCGACAACGGCAAAAAATCTAGCGATGTGGCAGTTAATACTCCATCGTCTAATCCTTCTAATGGTACAAGCACATCAAAACCAGTCACAGAGACATCGTCAACGTCTACGACCACACCATCCGCTCCAAAGCCAACGCCTGCTCCGGCAAACGTTCCGGCCACGTCAACAAACCTGCCACATACTGGACCTGGTAGTACCACAGCCTTTTTCTTCACAGTTATGCTGATAAGCTACCTAGCTTACCGTAAAAAACAGCTCCAAGACTAAGCACCACAATTTGCAATATGGCAATAACCCCATAACGCCAAGAATTAGCCATTCTCGATAGGCCATAAAACGACATTGCGAATAGATGCGAATAAACTGCTATAATTTGCGTAAATGAAGCGTAAGACACTTATAGTGATAATTATTGCTGGCTTACTAGTATGGACACTTATTTTAGTCTTTACGCTAGTAGTTATAAACAATAAAAAGAGAGATGACCTGTACGCATCATTCCCAGCTAAGCTAGAGTCATATTATGAGAAAAACGGTACATATCCTATGAGCCTAGCGCAACTAGAAGGGGTGGCATTGGGCGACGTGGCTAAAGGTTCTGAGCTTATATACCGGGTAAGGGATAAGTCAGGGCGCAATTTTTATAGCTACGATGCAAAACCAGCATCGGATGACGCATCAGTCATCATGTGTTACTACGAGATTGATTTTCAGACTACAGATTCTTTTGGTCTGAATCCAAAAATAGCGGACAGTCTTACAAATAACCACTGTCAGTAGTATCTATTCACCACGACCAATAGCAAAATCAAATTGCTTGAGGTATTCTAACGTGCTAATGTACGGGCAATTATGCAAGACACAATATTATGCGAAGTAGACGCAGTATTTAGCCGGAGTGTGTTCTTCAGGGCGCAAGACTACTACGGTAAGTTAAAATTTATGGCAGATGGTGGGGTCGTCTTTAACGGCAGTGGGAAAACTTTTTTGCTGAAGGATGTATCTAAAGACCTACGGTTTGCCGAAAACCTGAGTTCAATAGAAGTCTTTTACCCACGGAATGTTAGACTTGTCGATAGCAACAAGACATATAATTTTTGGGTTGGTCAACAGTATAGAAACAAATACGGAATTACTTCATCAAGAGATTACGCTATTCAGATAATAGGCGGGAATTCGGCAAGTACTGTCAACGCTGGGCTAAAGGCCACTGATAATGAGCAACTGCTTAGAGATATTGTTTCTACGCTCACTACTGCACCGGCGTTTAGCAATACTCTGATCACAAAAGAGGTTATGGGCGTCAAAACGAGTAAGCTTCTTCTTGGCCTATCACTCAGTTATTTGTTATACATTGCAGGTATTTTGATCTTTCTAACGGTGATCATTGTATCCGCTGTCAGTAAAATGCGATCTATATAATTACTTCAAAAAATGCCAAGGGTGGAAGGCCATATTCACTAACCTGTGTGGCTAGTGAAGTAGTTAATCTCATTGACTACATCTAGTAACGCCTGCGCTTTGACTTTTTCGTCTTCGATTGCCTGGGCAGATTCGTAAGCTTGTCGGACCAAAGTTCGGTCATCTGACGCCTGAATCAGCATCATGGTGGTTCGAAATTTTTCTTCGGCAGACTGTTCGAGGTTCCCAACGAGAGGGGTGAGGGCAGTTAGGGCATCGGCTTTGATTGCTAGAAGATCATCATCGTGTACAGTCGTTACAACTGGATCAGGATCTGCCATGGCAGGCGCAAAGGTACTAGCTTGACTGGCGGCTACGGCCTCTTGGTGCATTTGAAGAATCGGATTTTCAGCTGGAACGGCGCTGTCGTCTGGGTAAGCTGGAGTCATTGTATGATCAACAATTGGTGCCGGTGGTGTTGCACCCGACATAACACTCGGGTCTAGCGGTGGCACCATGCCATCGCTTTGCACTTGTCCTGTACCATTGTCTCCAAACATAATTCTGTTCCCACCTCTCGCTATTTTCTATAGTTTATTTACGCTTATGCTAATAGAATACCACGATTTAGCAGTCAGACTAAAGAGGCAAGACCAAAGAAAACTTAAGTAAATACTTTACCCTTTTGCCTTTAACCTTTAACCTATTAAGTATGAGCATAATCGACGATCTAAAATACATTCATCAAAAAGACACTTCAGACGCGCTAGGTATTGCCGAAAAACAATGGCAACAACTCGAACACGAGTTTGAAGTTCCAGAACTCAAATACCCGGTAGAAAACATCGTATTCACCGGTATGGGAGGGTCAGCACTGGCGGCACTACTAGCCAAGACATGGCCAGGATTTACCGTGCCATTTGAAGTTACTAGGGGGTACCATCTGCCTGCTTACGTAGGGCCAAAAACGCTAGTTGTGGCGTCCAGCTACTCTGGCAATACCGAAGAAACACTTTCGGCACTGGGCGAAGCAATCAAAGCCGGAGCACACGTAGTGTGCGTATCATCGGGCGGAAAACTCGCAGATTTAGCTAAAGAAAACGACTTACTCTGGATAGAACTACCTCAGGCGGCACAACCACGGTTTGCAGTTCTCTACAGTTTCAAGGCATTTGTCACGATATTGGAGCGGGCAGGATTTGTAAACCATGCATCGGCCGAAAAAGAAATCCATCAGACAGCGCAGTTTTTGAAAAAACACCTCGAGGCTTTCAACCCGACAGTCCCGGCCAGCAAAAACCCGGCCAAGAAACTGGCTCTAGATATTATTGGCCTATCGCCAGTGGTCTACGGTGGTCCACTCATGGCGCCGGTAGCCTACAAATGGAAGATCAGCTTCAACGAAAATGCCAAAAATGTCGCCTGGTGGAACGAATTTCCAGAGTTTAACCACAATGAATTTCTGGGCTGGTCAAGCCACCCAGTGGACAAGCCATATGCTGTGATTGATCTACGGAGTAGTTTTGAGCACGAGCGCGTCCAAAAACGCTTCGACCTAACCGCCAAGCTACTTAGCGGTCGACGCCCGGCCCCACACACCGTACAAGCAGAAGGGGACACCCTGCTAGAGCAGTTGCTCTACACGATGGCGCTCGGTGATTTCGTAAGTCTATATATGGGCCTCTTAAACGGGCTCAACCCCACACCGGTGGAGTTGATCGAGAAGTTCAAAGTCGAACTTGGTAAGTAGTTATTTACTCTTAGCTGATTTATGCTTAGCAGCTTTTTCGCGGGCTTTTCTAAGCTGTTCATTACGTTCGCGTTCGGCTTTGCGCTTTGCAACATAGTCTTCGGAGTTATACATAGCTGATAGTGGTTGCCTATCGCCTGACATATAGCCAGTTCCCGGGTAATAGCCATCAGTGGACGTGCGCACCTTGACTCGACCGTAATTTTTGCGAAGTGAATTGTTCCTGCGACCATTTTGTTCTAGGAAGTTTCGTCTGTTTTCTCGTGCTGTATCTACGGCTGTTTCGGCCTTTTCGATCATGCCCTTTGATAGCTCTGCTACTGTCTCCTTTGCGGATTTGTAAGTGCCCATCTTTGCGAATTTAGACTGCACATACCCTATTTTTCCTTCTGCACGTCGCTTATTTAATTCGGTGGTTAAAGACTTTCTTTCTTGACGGCGGAGTACTCTCTGGCCTCTACGTCCGTAGGTGGCTTCTGCAATGTCTAGTTTAAGCTTTGCATTACGGATCTCTTGTGTCATGGCTGGCTTATTTACTGCACGGACGTCTGCCCGCCACTGCTTTTCGGCACGTGCAAGCTTGACTCGCTCAACAAGATTTACTCCCTTACTATTTCGCAAGATAGCGTCGACTTCTTCTACGGCACGAGTTCGCTTGATACTTTCGGCTTCCTGACGTGGCGTTAAAGTGGGAAGAACTGAGGCTTCGGTCTCTTCTGCTACAACAGGAGAAAAGTTTTCTAGATTGATGTTGATGGTTGCTAATTCGTCTTTGGTTACAGTGCGAGGACTGTGCTCTGTGGTGACTACGGGTTCTGTCCCGTTACGAGTAGGATCGTCTACCGCCGCATCGGCCTGATCAAGGACACTCACTAGGTACGGATCTGATTCGAGCTCTGCATGAACGGGCACTGAGCCGATCTCTTTCGCAAATACTATTGCTTCTGGGGATGGTAGTGTAAACTCGGGGTTCTCGGAAACGACTTCGCCTTGGGTCGTATTATCCACTGCTTCGGAAGCAGCTTCGCCAGCTGATACATTGTCGAGATACTCCTGCATAGTGGCGGAAGGGATTTTGTCTCCCGTAGACTCTTCGGCAACAGATTTGACGATAGATATTTCAGCAGTTGGCAAACCAGGGTAAGCACTATGTGCCTCCATATTTTTGTAATACA
>Ga0073899_10005853_pt1 | contig 10644 bp, 12 predicted proteins | sample KloWWTmetaKNB5Ph_FD_88975 | JGI IMG/M metagenome (GOLD analysis project Ga0073899, IMG submission 88975) | Active sludge microbial communities from Klosterneuburg, Austria, studying microevolution and ecology of nitrifiers - Klosterneuburg... | ecosystem: Engineered > WWTP > Aerobic digester >...
CTGCCTCGGCCGGCGTCACATTGAAGCTGGCAGTGCCGGTCAGGGTTTTGGCGGAGGTATTGGTGGCGCTGTAATGGGCCAGGTTCTGCTCGCCGATCCTCACCTTCATCACGGGTTGGGCGGGATGGAAGTTCCAGCCGAGGCTGGCGGCCGTGTTGGCGTCAAAGCGAATGGTGATGAATTTGCCGGTCGCCGCTTCTGGGGCCGAGGAGGCGCGCTGGGTGGTGCCGCCAAAGCCGGTGGCGGCGCAAAACATGCTGTAGAGCGGCACCGAGGCATAGGCGAGGCCCAGCATGCCGATGACGGCGCTTCCGGCGATTGCCGCCACGCGGAGATTCTTGCGGCTGTTGGGAATGACTGCGGCGCGCTTCACATCAGCCTCCCGACACGGCGGCGAAATTGCTGCCGATGCGCACAATGGTGGAGGCAAAGAACAGGACCACAAGCACCGCCAGAATGAGCGCCATCACTACTGAACGCTTCTTGCGGCGCGCCATGTCCACGGGGCTGAAGGGAGCGTTGCTCACTGCAGCACCGAGTGGAAACTGGCAATGCCGAGCAAGCGCTCAAGCGGGATCAGGGCGAAGACAAGGAACAGCCAGAGGATTGAAAAGCCGAAAAGCTTCCTGCAGGCACCGGTGGCCGCCTGACCTTCGCGCAGGCGGTAAACCTGGACGGCGTAATAAATAAACACTGTCGAGAGCAGCGCCACGCCCGCAACATAAAGAAGGCCGCTCACGCCCAACACGGCGGGAATAAAGGTCAGAGGCACAAGCACGAGGGTGTAAAGCAGGATCTGCCTGCGGGTTTCATCGGGCCCCGCAACATTCGGCAGCATGGGAACGCCGGCCTTGGCGTAGTCGTCCTCGCGGAAAAGGGCGAGCGCCCAGAAATGCGGCGGGGTCCAGATGAAGATGATCAGGAAAAGCGAAATGGCGCCTGGATCGATTGTGCCGGTCACCGCGGCCCAGCCGATCATGGGCGGAAGGGCTCCGGCAGCGCCGCCGATCACGATGTTCTGCGGGGTCCAGCGCTTCAGCCAGATGGTGTAAATTACGACGTAAAAGAAAATGGTGAAGGCCAGCAGGGCGGCGGCCACGAGGTTGACGAAAAGGCCCAGGACGATGACCGAGGCTGCTGCCAGGAATGCCCCGAAGCCCAGCGCTTCGCCGGGAAGAATGGCGCCGCGCGGCACCGGACGCAATCTGGTGCGCCGCATCACGGCGTCAATATCGGCGTCATACCACATGTTCAGCGCGCCGGAGGCGCCGGCGCCCACGGCAATGGCGAGAAGCGCGACGAGGGCCAGCAGGGGATGAAGCGTTCCGGGGGCCGCCACGATGCCGACAAAGGCGGTAAAGATCACCAGCGACATGACGCGCGGCTTGAGCAGCGCGAAATAATCGCCAGCCGTGCCCTGCCCGCCAAGGGCGGGGTTGCTGGCGATATCTAGCTGCACGTCGCTCATCGGCTCACTTTATGACCGGCAGCGTGTTGAACTGATGGAATGGCGGCGGTGAAGAGAGCGTCCATTCCAGCGTGGTCGCGCCTTCGCCCCATGGATTGTCGGCCGCCTGAACCTTCTTGGCATAGGCGGAGAACACGCCGTAGAGGAATATCAATACGGCGAAGGCGGAAATGTAGGAGCCATAGGACGAGATCTGATTCCAGCCGGCAAATACATCCGGGTAATCGATGTAGCGCCGCGGCATGCCGGCAAGGCCGAGGAAATGCTGCGGGAAGAACAGGACGTTCACGCCGATGAAGGTGACCCAGAAATGCACCTTGCCGATGGTTTCATTGTACATGTAGCCGGTGATTTTCGGGAACCAGTAATACCAGGCGCCGAAGATCGCAAACACCGCGCCGAGCGAGAGCACGTAGTGGAAGTGGGCGACCACGTAGTAGGTGTCATGCAGGGAGCGGTCCACACCGGCGTTGGCGAGGACGACGCCGGTCACGCCACCAATGGTAAACAGGAAAATGAAGCCGAGGGCCCAGAGCATGGGCACCTTGAATTCAATGGAGCCGCCCCACATGGTAGCGATCCAGGAGAAAATCTTGACCCCGGTCGGCACCGCGATGATCATGGTCGCGGCGACGAAATAGGCCTGCGTATCGGCATCCATGCCGACGGTGTACATGTGGTGGGCCCAGACGACGAAGCCCACAAGCCCAATGGCAACCATCGCATAGGCCATGCCGAGATAGCCGAAGATGGGCTTCTTGGAGAAGGTCGAGACGATCTGCGAAACGATGCCGAAGCCGGGAAGAATGAGGATATAAACTTCCGGATGGCCGAAGAACCAGAAGAGATGCTGGAACAGGATGGGGTCGCCGCCCTTTGACGGCACGAAGAAGGATGTGCCGAAATTGCGGTCGGTGAGCAGCATGGTGATGGCGCCGGCCAGGACAGGCAGCGACAGCAACAGCAGGAACACGGTAACCAGAATGGACCAGACGAAGAGCGGCATCTTGTGCAGCGTCATGCCGGGGGCGCGCATGTTGAAAATGGTGGTGATGAAGTTGATGGCGCCGAGAATCGACGAGGCGCCGGCGAGATGGACCGAGAGGATTGCGTAGTCCATGGCGGGACCGGGCTGTCCGGTGGTGGACAATGGCGGATAAAGCGTCCAGCCGCCACCCACACCCATGGCACCCGCGGGACCTTCGGCAAACATGGAAATCAGGAGAAGTCCCAGCGCCGGAGGCAGGAGCCAGAAGGAAATGTTGTTCATGCGCGGAAAGGCCATATCGGGTGCGCCGATCATCAGGGGCACGAACCAGTTGCCGAAACCGCCAATCATCGCGGGCATGACCATGAAGAAGATCATGAGCAGGCCATGGCCGGTGACGAACACATTATACATGTGCTTGCCCTGGTCGAGGGCTGCCTCAGCCGTTGTGCCATAGGCCATCTGGGCGAGGCCCGAGAAGATCTGGATGCCGGGCTCGGCCAGTTCAATGCGCATCAAGACGGAGAGAATGCCGCCGATAAGCCCGGAGATAATGGCAAACCAAAGATACATCGTGCCGATGTCCTTGTGGTTGGTGGAATAGACGTAACGCCTCCAGCCGGAAGGCAGGGCGTGGTCGTCGTGAGCGGCGGTTGCATAGGACATGGGTTGTTAGCCTCTCAATGAATTCAGTTTTGCGCCAGCTGGCCCTTGGCCTTCAGCATGGCAACGAGAAAATCGCGCGCTTCTTCAATGCTGGCCGTCTGGGCTTTTTGCGACCAGGCGGCGAAGTCCGCGTCAGATACAACATGCACTTCGATGGGCATGAATGCGTGGTCCTTGCCGCACAGCTCGGAGCATTGGCCGTAAAACACGCCTTCCTGGGTGGCCCTGAACCAGTCTTCGTTCAGGCGGCCCGGAATGGCGTCGATCTTCATGCCGAAGGCGGGAATGGTCCAGGCATGAATAATGCCTTCGGGATCAGAGGTCACAATCAGTTTCACCGTCTTGTTGACGGGAACGACCACCGGCACGTCGGTTGCCAGCAGATAGGGGACATTGTCCCTTTCGGCATCCGCCTTGGGCTTCAGGTAGGAGGTGAATGTCACCTTGGCCGAACCATCGTCATTGAGCCCGAGATCGGGATACTCATAAGTCCAGTTCCAGCTTGGATTGCCGATGACCTTGACGGTCATGTCGGCCACCGGAATGTCGCGCTGCAGATAGAGCAGGCGCAGGGACGGAATGGCGATGGCGACAAGAATCAGAATGGGGATGACGGTCCAGGCCACTTCAAGCAAGGTGTTGTGGGTGTTCTTGGAGGGAACCGGGTTTGCCTTGGCGTTGAAGCGCAGCATGATGTAGAGCATCAGGCCCAGCACAAAGAGGGTGATCACGGTGATGATCACCAACAGGAAGTTGTGCAGCCAGGCGATGAACTCGGCAACCGGGGTTGCGGCATCCTGCAGGCCCAATTGCCAGGGTTCGGGCTGGCCGGCAGCGGCCCAGGCCGTGACAGACGCGAAAAAGACAAGCATTCCCGCCATCGTTCCCGCCAGCCTGTTTACAAATGTCATTGATAACCCTCTCATTTGGTCCCTTTTTCAGCTGGTGTTGGCCAGCCCCGCCGTGTCATTGGCAAACCTCAAGAATACTCCAATGACGGGCTGAATGTGAACCACATTCGTATCCCACCCGCAACTCATGCGGGCGCGGCATAACGTCATTGTAATCAGGCGCTTCGCCCAATCCTCCGGAGAGGCTTGGCAGAGTTCGAAATTCCGCCTTATTTATCCATGAAATGCAGCAGCAAGCTTTTAACCCCCTAGGCCAAATCGGTGTTGTTTTGCACCCAACTCGGCTGTAATAGCCGCGCTTCGCATACGAAAGGTACCGTTCCCGTGAGAATCACCACCCTGTTTTGCACATTTGCAGTCGCCGGCCTGTTGGGCCTTTTCCATCCGGTTCCAGCGCTGGCACAGGAGGAGCAGCAACCCTCTCCTCCGGGAACAGCCTTTGGACCGCGGGTCAAACCGGGCCAGGCGGCACAAACAGGTCAGCCGGCGAATCCTGGTGCAGGCGCGCCGCCCGCGACGGAGACCGTTGCCACCCATGGCGCCTGGCAAATTCAATGCAGCGCTCCGGCAGCGACTGGGGCGCAGGCCGGCAAGAAGTCCTGCGGCATGATCCAGGTGGCGCGCAGCGAAAAGAATGCAAAGGTTGCTCTCTCGCTCATCCTGCAGCATTCCAAACAGGGCGAAAAAGACGTGACGACAATGCGCATGCTGGTGCCCATCGGGGTCTACCTGCCCACCGGGGTTGCCCTGGAAATTGACGGCTCAGCCGTGGGCCGCGCGCCCTTCGTGCGCTGCCGGCCGCAGATCTGCGAAGCCTTCGCCGAGGTATCGCCGGAGTCCATTGCCAAAATGAAAAAGGGTTCGGCCGCAAATTTCATCATCTACGAGGCGCCCGGACTTGGCATTCCATTGAAAGTGTCTCTGGAAGGATTCTCGGCGGCGCTGGAAAATCTCAACACCCTGTAAATTTGACTGGCGGCGCAGGTGGCCGGTGCTTATCTGGGTATGACACTTTTGGATAAGGACATTTGCGTTGGCCCTCTCACTTTTTGACAACAGCGACACCAGCCAGGCACAGGCGACCGAACTTGTGGCGCAAGCCCTGGCGGGCTCCGACGATGGCGAGCTGTTTGTTGAAAAGCGTGAAACGCAAGGCTTCTCCTTCGACGACGGAAAACTGAAGGCCGCCAGCTTCGACGAATCGCAGGGCTTCGGCCTGCGCGCGGTGACCGGCGAAACCGCGGCCTATGCCCACTCAACCGATATTTCGGCGGCAGCCCTCAAGCGCGCCGCGGCGCTTTGCAAATCAATGGCGATGTCCGGCGGGCAAATCGCCGCGTCGCCGGAGCGCACCAACCAGAAACTGTATTCAGCCCACAACCCGGTTGAGGCTATCGGCTTTGCCGAGAAGATCAGCCTTCTGCAAGAAGTTGATGGCTTTGCCCGCGCCCTTGGCCCGGAGGTTGCGCAGGTTTCGGTTTCGCTTGCCAGCGACTGGCAGTCGGTTGAAATCATCCGGGGCGACGGCAGCATTTACCGCGACGTGCGGCCGCTGGTGCGCTTTGGCGTGTCGATCGTGTCGGCGCGCAATGGCATTCAGGGCCAGGGCAGCCATGGGCTGGGCGGACGCGGCGATCCCGCCTCCTACCTGACCGAAGAGCTCTGGCAAGGGGCGGCGCGCGAAGCCTACCGGCAAAGCCTGGTATCACTGGACGCCAAACCGGCGCCGGCCGGCGAGACGGATGTGCTCCTCGGGCCGGGCTGGCCCGGCATCCTGCTGCATGAGGCCATCGGCCATGGTCTGGAAGGTGATTTCAACCGCAAGGGCACGTCGGCCTTTGCCGGGCTCATGGGCCAGCGCATTGCCGCCAAGGGCATTACCGTGGTGGATGATGGCACTATCCCCGACCGCCGCGGCTCGCTCAGCATCGACGACGAGGGCACGCCTTCCAACTGCACAACGCTGATTGAAGACGGCGTGCTGGTGGGTTTCATGCAGGACCGGCTCAATGCCCGGCTCATGGGGGTAAAGCCTACGGGCAATGGCCGGCGGCAATCCTATGCCCACGCGCCGATGCCGCGGATGACCAACACCTACATGCTGTCGGGCGACAAGCATCCCGACGAGATCCTGAAATCCATCAAGAAGGGCCTTTATGCCAAATCCTTCGGCGGCGGCCAGGTGGACATCACCTCGGGCAAGTTCGTGTTCTCCTGCACCGAGGCGTATCTGATCGAGGACGGCAAAATCACCACGCCGGTGAAGGGCGCCACCCTTATCGGCTCGGGTGCCGATGCGCTGACCCGCATTTCCATGGTGGGCAATGACATGGCGCTCGATCCGGGCATCGGCACCTGCGGCAAGCAGGGCCAGGGGGTTCCGGTGGGCGTCGGCCAGCCTACCCTGCGCATTGACCGGCTCACGGTTGGCGGAACGGCGGCTTGAGCGATGCCACCACGCCTCGTCATTTTCGATATGGATGACGTGCTGTGCCATTACGATCTCGGACGCCGGCTTCGCGCCCTTTCGCAGATATCCGGCAAGACCCCGCGCGACATCCGGGCCGCCATCTGGGATTCAGGCTTTGAGGATGACGCCGACTCGGGCGGCTATCCGGATGCCGATGTCTATCTCGCCGAATTCAGCTACCGCATTGGCCACACCATTACGCGCCAGCAGTGGATTGCGGCGCGGCGTGAATCGATGATCCCGTCCGGCGATGTGCTGGCCCTGGCCGAAGCCATAGGCAAGGTTTCACGGCTGGCGATCTACACCAACAACGGCCCGATCGTGAAGTCTTCGCTGGATGAGCTGTTCCCGGAAGCCGCCGCCATTTTCAAGGAGCGCTACTGCTCCTATGAGTTCGGCACCAAGAAGCCTGATCCCGACAGCTTCACAAAATTGCTGGCCCAGATAAAAATTCCCCCCTCCGACACCTGGTTCATCGACGACAAGCGTTCGAACGTGCAGGGGGCGAAACTCGCCGGCCTCAAGGCGCATCATTTCCGCTCCTACGAGGCGCTGGCGAAGGATGTCAAAAGCATGGGCTTTGCAATCGCAGGAATCACCCCATGACAATGATGAGCATTCTTTCAAAAACCGAGAATGGCGATTATTTCGGCCGGGTCGGACTGGCGTGCAACATGAGTGCCGCCACCGCGGAAGCCTCGCTGGCGCGTCTGTGCCCCGCCATAGCGCTTCGGCTCAAGGAAAAGTCCGCGAATGATAACAATGCCTTCGAGGCGCTGCTTGACCTTCTGGATGAAGGCGATGATCTCACCGGCCTCACGGACGCCGAAGCCATCGCAGACGGCCAGGCGGTGCTTGCGGATCTCTATGGCTCAACCCCTGCGGCTCTCGCCGAAATGAAAAAGCTGGCTCCCGGAATGAGCGATGCGCAAAGCGAAAACATTTCGGCCATCGCGGCCACGAGCGTTCTGGCGGTGCTGGCGAAATCCTATACGGCTCCTGCACCGCTTGCGGGCAGTACGGGTGAGGCACCGCAGGGCGGAGGACTCATGGCAACGATCATGGCAGCGGTCATCGCGGGCCTGCTGCAGGCATTGCGAAGCAAGTTCGCGCCAAGACGGCGGCGGCGGCGGAGCTACACCAGCTATTTCGGCACCAAGCGGCGAAAGACTGCGCGGCGCAAGCGGCGCGCCAAAACGCCGACGCTGGAAGATATTTTCGGACAGATACTTTCAGGCAAATAACACTCGGAGGCAGACATGGATCTTTCAGAAATCGGCCGGCAATTCGGCCTCAATGAAGCGCAGACGCGGGCCGCGGTCGAGGCGCTCACCCCGGTGGTGGCGGCGGGCATGCGGCGCAATGGCCCGTCGGCTGGCGGGCTCGAGGACATCATCAGGTCGATCACCCAGGGCGGGGCCCCGGAAGAAACGGACGCCGCAACCAGCCAGGGCAATGACATTCTCGGCCAGATATTCGGCTCCAAGGAGGTCAGCCGCGGCGTGGCCAATGAACTTTCGGCCACATCGGGCATCGGCTCATCCATTCTCAAGAAAATGCTGCCGATCATTGCCTCGATCGTCATGGCGCAAGTGGCCAAGCAGATGGGATCGCGCGGCGGTTTTTCGGGCGGCGGCCTCGGCGATATTCTTGGTGATATCCTTGGCGGCAGCCGGAACCCTGCTCCGCAACCAAAATCAACCGGCGGAATTGAAGATATCCTGACGGACATTCTGGGCGGAGGCGGCGGTGCGGCCGCGCCCCGCAGTACCCCGCGCAGCGGCAATGCAGCGGATGACCTGCTGCGGTCGGTCGAGGAGTCGCTGCGGCGGCGGTAGACGGGAGCGATTCTACACTTGCGCATTGCAGTTTTCCTCTCCTCTTGGGGGAGAGGAAAACTGCGGTGCGTCTGTCCTACAGCTTCCGCAGAAACACGCTGCGCACCGCGTGATCCGCTCCCTTGCGCAGGACGAGGTCGGCGCGCGGCCTGGTAGGCAGCACGTTCTCGCGCAGGTTCACGAGGTTGATGGTTTCCCAGATCCGCGTGGCGGTTTCGCGGGCCTGGGCATCGGAATAGGAGGCGTAGCGGTGGAAGTAGGATTTGGGATCCTTGAAGGCGCCGTCGCGGAGCGAGAAGAAGCGGGTGATGTACCAGTCGCTGAGATCGGCGATTTCGGCATCTATATAAATTGAAAAATCGAAGAAGTCGGAAACGTTCGGGATGCCGCGTCCGTCTTTCGGCGGGCGGCCGGTTTGCAATACGTTGATGCCTTCAAGGATAAGAATGTCCGGCTGGTCAATGGTGACGGTTTCGCCGGCCAGAATGTCATAAGTCAGATGCGAGTACAGCGGCGCCGTGACCTTGGGCTTGCCCGCCTTGATGTCGGACATGAAGCGCAGGATTGACGGCAAGTCATAGCTTTCGGGAAAACCCTTGCGGGCCATCAGGCCTTCGCGCTCCAGCATGGCATTGGGCAAAAGGAAACCATCGGTGGTGACAAGGTCAACTTTCGGATGATGCGGCCAGCGTGACAGGAGCCTTCGAAGAATGCGCGCCGTGGTGCTTTTGCCCACGGCCACGCTGCCGGCAATGCCGATGACATAAGGAACTTTCCGGTCTTCGCTGTGGAGGAAACTGTTGGTGGCGCGGAACAGCTTCTGGGTTGCCGCCACGTAGAGATTGAGCAGGCGCGACAGCGGCAGGTAAATGGCCTCCACTTCCTGGAGGTCGATCTTGTCGTTGAGGCCGCGCAGCTCATCAAGATCCTGCTGCGTCAGGGTCATGGGCGTGTCGGCGCGGAGCATGGACCATTCATCGCGGTCAAAGCGGCGGAAGGGGGAGACTTCCCGGGCCAGCGTTTCCATCAGTCGTTTTTTCCGCGTGCGGCCTTTTCGGCAAGCCCGCTCACGCCCTTGCGGCGTTCCAGTTCATCCATGACGCTGCTTAAAGGCACATCGGACGCCGCAAGCAATACGACTAAATGATAAAGCACGTCGGCGGCCTCGGCCGAGATATGGGCCTTGTCCTGCTTCAAGCTGGCCAGTGCCAGCTCCACCGCTTCCTCGCCGAATTTCTTGGCGCATTTCTCCACGCCCTGCGACAGGAGCTTTGCAGTGTAGGAGTGTTCGGGGCTTTCGCCGCGGCGCTGGGCAATGGCGTCGGCGAGGTCGGCCAAGGCCTGAAGATCATGACTCATTACTTACCCCCTGCTCCTCAAGCCAGGCGCATGGCAATGCCATGCGCCGCCATGTGCCGCTTTGCCTGGCCGATTGTATAGGTTCCGAAGTGAAATATCGATGCGGCGAGAACCGCCGTGGCATGGCCGTCGCGGATGCCTTCAACGAGATGGTCAAGAGTGCCGACCCCACCCGAGGCGATAACCGGCACGGTCACCGCATCGGCAATGGCGCGGGTCAGTGCCAGGTTGAAGCCCTTGCCGGTGCCGTCGCGGTCCATGGAGGTGAGGAGAATCTCACCTGCCCCCAGCTCCACGACTTCCCTGGCAAAGCTTACGGCCTCGATGCCGGTGGGATTGCGCCCGCCATGGGTGAAAATCTCGAAGCGGCCCGGCGCTACTTCCTTGGCATCAATGGCCACGACAATGCACTGGCTGCCGAATTTCTGCGCCGCCTCCCTGACGAACTGGCGGTTGCTCACAGCAGCCGAATTGATCGAAACCTTGTCGGCGCCCGCCAGCAGGAGCTGGCGGATATCGTCAATGGTTCTTACGCCGCCGCCCACGGTGAGCGGCATGAAGCATTGCGCCGCGGTTCGCCTGACGACATCCAGCATGGTGCCGCGATTTTCATGGGTGGCGGTGATGTCGACGAAGCACAGTTCATCGGCGCCGGCCGCGTCATAGGCCTTGGCCGCTTCCACGGGATCGCCCGCGTCGCGCAGGTCAACGAAATTCACGCCCTTCACCACGCGGCCATCCTTCACGTCGAGGCAGGGAATGATGCGGGCTTTGAGCATTATGCAGCCTCGTGGATGAGCTTGAGCGCGGCCTTGGCATCAAGCCTGCCGTCATAAATGGCGCGGCCGGAGATTGCGCCTTCGAGAATGGCGCAATCCGGTTGCAGCAGTCGCTCCACATCCCTGATGGAGGCTAGGCCGCCCGACGCGATGACCGGAATGTTC
>Ga0073899_10005854_pt1 | contig 10642 bp, 8 predicted proteins | sample KloWWTmetaKNB5Ph_FD_88975 | JGI IMG/M metagenome (GOLD analysis project Ga0073899, IMG submission 88975) | Active sludge microbial communities from Klosterneuburg, Austria, studying microevolution and ecology of nitrifiers - Klosterneuburg... | ecosystem: Engineered > WWTP > Aerobic digester >...
CGCCGACGAACTGCTCATCGACGAATCCACCCTCGCCAACCTCCTCGGACCCGCGGAGGTCGTCCTCCTCGACCGACTCGTGAACGTGAACCCGTTCCCCACCGCAGTCGAACGCGACCAAGCTGCGGCCTCGCCCGTAACCCCGCACCAGAAGGTCGCCCGCTGTGAATCGCCCTGGGTTGCTCAGAGGGTTCCTGACCTTGGAAGCCGAAGGAGCGAGGTTGACGTCGCCGAGCAAGCCGGCCTCGATGAGTCTCTCGCCCGCGCGATCGCCGACGACCACCGGCGTCACCGTCCGCGCTGAGGAGCATCGGCCCGGCCGGATCCAGCCGGCGATGTCGGCGCCACAACGACGCCGAATAGGTTGACGGCGCCGTGGCGAAGGTCCGGCACTGTCGACGGAGGTCGAACCTTGGACGGTCGTCCGAACATCCTGCTGCTCGTGAGCGACGAGGAGCGGGCGAACATCCCCCGCCCGGACGGCTACCGGCTTCCCGCGCACGAGCGTCTGGCCGAGCGGGGAACGTCGTTCTCCAACTACTACGCCGCGGCGGCGATGTGCAGCTCGTCACGGTCGGTGATCTACACAGGGCGGCACATGCCGGTGACCGAGATCCACGACAACGACAACATGCCCTACGTCGACCCGCTCGACCCGGCGCTGGGCACCATCGGCACCATGCTGCGGTCCTCCGGGTACTTCACGACCTACCAGGGCAAGTGGCACCTCTCGAAGCTGTACAAGGAGCCCGGCGACCCGTCGACGGTCGACGCGCTCGAGCCGTACGGGTTCTCGGAGTGGAACGACTGGGGCGACATCGACGGCGGCGCGTGGGCCGGCCTCCAAGTCGACCCGGTCATCGCCGGCCAGGCCGTCAAGTGGCTGAGGGAACGGGCCTCGGTGGTCGCGTCGGACCAGCCGTGGTTCATGGCGGTCAACTTCGTGAACCCCCACGACATCATGAGCTTCGACTTCGGTGGGCGGTCGTCGGTTCAGATGCCGCCGAACCTGGCCCGGGCGGTGGTGACCAAGCCGCCGGCGGACGTCCCGCTGTACCGGGACCGCTGGGACGTTCAGGTTCCCGCCACCGCGCACGAGGACCTGTCCGGCGCACCACCCGCCGTGCGCGAGTACGCGGCGATCATGGACACCGTCTTCGGCGAGGTGACCAGCGAGCACCACTGGAGAGCGGGCCTCGACTTCTACCTCAACTGCATCCGCGACGTGGACCGCAACGTCGAGCTGGTCCTCGATGCGCTCGTGGCGTCCGGACAGGCGGACCGCACCGTCGTCATCTACACCGCGGACCACGGCGACCTCGTCGCCTCGCACGGGCTGCGCCAGAAGGGCAACCTGGTCTACGACGAGAACTTCCACGTGCCGCTGATCGTGTCGCACCCCGATCAGCCCGGCGGCAGCGAGACCGCAGCGCTGGCGTCCGCGGTGGACCTGGCGCCCACCATCCTCGACATGGCCGGGGTGAACGCGGCACAGGTCGCGGAGCGGTTCCCGGGCCTGCACGGTCGGTCGCTGTCCCCCACGCTCGACGGAGGGACCGTCCGCGACGGCGTGTTGACCGCGGTCGAAGCCGTCACCTACCTCGACGACGACTTCTGGACGGCGTTCGGCGATGCCGACGTGGCGGAGCGGATCGGCTCGGGCGAGCTGCGGCCCGACTGGCGCAAGCGGGGCTTCCTGCGCGGCTACACCGACGAGCGCTACACGTTCGGCCGGTACTTCTCACCAATCGAGCCGAACCGACCGACCGACGTCGACTCCCTGTTCGCGGCCAACGACGTCGTGCTCTACGACCGGATCGCGGATCCCGACGAGCGCGTGAACCTGGCCGACGACCCCGCTCGGCGGGAGCTCGTCGGCTCGCTCAGCGCCAAGCTCGAGGCGCTCATCACCGCCGAGATCGGCGATGACACGACGTCGTGGGTGGAGCAGCGGCCGAACCTGGTCGGCTGGCCGGCCTGGCGTGGCGACCGACCGAGCTGAGGACCGACGGGACTGACGGCGAGTGAGCACCGCGATCGCCGAGCACGCCCACGGCCTGTCCTCGTGGGTGGATGATGTCGAGGGTGGATGGTCTGGAGGCCGATCAAACCCGGGGGAGGTGCTCGTGCGTCTACGGGGTGTGGAAGGGCGACAGGCCATCGGCGATCAGATCGGCGACGATCTGGTCGACGACGATCAGGTCGACGACGAGCCGGCTGACGGACGGATCGACGATCGCATCGTCGAGCAGGCCGCCGTCCTGTGGGAGACCGCGGCGCGTGTGGTCCTGGCGATCTCCGGCGATCGCGGCCTGGCCGAGGACTGCGCCCAGGAGGCGGTGCTGCGGGCCTGGCGACACCAGATCGACACCGGCGAGCGCCTCCGGTCGCTCGAGGCGTGGACGGTCCGCACCGCGCTGAACCTGGCCCGCAGCCAGCACCGCCGACGAGGAGCCGAATCGAGAGCTCTGCGACGCCTGGCCGCTCGCCCGAGCGCCCCTCCGGTCGACGTCGCCCTCGCTGCCGACCGGATCCTGACCGACGACCTGCGTGAGGCGATCCTCGCCCTCGCCCCCCGCCAGCGCGAGGTGATCGTCCTGCACTACCTGCTCGACATGGGCATCGCCGAGATCGCGGACGCCACCGGGATCACCGACGGCGCGGTGAAGAACGCCCTGTTCAACGGCCGGGCCGCGTTGGCGGACCGCCTGGCCGCCCGCCTGGCCGCCAAGGAGGAGACATGACCGATCTCGACGAGATGATCCGGCGGGGCCTGCGCGAGATCACCGACCCGGTCGCCGACGTCGACCGGGTCGGGCTCGCGGAGTTGCTGGCCGCGGCCGACCCTGCAGACGCCTCTGCTGCCGACGCCGAGGCTGCCGATGCTTCGACCGGCGCGACGGGTCGCCCGATGCGATGGATCGTCGCATCGGTGACCGCAGCCGCGGCGGTGGTGACGCTGATCGGCGTCCTGATCCTCGGACCCGGCTCCGACGACGTCGAGCGCGTCGTCACCGATGCCGGACCGTCGACCACGTCGACCACCCGGCCGACCACGGACACGACGGGCGTTCCGGCAAGCTCCGTGCCGGCGACCAGCATGCTCACGCCCACGACCCAGGCCCCGAGCCCCGGCGTCGCGCCGGCCGCGACCACTCCGACCGTCGGTCCCCGTGGCGCACCGACGACCGCCGTCCCGACCCCCGGAGCGCCCGCGACGATCCGCGCCTCCGATGCCCCGCCCGGATCGCTGCGGGTCCGCATCGACGTCGCCCGGTCCCTCCGTGCCGGCTCGTCGGTCGACGGGACGATCACCCTCGACAACGGCTCCGGCCGACCGGTCACCGCCGAGGGGTGCTCGGTTCCCTACTGGACCAACCTGCGCAACGACACGGTCGTGATCGAGAGCGTCCGGACGCTGTGCCTCGAGACCTTCACGTTCCCCCTCGGCGAGTCGAGGTGGCCGATCCGGATCTCAGGATCGGTGGGCATGTGCACGAGCTCGCCCACGCCCAACAGCACCGTTCCACCGTGCGACCCCGACACGGGGTCACCGCCTCCGCTCGACCCTGGGACCTACACCGTGACCGTGTCCGGTGCGCCGGGTCTGCCGGTGCCACCCGAGTTCACCGTTGAGATCACCCCCTGACTGCGACCTCCCTCGATCGGCCGATCGGCCTGAGGTGACGGTCCGCGGAGGTTGCGGTCGGCGGAGGTTGCGGACGACACGGCGCCTTCGGCCGGGATGGTTGGCTAGCGTCGACGGTGGATCGGGCGAAGGAGATCCGACGATGGCCGGACGCATTCAGCACCACCGGACGTTGCGCTCCCTGTGGGTCGCGACGATCTGCACCGCGGTCGTGGCCGCCGGAGCGTGCACAACCACCCCGACCGATCACACCGTGCCCCACGTGGAGCTCGTCGCGTCAGGCTTCGAGGTGAGCTGGCCGGCAGCCGGCCCTGCCGGGACGACCTACACCGTCGAACGCCTGGGACTCGGACCGTCGAGCCCACACGACTGGACTCGCGTGGCGACCACGACGTCGACGTCGTCGATCGACCGTGGCCTCGTCGTGGGCGACCGGTACATGTACCGGCTGGGGGTGATGTCGAACGGGTCGGTCCCCGGCACCTGGAACGTCTCGCTCGGCGCGCTCTACGTCATCCCCACGCTCCCCGTGGTGCGCATCTCGACCCAGGGGCACGCCCCGGTGACCTCGACCGAGGTCTACGTGCCCGGAACCGTCGCGGTGACACCGAACGGTGGGCCCCTCCCCGGTCTCACCCCGACGACGGCGAAGGTGCGGGCCCGAGGCAACACCACCGCCGGACCCGAGAAGAAGCCCTACAAGGTGAAGCTCGACACCAAGGCGTCGGTGCTGGGCCTGCCCGCCGCCAGGGACTGGGTGCTGCTCGCCAACTGGTACGACCGATCCAACCTGCGCAACGTCGCCGCGCTCGACATCGGCGCGAGGGTGATGCCGACCTGGACCCCGCACCACCGGCTGGTCGAAGTCGTCCTGAACGGCGACTACCGCGGCGTCTACCTGCTGACCGAGCAGGTGGAGGTCGGCCCGGACCGGGTCGCGGTGACCGAGATGACCCCGCAGGACGTCACCGGCGATGCCGTGACCGGCGGATACCTGCTCGAGGTCGACGCCCGACTCGAGGCGAACCACGAGCCGGGGTTCCGCAGCTCGATGAACGTGCCCGTCGTCGTCAAGGACCCGGAGCCGGCCGAGCCGCAGCAGATGGCCTACGCCCGCTCGCTGATCGACGACCTCGAGACCCGCCTCCGATCACCGGACCGAGCGGACCCGACGAACGGATACCGGGCGGTGCTCGACCCCGAGTCGCTGGTCGACTGGTACCTGGTGCAGGAGGTGACCCGGAACCAGGACGTCGGGTACTCGAGCGCTTTCCTGCACAAGGATCGCGGTGGCCTCCTCCGCTTCGGCCCGCTGTGGGACTTCGACCGATCGATCGGCAGCCCGAGCGGAGTGCCTCCCCAGACGGTCGACGGCTGGCAGGCCCGCACCGCAATGCCGTGGGGTCAGTACCTGTTCCAGGACCCGACGCTGATCGCCGAGATCTCCGCTCGTTGGGCCGAGGTGCGCGACGACGTCCTGGCCGTCGCGGCGACTCTCCCGGTGACCGGAGCATCGATCAGCACGGCGACGCGCAGCGATGCCACCCGTTGGGGACCGTCGCCGACACCCGCAGCGGACAACCCTGCGTTCCTGCGGTCCTGGTTGGAGCAGCGCGTCGCCTGGCTGGACTCGCAGTACCCGACGCCGTGACGGACCCGATCAGCGGCCCAGCGCGGACACGATCGTGGCGATCACCGAGTCGGCGTCACGACCGCCATCGACGATCTGCGCTCCGGCCGGGTCCGGCACCTCGAGGGTGGCAAGCTGGCTGTCCAACATGTCGACGGCCATGAAGTGCCCGGCGCGTTCCCGCAGCCGCCGCTCCAGCTCGGGGCGCCCGACGTCGAGGTGGACCAGACGGACCCGGTCGCCGTCGACGCCGAGGCGGTCGCGGTAGGACCGGCGCAACGCCGAACAGGCCAGGACCAGCGCGGCGCCTCGGCGCGCGTGGTCGTCGATGACGGTCCGCAGCGCGTCCAACCACGGCGAGCGGTCCCGGTCGTCGAGCGGTTCGCCGCGGCGCATCTTGTCGACGTTGGCGGCCGGGTGGTGATCGTCAGCGTCGACGAAGTCCCAGCCCAGCCGGTCCGCCAGCGCGGCGCCGACGGTGCTCTTGCCGCTGCCCGCCACCCCCATCACCACGACCGCCACCGGCCCGCGGTCCTCGGCGCGGGTCCCGGTCACCGCTCCGCCAACCGGTAGAGCACCTCGCCGGCGCGGGGCACCACCAGCACGCCGTCCTCGCGTCCGGTCCAGTCGGCGACGTCGACCGAGTCGGGGTCGAGGTAGCCGAGGCCCAGGGCCCGGCACTCGGCCTCGGGCACCCGGCTGGAGAGGGTGACCCGCACCCGGGGCCGTTCGACGCCGTCGGAGAAGGTGCCGGCGCCGCGCACGTGGGTGGAGTGCGCCAGCACCGCCCGCGGCACATCGGAGAAGCGGTCCCACTGCTCGAGGAAGTACGGCAGCACGTGGTAGCCGACCCGGGCCAGCTCCGCCCCGTGGACCCGGCTGACCTCGCGCAGATGCGGGGCGAAGATGACCAGCTCGGCGTCGTCGGCGAGGACCGGCTCCAGCTTGTACATGGCCTTGGCCGCGGTCCACAGCTCGTCGTACATGGGCGGCGCCATCGACAGGACCCGCTGCATGGGCCGTTCGAGGGTCCGGATGTGTCGGGTGGCGCTGAGCCCGGCGGCCCGACGCCACGCGGCGTCGAGGTCGCCGACGAACACGCCGGCCAGGCGGGCGTCGTCGACCACGACCATCGACACGAGCGTGACCGGGGTCGGGATCTGCGCAGCTGCGTGGTCGACGAGTCGGCGGGTCGGGGTGTCGACGCGTCCGATCGTGCCGACGACCCCGCTCAGAGCGCCGAGCCAGTGCGACACGTCGATCATCTCGGGGCCCGACACGCCGGGGAAGAAGTACTTGGCGCCGCCGGAGAAGCCGACGACCTCGTGGGGAAACGTCGGGCCGAGCAGGATCACGTGGTCGCAGTCGAGCACCGCCCGGTTGAGGCGCAGCGGCAGGTCCCCGCCCAGGCTGGGGTGCCACACGTCGCCGGCGATGGCGGCCAGCTCGGCCTCGGCGACGACACCGATCGCGACCAGCTCGTCGTCGTCCCGCCAGCGGTGGTTGGAGACGGTGAGGCCGGGGTGCCGGTCAGCCACGGGAAGGCGATCCAGGCCGACCAGGTCAGACAGCTCCCGGTCACCCAGCGGCGGATGGGTTCCCAGGGCGACCATGACGTGGACGGTGGCCGCGTCGGCGAGGACGTCGTTGAGGACCTCGACGAGGAACGGCAGCGGGGCGGTGCGCGTGTGGTCCGGCACCAGCACCAGGACCCGCTCGCCCACGTGGCGGCCGGCCAGCCCGTCGGTGATCGCGGCCCGGACCTGATCAGGTGGCAACGTCCCGTCGGGCGGTCCGACCGCCGCGACACGGACTCCGTCGGTGCTGGTCATGTCCGCCCCGCAGCGTACGGCGCGGTCGACCCGCGGACCGTCAGGGTGACCGCCAGCACCGGATCCGCGGCCGTCGGGGCCGACCCGACGGGACCCGACCCGGAGATCTGCTCGGCCAGTCGGTCGACAGCCCGACGGCCGAGCTGCTCGAGCGGCATCCTCACCGTGGTCAGCGCGGGTCGGACCAGCGACGCCAGCTCCACGTCGTCGCAGCCGACCACGCTCACATCCTCGGGCACCCGGCGACCCGACGACGTCAGGGCGTCGACGAGGCCGACCGCGACCAGGTCGTTGTGGGCGATCACCGCGGTCGTGCCCCGCGGCAGCGCCGACGCGGCCCGGGCCCCGCCACCGAAGGTGGGGGCGACGGGGCCGACCAGGTCGAGTCCCAGCCGGCCGGCCTGGGCGTCGCGGGCGCTCGAGGTCCACTTCCCGGCCGGGCCGCGCACGTAGGCGATGCGCTCGTGGCCGAGGCCGCGCAGGTGGTCGCGCGCCAGGCGAACCGCCGCGCGCTGGTCGGCCACCACCGACGCCCGACCCCGGATCGGACGGTTGACCAGGACGGCGGGACGCGATCCCAGCGCGGCGACGAGACGAGCGGTCGGAGCCGTCGGCGAGCACAGGACGACGCCGTCGACGTCGGGAACGAGCCGGGCGATCAGCTCCAGTTCGGCCGACGGACTGTCCTCGGCGTCCGCGATGACGGTCAGCTCGCCGTTCTCGTGCGCCCGGTGCTGGGCCCCCCGGGCGATGGTGGCGAAGAACGGGTTGGTCAGGTCCGGCACCACGACCGCGATCGCCCCGGTGCGCCCGCCGGCCAGGTGGCGAGCCGAGCGGTGCGGCGAGTAGCCGAGGGCGTCGACGGCACGGCGAACCCGGGCCACGGTCGCTGGCGACAGCGGGGCCGTTCCGTTGAGAGCTCGCGACACCGTCGAGGTGCTCACCCCGGCGCGGCGGGCCACGTCGGCGAGGGTCACCGCTCGCGATCCCACCTACGCCCACCCCCGTTCGCGACGGGCGGCCACGACCGCGGCCACGAACCGGTCGTCGTCGAGCAGCGCGTCGGGGGCAGTGATCACCTCGAGCAGCGCCCTCACCCGGTCGGCCTCGGCAGGTCGTTCGAGGGCGACCGACAGCGGACCGGACAGCGGGTCCTCCAGGGCGGCACCCCGACCGAGGGCCGCTCCGACGTGCGCGCTCCACGCGGCGACGACCGTCGCCAGTCCGACGACAGGGTCGCCGCGATCGAGGCGGATCGCGGCGGTGGCGAGGATGCGGGGGCCGAGCTTCTGGGAGCCGTCGGCGCCGACCTGGGCGCAGCGGTGGCGCAGCGAGGCGTTCGCGAACCGGTCGAGCACCTCGGCGGTGGCGGCTCCGGGCGCGGGTGCAGGGCCGGCCGGATCCCCAGAGCCGGAGTGCCCGACCGCGGGCAGGGTCGGTTCGATCTCCTCGACGCCGAGACGGTCGAGCCAGGCCCGGAGGTCGGCGTCGGCGACCGCCTGGGCGATGGTGTCGAACCCGGCGGCCAGGCCGAGGTAGGCGGCGGCCGAGTGCAGCGCGTTGACCAGGCGGAGCTTGCGGTCCTGGAACGGTGCGAGGTCGTCGGTGAACACCGCCCCGACGCGGTCCCAGGCCGGCAGTCCGCCGACGCCTCCGTCGGGGGCGGGGGCCTCGATCACCCACAGCCGGTGTGCCTCGGCGCGCACCGGGGCCCGGTCGACGACACCGAGGCGGCTCCGGACCAGTTCGCGGTCCTCGTCGGTGGCGGCGGGCACGATCCGGTCGACGACGGTGGAGCGGAACGTGACATGCTCGTCGATCCACGTCGCGAGGTCCTCGTCGCGGCGACGGGCCAGGTCGGTGACCACCGCGCGGGTGACCTCGCCGTTGGCGGGCAGGTTGTCGCACGAGATCACCGCCAGGTCGGCGCCACCCGCCCGGCGTCGGCGCTGCAGGCCGTCGACCAGCGCTCCGGGGAGGCTGCGCGGCGCCCGGGACGGATCGCGGTCCGGGGCCAGATCCGACACGACGTCGGGGTGGTCGAGGTCCAGGCCGCCGGTGCGGGGGTCGCGGCAGTAGCCCTTCTCGGTCACGGTCACGGTGACGACCGTGGTCGCCGGCGCGGCGACGTGGTCGGCCACCTCGGAACCGTGGGCCAGCGCGGCGACCGCGCCGATCACCCGCAACGACGGCTCACCCCCGGCCGATTCGATCAGAGTGTAGAGACCGTCCTGAGGTCCGAGCGCGGCGGTGATCGCACCGGTGCGCAACGACGCCCCGACGACGGCCGCGTCGGTGTCACCGGTGGCGAGCAGGTCCTCGCAGTAGTGGGCGACGTGTGCCCGGCCGAAGGCGCCGAGACCGACGTGCAACACGCCGGGCGTGAGCGCTCGACGGTCATAGGTGGGCGCGGCCCCTGGCGGGAGGCCGGCGAGGGCGGCGGCGTCCAGGGCGGTCGCGGCGCTCATCGGGCGCTGAACCGGGACCGGTCGACCCGGTACACCGACCGGGGTCTGTCGTAGGTCAGCTCGACGGCGATGCGGGCGGCGACGTCCTCGTCGAGGCGGTGCTCGGCGACCAGGCCGGCCAGGTGCGCGCAGTCGACGCGGCGGGCGACGTCGTGGCGGGCGGGGATCGACAGCAGCGCCCGGGTGTCGTCGGTGAACCCGGCGGTGTTGGCGAACCCGGCGGTGCCGGTGGTGTCGGTGCGGAACCGGCGCATGCCCTCGGGGCTGTCGTGGAACCACCACGGCGCGCCGAGGGTCAGGATCGGGTAGTAGCCGGCGAGCGGGGCGAGCTCCCGGCTGTAGGTGGTCTCGTCCAGGGTGAACACGACCAGGGTCAGCCCGGGTTCGTGACCGAAGCGCTCGAGCAGCGGTCGCAGCGCGGCGACGTAGTCGGTGCGGGTCGGGATGTCGGCGCCGATGTCGGGGCCGAAGCGGGCGGCACCGGGGCGGTCGTGGTTGCGGCAGCTCCCGGGGTGCAGCTGCACGACCAGGCCGTCGTCCAGGCTCATGCGGACCATCTCGGTGAGCATCTGGGCCCGGAACGCCTCGGCGTCGTCCGGCGTGTGCTCCCCGGCCCGGACCCGGGCGAACAGCGCGGCGGCGTCGTCGGCCGACAGGTCGGCGGTCGCGGCGCTGGGGTGGCCGTGGTCGGTGGAGGTAGCGCCGTGGGCGATGAAGAACCGGCGCCGTTCGGCCAACGCGTCGAGGTAGCCGGCCCAGGAGTCGGTGGCGATGCCGCTGAGCTCGGCGAGGCGCTCCAGGTTGGCGGGGAACTCCGGGTGGTCGGGGTCGACGACGGAGTCGGGCCGGAAGGCGGTCACGACGTTGCCGCCCCAGCCCGACGCGCGGATCGCCCGGTGGTCGGCCAGGTCGTCGAGGGGCGACTCGGTGGTGGCCAGGAACTCGATGCCGAAGCGGTCGAACAGCGCCCGGGGCCGGAAGGCCGGCTCGGCCAGTCGTTCTGAGAGCTCGTCGAAGAGCCGGTCCGCGTTGTCGGCGTCGGGCACGACGTCGGCGCCGAGGA
>Ga0073899_10005855_pt1 | contig 10642 bp, 8 predicted proteins | sample KloWWTmetaKNB5Ph_FD_88975 | JGI IMG/M metagenome (GOLD analysis project Ga0073899, IMG submission 88975) | Active sludge microbial communities from Klosterneuburg, Austria, studying microevolution and ecology of nitrifiers - Klosterneuburg... | ecosystem: Engineered > WWTP > Aerobic digester >...
CACGGAGCGGATCTTGACCTTCTCGATCCCGGCGTCGTCGATGCGCTGCGACACCTCTTCGTCGATGAGCTGGCCCGACTGCACCAGCAGGCGCGGGTCGCCGAACTCGTCGAGCACGTGCGGATCGACGACGTCGTCGGCCGCGACCGTGCCGAGGATCCGGTCACGCAACGGCTCGATGATGTCCTCGCCTTCCTTGAGCGGCGACATCTCCAGCCCCATCACCGTGCCGCAATCCTCCTCGGTGATCGTCACGTCCTGCGCGACGTCGCAGAGGCGGCGGGTCAGGTAGCCGGCGTCGGCCGTCTTGAGCGCCGTGTCGGCCAGGCCCTTCCGGGCGCCGTGGGTCGAGATGAAGTACTCGAGCACCGTGAGGCCTTCACGGAAGTTCGACTTGATCGGCGACTCGATGATTTCGCCGATGCCGCCGGTCAGCTTCTTCTGCGGCTTGGCCATCAGGCCGCGCATGCCGGCGAGCTGCCGGATCTGGTCGCGCGAACCACGGGAGCCGGAGTCGTACATCATGTACACCGGGTTGTACCCGCCGCGCGACTTCCGCATCGCCGTGAGCATCGCCTCGGCGACGTCGTTGTTGGCGTGCGTCCACGCGTCGATCACCTTGTTGTAGCGCTCGCCGAAGGTGATCTGGCCGGTGTTGTACGCCTTCTGGAACCGCTCGACGCGCTTCTGCGCCTCGGCCAGGAGGTCGTGCTTCTCCGCCGGGATCTGCAGGTCCTCGATGCCGATCGAGATGCCGCCGCCGGTCGCGAACTCGAACCCGAACCGCTTGAGGCGGTCGAGGAAGTCCACGGTCTCGCGGAGGCCGGCGCGGCGGTAGCTCTGCAGCACCATCTCGGAGAGCTGCTTCTTCTTCATCAGCTCGTCACGGAAGCCGAGCTCGGCCACCACGCGACGCGGCAGGATGTTGTTGAACAGCACGCGACCCGCGGTGGTCTTGACCCAGCGCGGACGGGCGTCTTCCGACTCCGCCGGCGGGACGAACCAGAAGTAGATCGCGGTCTGGTGACGCAGCGTGCCGTGCAGCAGCGCCATCTCGAGCTCGGCGATCGCGGCGTAGTACGGCGCGCCCTTCCACAGCTCCGCCTTGACGGCCTCGAGCTTGGATGCGGGCACCCGCATCTTCTCCTCGTAGTCCGGCGGCAGCTTGGTCAGGAAATACGACCCGAGCACCATGTCCTGCGACGGCTCGGCGACCGGACGGCCGTCGGACGGCTTCAGGATGTTGTTCGACGACACCATCAGGAGGCGAGCCTCCAGCTGGGCCTCGAACGAGAGCGGGACGTGCACCGCCATCTGGTCGCCGTCGAAGTCGGCGTTGAACGCCGCGCAGACGAGCGGGTGGATGCGGATCGCCTTGCCCTCGACCAGCTTCGGCTCGAACGCCTGGATGCCGAGGCGGTGGAGCGTCGGCGCGCGGTTCAGCAGCACCGGATGGTCCTGAATGATCTCCTCGAGGATCTCGTACACCTCGGGGCTCTCGCGCTCCACGATCTTCTTGGCGCGCTTGACCGTCTCGGCAATCCCCTTCTCCACCAGCTTGTGGATGATGAAGGGCTTGAAGAGTTCGACGGCCATCGTCTTCGGGAGGCCGCACTGGTGCAGGCGGAGCTCCGGGCCGACGACGATGACCGACCGGCCCGAGTAGTCCACGCGCTTGCCGAGCAGGTTCTGCCGGAAGCGGCCCTGCTTGCCCTTGAGCATGTCGGAGAGCGACTTGAGCGGACGCTTGCCGCGGCCGCGGATCGCCTTGCTGCGACGGCCGTTGTCGAACAGCGCGTCGACGGCCTCCTGCAGCATCCGCTTCTCGTTCCGGAGGATGACCTCCGGCGCCTTGTGCTGGATCAGCTTCTGGAGCCGGTTGTTCCGGTTGATCACGCGCCGGTACAGGTCGTTCAGGTCCGACGTCGCGAAGCGCCCGCCGTCGAGCGGCACGAGCGGCCGCAGGTCGGGCGGAATCACCGGGATGACGTCCATGATCATCCAGGTCGGGTCGTTTGGATCCTCGCCATTGTCGCCCGAGCCGAGGAAGGCGTCGACGATCTTCAGGCGCTTGAGCATCTGCTTCTTGCGGTGCTGCGACGTCTCGGTCGACACCGAGGCGCGGAGCTGCTCCGCGACCTGCTTGATGTCGAGGCGGCGCAGGAGTTCGCGCACGGCCGGCGCGCCGATCTCGGCACGGAAGGCGGTGTCGGACTCGTCGCGCGCCTTCATGCGCAGGGCGAGGTACTCGTCCTCGTCGAGCAGCTGCTTGTCCTCGACTTCCTGCTTGCCCGGATCGAGGACGATGTAGCTCGAATAGTACAGGACGCGCTCAAGCTCCTTGAGCGTGATGTCGATCAGGTTCCCCATCGGCGACGGGAGCGTCTTGAAGAACCAGATGTGCGCGACCGGCACGGAGAGCTCGATGTGGCCCATCCGCTCGCGCCGCACCTTCGACAGCGTCACTTCCACGCCGCAGCGGTCGCAGATCACGCCGCGATAGCGGATCCGCTTGTACTTGCCGCAATGGCACTCCCAGTCCTTGACCGGGCCGAAGATGCGCTCGCAGAACAGGCCGTCCTTTTCCGGCTTGAACGAGCGGTAGTTGATGGTCTCGGGCTTGGTAACCTCGCCCCATGACCACCAGTAGCGCGACCCCTGGAGTTCCAGGCGCTCGCGCTCCTTGGGATCGCGCGGGCCCCGGATTTCCTCGGGGCTCGCGATCCGGATGCTGATGTAGTCGAAGCTCGAGCTCTTGGGCTCGCGTCCGCTGCGGAAGTCGATCATTGGTTACTCCTCCCCTTCGGCCGTGGTGCCCAGGGTGACCTTGAGCCCGAGGGCCTGCAGTTCCTTGACGAGCACGTTGAACGACTCCGGGATGCCGGGTTCCGGCAGGTTCTGCCCCTTCACGATGGCCTCGTACACGCGGCTGCGGCCGTTGACGTCGTCGGACTTGACGGTCAGCATCTCCTGCAGCACGTGCGCGGCGCCGTAGGCCTCCAGCGCCCAGACTTCCATTTCGCCGAAGCGCTGGCCGCCGAACTGCGCCTTGCCGGCGAGCGGCTGCTGCGTCACGAGCGAGTACGGCCCGATCGACCGGGCGTGGATCTTGTCGTCAACCAAGTGGCTGAGCTTGAGCATGTAGATCGTGCCCACGGTCACGTCACCGGTGAACTCGACGCCCGAACGACCATCCCGCAGGCGCGCCTTGCCGCCCGGGGTGAGTCCGGCGTGACGGATGAGGGCGTCCGTCGCCTCGCCGATCGTGGCCGCATCGGCCTTGCCGGCCGCCACCGTCGCCAGGGCGCCCAAGCCGACCGCCTTCAGGATCGCCGCGTCGTCGGCCTTGACGGCCGCCGCGATCAGCTTGCGCGCCGCCGTGAGCTCCGTCTTCGCGTCGCCCGTCGCCTCGGCCAGCATGGCGTCGTGCACGGTGAGTTCGGTCTCGCGCTGCGACCGGAGCCGCGCCGCGAGTTCGCCCGCCGCCTCGGTCAGGAAGGCTTCGACCGCCTTGGCCAACCCGGCGGTGGACTTCGACACGCCCTTCAACCAGAGCGCCTCGACGCCGGTGGCATCAAGCGTGGCGCCGACCAGCGACTCGGAGGCCTTGAGGTCGCGCACGAGCGCCTCGACCATCTGGGCATCGGGCTCCGGGGCCGCATGCGCCAGGCGCAGCGACTGACCGGCCCACCCGAGTCCCGCGAGCCGCAGCAGGACGCCGATCTCGGCTTCCTCCGCGCCACGGAAGACCGGGGTCTTCGCCTTGAAGCCGAGGATCCGGCCGCACCAGCCGAGGTGGGTCTCGAGGATCTGCCCCACGTTCATCCGGCTCGGCACGCCGAGCGGATTGAGCGCGATGTCCACCGGGGTGCCATCCGGCAGGAACGGCATGTCCTCTTCCGGCACGATGCGGGCAACGATGCCCTTGTTGCCGTGGCGACCGGCCATCTTGTCGCCGACCGAGATCTTCCGCTTCTCGGCGCAATACACCTTGACCAGCTGGATCACGCCCGGGGGCAGTTCATCCGGCTGGAGGATCTTGTCGATCTGGTCCTCGGCCTTCTCCTCGACCTTGGCGCGCTCCGACGTTGCGGCGTCCAGCGTGGCACGCAGCCGCTCGTTGGCGACCTTGTCCACGACGCGCAGCGTCTTGAGGTCCACCTCGGAGAGCTCGATCGTCTTGAGCAGCGCCTTGGTGAGCTTGGTGCCCTGCGGCTGCAGCTCCTCGACGCTTCCGGCGCGCAGCATGAGGCCGACGGCCTGGCCGTCGAGCAGCTCCGCCACTTCCTCGAACATCGCCTGCGTGATCCGCGCCTTCTCCTCGGTCTCGCGACGGCGCACTTCGCCGATCCGCTCGCCGCGGTCCTTGTCGACCACCGGCCCCTCGACGCGCGAGAAGATCTTCACGTCGATGACGGTGCCCTTCATGCCCGGCGGCACCTTGAGCGAGGAGTCCTTCACGTCCTTGGCCTTTTCGCCGAAGATCGCGGTGAGGAGCTTCTCTTCCGGCGACAGCTCGGTCTCGCCCTTCGGCGTGATCTTGCCGACGAGGATGTCGCCCGGCTTGACGTGCGCGCCGATCCGGATGATCCCGCGCTCGTCGAGGTCGACCAGCGCCTCGTCCGAGACGTTCGGGATTTCCCGGGTGATCTCTTCCTGCCCGCGCTTGGTGTCGCGGACGTGCAGCTCGAGTTCCTGGATGTGGATCGACGAGTAGACGTCATCCTTGACCAGGCGCTCGGAGAGGACGATGGCGTCCTCGAAGTTGTGGCCGTACCACGGCATGAACGCCACCAGCACGTTGCTGCCGAGGGCCAGCTCGCCCGCCTCGGTCGCGGCGCCGTCGGCGATGATCTGCCCGGCCTCGACCCGCTCGCCCTGCTGGACCAGCGGACGCTGGTTGATGGCGGTGTCCTGGTTGGTGCGCCAGAACTTCTTGACCCGGTACCGGTCGATCCGCGCGAGGCGGCCGAGCGGCACGTTGCGGTCGGTCGCCTCGACGCCGGCATCGACGATGATCTCGTCGGCCGTCACGCGCGTCACGGTGCCGGCGCGCTTGGCGATGATCACCGCGCCGGAGTCGGAGGCCACCTTCCCCTCGAGCCCGGTGCCCACGACGGGCGACTGCGGGAAGAGGAGCGGCACCGACTGGCGCTGCATGTTCGAGCCCATCAGCGCGCGGTTCGCGTCGTCGTGCTCGAGGAACGGGATGAGCGCCGCCGCGATCGAGACGAGCTGCTCCGGCGCCACGTCCATGTAGTCAATGCGATTCGGCGGCAGGAGCGGGTAGTCGTCGCCCTTCCGCGTCAGGACCAGCGAGTCCACGAAGGTCCCCTGCTCGGTGAGCGGCGCGTTGGCCTGCGCCACCGCGAAGTCCTCTTCCTCGCTTGCGGAGAGCCAGTGGAGCTCGTTGGTGACCTTGCCGCTCTTCACCACGCGGTACGGCGTCTCGATGAAGCCGAGCTCGTTGATCCGCGCGAACGTCGAGAGCGACGTGATCAGGCCGATGTTCGGGCCTTCCGGCGTCTCGATCGGGCACATGCGGCCGTACTGCGAGTAGTGCACGTCGCGGACTTCGAAGCCGGCGCGCTCGCGCGTCAGGCCGCCCGGGCCGAGGGCCGAGAGCCGGCGCTTGTTGGTCAGCTCCGCCAGCGGGTTGGTCTGGTCCATGAACTGCGACAGCTGCGAGCTGCCGAAGAACGCCTGGATGACCGCCGAGACGGTGCGCGCGTTGACCAGGTCGTCGAGCGAGATCTTCTCCGGATCGGAGTTGATGCTCATCCGCTCCTTGACGAGCCGGGCCATGCGCGAGAGGCCGACCGAGAACTGGTTGGCGATCAGCTCGCCGACCGACCGGATCCGGCGGTTGCCGAGATGGTCGATGTCGTCGGTGTTGCCGCGCCCGTCGTGCAGGTCGATCAGGTAGCGGACGATCGCGATGAAGTCCTCTTCCGTGAGGACCGTGTGATTCGGGTCGACCTTGAGCCGCAGCCGCTGGTTGATCTTGTAGCGGCCGACGCGCCCGAGGTCGTAGCGCTTCGGGTTGAAGAACAGCTTCTGGATCTGCTGCCGCGCCGTCTCGAGGTTCGGGGCGTCGCCCGGACGGAGGAGGGCGTAGATCTGCTCCAGCGCCTCCTGCTCCGAGTGCGTCGGGTCCTTCGAGAGGGTGTTGCGGATCAGCGGCGACTCACCCTTCCCGGCGGGAAGGAGAATCTCGACCTTGTGGACGCCGGCCTTGATGAGCTTGGCGCGCAGCTTGTCGGTCAGGTCGGTCCCCGCCTCGGCGAGCACCTCACCGGTGTCCGGCTCGGCCACGGCGAACGCCAGCACGTGGGCGCTGCGGTCGCGGTTGGACGTCGGGAGCTCGTCCTCGCGGAGGTCCAGGATGGTGTAGCCGGCGAAGACGCGCACGCGCTTCACGCCGACATGCCGCATCGCCTGGAGGCGCTCCGGGGTCAGCTCCTCACCGAGCTTGCCGAGCGGGTCGCCGGCCTTGTCCTCGGGGTTCGGAACGTCGGCGGCCAGCATCGCGCCGACGATCTCGCGGCGCTCCTGGCGGGAGTCGGCGCGGCCGGTGATGTCGAGGTCCTTCTCGGCGAAGAACAGCCGGAGGATGTCGGCATTGTGGCCGTGGCCGAAGGCGCGCAGCAGCGCCGTCGCCGGGAACTTCTTCTTCTTGTCGATGTGGACGTAGATCACGTCGTGGATGTCGATCGTGAACTCGACCCACGAGCCGCGGAACGGGATGATCCGCGCCGAGAAGAGCCGCTGCCCGTTCGGGTGGGTGTCCTCCTCGAAGACCACGCCCGGCGAGCGGTGGAGCTGCGACACGACGACGCGCTCCGCCCCGTTGATGACGAACGTGCCGAGCGGGGTCATCAGCGGCATCTCGCCGAGGTAGACCTCCTTCTCGATCGCGTTCTTCAGGCGACGCTGCCCGTCGACCTCCTCGAAGACGTCGAGGCGGAGCTTGGTGCGGAGCGGGGCCGCGTAGGTCATGTCCCGCTCGATGCACTCCTCCACCGAGTACTTCGGCTCGCCCAGCCCGTAGCTGATGAACTCGAGCGAGTACTTCCCGTTCACGTCCGCGATCGGAAAGAGGTCGCGGAAGACGCGCTCGAGGGAGACGTCCTGGCGGTCCCCCTCCACGTCGTCCGGAACGAGCAGGGAGTCAAAGGCCCTGGTCTGGATGTCGAGGAGGTGGGGCATCTGCATGCCTCCCTGCATCGACGAGAACTGGATCACCGGCAGCGTATCAGACATCGCCCCATCCCGTGCAAATGGCCACGGCAGAGCCGAAGCCCCCGCTCTGGGCGGGGGCCGGCACTGTCGTCATGAACAACTCGAGTTCGCGTTCAGTCGGCATCGCGTCTCACTGAGAGTGACCGTGAAAAGGAGAGAGATCCCTCACCGGCAGCAGACGCTGCCGGTTCGGGATGACCCCCTTCGGGGGTCACTTCAGCTCGACGCTCGCGCCCTGCTCCTCAAGCCGCTTCTTCATTTCCTCGGCCTCGGCCTTGGAGACGCCGTCCTTCACGGTGCTCGGCGCGCCATCGACCAGGTCCTTGGCTTCCTTCAGGCCGAGCGAGGTGATCTCGCGGACGACCTTGATGACGTTGATCTTCTTCTCGCCACCGGCCTTGAGGATGACGGCGAACTCCGTCTGCTCCTCGACCACGGCCGCGGCCGCGCCGCCGCCACCCGCAGCCGGAGCGGCCGCGATGGAGACGTTGAACTTCGTGGTGAAGGCCTCGATCAGGTCGGCCAGTTCGAGCACGGTCTTGCCGCCGATCGCGTCGATGATTTCGTCGTTGCTAAGCATGGTTGCCATGATTGTATCTCCCGTATGTTACGCGGCCGAGCTGGCCGAACGCTGTTCGCGGAGCGCCTCGAGCGCACCGACCACCTGATAGAGGACTCCGTTGAGCGCGCCGGCAAACTGGCCGAGCAGCACTTCCCGCGAGGGGATTTCGCCGAGACGCTTCACGTAGGCTGGGGCGACGGCCTTCCCGTCCACCCACCCGGCCTTCACGGTCGGCTTCTCGTGTTCCTTGGCGAATTCCCCGATCACCTTCGCCGCCGCCATCGGGTCCCCACCGGCGAAGACGATGCCGGTGTTGCCGGTGAGGTGGTCATCGAGCGCCGCGATGCTGTTCGCGGCAAGGGCACGCTGGGCCAGGGTGTTCTTGACCACCACGTAACGCCCGCCCGCGGCGCGGATGCGCCGGCGGAACTCGGTCATCTTCAGCACGTTGAGGCCGCTGAAGTCGGTGACGAAGAGCGTCGGAGATGCCTTGATGGCCTCCGTCAGCTCGGCCACTTCTGCATGCCGTTCAATCTTGCTCATCGGTACCCCGCCGTGTCGAGCTTGATGCCGGGGCCCATCGTCGCGCTGACGGTCGCCGAGCGGACATACGTCCCCTTCGCGGCCGACGGCTTGGCCTTCACGATGGTCTCCATGAACGCTTCCAGGTTCGCCGCCAGCTGCTCGCCGGAGAACGAGACCTTGCCGATCGGGGCGTGCACGTTCCCGGTCTTGTCGACCCGGAACTCGATCTTGCCCGCCTTGATCTCCTTGACGGCCTTCGCCACGTCCATCGTGACGGTGCCCGCCTTCGGGTTCGGCATCAGGCCGCGGGGACCGAGGATCCGGCCCAACGCGCCCAGCTGCCCCATGACGTCCGGCGTGGCGACGATGACGTCGCACTCGAGCCAGCCGTCCTTGAGCTTCGCGAGGTACTCGAGTCCGACGAAGTCGGCGCCCGCGGCCTCGGCATCCTTGGCGCGATCACCCTGGGCGATCACGAGGACGCGCACGGTCTTGCCCGTGCCATGCGGCAGGATGACCGTGCCACGCACCACCTGGTCGGCGTGGCGCGGGTCCACGCCCAGTCGGACGGCCACATCCACCGTGGCGTCGAACTTGGCGTAGGTGGTCTGCTTCACGAGCTCCACGGCCTCGACGGTCGTGTGCATGCGGGTAGCATCGACCTTGGCGGCCGCGGCGCGGTACTTCTTTCCGAGGGTCGCCATCAGTCGATGACCTCCAGGCCCATCGAACGCGCGGTGCCGGCGATCATGCGCATCGCGGCATCGAGGTCCGTGGCATTGAGGTCGACCATCTTGATCTCGGCGATCTTGCGGACCTGCGCCGAGGTGACCTTGCCGATCTTGGTGCGGTTCGGCGCGGCGCTGCCCTTCTCCACTCCCGCTTCCTTCAACAGGAGGTTCGGCGCAGGCGGCGTCTTGGTGATGAAGGTGAACGTGCGATCACCAAAGATCGTCACGACCACCGGAATCACCATGCCGGACTGCGCCTGGGTGCGCGCGTTGAACTGCTTGCAGAACTCCATGATGTTGACCCCGTGCGGGCCAAGGGCCGTGCCGACCGGCGGGGCGGGATTCGCCGCTCCGGCAGGACACTGCAGCTTCACCATGGCGACAATCTTCTTTGCCATGTTGCTCCTTTCACGGTGCCCGCTGGCGACGCGGGACACCGAATGACGGCACAGCGGTCATCGCTGCACCTGCCGCCGATTGACCCGGGGCGGTCGCCGGGGAGGGGACTCGGCGAACGGCGAACCGCGATCGGCGAACGGGAGCGTGATGCACGGCTCCGTTCGCTGTTCGCAGATCGCTGTTCGCGCCTAGTGCCCCCTCAACTGCAAATAGTCCAACTCCACCGTCGTCGGCCGTCCGAACAGCGACACCGACACCTTCACCTTCCCCTTGTCGGCGAGCACATCCTCGACGACGCCGGAGAAGTCCGAGAAGGGACCTTCCGTGATCTCGACCGCCTGACCGACGAGGAACGGGATCTCCTCCTTCGGGGCGGACTCGGCTTCCGGCTCGGCCATGCCGAGGAGGCGCTTCACTTCGTCGTCGCGGAGCGCCAGCGGCGCCTTCGTGGTCCCGACGAACTTGATCACGCCCTGAATCGAGTTCACGACGTGCTGCGCTTCCTGGCTCATCCCCATCTGCACGATCACGTACCCGGGGTAGAGCTTCCGCTCGACCGTCACCTTCTTGCCGTTCTTGATCTCGACCACTTCCTGCGTCGGCACGAGCACGCGGGCGACCAGCTTCTGCCCCTCGGGGCGCGGGTCGTCCTTGATGCGCTGCTCGAGCAGCATCCGCACCTTGTTCTCGTGGCCGGACGTGGTCTGGATCGCATACCAGCGATACTGCACCTCGATATCGCTCATCGGGCCAGCAGCGCGACGCCGTCCACCAGGATCTTCTGGAGCAGCCAGTCCACGAGGCCGATCACGATCCCGAAGACGCCGGCACCGATCAGGACCGCCTTGGTGGCCTTGATCAGCTCGTCCTTGGGCGGCCAGTTGACCTTTTCCATTTCGGTGCGCGTCTCGAGGAGGTAACCACCCAAAGCGGCGGCCTTCCCCGGTGCTGCTGGCGCGACCTGCGTCTCCTGCTCCGTCATTGCCACTCCGTGCCTGGTCCCGTATGGGCTCAGCAACTACGCCCGTATGGGCGCAGCATGCTGCGCCCCTACACCGATCATCCGCCCGCGTGGGCGGAGCTTACTTCAAGATCTTCGTGACGACGCCGGCGCCGACCGTGCGGCCACCCTCGCGGATCGCGAAGCGCAGCCCCTCGTCCATCGCCACCGGGATGATCAGCG
>Ga0073899_10005856_pt1 | contig 10642 bp, 7 predicted proteins | sample KloWWTmetaKNB5Ph_FD_88975 | JGI IMG/M metagenome (GOLD analysis project Ga0073899, IMG submission 88975) | Active sludge microbial communities from Klosterneuburg, Austria, studying microevolution and ecology of nitrifiers - Klosterneuburg... | ecosystem: Engineered > WWTP > Aerobic digester >...
ACCGATTACACCGGTGCCGGTTCGTTCGGCGCCCACACCGAGGTGCGCGGCGGATGACCCAGGATCTCGACGCACTGCTCGCCTCGTACCTCGACCTCGCCCGTCACCTCGACCCACTGCGGCATCCCGACGAGGCGCCCGAGGAGCTACGGCAGCGGCTTGGCCGATTCGACACGCCGTGGCTGGTCGCGCAGGCCGCCGCGCTCCGCAGCATCGCCCACGCGATCGAGGACCTCGAGACGGTCGAGTCGCTCGACGACGAAGTCGATCGCACCATGCTGCTCGACACGATCCGCGGCGACATTCTCGCCATCGAGGCCGTGACGCAGGCAGAAGGGGCCAACCCCACGCTGGCGCTGCGGCACGCCATGAATGCGCCGTTGGAGTTGATGGGCGAGGGCTTCGATGCGGCGGCCGAGGCGGCGCTCCGCGCGCGCATCGCGGCACTCCCCGAGTTCCTGGCCACCATCCAGCAGGACACTCGCCCGATCCCAGAGGCGGTGGTGGCCGATTCGGTGGCGCTGCTCGGTGAACTCGGCGATGTGCTCGACGAAGCGTCGGAGTATCTCGACGATGCCGCCGTGCAGCCCGCGCTCGTGGCGCACGCCGAGATCCGCCAGTGGCTCGAGGCGGACGCACCGCGCGGCGGTCCGGCCGGTCTGGGCGAGGAAGCGCTGGAGCGACAGCTCGCGATGCTCACGCACGAGCCGGTCGGCGTGCGCGGGACCCTGCGGATTCTCGAGATGCGTCGTGCCGGCGTGCAGCGCTCGCTCGATGCCGTGGCGCTGACGCTCGGGTCGGAGGCACCGCTGGCGCTGGTCGAGGAATTGCGCGAAGTCGCCGAGCTCGACTTCGACGAGCTGGCCACCGAATGGCCGGAGTGCTGGGAGCGCATTCGGTCCGAGATGGCATCACTCGGCCTCCCCGCGACCGACCTGCCCTGCATGGACGATCCGTTCGACGCACTCGATCGCCACTCGCTGCCGGGTGCCGCGATCCGCGCGCACGCCGAGTTGATGCAGGACGCCGCGTGCCGGGCGCATCCGCGGCCGGTGCGCCGCATCCTGACCGCGCCGGGCCTCAGCATGGGGTGGGGGCGCACGGTCGCGGCCCTGCTGCGCGGCACCGAGGTGGGCGGCGGCGAAGAGCAGCAGCTGATGATGTGTCACCGTGCCCTGGTCGAGAGCGTGGCGGCCGAAGTGGACCTGCTGCTCCAGGCGCGGCGGCTCGATCGGGCGGGCGCGGTGGCGTTTGTGCGCGAGCAGACCGGGCTCGAGGAGCTCGAGGCCGAGGGCGTGGTGCAGGAGGTGTCGAGCCAGCCGCTCGAGGCGCTCGGCGCCGCGCTGGCGCACGAGGCGTGGCAGTCGTGGTACGCCGACCAGGGCGGCGACCCGGTCGCGTTCATCCGACGCGCGCTCGATGGCGGTGGGCTCGCGGTGCGCCTCTCGCGCTGGGCGCTTGGCGCTGAGTGAGGCGCCGCTCCCGCGCCGAGTGCGCGGGCTCTCGCTGGTCTCGGGGCTGAACGATGCTTCGAGTGAAATGGTCTATCCGCTGCTCCCCGCCCTCGTGGTCACCACGCTGGGCGGTTCCGCCACATCGCTCGCCGCACTCGATGGCCTCGCCGACCTGACCGCCGCGCTGCTCCGCCTCCCGGCGGGGCGGCTCGCGGACACGCGCGCGCGGCGCCCGCTCCTGGTGCTCGGCGGCTACGGGATCGCAGCCGTGGCGCGGTCGCTCATTGCCATCGCCAGCTCCGTCGGGATGGTGATCGGGCTCCGGATGACCGACCGGGTGGGGAAGGGGATCCGCTCGCCGGGTCGCGACGCGATGCTCGCCGAGGCGGTGCCGCTGTCGCAGCGGGGTCGGGCGTTCGGCTTCCATCGCGCCTTCGATCATGGCGGGGCCGTGGTCGGATCGCTCATGGGATGGGCGCTGCTGCAGTATGGCGGGCTCGCACCTCGCGAGGTCATCGGCTGGAGCGTGGTCCCCGGCGCGCTCGCGCTGGTGATGCTCTGGTGGACGCTGCGTGATCGGGCCGATGCGCCGGTGGCGGTTGTTGTCGCCGTGCCACCGGTGCCCCCGACGTCGGGTGCCGAGCGCCGCGCGGCGGCGGCCTTCTGGCCGCCGGTGCTCACGATCACCTTGCTGGTGGTCAGCCGCCTCCCCGAGACCCTCCTCTTGTTGCACCTGCAACGACACGGCGTGGCCCTCGCGCTGATCCCGCTCGCCTGGGCCGGACTGCACGTGGTGCGGAGTGCCGCAGCGTACCCGGCCGGGTGGCTCGTGGACCGGGTCGGCGAACGCGGGGTGGTGGGGATCTCCGGCGCGCTGGGGGCGGTGGGCGCCTGGCTGCTGGCCGATGCGGCGACCCCCACGGCGCTGGTGCTGCTCTTCCTGGCGTTCGGCCTGGTAACCGGCATTGGGGAGCCGGCGGAGAAGAGCCTCGTGGCGCGCCTCGCGCCGCGCGGCGCGGGCCGGGCCTTCGGTGAGGCGCAGGCCGTGACGGGCGTCTGCGCCCTCGGGGCCGCCCTGCTCTTCGGGATGGTGGTGGACCGTGCCGGCACCGGTCCGGCGCTGGTGCTGTCGGCCGCGGCCGGCGCCGGGTCCACCCTCGCGTGGCTGCTGCTCCCGACCGACACGGCACGAACAAGTAAGCCGACTAAATAAATTGGCCGTTTGAGGCGGCATCGGTGTAAGGCCGCGCCAGCGACGCATTTGAGGTATAAAATAAGCCAGCTAATCAACATTGCGGGCGTCAGCCCATCGGTTAGCTTGGCCCCATTCGGATGGCTTCCCCGGCTGTCCCGCCTCACCCTCAGCACCAGGAACTGCTCATGTCGGATGCCTCGCCCAACGATGCCGGTCGGGTGGACGCCCTCTTCGGGGTGGACACCTTCTCCAAGCAGGTCATGCAGAAGCGCCTCCCGAAGGCGGTCTACAAGTCCCTGCTCCGCACCATGGACCACGGTGAGCCGCTCGAGCCGCAGCTCGCCGACATCGTCGCCGCCTCGATGAAGGATTGGGCGGTCGAGCGCGGGGCGACGCATTTCACCCACTGGTTCCAGCCGCTCACGGGCCTCACCGCCGAGAAGCACGACTCGCTGGTGTCACCGGACGGGATGGGCGGGGTGATCTACAACTTCTCCGGCGCCGACCTCACGCAGTCCGAGCCTGATGCGTCGTCGTTCCCGTCGGGCGGCCTGCGCGGGACCTTCGAGGCGCGCGGCTACACCGCCTGGGACCCGACCTCGCCGGCGTTCCTGAACCGGAATGGCAAGGCGGTGACGCTCTGCATCCCGACCGGCTTCGTCTCCTGGACCGGTGAGGCGCTCGACACCAAGATCCCCTTGCTCCGCTCGATGGAGGCGCTCTCCAAGCAGGCGATGCGCATCCTCCGGCTCTTCGGCACCGACACCGGGGTCTCGCGGGTGCAGACCACCCTCGGCCCGGAGCAGGAGTACTTCCTGGTCGACAAGGAGCTCTTCTACCGCCGCCCCGACCTGGTCACTTGCGAGCGCACGCTCTTCGGCGCCCGCCCGCCCAAGGGGCAGCAGCTCGAGGATCACTACTTCGGCTCGATCCCGGCCCGCGTCCTCGCCTTCATGGCCGAGGCGGAGGAGGAGCTCTTCCGCGTGGGCGTGCCGGTCAAGACGCGGCACAACGAGGTGGCCCCGGGGCAGTACGAGCTCGCGCCGCTCTTCGAGGTCTCGCACATCGCGGCCGACCACCAGATGCTCACGATGGAGATCCTCCGTCGCGTGGCCGATCGCCACGGCCTCAAGGCGATCCTGCACGAGAAGCCCTTTGCCGGCGTCAACGGCAGCGGCAAGCACAACAACTGGTCGTTCTCGACCGACACCGGCGTCAACCTGCTCGACCCGCAGGACGACACGCACACCAACATGCAGTTCCTGGTCTTCCTCTGCGCCGTGATCCGCGGCGTGGATCTCCATGCCGACCTGCTGCGCGCCTCGATCGCCGCGGCCGGCAACGACCACCGCCTCGGTGCCAACGAGGCCCCGCCGGCGATCATCTCGATCTTCCTCGGCGAGATGCTCTCCGACATCCTGGCCCAGGTCGAACAGGGCCTGCCCAAGCGCACCATCAAGGGCGGCACGATCGACCTCGGCGCCAAGTCGCTGCCGCAGATCCCGCGGCATTCCGGCGATCGCAACCGCACCTCGCCCTTTGCCTTCACCGGCAACAAGTTCGAGTTCCGCGCCGTCGGCTCCACCGGCTCGGTGGCGTGGCCCACCATGGTCTTCAATGCGATCGCCGCGGAGTCGATCGACTTCCTGGCCACCGAACTCGAGCGGACCGCAGGCAACAACCCGACGCCCGCCAAGCTGCAGACCGCGGTCCTCGCGGTCCTGAAGAAGGTGCTCAAGGAGCACAAGCGGATCGTCTTCGATGGCGACGGCTATTCGCAGGAGTGGCACGTGGAGGCCGAGAAGCGCGGCCTGCCGCACCTCCGCGACTCGGTCGAGGCGTTCCCGGTCCTCAAGGCCAAGAAGACGGTCGAGCTCTTCAAGAAGTACGGCGTGCTCAACAAGGCCGAGGTGGAGTCGCGCTACCACATCTCGGTCGAGAAGTGGATCAAGCAGCTCACCATCGAGGCCGAGATGATGGTCTCGATCGCGCGCACGCAGATCCTGCCGGCGGCGCTGAAGCAGCAGACGATGATCGCCGAGACGGCCTGCGCCACCGAGGCGGCCGGCGTCGATTGCGACGACACCGTCAAGGCGCTGGAGCACTTCAGCGGCCTGGTGAGCGACCTGCGCACGGCGCTTACCGCCCTCGACACGGCGATCGCCCACGAGGACGCCGACCCGCTCAAGCACGCGCAGCAGATCCGGAGCAAGGTCCGTCCCGCGATGGCCGTCCTGCGCAGCGCGGTGGACACGCTGGAGACGCACGTGGACGCGACGCTGTGGCCGCTGCCGACGTATCGGGAGTTGCTGTTCCTCAAGTGACCTGGCCGAAGGCCGGGTCATCCCGAGCGTAGCGAGGGATCTGCGTAACAGCGAACAGCGAACGGCGAACAGCGGTAAGGGGTGAGGGGTCAGGGGGCGGTTCCCCCTCACTCCTCACCCCTCACCAGTTCCCCGCTGTTCGCCGTTCGCTGTTCGCCGTCTAGCAGCAGCGCGTTGGACCGCCCTCGTACCGCGACTTGAGATAGTCGTCGAAATACTCGCGCTCGGTCGGCAGGGGCACCCCGGGATGCGAGGCGCGCACATGCGCGCAGTACGCCGCGTAGTCCGGCATCCCGAGGATGCGCCGGATCGCCGAGATCAGCATCTCGGTCCTCGGTCCTCGGTTCCCGGTCATTGTGCACCGCCGTCCGCGGTTCGCCGTTCGCTGTTCGCTGTTCGCTGCAACCAGACCCGGACCCCACTCCCCACCACCGCCCACGTCACCACCACGAACAAGGCGCAGAGCGTGGCGTTGATGCGGTCATTGAAGATCAGCCGCGACGCGGTGCCTTGGGCGAGTGCGCCGCTGGCGGCATCGGCGGCCATCTTGGCGGCGTGCGAGAGGAAGCCGATGCGCGGGTCGGCGTGGAAGAGCTTCTGCCACGAGGCGGTGGTGGTGATCACCAGCAGCCACGCCAGCGGGAGCAGCGTGGTCCAGGCGTAGCGCGCGCGGCCGCTGCGGACGATCAGCGTGGTGCCCACGGTGAGCGCCACCGCGGCGAGCAGCTGGTTGCTGATGCCGAAGAGCGGCCAGAGGGCGTTGATGCCGCCCATCGGATCCTGCACGCCCTGCAGCAGGAACCATCCCCACGCCGAGACGATCACGGCGGACGCGATGATGGTGCCGGGGTACCACGAGGTGCGGCCGAGGGGCTTCCAGACGTGTCCGCCGAGCTCCTGTACCATGAAGCGGCCGACGCGCGTGCCGGTGTCCACGGTGGTGAGGATGAAGAGCGCCTCGAACATGATCGCGAAGTGGTACCAGAGCGCCGTGAGCGACGGCCCGAAGGCGCCGGCAAAGATCTGCGCCATCCCGACCGCCAGCGACGGGGCGCCGCCGGTGCGCGCCAGCAGCGTGCTCTCACCCATCTGCGCAGCGAGCGCTTCGAGTTGCCCCGGTTCGAGCGTGAAGCCCCAGCCGCGGATGGTGACGATCGCCGACTCGATGTCGCCGCCGAGGATGGGGAGCGGCGCGTTCATCGCGAAGTAGACGCCCGGGTCGAGCGCGGCGGCGGCGATCAACGCCATGATCGCCACGAACGACTCGGTGAGCATCGCGCCGTAGCCGATCAACCGCGCGTCGTCTTCCTGGTCCACCATCTTGGGGGTGGTGCCGCTCGCGACCAGCGCGTGGAAGCCGGAGATGGCACCGCAGGCGATGGTGATGAAGCAGAACGGAAAGAGCGAGCCCGCGAAGATCGGTCCGGTGCCATCAATGAAGCCGGTGATCGCGGGGAGCTTGATCTCCGGCAGCGTGAGGATGATCCCGGCCGCGAGAGCGAGGATGGTGCCGATCTTGAGGAAGGTCGAGAGATAGTCGCGCGGGCAGAGCAGCATCCACACCGGGATCACCGAGGCGATGAAGCCGTAGGCGATGATGCCCCATGCGATGGTGAGGCCGTCGGCGGTGAAGAAGGGGCCCCAGGTCGGCGACTCCGCCACGTAGCGCCCCGCCACCAGTGCCAGCATCAGCATCACCACGCCGAAGGCCGAGGCCTCCATGGTCTTGCCCGGTCGCCACACCTTCATCCAGAAGCCCATGATGAGGGCAATCGGCAGCGTGCAGAGAATGGTGAAGACGCCCCACGGCGAGTGCTCGAGTGCGCGGACCACCACCAGCGCCAGCACGGCGAGCAGGATCACCATGATCATCAGGATCGCCACCATCGCGAGGATGCCGGTGGCGGGGCCGAGCTCCTCCTTGGCCATCTGGCCGAGCGACTTGCCGTCGCGCCGCATCGAGCCGACCAGAATCACGAAGTCCTGCACGGCACCACCGAGTACCACACCGATCACGATCCAGAGCGTGCCGGGGAGGTAGCCGAACTGCGCCGCGAGCACCGGGCCGACCAGTGGGCCGGCGCCGGCAATCGCCGCGAAGTGGTGCCCGAAGAGGACCCACCTGCTGGTGACCACGTAGTCGCGGCCGTTGGCGAGCCGGTGCGCCGGCGTGACCCGCGAGGAGTCGAGCGCCATGACCTTGGTCGCGAGGAAGCGCGAGTACCAGCGCCACGCGACGAGGTAGGAACCGACGGCGGCGAGGAGGAGCCAGGCGGCGGAAATGGTCTCGCCGCGATGGAGCGCGATCGCACCCCATCCGGCCGCGCTGGCCAGCGCGGCGACGATCCAGACGATTGTTGGCATGGTCGAGAAGGTAGCGCGGGCGGTGGGGCGGCGCGAGGCGGGGGCGCCAGGCCTCACGGGAGCGGGCGTGACGCCTCCGTCCGTCGCAGCAGGAAGACCGCGTCGAACTCCCGGGCGATGGCGACCTCCTGCTCGAAGCCGTAATCGGCGGCGGCATAGCCGATGCTGCGCGTCGGCCGACCCTGCCACGCCCAGGCCGCAGCCGGTGTCGCCGCACTTCCGCGCAGGTCGCTCAGCGTGCCGATCGTGCCCGGCACGGCGGGAAGTCGCGAGAGGATGCCCTCGTTGCTCGCCGATGGGGCGGGGAATGCGGCGTGTCGCCCGAGGGTGAAGTCCGAGAGCGAGCGCGTGGCGGTGTACTCGCCCGCCGCCGCAAGCAGGCCGAAGGCCCGGTAGCCGGTGCCGTGGAGTCGGCGGAGGACCGCCCCCATCTGGGTGCCGCCGTTGTACGAGCGCGCCGGATCGCCCCCGACACTCATGTGCGAGTCATGAGCCCACACCACCACGCGTTCTCCCGGGTGGAGCCGCTTGATGAGCCAGCCGATGTTCACGGCCATCAGGGAGTCGCGCGCCGGATTGTACGCGACGCTGTTCAGGAAGGCGGCCTGCCGATAGAGGGCCGCGCCCTGCAGGGCCCACACCACGTCGATGCTGTCGGCGCGCGTCCGCGAAGCGGCCAGCCATTGCGGCCCTCGTCGCGTCGTTTCCTGGAGCAGCGTATCCGCCTCACCGAGCCAGCGCAGGCGGGTGCTGTCGGCGACTTGCGGCGTGTAGAAGCCCCCTTGCGCGCGGTAGTCGCGCGTCAGGTTCGTGAACCTCGGCAGGAAGCCCGCGTCACGTCGTCCGAGGAAGGCGGCAAGGGAATCCACCGGCGTCCGCTGGTCCTGCATGTCATAGCCCGCGATCTGCACCGGCGCGTCAGGGTGCGCGGTGTTGTAGGCCCGCATCCATTCGAGGAGCGCCGCGACCTCCTCGGTCACCCAGACGGTGAAGAAGCCGCGCATGGCATCACGCACGCTCCCGGGCCCCCCCAGGACCCAGGCGTTGGCTCGGCGCACGGCAACCTGGTTCGCCTCGAGCGCAAAGAGCCGGAACCCCTTCGACTCCACCAAATGCGCGAGCAGGCGATGCTTGAGCTGGAAGAAGTCACGAGTGCCATGCGTCGATTCGCCCAGGCCAACCATCCGCGCGTCGCCCACGATCGCGTCGAAGTGCTGCAGGTCGGTGCGGTCGCGAGCCGTCGGGTCGGTGGTCCGGAGCGGCGCACTGCGCGTGGCGAGCCAGCGGAGGGTCGAGGCGTCTGGTAGAGGCGGCGCAGGGAGCGCGGTCACCGCGACGCCATCGAGCGTCAGCCCGAGTCCGTCGAACCAGGCCGTCCCTTGCCCCCCGATGTTGAGCTGGACCACGAACGAGTGAATGCTCTCGTCCGCGGGCACGCGGATACGGAGGGCGAACGACTGCCAGCCCGCGCCCTGCCGCAGCGTGGCCGAGTCGGCGGCGGGGACGACCCGGTCGCCCCACGCTTCGAGCGACACGGTGGCGCGGAGGGTCGCGTCGGCGAGGCGCACGTACCCGGTGAGGCGAAGCGTCTTGCCGCGGACTGCCGTCGCCGGGAGTTGCAGCATCAGCCCGGGTGGTGGTGCGCTGTCGGGGGCGGCCGTCGCGACACGAAGGCTGCGACGGCCGGACCGGACCGTCACGCTGTCGAGCATCACCTGCATCGTGTCGGGGGTGTAGGCTGCGCGCCAGCCGCTCACCCATCCCCACGGCCGTGTCGGGGCGGCCACGCCGGCCATTTCGAAGTCCAGGTTGAGCGGGCGCTGGGCGGCAAGCGGGTGCGCAAGGACGGTCACGAGGCTGGCAAACAGCCATCGGTGCAGTTGCATGAGTGGGCCGTGGTCCGGAGATGGGGGAGCACTCTTGGACGCCTGGGGTGTGGCAAAGGGTTGCACCCCGGGGCGTCGATCCAGCCCTACTTGGTTGCGAGCGCCGCCACCAGCTCATCCACCCAGCGCGCCATCGGCGGACGCATCCGCACGGCCGAGGCATTCACCATCAGGACCACGGTGACCTTCGAGGCGGGGTAGTGGCGCAGCTCGGTGAGGTAGCCCGGGAAGAAGCCGCTGTGGCCGCGGACGGCGCCCGCCGCGGTGCTGTCGCGGAGGATCATGCCGAGGCCGTAGCTGGTGCCCGCGCCGAGCATTCGCGCGGGCGTGCCGGCGGTGGCCTGCGCCAGCAGCGAGTCGCCGTGGATGGCCCCGCTGAAGTACGCGGCACCCCACCGGGCCGCATCGGACGCGCTGGCCGCGTAGCCGCCGCCGGCCCCCTCGAACTGCGGGTTCACGATCATCACCCCGCCGTCGAGCATCGCGTCGCGCCCGCCGAATGGGTTCTGCGCGCCGGCATAGCCCTGCACCACACCGGGGAGGCGTCGCGTATCCGAGGGGATGCTGTTGGCGAGCTGCATCGGCACGAGGAAGCGGCGGCGGATCTCGTCGTCGATCGGCCGGCCGGTGATCCGCTCGAGCACCAGCGCGAGCACCAGGTAATTGGTGTCGGAATAGTCCCACCCCGCACCTGGCGCGAAGGGCGGCGTCGCGCCGTGCAGGTAGCGCACCTGCTCGCGCGGGTCCCACACCTTGTCGGGGTTGGCGGTGAGCGCGGCGGTGAACTCCGGGCGGAACTCGTAGCGCACCAGGCCCGAGGTGTGATTCATCAGCTGGCGCACCGTGATGGTCGGGGCGTTGGCCACCGAGTCCCACCAACCCTGCCCGCCGACGTAGCGACTCACCGGAGCATCCAACGAAAGCGTCCCCTCGCGCACGAGTTGCATCGCGACTGCCGCCACGTAGCTCTTCCCCACGCTCCCCATCAACAGACGCGAGTCGGGGTGCATCGCCGCACGCGCGGCGGTATCGGCCATCCCGCTGGCAACCGCGATGACGCGTCCGTCGGCGAATGCCACGCCAAGCACCGCCCCGGGGACCCCGGTGGCGACGCGATAGGCATCGAGTCGCTGCTGGAGGGTGCGCTCCACGGTGTCCTGTGGGGCGAAGGCGGCAAGGGCGAGCAACAGGAAGGGCGTCATGCCGCAATGATACGACGGCGTGCGGAGTCGGGTTTCCCCGACCCCGGACGCACGTGGGCTATTTCGCGGCTGGCACAGCCGACACCAGGCTCCGCGCCGACCCGATCCACTCCACCGGCATGCCGCGCGCGGCGAGGCGGGCGATCAATCCCGCCTGCTCCGCCTGGTGCGACGGCGCGCCGGCGGCCGGGAGGTAGAGCCACCGCAGCGTGGGCGA
>Ga0073899_10005857_pt1 | contig 10641 bp, 7 predicted proteins | sample KloWWTmetaKNB5Ph_FD_88975 | JGI IMG/M metagenome (GOLD analysis project Ga0073899, IMG submission 88975) | Active sludge microbial communities from Klosterneuburg, Austria, studying microevolution and ecology of nitrifiers - Klosterneuburg... | ecosystem: Engineered > WWTP > Aerobic digester >...
GATCCACAGCAGCATTGGCCCGCTGACTTGCACACCTTCGACTACGACAGCCCCGCGTTTCAAGAGCGATTGAAAAAGCTCGTCGCCAAGCTCGGCCGGGCCTGGGACAATGACCCGCGCATCTTCGCCGTGCAGATGGGCCTCATCGGCCATTTTGGCGAGCATCACCATCCTTCGCCGACTCCTGATCAGCGCGAACTTCTTGCGAGAGCGTTTCAAGCGGCTTTCAAAAACAAACCCGTGCTCGTCCGTCATACCGATCCCGAGTTCATGAACGCGGGCTTCGGCATCTACTACGACACCTTTGCCTACACCGGTCGAGAGCCACACGAGGACTCCAGGGACCAGTTCCCCTGGCAGGCCATGAATGTGTATCCCGACCTCTGGAAACGCTCCCCCATCGAAGGCGAGGTGGAATACAACTGGCAGGCGCATCGCGACGACGCCAGGCCCACGGAAACTTTCGGCCGCACACCCGATGAGACCATGAAAGTGCCCGCTTATCGGCGCTACATGATCGACAAAATCTTTCGCTATCACGCCAGTTACCTCGGCTGGATCAATGACTACGACGACTCTAACAAAGAGGTGCTCGCCGGTGCCGCAGAGCTGCAAAAGGCCTTCGGCTATCGCTTCGTGCTCGATTCCGTTAGCTACCCGCAAACAGCAGGGCCCAATGAAAAACTCACCGTAAAGCTCGCCGTGCGAAACACCGGCAGTGCCCCCTTTTATCTCGACTGGCCCGTCGCCGTGGCCCTGCTCGATCCCGAAACGAAAGCGCCCGTCTGGTCGGCTCCGCTCAATGGCGTGGACATCCGCCAATGGCTGCCGGGCGAGGACTGGGACAGCGACGCCTTTGCCTATCGCAAACCCGCCCTACAAAACCTAGCCACCGGCACTGCCCCATTGCCGGGCAGCCTGAAATCAGGTGACTACCTCCTCGCACTCGCCATTCTCGACCGACAAGGGGGCATGATGCCCAGCGCGCGCTTTGCTACCGGGAACTATCTTCGAGGCGGCTGGCATCCCTTCGGTTTCATCGGCATCGGCGAGGCCCCGCCCGAAGTCGCTTTGACCGACTTCAAGTTTGATAGCCCCGCCTTCGACGACAGCCTCCGCTACGAAGTCCCCGACTCCCTCCGCTCCATCCAAGCCCCACCTCTGCCCGAGGTAAAAGCCGTGACCCCATGGACCGCCGATCCCGAAATAGAACTCATCAACCCCTGGCGCTATTGGATGCTCGATGCCGCCACAGCGACCGTGGAGAAAAAAATCCGTATGGACGGTCCCGTGATAGGTCCCACCGGCGGCCGGGCCATCCGGATCACTGGTGACTTCGGTGACCGCACCCGCCTCGACTACTTCTTTGACAACGACATCAAACTCGAGCACGGCCGCTACCGCTTCGCCTTTCGCGTGCGTGGCACCCCGGGCCATTCCGCCGCCTATGAACTGGGCGACGGCTGGCACGGAGTCTCTGAGGAAACCCCGATTCCGCTGACCGGAGAGTGGCAGGAGCATGTCGTCGAATTCGAAATCAAGAACACTTTCAAAGACGAACCCACCCTGCGCTTCAAAATGCCGCGTGATGTCAAAGGCACCTTCGACCTCTCCGATACCCGGCTCAAACGGGCGGACTAGCAAAACCTCCGATACCTTGAGCGCGAGATCCACATCGATGAAAGTAGGAACACACCCATGAAACACACCATCCAAATCGCATTCGCCGCCGTTGCCTCTATTTCCATTTGGGGCAGCACCCCGGCGGCTCTTGCCGCCGACTCGCCCGATCCAGTGGCCCTGAACTTCCACCTCATGCACCCCGGTGGTGACAGTGCGCCCGGTGACCCGAATGCCGCTTTCTATCTTGATGGCACCTATCACCTGCACTACATCCTCGCGCACGATTGGATAGTGGACGGGAAGACGAAGAAAAGCTTCTCTTTCGTCCATGTCACCAGTCCTGACATGCTCCACTGGACCTGGCAGCCGACGAAACTTCAGCCCTCGTTCACCGGCCATGGCATGTTCAGCGGTACCGGCTTTCTCACCAAGGAGGGCATACCCGCAATCATCTATCACGGCGCCGGCTCGGGTCGAAATCAGATCGTGATCGCGAAGGATCGCCAGCTCTCGGCCTGGGAGAAGCCCTATCCGGTTGAGGCCAGGAACGCGGACGGCACGGAGGCAAAGATTCACAGTTGGGACCCTGATTGCTTTCTCATCGGAGACATTTACTACGCCATCTCCGGAGGCCAGACACAGCCGCTCCTAAAGTCAAAGGACATGAAAAACTGGACTCTCGTTGGTGACTTCCTGCGGCACGACATGCCCGATGTAGCCATCGGCGAAGACATCTCCTGCGCCAACTTCTTCAAGCTTGGCGACAAATGGATGCTGCTCTGCATCAGCCATGTCGTCGGTTGCCGTTACTACCTCGGTGACTGGGACGCCAAAGCCGAGCAGTTCGTCCCCACGAAACACGGCCGCATGAACTGGCGCCGGGATGAGCAAAGCATTTTCGGCCAGGTGCCGTGGCGGGTGGATCTTTTTGCACCCGAAAGTCTTCTGACCCCCGACGGCCGCCGCGTCATGTGGGCCTGGCTCGCCTGTCTCGGCTCGACGGATGGCACCATGGACGAGCGAACCATCCAATCACTGCCGCGTGAACTCAGCCTGCCTGCCGACGGCATCCTGCGCATCAAACCGCTCCGCGAACTGGAAACGCTGCGCCAGGACCCGGTGATACTCAGCGACGTCACGATTACCCCGATTAAAGACGCGGATGTTCTCCCCAACGTAGCGGCCACCGGCAAAAAAATTGCCACTCTCGACGGGGACGCCATTGAACTGCGCATCACCATCGCCCGCGAGCAGGCCGAGCGAAAGGTCTTCGGCTTCACACTCTTCGCGGACGACAAGGGCGGCGGCCTGTCCATTCTGTTCCGTCCGGAAACCGGCACACTTCGCGTCGGAAGCGCCGAAGCACCATTCTCCATCGCTGATCTTCCTGCAGGCGAGGACGTAGAACTGCGCATCTTCATCGATAAATATCTCGTCGAAGTTTTCGCCAACGACCGGCAGGCCATGGTCACACAGCACGATGCCTACCTCGGCAGGCCCGACCTGAATGCCTTTACCCTGGGGGGCCCCACGACGATCAGGAAGGTGGAGATCTGGAAGCTCAATCCGACTAACCAGGGCTACCTTGAAGCGCAGAAAAACCGTCTCTGGGATCCTGAGACAAAATGAAAACTGCGCTGAGTCTGCGGGACCTGGAGCGTTTGTGCGAAGGATGTGGGGGCTTGAGGCAGATTATCCCATCGCCCTCTATCCCTCCATCCCTATCCTTCCGAGCAAAACACATCATAGCCTAGCTTCTGCGATAGCTGATCCGCAAAGTGCTTCACTTGCCGACCGAGTTTGTCCAGAGAGGCCGTCGTGACGCGATTAGACGGGCCGCTGATCCAGAGGGAGGCGACGGGCAGGCCGCGATGATCGAATACAGGGGCCGCAGCACAGGCGAAGGTTTCGCTCTCTTCGCCCCGGTCGAGAGCGTAACCCTTGGCCTTGACTTGCTTCAGACCTGCCAGATAACCGGAGACGGACGTGATCGTGTGGCGGGTGTACTTCGTGAACTTGATCTGCTGAACAAAGCTTTTCTGAGCTTCAGTGCTCCAGTGGGCGAGTATGGCTTTGGCAGGCGCGGCCGTATGCAGGGTAAAGGCATGGCCGATCTCGACGACGACCTTCACAGGATGCGAAGACGCGACTTGATCGAGCACTACGCCGTGGTTTCCGGCCAGCGTGCCAAGGAGGGCAGTTTCTCCAGTGGCATCTCGCAGCGCGGTGAGGATCGGAGCGGCGGCCCGGGTGAGGCGTTCGCCTCCGACGGCGGCATAGCCGAGACTGAGGAGCCTGCGACTGGCTCGATAGGCCTTCGTGTCTTCATTGCGCTCGGCGTAGCCGCGCAGAGTGAGGGTGGTGGCGATACGGAAGACGGAGTTCTTCGGCATTTTCAGTGTCTCGGTCATCATGGTAAGCGTCATGCCTTCGGGATGCCGGGTCAGAAGCTCCAGCAAATCAAGGGTACGGTCCAGGATGGGGACGCGATAGCGATCCATGGGAGAAGATTTACTGGAGGCTTTCGTGACGGCCATGACTCGTTTTCTATTTGAACTGCTGTTTGTGATTGAAAACTGGACCTTACAACTGAAAAGTCACTTCGTTTACTTTTTCAAGAATGAGTTTTCCATCAACCACCGCGTGACCCCGATGTGCCCGCCCGGAGCATCCCGCCTGACAGCATTAACCAACTAATCGTTCAGATCGCTTAACTGCCCGCGCATCTCGTCACCGAAGAGATCAAACCCGGTCAATGGTGCAGCCCCTCACTCGACTATGAATACACGACTCCAACTCTCCTTGTTTTACCTGTTTCTATTCGTTCACGCTGCACCTGGTGCCGAGCATCTCATTGAGCCGGGGGATGAACCACAGGCGCTTCTCGATCGCGCGACAGCAGGAGACCGCATGATCTTCATGCCTGGACTGCATCAGCACGGCCCGGGCAAACACCGCGCCATCCTCTATGTGGACAAACCCATCGAGATCGAGTTGCGCGAGGGCGCGACGCTCAAGCTCGCGGACAACGCGACGAAGCTTGAGGCCACGCCGGAGATCACGACCGACCAGGATGCGGGCAAGAAGCTCGACGATATGGAAGCAGGTGGCGAATTCGACCTGAGCCAGCCCTCCATCTTTACTATCGTAATCGATTCCGAGGGCCGCGACGGACAGGCAGACACGTTTGCGTGGGGTGTCTATCACAGCGTGGACAATCCCGAAGGCAGCACAAAGCTCGGCCCTTCGGAGAGCAAGTTCAGCGAAACACCGCACCGGGGCCTCCCTGTCACTGGAGACTGGCAGGAGCTTGCGCGGGGCGTCAAGATTCGCTTCGGAAGCAAGACCGGCCACAACAAGGGCAGCCGCTGGTTCATCACCTACGATGGCCCCGAGGCCTACGGCATCCGCATCGGGCACGGCAGGCAGGCGGACTACATCGAGAAGGTGCGTATTGCCGGCAAAGGCACCATCGACATGAATGCCTCGAACAATGTGCAGCCGGGTTTTCTCGTGAAGGACATCAACGCCTGCGTGCTCATTCACGGTCGTGTGCGCGGCGTCGTCGTCGAGGGCATCACGATGACCGACACGAACCGCTCGGTGATGTGCTACGGCGAGCATAGCGGCAAATTTCTTCCGGGTGGCGAGGTGGGACCGGGCGAGTCGTTCGACGCGGAGGACATCACCATCCAGAACACGCGTACCCTGAATCCAAACGGTGCGGCATATCTGCTCGGCCACCCGTCCTTTCGCGGTCATTTGCGTAACGTAAAGTGCAACCACAACTATATGGAAACCGCCGTCACCGCCATCGAGCCGAACTTCAATCTCGACGGCTACGAGGTCATCGGCAACGTGATCAAAAGCGGCGGACTGGCAATCCACTGCTGGCGTCATTCGAAGAATGGCACCATCAACGACAACCTTCGCATCCACGACAACACGGGCAAACCGGTCGTGATCCTCGGTGCTCCGAGAGGCTGGGAAAAGCCCGAGCCGCCGACGATGAACGACAACCTGAACCATTTGGGGGAGGCCGCGTCGAAGTAAAATCCACCCTCGGCGTTGCCTGCCGTATGGGAACTTCAAAAAACCTCGCGCCTGAACATCGTTGAGATGAAATGACGCCTGAATCGCATGACCCGATGATGCCGCGCCGGATCTAAAGGCCCGGTCGTCTACGAGCCTGTCGGACTCCTAGAAGAAAAGAGACAGGAACTTGTAGATGAGGTAGGCGAGTGTGGCGGTGACGGGGATGGTCATGACCCACGCCCAGACGATGCGCTCCACCAGGGTCCACTGGACCGCATTCCAGCGACGGGCGGCACCGACGCCCATAATACTGGTCGTGATGGTATGGGTGGTACTGATAGGCATGCCGAGGTACCCGGTAACCGCGAGAATCGTGGCGGCAGTGGTTTCGGCAGCGAAACCGTGGACCGGCTTCATTTTCACCATTTTGTGACCAATGGTCTTGATGATACGCCAGCCGCCTGCGTAAGTGCCGGCGGCCATCGTCAGGGCGCAGGTAATGATGATCCAGACGGGGATACCGGCTGTTTTGTCCGGAATACGGAGAAAGGCGAGCCAGCCGGGGAGATTATCGAGATCTCCCGCCATGGTCGCGCCATACAGGGTAAGCATGATGACACCCATGGTCTTCTGGGCATCGGCGAGGCCGTGGCCGAAGCCCATGTAGCCGGCGCTGACAACTTGAAGGCGGCCGAAGACCTTGTTGACTGTGTTTGGACGCCAATTGCGAATAAGGAGGAAAAGCAACCCCATGACAACGAACCCTATCGTAAGGCCAAGTATGGGAGAGGAAATCATGGGAATGATTACCTTATGGAAGATTCCTTCCATATCGCCGGTGGGCAGGCCGGATTTCGAATCCATTTTGGGACGTGACCAGATGATGACGTGCCAGTTCCACGAACCGGGAGCCGATGCCATGGCCGCACCAATGAGCCCTCCGATGAGGGCGTGACTGGAACTGGAGGGCATCCCGAACCACCAGGTGACGAGATTCCAGATGATACCACCAAGCATCGCGGCGAGAATGGTGAGCGAGGTGATGGCAACGATCTTATCATCGATAAGGCCGCTGTGTATCGTCTTGGCGACCGCCTGACCGGCAAAGGCACCGATCAGATTGGTGCTGGAGGCGAGGAGGAGCGCCTGACGCGGGGTCAGTATCTTTGTTGAGACGACGGTGGCGATCGCGTTGGCGGTGTCGTGAAAGCCGTTGATATACTCAAAGGCGAGCACCACCAGCAGCACCACGAGGAGCAGGAGCAAGGCGGGAGTCATGCGCGATGCTCAGGAATACTTGAGAGTGATGTGGGAGACGACATTGCCCGCGTCCCGACAGCGGTCATAGACCTTTTCCAGGAGATCATAGAGATCCTTGAGGTAAATGACGGAGATGGCTTCGTGTCGGCCGGAGTAGAGGTCCCGCAACATTTCAGTCATGAGCTTATCGGCCTCGCCCTCAATGTACTGGAGCTTGTCGTTGAGATCTTTGACGCGTTCAAAATTGATCTTCTTGCGCAGTTCCCGAACGATGGTGACGACCGTATCCACGGCCTCCTGCTTCATTTTCATGTGTTTGGTCAAATCAACCCCCGCGAGACGATCCGGCGCGATGATGATGCGTTCGGCAATTTTTTCAACCGTCTTGGGAATCTTATAAATAGCATTGGAGAGGGCTTCGACGTCTTCACGCTCGAGATCGGTGACAAAAGTGCGGCAGAGCGCTTCATCGATCTTCTCAGTGATGGCCTTATCTTTCCGGCGGGTGAGAATGAGGGCGTCCATATTGCGGTCAGCCGGATTTTGAGCGATGAGCACGACCAGAGCTTCGACCGAAGCACGGGCTTCTTCGGCGCTTGCTTCGAGTAGATCGTAAAAAATGTGGGTTTTGCCGAGAAGCTTTTGGAGAGAGATCATGGGGATGACTGGAATTGCCTAAGAGTAATGAGTCTGAGAGTTACGTCAAGCGAGGGGATTCATTGCCAGTTGGCCCATAGCGGGCAGGGGTCGAAAAGGCGATTCCCTCCGGGGAGCCGACCAGGGTGGACTTCACGCGTCTGCGCAAGAGGATTCCAACTCGATTTGTTTGCGGCACCGGAGTATGGGTTTAGCCGTTAGAACCGTATGAACAAAATCCTCGTCCTCCATGACTCCAAGTCCGGCAATACCGCACAGATGGCCGGTTATGTCGCCGAAGGGGCGAAAAGCATCGCCGACACCGATGTGCGACTGCTCAGTGTTGACGAGGCGAAAGCCGCTGACGTGGAGTGGTGCGATGGCATCGCCGTAGGCAGTCCCACGAACATGGGTATCCTCAGTTGGAGAATGAAACGTTTCTGGGACGACGAGATGTTCCACTCGTGGGGCAAAATCGATGGCAAATTCGGCTGTGCCTTCAGCAGTAGCGGCGGCTGGGGCGGTGGCAGCGAGATGGCCTGCCAGTCCATGCTTACTGTGCTCATGAACTTCGGTTTTCTCGTCTTCGGCGTCACCGACTATGTCAGCCGCGACCTCACGCTCCACTATGGGGCGGTCGCAGCCAAAGCCCCGCGGGACGAAGATGTCCGGGCGGCCTGCCACAAGCTCGGCCGTCGCCTCGCGGAGTGGACCGCGGTTCATTGTCACGGCCGAAAGAATGAACATCCCGCTCTCAAGATGGACGAACGTTTGATGCCGGAAGGCTGAATACGGCGGGTGGAATTCTCCGTCTTATCGAAGGTGCCGCTGACCCACTCACCCCAACACCGGGGCCTCCGCCGGACGGAAAACGACGAGGCCCATGTTGCTGTTCTTTTCCTGTAGATAGCCGGAAATGCGAGTATCGACGACGCAACACTTACCTTTACTGCGCGACGAAGTGGCGTGCATGAACCGGCAGTTCGCCCCGTCCCGCAATGCCAGGCCCACATGCGAAGTATAGCCCGAGGGATCCTGCGACGCGACGGCGAGGACATCTCCATCCTGCAGCCGCGACTCGATCCCGGCGACCCGGGAGCGGGGAATATAGGTCACAGGGAGGGCGGAGACACGAGCCTCGACCTGAGCGATGCCGGGAATAAGCGACTGATTGCATCTCAAATAGCGGTATTGCTTCCAGGCGGACTGCATTTCGCGAATATTCCGGCGAACGGGAACGCCGCCGAGGGAACGGGTCACATTTTGCCCGAGACCGCGCTGCTCGTTGTTGGCAAAGACCTCTTCAAGATGGTGCATGCGGCTGAGGTAGTTGCCGTTACAGCGTCCGTCGCGGTAGCGTTCCAGCTCGAGGTAATGAAGCATGGCCTCGCGCGTCCATAACGACCGGGAGCATTTCACGAGACGGGAGAAGGCGAGGGAGGTTTCGTAAAAGGTCCAGCAATCGAGCGTGTCGAAATTGACGGACGGCGACTCGATTCGATCATCGATCTCCAAAGTGTAATTGCCGTAGGGCGTTCCCGTGATCGCCTTGCCTACGGCGACGGTGCGTTGACCGATGGGCAGCGACGCCCAGCGTTTTTTCTCAGCCTCCTCACAGAGCCGGTGGAACTTCGACTCCCCCTTGAAGACAACCGGCCATGGCAGGCGCGGCGGGCGCAGAGCCACGGAGTTGGAATCCGTCGGGACGGTCTTGCAATGGCTGAAAAGCAGCCCGGTGCCCGCAGCACCCAGACCGTTCAGTAATTGCCGACGGGTGAAAGGAATAGAGGAGGATTGGGAAAACATCGGAAATCGGAAAAACGGGAAACCCGGTAATCTAGCCGATTCCGGGGACGATTCAACTATTACGGGGATTCCCGGGACCTCGCGGGCACCGGAATCTCTCTCCATCCATTTGGTGGGGACCGTCGCTTTCGTTAAATGAGGAATAGTAGCCGTGCAAGGTCTGCTCCCACAGGCCGCTGACCCTTCACCGGCGGGCGGCAAAGCGATTGCCCTGCTTCTCTTGCAGACCCCAGTCCGGATGAGCGGCGGGGTAGCCTAAACAAACACACCGGGCTCAGCCACCACCACGACCGGCCATAGAACATCACGGAAAGGATCGGGAGGCCATCCGTCTATGGTCCGCTTCCAGAATTGACGTGAACAGGCCATCCGAAAGGCTTGACCCTCCTCCGGCTAATCGACACGATTCGATCCAGTGTGACGATCCAAGCCCCTCCCTCCGCTCCTTCTGACCGCGGCGTTGCGTTGGCACGGCCGAGGAAAGGGCGAAAAAGCAAATTTTCGGTTTTTCTATGCTGATATGAAAAGGTGCCATGTCGTCGTCGTACTCGCATGGCTTGGGTTTACAGCGCGGGTGGAGGCGGTGGATTATGCATTGCAGATCAAGCCGTTGCTGAAACAGAAGTGCTACGCCTGCCACGGGGCGCTGAAGCAGGAGGCGGGGCTTCGGCTGGATACGGTGGCGCTGATGCACAAGGGCGGGGAAACGGGAGCGGCAACAGAGCTCATCATCGAGCGGGTGACGGCGGCGGATGAGCATGAGCGCATGCCGCAGGAGGCGGCGGCACTGACGGCGGATCAGATCATGATGCTGCGAACGTGGATCGCTGCGGGAACGCCGGGGATCGCGAACGAGGTGCCGGAGGCCGATCCGAAGTTGCATTGGGCATTTCAAAGGGTGCAGCGCCCGCCGGTGCCGAAGTCCGGGGGTGGCAACGCGATTGATGCGTTTGTGAATGAAGCGCTGGCGGCGAATCAACTCGAGTCTCTGCCGGAGGCGGCGCGGCCGGTGTTGCTGCGGCGGCTCTACATTGACCTGATCGGCCTGCCGCCGACGCGCGGAGAGTTGCAGTCGTTTCTCGCAGACACCTCACCGGATGCCTATGAGCGTGTGGTGGACCGTCTCTTGAATGATCCGCGTCATGGCGAGCGCTGGGCGCGGCATTGGATGGATGTGTGGCGTTACAGCGACTGGTATGGCCGGCGCACCGCCAACGATGTGTGGAACAGCGCCCCGCAAATTTGGCGTTGGCGGGACTGGATCGTGAAGTCGCTGAATGC
>Ga0073899_10005858_pt1 | contig 10640 bp, 9 predicted proteins | sample KloWWTmetaKNB5Ph_FD_88975 | JGI IMG/M metagenome (GOLD analysis project Ga0073899, IMG submission 88975) | Active sludge microbial communities from Klosterneuburg, Austria, studying microevolution and ecology of nitrifiers - Klosterneuburg... | ecosystem: Engineered > WWTP > Aerobic digester >...
ACCAGAACGGCTGTTTCCAAAGGCTGCGACAACGTGGCCTCTTTCCACCATGGTTGCTTCGGGGCGGCAGTCATACCGCCCAGCCCAACCAGCACCATGATGACCAGCACACCACGCGCCAAGCCAAAAACCATTCCCAACAAGCGGTCTGAAACACTCAGCCCGAGAGCCTTGACCATGCTTCGCACCGCCATGCGTACCAGCGACATCACCACCAGTACGCCAATAAAAATCACTACGCAACCAGCCAGCGTTCGAATCGCCGGATCAGTCAGACCTGTAAAGAGCGACTGGCCCACGTAACCGCCAAACTCGACAGCAGCCAGAATCCCGACGATCCAGGCGAGCAAGGCAACAACCTCGCCCACTACACCTCGCCAGAGCCCGAATAACAAAGACAGGCTGACGATGCCGATCACGACATAGTCAAAAACAGTCATTATTTCGCCGCAACAGCCCCGGAAACACCAATTTTCTGCATTTTTTCCAGCGCCTTCTCTGCCGCCTCACGGCTGGCAAAAGGCCCCGCCCGAACCCGCGTTTTCTTGCCCTGCGGCGTATCGAGTGGTTCGCTAAAGGTCTTGATGCCCTGCTCGCCGAGCTTGGCTTTCAAATTCTTGACATTGGCTTCGTTGGAAAACGCCCCGATCAACACCAGATATTCACCCGATGTCGCCACCGGTTTGGCCTCGACCGATTGCCCGCCAAGAATTGCTGCCGCACGTTTGGCATCATCGTTTTTGACAACCGGTTTTTCGACTGGATTTTCGACCGGCTTGGCAGGCACCTTCTCGGGAGCCTTCTCGACTTTCACTGGCGCTTTCTCAACTGGCTTGTCAATTGGCTTGTCAATTGGCTTGTCGACCGCTTTATCTTTAACTGCCTCCACAACCCGCGCCGTCGGCGGTACGACCACCTTGGTTTCTGCGACCTCGGCAGGCTTTTCGGCTGGTTTTTCGGGAGGTGTAGCGGCAAACTTGGGGGCAAAAGGCTTTTCGTTTTGTCCCGGAATTCGGATTTCAACATCCTGAACCACCTGACGCGGCTCATGATCCATGACTATCGGCAGTACGACGGCAACCACGGAAACGAAGGCAACAGCACCGACCAGGCGGCGTCTCGCGCGTTTCTTGAGTTGCAACTGAACGTCGTTTTCTTCCATGAATTAGGGTTTCTTGCGTAGCGCATCAAGCGCCCCGGCGACTGTATAGAACGAACCAAAGACCAGAATTCTATCACTTTCGGCGGCCAGACCCTTAGCTGCCTGCATGGCCTGTGCGGGCGAAGCATGGCAAACAACCTCCCCCCCTAGTCTGGCGTCGGTAATGATTGCAGCGATTTTTTCAGCGGAAGCACCGCGAATACAGGACAGCGTGGCGACATGCCAATAATCGATCTTGCCTTTCAAAGGCAAAAGTGCGCCGGCAATATCCTTGTCGCTCAACATGCCTAGCACTGCATAGGTCCGATCAAAAAACCCCATGGTCGACAGATTGTCAGCCAGTACCTTGACAGCCTGTGGGTTGTGGCCAACATCTAGGACAATCGCCGGCTTTCCCGGCACTACCTGAAAACGGCCGGCCAGTTCGGTTTCAATCAAACCCGGGCGGATCGCCTGCATGGTGACCGGTAGTTTATCGGTCAGGGCATCGAGTGCGGCCAGCGTGACTGCCGCGTTATACAGCTGAATGGGGCCACGGAGACCAGGGTAAGCCAGCGAGCGCTTGACCAGCCTATCACCGGAACGGCACCACCAGCGCCATTGCAGGCGATTTTCATTACCCTCGCCCTGCATCCGTTCAAACCCGAAATCACGACCAATCAGGCGCAAGTCGGCACCAATTCCAACGGCGTGATCGAGCAGACTTTGCGGCGGATTCGGGTCAGCACAAAAGGCCGGCTTGCCGGCGCGGAAGATTCCGGCTTTTTCGTAGCCAATACTCTCCCGGTCAGGCCCGAGCCAGTCGGTGTGGTCGAGGGCAATACCGGTGACGATGGAAATATCCGGTTCGTAGGCGTTGACCGCATCCAGCCGGCCGCCGAGACCCACTTCAAGGATTACCGCTTCGACGCCCGCAGCGGCAAAGACTTCCCAGGCGGCCAGCGTGCCAAATTCAAAATAGGTCAACGAAACATTGCCGGCCTGCTGCCGGGCCGCTTCGACACGGACAAAAGCGGCACACAGTGCCTCATCGCTCGCCGACTGCCCGTTCACCCGAACCCGCTCGTTATAGGCGACAAGGTGCGGCGAGGTGTAGCAGCCGACCTTGTAGCCAGCGCGGTCAATGATGTTTTCCAGGTAGGCGCAGGTCGACCCTTTGCCATTGGTGCCGCCAACAATGATCACCGGGCAATGCTGGGACTGTCCGAGCGTCTTCTTGACGAGGCTGACACGATCCAGCCCTAGTTCAATACCGGCTTGGCCTTTCGGGTGCAGACCTTGGAGATGGGCCAGCCAGTCGTCGAGAGTCTTCAAGCGGCAGCCGGCAATTTTTGCAACAAGGAAATGACGCGAGCAACTTGATCGCGCAGTTCGCGGCGGTCGACAATCATGTCGATGGCGCCTTTTTCGAGCAGGAATTCGGAACGCTGGAAGCCTTCCGGCAATTTTTCACGTACAGTTTGCTCAATAACCCGAGGGCCGGCAAAACCGATCAGGGCGCCTGGTTCGGCAATCACGACATCACCAATGAAGGCGAAGGAGGCGGAAACGCCGCCCATGGTCGGGTCGGTCAGAATGGAAATAAAGGGCTGGCCGGCTTCGGACAGCTTGGTTAGCGCCGCAGTTGTTTTGGCCATTTGCATCAGCGAAAAAAGGCCTTCTTGCATGCGTGCACCGCCGGAAGCGGTGATGCAGATAAAAGGTGCCTTCAACTCAATGGCCGTCTGTACGCCACGGACAAACCTTTCGCCAAGCACAGAGCCCATCGAACCGCCCATGAAGCCAAACTCAAAGGCCGCAGCAACAACCGGGATATTCTTGATCGAGCCTTGCAGGCAAACCAGCGAATCGCTCTCACCGGAGGATTCGTTGGCCTCCATCAAGCGATCGGGATAACGCTTGCTGTCCTTGAATTTGAGGCTGTCGACTGGAATAACCTCGGCTCCGATTTCAAAACAAGCTTCCGGATCGAGTAGCAGTTCGAGTCGCTGGCGCGCATTCAGCCGATTGTGGTGAGCGCACTTGGGGCAAACCTGCTGATTGTTGTCGAGGTCGGTCGCGTAGAGCACAGCCTCACACGAGGGGCACTTGCTCCACAAACCTTCGGGCAAGGCACCACGGCGCTGCGCGCCATATTCACGCTTGATTTTGGGAGGAAGAAGTTTACTCAGCCAGCTCATTTTTGCACCTCATCAACGCCCCGGCGAATGTCTGCAACCAGCGCCTTGACGTTGGCGCAGGCAGTTTCTGCCGTGGATTTCTCGATTTCTTCGATAATTCGGCTACCGACAACGACGGCATCGGCGATGCCGGCAATGCGGGCCGCCGTTGCCGCGTCACGGATACCGAAGCCAACCCCAACCGGCAAGCCAGTTTTTTCACGAATCAGCGGCAAACGCTCGGCGACCGCCTCCACATTGAGCGCACCTGAACCGGTCACCCCGGCCAGCGAGACGTAATAGACGTAACCACTGGCGATTTCGGCAACCTGCGCAATCCGTGCTGCGGTCGACGTCGGTGCAAGCAGGAAAATGGGATCCATGCCCTGGGCCTTCATCACAGCACCAAAGGTCACCGCTTCTTCCGGCGGGTAATCCACAACCAGCACGCCATCAACACCCGCGCCAGAAGCGGCAGTGGCGAATTTTTCAAGCCCCATCGCCTCGATCGGGTTGGCATAACCCATCAGTACGACCGGTGTTTGGGCGTCCGTAGCACGGAAAGCAACCACCAGTTCAAGCACCTTGCGCAGGCTCATACCCTTGGCCAGGGCGCGCTCTGAGGCGCGCTGAATGGTCGGGCCATCGGCCATCGGATCGGAAAACGGCACACCGAGTTCAATGACATCGGCACCAGCTTCAACCAGTGCGTGCATCAGCGGCAGGGTCAGCGCCACATCCGGGTCGCCAGCCGTAATAAATGGAATCAGCGCCTTGCGGCCTTCGCCGGCAAGGCGGTCAAAAGTGGTTTTGATACGCGACATCAGAAGGCCTCCTGCTGGGTCGCCCCGAAGGAGGCCGAAGCCCCCGCGGGGGGCAGCGAACAAAGTAAGCGCGGGGGTCTCAAAATTGAATCCCGGATTTTTCGGCCACGGTATGCATATCCTTGTCACCCCGACCGGAAAGGTTGACCAGCAGAATCTTGTCCTTATCCATGCTCGGCGCCAGCTTGGCGGCGTAAGCCAGCGCATGGCTGGATTCGAGCGCCGGAATAATGCCTTCGATGCGGCAAAGCGTATGGAAAGCCGCCAGAGCCTCACTGTCGGTCACCGGCTGGTACTCGGCGCGACCGATATCCTTTAGCCAGGCGTGCTCCGGACCAACGCCAGGGTAATCCAGGCCGGCGGAGATGGAATGGGTCTCGATGATCTGACCATCCTCATTTTGCAACAGGTAAGTCCGGTTGCCATGCAGCACGCCCGGCACGCCGGCAGTCAGCGAGGCGGAGTGGCGACCGCTTTCGATGCCGTCACCGGCGGCTTCAACACCGATCAGACGCACGTTATCAAACGGAATATAGGGATAGAAAATCCCCATGGCGTTGGAGCCACCGCCAACACAGGCAATCACCGCATCCGGCTGGCGGCCGACCATCTCCGGCATCTGAGTCAGGCATTCTTCGCCGATGATTTTCTGGAAATCGCGGACCAGCATCGGGTAGGGGTGCGGGCCAGCCACCGTGCCGATGATGTAGAAGGTGTTGTGGATGTTGGTGACCCAGTCACGCATTGCCTCGTTGAGCGCATCCTTCAGCGTTTTCGAACCACTTTCCACCGGGACCACCGTGGCACCGAGCAATTTCATGCGGTAGACGTTGGCAGCTTGGCGCTTGACGTCCTCGCTGCCCATATAGACCACGCACTCCATACCATAACGGGCGGCAACGGTGGCGGTCGCCACGCCGTGCTGACCGGCGCCGGTTTCCGCGATAACCCGCGGTTTGCCCATGCGGCGGGCCAGCATGGCCTGACCAATGCAATTATTTACCTTGTGGGCACCGGTGTGATTGAGATCCTCGCGCTTCAGATAAATCTGTGCGCCGCCGAGCATTTCCGACCAACGCTTGGCGTGGTAAATCGGCGACGGGCGACCGACGAAATGTTTCAGCTCGTATTCGTATTCGGCACGAAAAGCCGAATCAACCTGCGCTGCCGCATAGGCGGCTTTGAGTTCTTCAAGCGCTGCGAACAGGGTTTCGGCGACAAACACACCACCGTAGGGACCAAAATGGCCTTTGGCGTCAGGGAAGTTATATTGATTCATCGGCTTTCCGTACAGCCGCCACGAAGGCAGCAATTTTCGAGTGATCCTTGATACCCTTGCTCATTTCGACACCGGAAGAGACATCGACTGCAACCGGCCGCACGCGTTCAATAGCTTCACCGACATTGGCTGCGGTCAACCCGCCGGAAAGCACCAAAAATCCTGGCAGGGCGGGCGGAATCAGCGCCCAGTCAAAAACATGGCCACCGCCACCGTACCCATCGACAAAGGCATCCAGCAACAAACCCCGAGTATCGGGAAATGAGCGGGCGAATTCTAACAGATCAAGCTCTGGCCTCACCCTTGCTGCCCGCAGATAGGGCCGGGCAAACTGCCGACAATAGTCCGCATCCTCGTCACCATGAAACTGCAAGATGTTGATGGGTAAGGCTGCGCAGGTCTCGCGGACAACATCCGGAGATTCGTTTACAAAGAGGCCGACGACATCGACAAATGGTGGAATACGCTGGGCCAACGCCGCCGCCCGTTGCGGCGTGATGTAACGCGGACTCGACGGGTAGAAGACAAAACCGATCGCATCGGCACCCACTGCCACCGCTGCATCGACATCTTCCTCACGCGTCAGACCACAAATCTTGATCCATGTTTTCACTTCAATACCCCATCAAGAAAGTCATCGTCCGGATCGGGCAATCCCCAATGCGGCTCATAGATCGGCCCGCGAAAATACAAACCATCCGGTGAAAACGTCGGGGCTGCGTACTTTCGGTCTTTCAAATGCAGCAGTTCTTCCACCCACGCTGGCGACTGCGCCCCCTTGCCAATATAAACCAGACTACCCACCAGATTGCGCACCATGTGGTGCAGGAAAGCGCTTGCCTCAAAATCAAAAACAAACAAATTTCCCTGCTGACGAACATCGGCCCGCCACAGCGTCTTGACCGGTGTCTTCGCCTGGCATTCAGCAGCACGAAAAGCCGAGAAATCATGCTCACCGATAAGTCGACCGGCAGCCTCCTGCATCGGCGCCAGATCAAGCGGCCAGTGGGTCCAGCCGGCGCGTCCGTTCCACAATCCTACTCGTTGCGGGCGATTGAGCAGCAGATAGCGATAACGTCGACCACGGGCACTGAAGCGGGCGTGGAACTCTGCGTCGACCGGCTGCGCCCAACGCACTGCAACGCCCTCCGGCAAATGTGAATTGACGCCACGCAGCCAAGCGGTCACCGGCCGCTCGACGGGCGGATCAAAATGCACAACTTGATGGCTGGCATGCACGCCAGCATCTGTCCGCCCAGCACAAATCACTCGAATCGACTGACCGGCAATCTCTGCCAGCGCAAACTCCAGTGCATCCTGCACCGTACTACCCTGCAGCTGGCTCTGCCAGCCACGAAAAGCTGTTCCGCAATACTCAAGCCCCAAAGCGATCCTCATACGACAAGTGCTCCGGTGAACAAGGCGCTGACGAGAATAATGGTGACCGCATCAAAGACATGCCAGGCCGGTTGGCGCAATTGCAACTGACTTGGGCCTTGGGCAAAACTGGGCTGGAAATCGAGCATCCGTTTCCAGGCACCTTTTTCCGGTGGCGTCTGGAGATTCTCCAGGACCAACGAAAGACGAACGAGCAGACGCTCGACATCCAGATCCAAATACCGCAACGGCAACAATACTCCCCATAACGCACTGAGCAAACCATCACGCCCCAGGCGATTGAACAACCAGGCGAGGCAAGCCAGCATCAGCACAAGACGCACCGCATGCAGATTGGCCTCAGCCAAACCTTCGTAAGTCGGCGCCCAGGGAAAATCGTTAAAGGCCTCACCCGGCGTGTTGTAGGCCAGAATAATCCAGAGCATCAGCAGCAACCAGCGGCCTCTCCGGACATAATCCAGCCATGATTGGACGGCGGCCGGCGCCGAAAGCACAATGGCCAAAGCGAGTACACCGAGGCCGGCGTAGCCAAGAAACTGCACACTCAACACCGCGGCCAGCCAGGCAATCAAAGTCGTAGAAGGATGCAATTCAGACCCCAAAAATGCACACAGCCCCTTGCGGGGCCATGTGGCAATCACAAGCCGATGATTTTACTCGCCTATTCGGGCAAGAATGACTCGTGCCTGCTCGACCAGATCGGCCGGGCCTTCACCAACGACCTCATCAAGAAGCTCACGAGCTCCTTCCAGGTCGCCCATTTCCTCATAGGCCTTGGCCAGATCGAGCTTGGTATTGACCTCTTCCCAATCGGCGGCATCTACTACTGGTGTCTCGACAGCCTCTACCGGGGCCTTGGCAACTACCGATGAATCATCAGCAACGGGTGCCATCAGGATCGGTTCTGCAGCAAGGTCAAGGTTGATCGAACCGATATCGAACTCGGGCGGTGCCATCGGTTGTCCGAGAAATACGGAATCTGTCAGCTTGACATCAAACTCAAGCGAATCGTCATCCAGTACACCTGGATTAACCATCGTGTCTGCAAGCTCGGGATTGTCAAACTCGGTTGAGTCACTGAGTGCCGCCGACTGAATCAGCGTATCAGTCAGTGCAGACTCAGCAATGTTGCTGACGACCGTTTGTGTTGATGCTGAGGAAAAATCCAGATCAAGATCGGCCACCGATGGCAACTCACTGGTCGGCGTTTGCTCAACGACGGGCGAATCGGGCGCATTGTCAAAACCGATAAACGTGGCAACCGCATCCCCCATCGCCGACGGCATCACCAAGGTACCTTCAGGCGAGAAATCTGGTGTGGCATCAAAAGGCTCGTCCTGTTTCAGCGGCTCCGGGATATTCAGATCGAAATCGAGACCATCCATCGAAAATTCGTCCGTTACAGCCAAATCCCCCAACAGTTGCTCAACGGCCACTGGTGCTGCTGCCTCCACTATTGTTTCAGTGCCGAGGTCAAAATCCAAGGCATCGCTGGTATCTCCGGACACCACGGTGTCCACGAACGACTCTGGTGCAACCTTGACGGGCGTTTCCAGTTCAGGCGAACCGAGATCAAAATCAAGGCTCATCAACTCATCCGCAGCATCGGCTACTAACGGCTCCGGCGCCACGACCGCTGCCTCAGTATTGGTCTGCGCCGGCAAAACCAAGTTATCCACGTCAAAACCCGATGGCTCGGGTGTGACTTCCGGGACAGAAGCCGACTCGGCCAGTTTCGCCAGCGAACCGGGCATGACCAGCGTCGCCTTGGCAATAGTTTCTGGCGAAACAATCATCGTCGCATCGGCATCAAAAGTGGGCATCGATGTACGTGCGCCAGAATAAAGCGGGTTGCTCGGATCGAGACCGGCGCCCAGTGCAGCCACCTTCTCCCATTCCGCTCCAACACCACCCGTTTGTGCATACAACTCGGTGGCTAGCGTCTCAAATTGTTTGACACTGCCACGATTGGCATAAATCTCCAGCAACTTGGCGTGAATAGCCGTGCGCTGTGGATCTTTCTGCAAGGCTTCGAGCAAGATCTCTTCCGCCTGGGTGTCGCGACCGTAAGCCATGTAAACATCTGCTTCGGCCACCGGATCAACTTCATCGGTATCGATAGTACCCGGGCCCGTCTGGCTAAAATCACCTGTTTGCGGCGGCGTATTACCAGTATCAATGCTCTGCCCACCCGTCATCCGGAAGACTGAATTTGGCCCAAGACTGGATGGACCGGGCGCCGCTGTCGTCTCCATCGAGGCACTCTGATTACTCCGACGCCTCAGCATGAAGTAACCAGCCAGCAAGGCGAGAATGCCGCCACCGCCCACCAGGGGCAGTGGATCTTCAAGCAAAGAACCGAGAAAACTTGGCTCAAGAGTGGGTTCGGGCGGCGGTACCGGTTTTTTCGGCGGCTCAACCGGTTTCGGCTGAACAGGCTTTTCAACCACAATCGGCTTAGGCTCTTCGGGGACCTTGACCGGCTCGACTGGCTTTGGCTCCTCTGGAGCTTTTGGCGGTTCTAGCGCCTTGGGCGACTCGATGGGTTTTTGAGGTTCCGCTGGCTTTACTGGCTCAACCGGTTTGACCTCTTCTTTTCTAGTTGCATTTTGCTGTTGCAACTCCGCCAGCTTCTGATTCTTCATTTCAACGAGTTTTTGCAACTCGCCGACATTCTTTTCAAGCAAAGCCAGACGATCCTGAGCCTCTTTCAGAGCCTTTTCCTTGGCTAACTGGTCTGCTTCACTGATCGCAGCCTTGCCTGCTGCAGCGCCTTTGGCCGGCATTTCAGTGCTTGAAACCCTGACCTGATCCTTGCCTTGCTCGACCGGTGTCGCTTTTTCCTCAATCTTGGCAACGACTTTTCCGGAACTGGACTGACTGGCCGCTACTTCTTTGGCAGGTGCCTTGGCGGTACGTGCCGCCAGCTTCTGCCGATAGGCGTTCCAGTCTTCTGCCTGGGTTACATAGACTTTCTTGGCTTCGGCATCGGTCACGGATTCGACCAATGACTTTTCGGGAAGCCCCAAAATCGCGCCCGCCTTCAGCCGATTGATATTATTGCCAATAAAAGCATCCGGATTTTTCTGGAAAAGACCGACCAGCATTTGCTCCAACGAAACGCCTTCGTACTTGGTCTCCGCCGCAATCTTGCGCAAGGTCTCGCCCGGCTGCACAAGACGCCCGGCCGCGTCATCGGCTTTTTTCGGCTCAGCAGCCAATTTCGGTTGCGACGCCTGACGCGGCGCGGCCATGGGTCGGGGACGCTCTGGCGAAACACCGCCGCCTTGCACCGTTTCGACAATCCTTGCCTCAGCTACCGGACGAGGCGACTGCGCTGCAATATCTGGTGGGTCAAGCAGGAAGGTGTATTCCCTGACCAGTCGCCCGGTCGGCCAATTCAGCTCAACCAAAAAATCGAGAAAAGGCTCGTTAACCGGCTTGACCGAGGTTACTTTGACCACCGCCTGCCCATTGGGGCGCTTGTCCAGCGTGAAGCGCAGATCGAGCAAAATCGAAACGTAATCGATACCCGCCTGACGAAACGCATCCTGAGGGGCCAGGCGAGCAGTCATGCCAGCCAACTCGTCGCGATTAGCGGCGATGTCGAGTTCGGCCCGCAGGGGCTGCCCCAGGCTGGATAAAACGGTAAGTTTACCAATACCAGCCGCTTCGGCAACCCACGGAGTGAGTGAGATGAAAGAGGCAACGGCAAGCGCAGTCGCGCGCTGTTTGAACTTGGAGCGATTAGTTTCGTTCACAGCGAAACCTTGGGCGTCTATTTTGGGACTTTCAAATTAACATCATGCACTTAGCAA
>Ga0073899_10005859_pt1 | contig 10639 bp, 15 predicted proteins | sample KloWWTmetaKNB5Ph_FD_88975 | JGI IMG/M metagenome (GOLD analysis project Ga0073899, IMG submission 88975) | Active sludge microbial communities from Klosterneuburg, Austria, studying microevolution and ecology of nitrifiers - Klosterneuburg... | ecosystem: Engineered > WWTP > Aerobic digester >...
AGCAGTATGTCAACATCTTCCCGATGACGCGAGTCGTCAATAGCAATCGAGGAGGCGCCATGGACCGGGCATTGGGAAGATTGCTCCCACATGTCTCATCCCGATGCTGCACGAGCTGCCATGCCCTCAAGCAATCGGTGCGTCGACACGGCACTGAGGCGCTGATCTGTAACTGCAGAGCTAGAGCCGTTTTCACATGTTCTGACGGGGATTCCTGTGAGGGTGTGGTTCAGCTTCAAGCTCCTTGCTGGACGCAGGTGCTCAGCATGGGTGGCACGAACGGATTCTCAGAACATACGGGGATAGGGTTTCGGCATCGATGTGTCGCCGGACCTAATCTCGACGGTCACCGACGCCGTGCTGGAAACCGTCGCTGAATGGCAAGAACGGCCGCTTGACGCCTGCTACCCGCTGGTCTTCTTCGACGCGATCCGGGTCAAATTCTGGGATGAGGGCTTTGTCCGCAACAAGGCGGTGAACATCGCGCTCGGTATCCTGCCCGAGGGGGCGAAGTTCTGGATGCGCGTCATGAGCGAGCTCAAGAACCGGGGTGTGGCCGACATCCTCATTGCCGTCGTCGACGGATTGAAGGGCTTCCCCGATGCCATCAACGCCGTGTTCCCGCAAACGGTGGTCCAGACCTGCATTGTGCATCTGAACCGTAACTCCATGGGCTTTGTGTCGTGGAAGGACCGGAAGGCCATCGCAGCTTCCCTACGCAGCAACTATCGCGCCGAGAATGCCGAGACCGGCCTAGCCGCGCTTGAAGCCTTCGAGGCAGGGCACTGGGGCGAGGAATATCCAGCCATCCCCCAGAGCTGGCGCCGGCACTGGGAGCAAGTGATCCCATTCTTTGCCTTCAGTGCGCCGATCCGGCGGATGATCTATACCACCAACGCCATCGAGGCCCTGAACTCGAAGCTCAGGCGGGCAGTGCGCACGCGCGGCCACTTCCCCGGGACGAGGCGGTGATAAAACTGCTAAACCTCGTTCTCAATCACGCGACCGAAGAATGGAAACGGCCGCCGTACGCAGTTTGCCGTGGCTCTTGGGGAAATAGGGCGACAGTCGCGCCATCTGCTCGTCCGTCAGCCAATACAGGTCGCTCATGCTCAGTCTCCTTGCGGAGCCTGAATCACATCAACGCCTCCCAATCAATGGGGCCTGAGCCTAGATGCAATAAGGGAGATGCATATCTGTTAGCGGAGCGCAAAGAAATCCGATGCGTAGGCGGTCGGCCGACCGCCTACAGGTCAAGCTCCATACGGTGCAGTTGGTCAATCGCGGGCGAATATCGGCTGTCACCCAATGGTTTATCATCGCGTATCGTCCAACTGCACCTGTTCACTCCTTGTGCAGGTCCATCGAGTCCAGCAAGGCGCCTGTCGCATCGTACGCGCGATAGGTCAGGTCTGCGCCGTCGACGTCGATCACCTGATAGGCCTGCGTGTGTGCCGCCGTCCGGCGCGCCCACACGAGATCGGCGACATCGTACATCTTCGGCCCCGCCACCGAGACGACATAGGTCGCCCCCGCATCGTCGGCGCTCGGGCCATCGGGCCCGATGGCGCCGCGGGCATTGTCCGGCGTCAGCGCCAATGGCACAGATTTGAGGTTGTGAATTAAGGAGGATTTGGGCTTCGTCGTAGTGACGAAGGAACGAAGATGAAGCCCAAATCCTCCTTGAAAAAATCGGTGAAGGCTCCTGCGGAGCAGGTGGTGAAGGACATCCGGCGGGCGACACGCCGGCACTTCTCTGCCGAGGATAAAATCCGGATCGTGCTTGAAGGCCTGCGCGGCGATGACAGCATTGCTGAACTGTGCCGCAAGGAAGGGATCGCCCAGAGCCTGTACTACACCTGGTCGAAGGAGTTCATGGAAGCGGGCAAGCGCCGGCTCGCCGGCGATACCGCCCGTGCCGCAACCACCGGCGAGGTCCAGGATCTGCGCCGGGAAGCCCGTGCGCTGAAGGAATGCGTGGCCGACCTGACCCTCGAGAACCGCCTGCTTAAAAAAAGCATGATCGCGGATGGGGGCGACGACGAATGAGATACCCTGCATCCGAGAAGCTGGAGATCATCCGGATCGTCGAACAGTCGCACCTCCCGGCCTGGCGCACGCTGGAGCAGTTGGGCATCCCGCGCCGGACCTTCTATCGCTGGTACGACCGCTATCTCGAAGGCGGCCCGGAGGCGTTGGAGGATCGGCCATCGGCCCCGCGCCGGGTGTGGAACCGCATCGGCGACGATATCCAGCAGCAGATCATCGACATGGCGCTGGATACAACCGATCTGTCGCCCCGCGAACTGGCGGTGCGCTTCACCGACGAGAAGCGCTACTTCGTGTCGGAGGCCACGGTTTATCGCCTGCTCAAGGCCCATGATCTGATTACCAGCCCGGCCTTCGTCGTGATCAGGGCAGCCGATGCGTTCCACACCAAGACGACGCGGCCGAACGAAATGTGGCAGACCGACTTCACCTACTTCAAGATCATTGGCTGGGGCTGGGTCTATCTGTCGACCGTGCTCGACGACTTCTCGCGCTACATCATCGCCTGGAAGCTGTGCACCAACATGCGAGCCGAGGATGTCACCAACACGCTGGACCTCGCGCTCGAGGCCTCGGGTTGCGACAGCGCAACGGTGCTGCACAAGCCTCGGCTGCTGTCGGATAATGGCCCGAGCTACATCGCGGGTGAACTGGCGGAATATATCGAGGCCCGGAAAATGAGCCATGTGCGCGGCGCTCCGATGCATCCCCAGACCCAGGGCAAGATCGAGCGCTGGCATCAGACCCTCAAGAATCGCATCCTGCTCGAAAATTACTTCCTGCCCGGTGACCTTGAGGCCCAGATCGAAGCCTTCGTCGAGCATTATAACCACCGACGTTACCACGAGAGCCTGAACAACGTGACGCCCGCCGACGCCTACTTCGGCAGGGCCAATGCCATCATCAAACAGCGCGAAAGGATCAAACGGAAGACCATCGAACATCGCCGCTTGCTCCACCGCAAGATCGCCGCTTAATATCAACCCCAGGACGAGGCCCGCACTCCGCTAATTTACGCCGCGAGTTGTGCCAAATGTTCTGACGACGGACAGGACAGGGCGTTCCTCATGAAGTGGACGCGGCAACGCTGCCAGGTGGCGCCCATGACGCGAGTGATCGCACCCTTGAGGCCCTCGTGGGCATCGGAGATGACCAGCTTCACGCCGGTCAGGCCGCGCCGGACGAGGTCTTTCAGGAAGTCGGACCAGAAGACCTCGGCCTCGGAGGGGCCGATATGCAGGCCGACGATCTCACGGCGGCCCTCGGTGTTAACGGCCATAGCGATTATGGCCGCAACGCTGATGATCCGCCCGCCTTCGCGCACCTTGAGATAGGTGGCATCGAGCCAGAGGTAGGGCCACTCGCCGGTGAGCGGGCGCTTCAGGAAGGCATGGACGCGCTCGTCGATGTCCTTGCACAGCTTGGAGACCGTGGACTTGGAGATGCCGGTCATGCCCATGGCCTGCACCAGTTAGTCGACCCGCCGCGTGCTGACCCCGCCGATCCAAGCTTCCTGGATCACCGCCACCAGCGCCTTCTCCACCATTTTGCGTGGCTCCAGGAAGCCGGGGAAGTAGGAGCCGGTTCGCAGCTTGGGGATCTTGAGGTTGAGAGTGCCGACCCGAGTGTCCAGCGAGCGGTCGCGATAGCCGTTGCGCCAGGTGGCGCGCTCCCCGCTGCGCTCGTGCCAGCCCGCGCCGATCAGCCCGTCAACATCGGCCTCCATGATCAGTTGCAGCACGCTCTTGGCGATGGTGCGTAAAAAATCCGGTTGGCCGCCCTTCGCAGCCAGCTCTTCGATCAGTAATCTGTCCTCGGTCATCGGGAACTCCTCTTCGTCACGGTTGAAGTGTGCAAACTCCACCATAACGATGAGCCCGGTGGCCAACAGCGACGCCGTATTCCGGGGTGGGGCATGCCCCACCCCGGAATACACCATCACCTACACCGGAAATTACACCACGAGCGCGGACGCTAACGCGGAAAGCCAGCCAAAATCGCCAGCACCGCCGTTATGCGAAAGCTTGTCGTCACCGCAAACGCTCTCCTCAAGGCAGACCGCTGCTGGCAGAAATCTAACGCTTGATCATCACGGATACTCTAGCTTGCAGCGAGGGTGAGCTGGTGAGCATGGCCACAATAGTAAGAGATGTGCCCGGCTCGAACATGCCCAGCACATGGGTTCAGCCATCACTGCAAAGGGCAAGCCTGATGCGGCGCTTATCGGTGTCAACCTGCAGCACGACGACGGCGACTTCCTGGAAATTCGAAACGATCTCACTGAGATCGGCGAAGTGTTTGCTCCAGTTCATATCAGCAACATGCGCGAGCCCTTCAATGCCGGATTCAAGCTCGACGAAAGCACCGTATTTGGTCACGCCTGTTACTACGCCGCGAACCTTGCCGCCAATTGGGTACCTGCTGCTTGCACGCTCCCATGGATCGCATTCCAGTTGCTTCATACCGAGCCAGAGGCGGTGAAACTCATTGTCAATTTGAAGAATCTGGACGCGGACCACGTCGCCGACTTTGACAGCCTCGCCGGGATGCTTGAGCCTCTTGTAGCTCATATTGGTGATATGTAGCAGGCCATCGAGGCCGCCAAGATCGATGAATGCGCCGTATCGCTTGATGCGTTTCACTACGCCATCGACAATCTGACCTTCGCGCAGGTCATTGATCATATTCGATGGTTGCTTATCGCTCACTGGGTCAAGACCGACGTGCCGGCAAGCCGCCCATCACGATTTGGCTGTCTGATGCAGGAACCGGGAAAAATCAGGTTGACGCGCCAGGACATCGGCTAGCGTATAGCCATTGAGAACCTCGAGAAAGGCAGCTAGCGCCTCGTCCAGCATGCTGGTCAAACCGCAGGCTGAAGCGATGAGGCATGACGAGCACTCCACCAGCTCGAAGTCCTGCTCTGTGTGGCGGATCAAGGCCCCGACATTGATCTGTCCTGGTGGCCTGGCCAGTCGGATACCCCCATGGCGTCCCCGGACACTATCCAGGTACCCTGCACTCACCAGATCGCTGACCACCTTCATGAGATGGTTCTGGGAGATGACGTAGGCGCCAGAGATCTCGGCGATTGAGCACAGATTTTCCGGTTGCCGTCCCAGATAGAGAAGAACCCTCATGGCGTAGTCCGTGTAGCGCGTCAGGTGCATCTGGTTACCTTAATGATGTATCTATATTGCATGATTTCTACAGGCCGTATAGATGCATCGTTAGAGCATGTTTTGGAGTCGCCTCGATGGAACGACTGGATCTGTCCGAAAACGGGTTGGCTACCCTCGTTGAAGCCTTCTACGCGAGGGTCCGGGCTGATGCCGAGCTGGGCCCGATTTTTGACGATGCCATCGATGATTGGCCCGAACATCTCGAAAAATTGGCCGCGTTTTGGTCGTCAATCATGCTGACAAGCGGGCGCTACAAAGGGCAGCCCGTGCCTGCCCATATGAAGCATCGCGACCGGATTACCACGGCACTGTTCAGCCGTTGGCTAAACCTCTGGAAAAGCACCACCGATGATCTGATGTTCCCCGATGCAGCCAAGGCTCTTCAGGCGAAGGCTGAGCGGATTGCTGAAAGCCTGCAACTTGCCATGTTCTTTCGGCTCGGCAGGGCGCAAGATACCGTCCAGCCAAAGCCCAAGGCAGCCTGATCATGGCAGAGATCAAGCCTTATCGCTCGACCCCGATCTTCGATCAGGACACCCTCCCTGCGGCGCTTCGACGTCGCCACGACACGAAGGAAGGCGTGTGGGGAGTGATCCGGGTGCTTGAGGGCGAACTCAGGCTCATCATTCTCGACCCACCTTCGGAAGGCATTCTGACACCGGACAAGCCGGGATTGGTGCTGCCAAAGCAGCCTCATTTCGTCACCGCGACAGGGACCATGAAAATGCAGGTCGATTTCTATGACCAGCCGCCCTTCTGACCTGTTTTCCCACCTCACAGATCAACCAACCGGAGTTTATGTATGACCCAGCCGCTCAGTGAGCAGACGATCGCTCTAGTCAAGGCGACCGTTCCGGCGCTCGAAGCCCACGGCCTCGACATCGTTCATGAAATGTATTCGCGGATGTTCAAGAACCCGGACATCCGGGATCTGTTCAACCAGTCGCATCATGGCGTTTCAGATGCACAGCCGCGCGCGCTGACCGGCGCAATAATGGCCTATGCCAGCAATATCGAGAACCTGTCCGCCCTCGCTCCTGCCGTGGAGCGAATTGCCCAGAAGCATGTCGGTCTGCAAATCCTGCCAGAGCATTACCCCCATGTTGGCGAAGCGCTTCTGGGAGCGATCAAAGCCGTTCTGGGCGATGCGGCAACAGACGAAATCCTCGAAGCCTGGGGCAAAGCCTACTGGTTCCTTGCCAACATCCTGATTGCACGCGAAGATCGCATCTATACCGAACAGCGGGACAGTGGCGGTGGCTGGAATGGCTGGCGGGATTTCCGGATCGAGGAAATCATCGAGGAGAGCAGCGTCATCAAGTCCTTCATCCTGCGTCCTGCTGATGGCAGTCCGGTCATGGAGCACAAGCCCGGGCAGTATCTGACCTTCTGGTTCGAAATCGACGGCCATCCGCCGGTGAAGCGCAACTATTCGATCTCGTCCGCCCCGAATGGGGCAACGTATCGCATATCTGTCAAGCGTGAGCCGATGGGGCTGGCGTCGGGCTGGTTGCATGAAAAGGCCGGCACGGGCGCTGTTCTCAAGGTTGCCGCGCCCGCTGGCGAGTTCTTCCTTGCAGATAATGTGGAGCGGCCCATCGTGCTGCTGTCGGGCGGTGTTGGTCTGACGCCAATGGTTGCCATGCTGGAAGCTCTGGTCGCCCGCGACGTCGATGTCCCGGTGCATTATCTGCACGGCACGCATGACCGGGCCACCCATGCCATGCGCGATCATGTACGCCAACTGGCGAGCAAATCCTCGCTGATCCGGGTCGCGGATTTCCACCAGACGCCGCAGGCAGATGAAGTGGCTGGACGCGATTACGATCATGCCGGGATCATTACCGACGAGTGGCTGATCGCAAACACCCCGGCGGTTGACGCCGATTACTACATCTGCGGACCTCGTCCGTTTCTTCGCCACGCCGTGTCGGCCCTGTCATTGGCAGGCGTGCGATCGGACCGGATCCATTACGAGTTCTTCGGCCCGGCAGACGAATTGCTCGCAGCCTGAAAGCCTACAGCACCAGAATGGCAAGCCCGGGTCCGCTCTCGGTCCCGGGCTTGCATCATCAAGGCCCGTTCCGTTGTAGCCAAAGGCTGGGCTCGGGCAGCATTTCACATGACTGAAAAAGGATGAACTGGCTTGCGACTGTTCAAGCCCATTCTAGCGGGTGTCCGCAGCGGCGACCGACTGCTGGCCTGTTTTGGCGCATCGTTCAGCATAGCCTTCTCTATACTGGTATGTTCGACGCTGCCGCTTCATGGGTCGGATTTCCCATTGGTCGTCGCGCCTTTGGGAGCGTCGGCTGTCTTGGTGTTTACCGTCCCGTCCAGTCCGATGGCGCAACCATGGCCAGTCATTGGCGGCAACATCGTTTCAACCATGATCGGCGTCGTGATTTACCAGGCAATCCCGAATATGGAGCTTGCCGCCAGCATTGCTGTGGGAGCCGCCATATTGATCATGTCGTTACTGCGTTGCCTGCACCCTCCCGGGGGCGCATCAGCTCTGACCGCCGTGATCGGCTCAGACGCAATCCATACCGCGGGATTTGGATTTGCGTTGCTGCCGGTCGGCATCAATTCGGTAACTCTGGTAATGGTCGGCCTGCTATTTCACAGGCTGACAAGCCATTCCTACCCGCATCGACCCTTACCAGCACCCGATGCAGGCCTGCATCTTGCCGACATTGATGCCGCACTTGAAGATATGCACGAAATCTTCGACATCAGCCGAGAAGATCTCGATGCGTTGCTTTCCCGCGCAGAGATGCATGCGGCAAAACGAAAGGCAACATGACAAGTGCCCTTCGACAGATGTTTCGCACCCTAATTCGCTGCAACCTTGATCCTGCCATAACCCGGATGCCCTTCGTAACGGCCTTTCATTTTTGTCCTTACGATTGGTTGGATCTGGGAAAGACCCTACCTGCTGCTGAAACTCACGGCGTTGTTTTGGGCGGGGACACTCAATCGTAGGGCGAGGCGCACGCGATTTAATCCCGCCCGTCGCACTCGCTTTCTGACGCTGGAGTCTGGCGTTGCTCCTGCTGTTGCCATTTGCCTGGCCATATCTGCGACGTGATATGGCCCGCCTCAAAGAGGCATGGAAACCGGTGCTCGTGCTGGGCACGCTCGGCATCGGCGCTTTCAACACCCCTCTTTACACTGGGCTGCTGACCACGACCGCAGTCAACGGTCTGCTTCTGCAGGAAGAGAAAACGTGTTGGATCATAGCACTGATCGTGGGCGGTATCGCCGGCTGGCTGGCCAGGCTGGTAATGAACCGCGATGCCTCGATAGGCATTTTCTGGAATATCGTTGTGGTCTGCATCGGCTCGCCGATCGGCAACGCGGTTGCCGGGCCACTGCTCGGCATCAGCGGCAGTATACAGGAGTTTTCGCTCACCGGACTGATCATCGCCTTCGTGGGCGCCGTGATCCTGCTCGGGAACGTCAACATCGTGCAGCGCAGAAATTTTCGCTGAGCCAGGCGAACGTTCGGGTGGGGTCACCCCACCCGAACATCGGTTGCAGTTTCGGCTTCGCATGAAGGCCTTCGGTTGCGCTTGTGGGGGGCAATGACGGTGTTTGGCAATGCGCCGTTATCGATACTATCTTTGATTTACTTCCATGATCCGCAAGGCCCGCTGCTTTCCGGCACGATCGGGCCATGAGATCGACTGTCCAGGTTTCAGGCCGAGCAAGCCAGCGCCAACCAGTGACAGGATCGAGATTCGTCCCGCTGCAATGTCGGCATGCTGAGGGTAGACGAGTTGTAGCGTGCGCTCAATGCCACTCGCTTCATCCAAAAATTTTACCGTTGATTGAAGGGCGACGACATTCTGCGGCAGCCGAGAATCCTCCACAATCGTGGCGCGGTTGATCTCGGCGAGCAGCAGTTCGGCCACCTGCGGCAGTCGATCTTCCGCCTCGATGGCAAGGTTGCTGATGCGTTCAGCGTCAGTTTCGCGAATCTGGATTGCTGGCCGCGCCTGGGCCTTGCGATGAGTGGTCATGGTGATCTCCGTCAGCGCCGGTCATGCAGGCGCGGTGCGCTGGAAAAGCGCGATATAAAGGGGGATGATCGGTTTTGCCCCGGACTGCGCCGGACGTAGCTCTCGCTGTCCGGGGCTATTGGCCCACGAGAAGCGAACTCGCATGGCAGCGCTGACGCTGACGTGTGGCAAACCGGAACATGGCACGATGATGGCCGCAAGCGACCCTCAAGTCAAACCAAGTGTCACGCCCCGATCAGTGCAAGAGCGCCTTTTGCAGGCCATTTGCCACGCAATAAGCGTTGTCCGGAGCAAGGGCGACATGCAGCCCGGTGGCCTGGGCCAATGCCGGCCGGACAAGATTGATGACTGCACTGCCGCCGGTCAGGACAATGCCGTCATCGTGGATATCACGGCTCAGTTCGGGCGATATCTGGCCCAGCAGGTTCACAACCATCCTGGTGATGCCGGCAACATGCTTTTCCACCACGGGAAGCAGATCACCTATCGGCGGTTCCAGGGCTGCGGGCAATCCGTTCACGAGGTCGCGCCCCTTGAACCGGATCGTGGCGCCAGGGGCTGCCTGTTCCTGGAGCATCCTGACGATGTCGCGTTTCGCGTGTTCAGCAGTGTTCATGCCGATGAGAAACTTGTGCTGAAAATGGAGATGATCGGCAATCGCGCGATCAAGCGCATCGCCTCCGCCGCGTAGGGATGCAGTCGCGCAGGTTCCGCCCAGCGACAGGACGGCCGCCTCCGTCGTGCCGGCACCGCATTCCACGATCATGGAGCCGCGGGGATGATCGACCTGAAGGCCTGCTCCCCACGCGGCAGCCAAAGGTTCCGTCAACAATTCGACAGCCCCCAGACCGGCATCGTTTGCCGCGGTGAGCAGCGCGCTGCGCTCTGCGTTGGTTGCATCGGCTGGCACTCCGATGATTGCGCGAAAGGAGCGGAGCCTGCGCTGGCCGACGCTCGATCGCACGGCATAGACCAGATAGTCGCGGGCCGCCGCGATATCGCAAAGCACCCCGCGTTGCAGAGGGCGCACGATCCGCAGGTCTCCGGATGCACGCTCCTGCATGGGGCCGACGGCAGCTCCGGCAGTGACCAGTTCACCGGCATCGACGCGCCCCGCGAAGCAGCAGAGCGACGGCTCATCGAACAGGACACCGGCATCAGCCGACACCACCCGCGTATTGGCCGTGCCAAAATCAATCGCGAAATCGGCCTTGCCAGCGCCGTGAAACAGTCTTCTCATCTCGGCGCGATAGCAGCTGCTCCAGGGGAAGTCTTCCGAAAGACTTCAACCTCCTGTTTCGGTCTCAGAAATCCGATTCCTATCCCTGCCTTCGGCCTTCCTTCATTCCACTGCAAAGTCGATGGGCCAGCTTGATTTGACATACG
>Ga0073899_10005861_pt1 | contig 10636 bp, 14 predicted proteins | sample KloWWTmetaKNB5Ph_FD_88975 | JGI IMG/M metagenome (GOLD analysis project Ga0073899, IMG submission 88975) | Active sludge microbial communities from Klosterneuburg, Austria, studying microevolution and ecology of nitrifiers - Klosterneuburg... | ecosystem: Engineered > WWTP > Aerobic digester >...
CGGGTTGCCCACGCATCCAAATGGTTTGAACGGCGAAGTCAAACAACTTGAACGAATTTGACTGATGGCTGGCTAGACTGGGGCCCATGTCTGACGCTTTGCCCGAACCCCGGCGCTACACCACGACCGCCATGCTGCTGCACTGGCTGTCGGCGCTGCTGGTCGCCGGTCTGTTGGCGCTCGGTTGGTACATGGCTGATCTGCCCCTGTCGCCGCAACGCCTGAAACTGTACAACTGGCACAAGTGGGCCGGTGTGTCGGTGTTGGCGCTGACGCTGCTGCGCCTGCTGTGGCGCTGGACGCACCGCCCGCCGGCCTTGCCGGCGGCACTGGTGGCCCGCACACCGGCCTGGCAACAGCGCCTGGCAGCGCTCACCCATGTGGCGCTGTACGGGCTGCTATTGCTCGTGCCCTTGATTGGCTGGGCCTACAGTTCGGCGGCGGGATTCCCCGTCGTCTGGTTTGGCGTGCTGCCCTTGCCCGATCTGTTGCCAAAGGACAAGGTCTTGGCCGAGCTGGTCAAACCATGGCACGCTGTGGCCGCCTTCTCGCTGGGCGCCCTGGTTGTACTGCATCTGGCCGCCGCCCTGAAGCACCAATTTGTCGATAGGGACGGCCTGATGCGGCGCATGTGGCCCGCCAGTGCGGCGCGCGGCGCCGAAGTGCAACCCCGCCCATGAACCCTCACGCGAGAAGCCCATGAAACTATTCACCGTTGCCAGTGCGCTGTGTCTGGCCCTTGTCTCCCATGCCGCCATGGCGCAGCAGAAGCTGTTGCCGGCGCAGAGCGAAATCGTGTTCGTCAGCAAGCAGATGGGCGTCCCGGTCGAGGGGCGATTCCGCAAGTTCGACGCGCAGATCAGCTTCGACCCGGCCAAGCCCGAGACCAGCAAGATTGCCTTCACGGTCGATCTGGCCAGCGCCGCGCTGGGTATTCCCGAGGTTGACGCCGAGCTGCCCAGACCGGTCTGGTTCAACGTGCCCAAGTTTCCGCAGGCCAGTTTCAGCTCCAGCGTCGTGCGGCGTGTGGCTCCGGGCAAGGTCGAGGTGCAGGGCTTGCTGTCGATCAAGGGCGCCTCGCAGAACTTGCTGGTGCCGGTGCAACTGACGCAGGCCGGCGCGGTAACCACGGCGGCAGGGAGTTTCACGCTCAAGCGGCTGGCCTTTCGCATCGGTGACAACGAGTGGGCCGACACCTCGATGGTGGCCGACGATGTCCAGGTGCGCTTCAAGCTCGCACTCAGCGGCGTGGGCAAGCTCTGACCGGAGTTGGACCCGAGCATCCCCGTCCAGACCTCACGCTTTCTTTTCCCTTTTCCTTTCCTCTTTCCTTTGGAGACTTTCATGCGAATTCTGACTTCTGCGCTGACCATTCTTGCAATCTCGGTGGCGGCAACGGCCCCGGCCCTGGCTGGCACCTATGCGGTGGACCCGTCGCACACCAACGCCAGTTTCGAGGCCAACCACTATGGCACCTCCACCAACCGGGGCCGCTTTGGCAAAGTCGAGGGCACGGTTCAATTCGATCGACAGGCCAAGACCGGCGCAGTCAGCGTCAGCATCGATGTGACCGGATTGAGCACCGGCACGCCGGCACTGGACAAGCACTTGCTGAGCGCTGATTTCTTCAATGCGGCGGCCAATCCGGTAGCCAAGTTCTCCGGCGACAAGCTGAGCTTCAACGGGGACAAGGTCACCGAGGTCAGCGGCGTGCTGACCCTGCTGGGCAAGACCAATCCGGTGACGCTGAAGGCCAACCAGTTCAACTGCTACACCAATACCATGCTCAAACGCGAGGTGTGCGGCGGTGACTTCGAAGCCACCATTGACCGCACCCAATGGGGCATGGACTACGGCGTGAACTACGGCATCACCAAGAGCATTCGGATCGTGATTCAGGTCGAAGCCATCGCGCAGTAGGCAGCGCAACGGGGCCCCCTGAGCGGGGACCCGCCGAGTTACCGTCCCCCGGCGCGGGCCGGCTCGCCGGGCCAGGGCGTGTAGAGTTCGATCCCATGAGATTAGCCTTTCGCATCCTCGTGGTGATCCTGGTCGCCGTCGTGGTCTTTCTGGTGGCCAGCCTGATTGCAATATGGGCGCCGGATCGCCCGGTCGAGCGGCTCATGCCGCGCTGGGCCACCGCGCCTTCCCGGTTTCTCGAAGTGCAGGGCATGAAAGTGCATCTGCGCGATGAAGGCCCGCGCGATGACCCGGTGCCCATCGTGCTGCTGCACGGCACTTCGGCAAGCTTGCATACCTGGGATGGCTGGGCCGGCGCGCTGCGCGGCCAGCGACGTGTCATCCGCTTCGACCTCCCCGGCTTTGGCCTGACCGGACCGAACCCCAAGAACAACTATTCGATCGAAAGCTACGTGGCCTTTGTGACCGCGGTGCTGGACCAGCTGGGCGTGCAGCGTTTTGTGCTGGCGGGCAATTCCCTGGGCGGCCAGATCGCCCTGGAAACCGCCTACACGCTGCCGCGGCGGGTGGACAAGCTGGTGCTGGTGGATTCCGCCGGTTACGAGTTCACGCCGGAATCGATTCCGCTGGGGTTCCGGATTGCCCGGGTGCCGGGCCTGCGCGGCCTGGTCGAGGTGGTGCTGCCCCGTGGCGTGGTGCAGGACAGCGTGCGCAATGTCTACGGCGACCCCGGCAAAGTGACTCCCGAGCTGGTGGACCGCTACTACGAACTGGCCCTGCGCGCTGGCAATCGGCGCGCCCTGGCCAAGCGGTTCCAGCAGACCATGGTCAGCAACGGTGAACACATCCAGGCGCTGAAGCTGCCAACCTTTATCCTGTGGGGTGGCAAGGACCGGCTGATTCCGCCTGAAAACGGTCGCGAGTTCTCCCGCGACATTGCTGGCTCGCGCCTGGTGATCTTCGATGAACTGGGCCACGTGCCGCAGGAGGAGGATCCTGGGCGTACAGTGACGGAGTTGCGGCGCTTTCTTGGGCTGGCCGCGCCCGGTTCCTGATTCGGTGGTCATACACGGTGCCTGATGAGATGCTGTGCTCGATGATTGCTGCAAAAGTGATAGCAAGGTGGTTCCATGGTGGATAAGAAGCCGTTTGAAATTGCACGCGAGACGCTCAAGCAGTTGACCGCGCGCAAGCTGGCGCCCACGCCAGCCAACTACCAGTCGGTGTACTGCGAGGTGGCGGGCGTGCCGAACTTGCCGCCGTTTCCGCTCGATCGGCTGCGCGAGATCGCGCAGGCCTTGCCCGCCAAGACCCCGGGACAGCAGCGCCACCGCGCGCTGCTTGAGTCCGCCGTGGGGCAGATGAACTGGGATGGGGTCAGGAGCGCCTTGCTCGCCTATGCCGGGTTCACGCCGCCGCCAGTCGCCCAGGATGCGCCAGCACCTTCGGCCGCACCGGTGGTGGCGGCCGCTCCCGTACCGGTAGCGTCGGCCCCGGCCCTCACGGCAGAGTTCTTCGAGCAGATTGCGCGCTTGCTGGATTACGCCCGACCAGCGCTGGGTACCGATGACGAGCGCTTCAACCAGCAGTCGCAAGAGGTGATTGCGGCGTTGCGACAACCCGGCGCCGACGCCGTGACGGTCAAGCGCATGCTGGCGGACTTCGGCCACCGCCTGTCGTTTGCCGCCGAGGAGCAGGTGGAAGTGCGCGCGGGCTTGCTCAAGCTGCTGAACCTGATCTTCGAGAACATTGGCGAGTTGAGCCTGGAAGACCAGTGGCTCATGGGGCAGATCGAGAGCCTCAAGGTGGCCTCGCTGCCGCCCTTGACCTTGCGCCGGCTCGACGAGGTGGAACGGCTGCTGCGCGATGTGATCTTCAAGCAGCACGAGGCCAAGGGGCGCGAGTTGCAGGCCCACGAGGAGATGCGCCAGATGCTGGCCGCGTTCGTGACGCGGCTGTCGCAGATGACCGAGTCCACCAGCACCTTTCACAGCAAGCTTGACGAGAGCGCGCGGCTGATCGAGCAGGCCAAGTCGCTGACCGATGTGGCGCCGGTGCTGAAGGATGTGGTCGGCGCCACCCGCAGCATGGCGCAGGACACCATGAGCGCCCGTGACGAATTGCGGGGCATGCGGGAGCGGGCGCAGAGTACCGAGGCGGAGATTGCCAAGCTGCACCAGGAGCTCGACCGGGTCAGCATCCAGGCGCGCCACGATTCCCTGACCGGGGCGCTGAACCGCAAGGGCCTGGATGAGGCGCTGGTGCGCGAGCTGTCGGTGGTGCGGCGCAAGGAGACGCCCTTGTGCATGGCCCTGCTCGACATCGACAATTTCAAGAAGATCAATGACAAGCTGGGACACGCAACGGGCGATGCGGCGCTGGCCCACCTGGCATTGGTGACGCGCGATGTGATGCGACCGCAGGACACGCTGGCACGGTATGGCGGAGAGGAGTTTGTTCTGCTGCTGCCTGATACCGCGCTGGACAAGGGCGTTGAGGCCATGACCCGTTTGCAGCGGGAGTTGACGAAGCGCTTCTTCATGTCCGGCGCCGAAAAGGTGCTGATCACGTTCAGCGCCGGCGTGGCGCAGCTCGCCCCGGATGAGAGCGGGCCCGATGCCATCAAGCGGGCCGACCAGGCCATGTACCTGGCCAAGCGTGCCGGCAAGAATCGGGTTCTGGCGGCATGATGTGCGGCTCACATCTGACAACCTACCTTTGGAGTGACCGGTCATGACTTATCTGGTGCTGGGATTGGCAATCTTCCTGGGCGTGCATTCGGTGCGCATCGTGGCTGACGGGTGGCGCCAGCGCATGCTGCAGACCGTGGGCGAGGGCGCCTGGAAGGGGCTCTACTCCGTGGCCTCGCTGCTGGGCTTCGCTCTGATCGTCTGGGGCTTCGGGCTGGCGCGCCAGCAGCCGGTGCAGCTCTGGAGTCCTCCGGTGGCGATGCGGCATCTGGCCTCGCTGCTGACGCTGGTGTCGTTCGTGTTGCTGGTGGCGGCCTATGTGCCGGGCAATGGCATCAAGGCACGGTTGCATCATCCAATGGTGCTGGGCGTCAAGGCCTGGGCGTTGGCGCACCTGCTGGCCAACGGCAACCTGGCCCATGTGCTGCTGTTCGGCTCGTTCCTGGTGTGGGCGGTGCTGAGTTTTTCGGCCGCGCGCCGGCGTGACCGGGCCGCGGGAACCCGGTACCCGCCCGGCCGGACCGGTGCCACGCTGTTGACGCTGGCAGTGGGTGCGTTCGCCTGGGCGGTCTTCGCCCTGTGGCTGCACGGATTGCTGATCGGCGTGCGGCCCTTTGCCTAGTTTCCCTTGGCGCGGCCTACTTGGCGATCAACCACTGGATGACGAACTTGGCGGCAAAGCCGACCATGCCGAACGCCAGGCCCAGGAACAGGACAAAGGTGCCGAAGCGTCCGGCCTTTGACTCCCAGGCCAGCTGGCCGATGATGAACAGCATGTAGAGCATGAAGCCGCCCACGCCGAAGGACAGGCCAAAGGCGGCGATTTGCTCCTCGGAGTAGCCAAACATCAGGAGGGCTCCGAGGCTGTCGACGCGATGGGCGCCGTGCCACGCTGGGGTAGTGAGGCGCGGTCGACCAGGTCGCAGTAGGCATGCCAGCTGGCGTGGCCCAGTACCGGCATCACCACGATCAGCCCGAGCAGGCCAGACAGCAGGCCGATCAGGGTCAGCACCATGATGACGGTGGCCCACAGCGCCATCGGCAGCGGGTTGGCCAGCACGGCGCGCCAACTCGTCAGCACTGCCTGCAGCAAGGTGACGCGGCGGTCCAGCAGCAGCGGCATGGCCACGGCGGTGGAGGCAAACACTGGCGCGGCCAGCACACCACCCATGGTCAGCCACAGCTCAAACAACCAGCCTTGCTTGGCCAGCACCACATGCCGGGCAAACTCCAGCGGCGTGGTGATGGGGACCGGCGCCAGCAAGGTGATCAGCGCCGCCGAGGTGATGACCCAACCGGTACCTGCCAGCGCCAGCAAGGTGCCGAACTGCACCATGCACCAGTAGTCGTTGCTCCACTTGCTGCCGTGTTCGCGCTGCCAGGCCAGCCAGGTATTCAGCACCACGCGGGCGTTGGCCGGCTCGCCGAGCATCAGGGCGCGACTCAGCGCGTAGAGGCTGGTGGCCAGCACCGGGGCCATCAGCAGGAAGCCGGAAAAGGCGCCGGCCAGCAGCCAGAAGCGGTGGTGCGCCACCGTCAGCAGGACCGCGCCGAACAGCGCCAGGGCCAGCCCGTGCACCAGGCTGATGCCGCCGCAGCGGCGCATGTCCTGCCAGCCCAGCGCCAGCCAGTGCAGCGGCCGGGCGATGGGCAGGGTACGCACCGTGCCGAGCTTGGCATGGCTGGGTGAAACGGGCTTGGTGGTAGGCATGGGCGGGTAGGCGTGGTGGCGCGGGGTGGGCACAGCTTAACGTGATTGATCGGCGACGCCGGCCGGTGCCAGCCTTGCCAGGTCGCATAATGCGGCCTCTATCCGTAACCCAGGACCCAGATATGCCGCGCTCCATTCTCGACGAGTCTCACCTTCATCCGGCGATCCGCGAGCGCGTGGCCCGGCACGAGGAAGGCATTGTGCAGGAGGTGCAGGCGGCCGTGGCCAAGCATCCGGTGGTGGTGGTGGGCATGGGCATGAACCCGTTTCCCAAGAAGGCCCGCCGCGCGCTGGATGGAGCCGGGGTGGCTTACCACTACATGGAATTCGGCAACTACTTCAACACCTGGCGCCGGCGCAATGCGCTCAAGCTGTGGACCGGTTGGCCGACCTTCCCGATGGTGTTCGTCAAGGGTGTGCTGGTCGGTGGATCGTCCGAATTGACCAGACTGATCGACAGCGGCGAGCTTCAACGCATGCTGGCCTGAACATCAACGGGCGTCCCGGTCATGCTGGCCGGGACGCTTGCTTGCGCTGACGGATGCCAGCTGGGGCAGACGCGCCTGGCGGGTCAGCGCTTGGGGCCGGTGCCGCGACCACCACGGCCCTGGCCCTGCATGGCGTGGGAGTCGAAGACCCCCTTTTGGTACGGTGTCAGCACCGCGTAGAAAGCCTTCACCGCGTCGGCACGTTTGTCCATGGCTGCGTCACGCTCGGCGCGCAGGGCGCGCATCTTGTCGATACGCTCGGGCGTCGTCAACTTGTCCATTTCGGCGCGCAATTCCATGTGACGCTTGATGGCATCCGGTGCCGGCTTCATGGCACTGGTGAAGGTGGTCCAGGCGCCCTCCTGGTCAGGCGTCAGCTTCAGCTTGGCCTTGAGTCTGGCGTGATGGCGGTCCATCATGGCCTGCATCCTGGCAGGGTCGATGGCGCCCATGTGATAGCCGTCACCGGCGCGTTGCATCATCATGCCGTCGTGTTGCATGGCACCGCCGGGACCCATGCCTTGGGCCGAGGCCGTCAAGCCGATGCCGGCCAAGAGACCCGCCAGCAAAAGTGGTTTGAATGTCGATTTCATGGGGTAAGCCTTTCAGTGAAGAGGCCTGACGATGGAATTGAGGTCAGGATGAAGGAAAGTATGGGCGCTTCATGTATCGGCACGATTGCGCAGCGACAACAGTTTGTAAAGTTGCATCATGGCGCGCGTCAGATGGCGTTGCAAGCACAATAGAAGGTTTCCTGGCGGGCGCGTGGCGTTGCCTTGGCCCGCTGTCTGTCAACCCCTGAAAAAGAGTACAAGTGTTCAAGAACGTGATTGTGTATCGCCTTGGTGCGGATTGGGCCACCACCGTGGCGCAGATCGAAAGCAGCCTGGATGGCGCCCGCTTTGTTGAATGTGGCCCCAGCCAGGAACGCTCGATCGGATGGGTCGAGCCACGCGGCGAAGCCCATGGCCCGCTGGTCGAGGCGGTGGGCGGTCAATGGCTGCTCAAGCTGATGATGGAAGTGAAGGCGGTGCCGGCGTCGGTGCTTGCCCGCAAGGTCAAGGAGCAGGTTGACCATATCGAGGCCACCACCGGGCGCAAGCCGGGCAAGAAGGAAAAGCGTGATATCAAGGAAGATCTCAAGCTGTCCCTGTTGCCCATGGCCTTTTGCAAGCGGACCTCGGTCACGGTCTGGATTGATCCCAAGGCGCGCCTGCTGGTGCTCGATGCGGGCAGTCAGGCCAAGGCCGACGAGGCGGTGAGTGCGCTGGTGAAGGCGCTCGATGGCTTCGCGCCGGCGCTGCTCAACACCGTGACCTCGCCGGCCGTGGCCATGTCCGAGTGGCTGGTCAGCCAGCAGGCGCCGGCCGGTTTCAGCGTCGATCGGGAGTGCGAACTCAAGGCCACCGATGAGTCCAAGGCAGTGGTGCGCTATGCGCGCCACCCGCTGGACAACGACGAGGTGGTGGCCCATGTACAAGGCGGCAAGCAGGCCTCCAGGTTGGCGCTGACCTGGAACGACCGCGTGTCGTTCATGTTGACCGAGAGCCTGCAGCTCAAGAAGATTGCGTTTCTGGATGTGGTGCTGGATGGCAAGGGCGGTGGCAAGAACGAAGGCTTCGACACCGATGTGGCGCTGGCAACCGGCGAGCTGCGCCGGCTCATCCCGGATCTGATCGAGGCGCTGGGCGGGCAGGCGCCCACCGCCTGAGTCCTCGCCGTCGGCGGCCCGTCACAGGGCGCGTACGAGGCTCCACGCCAGCAAGACCAGCATGGCCATGACGAAGGCCGCCTTGTGGCACACCCGGTTGACGAAGGTGTTGTCAAACACCCCGGTGAGCCACCGCCAGGGGCCGGCCGCCGCACGCCGGCTGGCTGGCGTACCCAGGCGCCGGCCCAGTGGCAGAAAGGCCTGCAGTGCGGCAGCCAGCGACATCAGGGCGAACAGTTTGGCCCAGTCCGACCCGCCCAGCGTCTGGGCCAGGACAGCCGCCACGGTGCCGGCCAGGGCGCCGGCCAGGCAGCGCAGGCAGGGTGAAGGGCGCAGCCGGTGCCGCTGTCGCCAGGTCAGCGACGCCGCGGCGGCGAGCAGCGCCAGGCCCAGGGCGTTGTCGGCACGCTCCAGCAGGTGCTGGCTCATCCAGACCCAGACTGGCCACAGCGCCAGGCCTTGCAGCGCCAGCCAGGGCCATTGCGGTGCGATATCGATATGAATGCCCCAGCGAACGAAGCCGGGCAGGTGAAGCAAGCGAGGTGAGGGCATGGCGGGCAAATCCTTGGTCGGTAAAGGCGGTACGCAGCCGTGCGGCTGCGTGAGGTTTCAACTCGTGAGGTGGTCCGGTCTTTGGCGGCGCGCACGGCGCGCCAGCATGGCTTGCAGGGAGCGCAGCAGTGGGGTGGCGCCGCCTGAAGTGCTGTCTGGTTGGCACGGCACGACGCTGGCGCGCGGCGCGGCTGGATGCGTGTCGACGGCGGCGGCCTGGGCGGGCGGCGTCGTGGTGGCAATGATCGCCGCGGCCGCCGCGCCCAGGGCGCATGCCGACAACCAGTTGACCACACTCCTGCGCAAACCGACCATGATCGACTCCTGCAAAGTTTCAATGAAACACTGTGCGAAACTGCACGGGAACCAATGTGCCTGGTGACTGCGAAGCGAGTTTGAAGATTGTTCGCGCTGTGTGAACTCTGCGTGAAAGGCGCCGCGGATGCTGCCAAGCCCGGCTATCCAAGCGCCGGGCGGGCGGGGCGATCAGGGGTAGGCGCGTCATCGCGCGGCGATCTGGCCGGGTCTGTCAGCCGGCCGCACGGCTTGCGCGTTGTGAACGTATCTTGAGTAGCCGTGGGTGCGATGATTTCCTCCAGTCTTGCGCGTGAACATGACGATCCGGTGGTCGGCCGCCTCGGTGTGGCCGACGCGCGCGGATTGCTGTTGACCGAGGTTGATTTCAAGTGGCTGATGGCTGGCCAGGGATGGTGGATCAACACCGGTCGCTTCCACGCCGACACCGACTACGCCGCGCGGCTGCTGTGTTTGGCGCTGGGTTCGGGTTGCGCCACCTTGCGCGAGTGCGCCACAGTGCTGTGCGCACAGCGTGATGGCTTGGTGGGCGGTGACGCCGGTCGGGGCGGCTGAGGGCCCGCACCTAGCTGGTTTGCAGCACCGGTAGCGACAGCATCGCCAGGGCGCCCTGGCCTGGGGCGTTGCCGAGTTCGACGCGGCCGTGGTGCAGGGCGGCAATTTCCTTGACGAACGCCAGGCCCAGCCCGGTGCTTTTCTTGCGGCTGTGGGGTCGCGCCAACGAGTAGAACTTCTCGAACACCTTGTCCCGCGCATAGTCCGGTATGCCGGGACCGTGGTCGCGCACGGCGATACGGGCGTGGCGCGGATCGCAACGCAAGGTGATCAGCACCTCCGTGCCGGCGGGCGCGAAGTCGATGGCGTTGTCGATCAGGTTGTCGACCGCGCGGCGCAGCAGAAAGGCGTCGCCCTCGACACGGGCGTCCACCGGCGCGTCCAGGCGCAGCGTGATCTGACGCGTGCCGGCCGCGGCCTGGGCACTGCCCAGCGCGTCGCTCAGCAAGGCGCAGAGGGCCACCGGCTCGGTGTGCTCCAGCACGCGGCGGGATTCCAGCGCGGTGAGCTCCAGCATGCGGTCCACCATTTCCTGGATGCGCTGGGTCTCGCGCATGATGTTGCCGACGAAGCGCTGCTGCTGCTCGTCTGGCATGGGTTCCTGCAACAGTTTGGCGGCGCCGCGAATGGCCGACAGCGGGCTCTTGAGCTCGTGGGTCAGGGTCTGCACGTAGTCGGCCACGTAGTTGCGCCC